>Ga0209061_1001467_pt1 | contig 39059 bp, 28 predicted proteins | sample Coa_R1_10_FD_187157 | JGI IMG/M metagenome (GOLD analysis project Ga0209061, IMG submission 187157) | Surface soil microbial communities from Centralia Pennsylvania, which are recovering from an underground coalmine fire - Coalmine... | ecosystem: Environmental > Terrestrial > Soil >... | reverse complement strand
CCACCAGGCTTTCGCCTGCGATGGCATTGCCGCCATCGTGGTAAGGGCCGCCCCAAACATCACCAATGTCAACATGAGCTTGCGCATCGGAACTCTCCTCCACAGTTGAACTCGTGCGGGGGCCGGGGGAGGTTGTCTACCTGTCCGCCCCGGTCCTCTATTTTGACAAGTAGCAAAAGAAGTACCAAACTGTCCTGCCCGGACCGGACGAGGTAAATGCACGTACAATGGAGGAGAGCTGTTCCGCATCCCTGCAAGGAAAAGAAAGAGAGAACGATCATGATTCAACGCCACTACCCCCACGAAGCGTTGGACCGACGAGGCGATGCGATACGGTTACAGATGGCCCAGCCCGTATTCACCTGAAAGTGATCGGATCGCAAGGTTGAGAGCGGGAAGTCGAAACCCTCATTGATACGGGATATTCGGATTTTTAACCTTGGCCCCCGACCTGGTAGCTGTATTGGGTTTGCGCTGGGAAAGGGTGGATAGAACCCTGTTGGCTGATGGCAGCGAGTGTTTTTTAACGTGTATGACGGCCAGGGAATACGGGATGGCAAACGGTATCGCAGAGCATGAATCAGCCCCGGCGGCGCAGCAGGAATAGTGTTTGATCGTCCTGCAATTCAGTCTGGCCGCTGAAGCGTTGCACCGCCGCGCTGATCTCATCGGCGCATGCTTCCAGCGACAGCGACGCGCACGGCCCGCTCAGCACTTCACACAAGCGCTCTTTGCCGAACATCTCCTTGCGATCCGGGGCGAACGCCTCTGTGAAGCCGTCGCTGTAGAGGATCAGCGTATCGCCGCGTTCCAGGGACAAGTGCGTGTCACAGATGTGCGGCTCGACGACAGAACCGAGCAACATGCCGGACGCTACGGCCACTTCCTCGACATGGCCATCGCGACGGCGCAGCAAAGGCGGCGGATGGCCGCCACAAGCCAGCAGCAGCGAACCGTCGCTGCGGTCGTAAATACCGTGTAGCATCGTGACAAACATAGAGGCTGGATTGTCGTCGGCCAGAGCGCGGCTGAGGCGTTGCAGCAAGTCCGCCGGGCTACTGGCTGACGGCGTCAGATGGCGAATCAGCGTTCGCACGGCGATCATGAACAGGGCGGCCGGCATCCCTTTGCCCGAAACGTCGCCGAGGAAAAACGCCAATCGACCATCGGGCAAACGGAAGAAATCGTACAAATCGCCGCTCACCTCACGGGCCGGGTGGACACGTGCAAACAATTCGGGATCGCCGTCCTCAAACAACTCGAAGTCGGCCGGCAAAAAGGATTGCTGAATGTCGCGCGCCAGTCGCAACTCCTGATGCAGCCGCGCCTCACGCAGCCGCTCGGCATGCAGGGCGGCGTTTTCCAACACGGTCGCAACCTGGATGGCCAACGTCGTCAGCAGTTCCAGGTCATCGGCGCTAAAGGCATGGCCGGGACGCAAGCAATCGAGCTGGATCACGCCCAGGCGGCGATTCTCCCAGCCCAAAAGCGGAACGCACAAAAACGATCGCAAATGAAGTGAAACCAGCGTGGCCGACAGCACCAGATTGGGATCGTCGCTCACGTCCACGCTGAGCAGGCCGACGCCTTCTTCCAGGGCGCGGCGGACGATGGTTCGGCTGTAGGGATAATCGCCCTCTTCTTCACTTTTATGGCGGCTCCGTTGAGCACGCACCTTCAAGCGCTCGCCCTCGCACAACAGGACCATGCCGCGATCCGCTTGGGGAAATAGACGCAGCAAATGTTCGAGGAGGCGGCCCAGGAGCAGCCCCATCTCCAGAGTACGGCCCAGGTGCTGGGCAATCTCCAGGACCACTTGCAATTTGTAAGCAGGGTTTTGCCCCAGGAGCATGGAGCTGGATGGCGTGGCGCTGACCTGAGCGCGAATAATTTGATCGGGTAGGGGCATCGGGTCCGGCGGGGCAGGCGGATCGGCACGCAGACTCAACACATAGGGACCGATTTGCAGAGCATCGCCTTCGGCCAAGCGGGTCGGGCCGTGGATGCGCCGGCCATTGATAAAGGTGCCGTTGCTGCTACCAACATCTTCAACGAAATATTCGCCGCCATGACAGAGGATGCGCGCATGCTGGCGGCTGACGGCCAGCGATTCGAGAACGATAGCGGCATCCTCCTGCCGGCCGATAAGCAGACTATCGCCTGTCAGCGCGAAGCGCTGGCCAAGATTGGGGCCTTTGATCGTCACCAGAGACGCCATGTCTCTCTTTTACCGCGAATGGCTGCGCTTTACCAGCCCCGCCGTTTAGTCACGCTGCCCGCGTGCTCTGCAGCTCTTTTTCTTCGCCCTTAGTTAATCGTTTTGCCCAGCGGTTCGGCCAAGCGGTGCAGCGCCGACAAGAGACAACGGAATGACTCGAAATTCAACGATTGGGCACCGTCAGAGAGAGCGTGATCGGGGTCGGGGTGGATCTCGATGAGCAGACCGTCGGCACCGGCGGCCAAGGCGGCCAGGGCCATCGCCGGAACGTAATCGCGCTTACCGGTGCCGTGGCTGGGATCGACGAGGATGGGTAAATGCGATAAGTGCTTGGCCGGCGGAATCACCGACAGGTCGAGGGTGTTGCGGCTATGATCGGAGAACGTGCGGACGCCGCGCTCGCACAGTACCACGTTGTAATTGCCGCCGGCCATGACGTACTCGGCGGCCATTAACCATTCTTCCAGTGTCGCCGCCATGCCGCGCTTTAGCAACACCGGCTTTGACGAATGCGAGACGCGGCGCAGCAAGCTAAAATTCTGCATGTTGCGTGTGCCAATCTGGATGATATCGGCCACGCTCTGGACGGCGTCGGCATTTTCGGTGTCCATCAATTCGGTGACGATGCCGATGCCGGTGCGCTGGCGGGCCCGCGCCAGGATGTCGAGACCTGCTTGGCCGAGTCCCTGAAACGTGTAGGGACTGCTGCGCGGCTTGAAGGCGCCGCCGCGCATCAGGTTGACGCCCTGTTGACGCAAAAACTCGGCAGTGCGCAGGATCATCTCTTCGTTCTCGACGGCGCAAGGTCCAGCGATGATGGTGAAGGTGCCGGGGCCGATGGTGGTATAGGGCAGGCGCACGTAGGTGTCGGCCTCATGCATTTCCCGGCTGGCCAGCTTGTACGGCTTGGTGACGCGGATCAATTCGAGCACGCCCGGCAGTACTTCGAGGGTGCGCGGATCGATAACGCTGATGTTGCCGGTGATGCCAATGGCCGTGCGTGTGGGACCGGGCAGGGGATGCGGCGTCAAGCCCATGCGGCGAATGGCAGCAACGACCTGCTCGATCTGCTGCGGCGTCGCGTGGCTGTGCATGACAACAAGCATGGCGAGTCCTCCTCAACCTATTCCCGCTTACCATAGCAGGATTCACCACGGCCTGCTAGCATATGTGCGAAGAAACGAAGCATAGAACCACCGAGAAGCATAAAGGATTTTAAAATGAGATTAAGATTTTTCTCTCTGCGTGTTTGGTTCTTTCTTCGAATTATCCTCCTCTGCTTTTTTCTCCTCTGTGTTCTCGGTGACTCTGTGGTTAAGTGTAAACCACCGCGCACCGCAGCGGAATGGGCCAGGCAGCGTAGGCAGATCCTCGCCAACATGCAACTGGTCATGGGGCCACTGCCCGATGACAGCTATAAAGTTCCCCTCGATGAGAGAGTCATGGATGTCGTCGAGTTGCCCAGGTACGTCCGCAAGAAACTGACATTCGCAGTCGAAAAAGACGACCGCGTGCCAGCGTATCTGCTGATCCCCAAAGAGCGCAAGGGCAAACTGCCGGGCGTGCTGGTGCTGCACCAAACCATCCCGATCGGCAAGGACGAGCCGGCCGGTTTGGGCCAACAAGAGAACAAACGCCTCGGCGTCCATCTCGTCGAGCGCGGCTATGTCGTCCTTTGTCCCGATTATCCCAGCTTCGGCGAATATCGCTACGATTTCGCCCAGAGCAAGTTTCAATCGGGTAGCATGAAAGCAATCTGGAACAACATGCGGGCCATCGACCTGCTGGCATCGCTACCAGAAGTGGATGGCGCGCGTATCGGCTGCATCGGCCATTCGCTCGGCGGACACAACGCCATGTTCACCGCTGTTTTCGATACGCGCATCAAAGCGTGTGTATCGAATTGCGGCTTCACCAGCTTTCGCAAATATTATGGAGGCAATCTGAAAGGCTGGACAAGTGCCCGCTACATGCCGCTCATCGCCCGCAAATATGAGATGAAGCCGGAGAAGATGCCGTTTGATTTTCCTGACGTGGTCGCCGCCTTGGCCCCCCGTGCGTTCCTGGCCAGTGCGCCGCTGCATGATGATAATTTTGACGTGTCCGGCGTGAGGGACTGCATCGCAGCGGCGCAGCCGGTGTATGAGCTGCTTGGAGCAAAAGATAAATTAGCGGCAAATTATCCGGATTGTAAGCACGACTTCCCGCCGGAAGCCCGCAAAGTGGCGTATGAATGGTTGGATCGCTGGCTGAAATGAGGGGCGGCGGAGATGGTCATGCCCACGTTTTTGCTCTACGGCGCCAACGGTTACACGGGCCGGCTGATCGCGCGCGAGACGGTGGTTCGCGGTCTGCATCCGGTCTTGGCTGGCCGCAACGCCGAGGCAGTCGGCGCCTTGGCGCGTGAGTTGGGACTGAAGCATCGCATCTTTTCGCTGGAGGATGCAGCGGCGACACGCGCCGGTCTGGAAGGCGTCCAGGCTGTGCTTCACTGCGCCGGTCCGTTCGCCCACACGGCACAGCCGATGGTCGATGCGTGTCTGGAAGCACGGGTCCATTATCTTGACATTACCGGCGAAATCCGCGTCTTCGAGGCGCTGGCTGCCCGCGATACCGAAGCGATGGCGGCCGGCATTCTGCTGTTGCCGGGTGTGGGTTTCGATGTGGTCCCCTCGGATTGCCTGGCCGCTCATCTGCACCGACGTTTGCCGGCCGCGAAGCGCCTGACCCTGGCTTTTCAGGGCATCGGCCGCTATTCGCGCGGCACCGCCACAACCATCATCGAGAACCTGCCGCACGGCGGCGCCGTGCGCCGCAGCGGCATGCTGACGAATGTGCCGGCAGCTTGGCGAACGCGCGTCATCGATTTCGGCCAAGGACCGACGCTGGCCGTCACCATTCCCTGGGGCGATATAGCCACGGCCTACCGCAGCACCGGCATCGGCGACATTGAGGTGTATACAGCCGTGTCCCGCTGGCAGCTTCGATTGATGCGCCTGAGCCGTCTATTCCACTGGATATTGCGCACATCCCTGGTGCAAAATTTCTTCAAGCGCCGCATTCAGGCAGGACCGCCGGGACCAAGCGATGAGGAACGCGCCCGCGGACGAACCTATTTATGGGGCGAAGTGGAGGATGGACAAGGCCGCCGGCTGGTATCGCGTTTGCGCGGCCCAGAAGGTTACACCTTCACCATGCTGACGGCCTTGGCGGCCATGACGCACGTGCTGAACAGCGATGCACCGCCGGGGTACCAGACGCCGTCACTGGCGTATGGTCCCGATTTCGTGCTGGAGGTGCCAGGCGTGGAGCGCGTGGATGAATGAGATTGGTTTGGCGATCTGCTCTCGAATCGTCCGATACCTGGCAGCCTCTTTCAGCGGTAGAGCTACCGGACCAAACGGGGGTACGCTGTCTGCGTGCTTGAAAATGAGCAAGCGGGCAGCGTGCCCCACCATTTGGTCCGCCGGTCCTAAGCACTTCAAGCCTTGATAGTTATCCATTCGCCTGGCTTGAGGACAATTGCTTCGCTTTGCGTCTCTTTGCGGACGCGCTCGGCCCAGGCGGCGGCGTCTTGAGCGATCAACTCCCAGGTGTTGTAGTGGATCGGCACCACCTGCCGCGGCCCAATCAGTTTCACGGCCCGCAGGGCATCGTCCGGTCCCATTGTGTAATTGTCGCCGATGGGCAGCGTCGCCAGATCGATGCCTTCCGCGCCGATCAGCTGCATGTCGCCGAACAGGCCGGTGTCCGCGGCGTCGTAAATGCGCGTGCCATCTTTAAAGGTGATGAGGAAACCGGCGGGATTGCCGCCGTAGCTTCCGTCGGGCAGCATCGAGCCATGGAAGGCCAAGGTCAGCTTGACGTAGCCGAACGGAAAATGATGGCCGCCGCCGTGCTGCTGGCCGTGGACTTTCTTCACCCCCTGCTTTTCAAACCAACCGCTCATTTCGTAATTGCACACCACCGTGGCGCCGGTGCGTTGAGCGATGGCCACGGTGTCGCCGACATGATCGCCGTGGCCATGCGAGACGAGAATGAAGTCCGCTTGCACCTTGTCCGCCGTTGTCGCCGCCGCTGGATTGCCGGTCAAAAACGGATCGATCAGCACGTGCTTGCCATCGCTTTCCAACAGTAAACACGCATGCCCCAGCCAACATAATCGTGTTGCCATGATGCTCCTCCTGGATGTGTGTTGCTCCGGTGAAAACGATAATCAGTTCTAAACAGCCCCTCGCCCTTCGGCAAGATCCGATACACTGACTTCACCTGGATAGAGGTATGTTTACGATCCGTACAAACAGAAAGAAGGCGACCCATGAAGCGAGGGATTTCGGTAATAAGTCTCGGCATATTACTCAGTCTCGCAGCATTGATCCCGGCGGCGCAAACAGCGAAAGAGATGGACTGGATACGGATAAGTGAGGACAAGCATGCCTTTGTCTTGGCCCGATCGGGACAACGGTTTGTGCCGTGGGGATTCAATTACGATCGTGATCATCGTGGCCGGCTGCTGGAGGATTACTGGATCGACGAATGGGCGAAGGTTGAAAAAGATTTCGCCGCCATGAAGAAGCTCGGGGCCAATGTGGTGCGTATCCACCTCCAACTGGGGCGCTTCCTGGAGCAAGCAGACAAGGCGAATAATAAAGCCTTGAAACAGCTGGAACGGCTGGTGAAACTGGCGGAGCGTACGGGCCTGTATCTCGATCTGACGGGGCTGGGCTGCTATCACAAGAAGGACGTGCCGGCCTGGTACGATGCCTTGGCAGAGCAAGAGCGTTGGGCCGTGCAGGCCCATTTCTGGAAGGCAGTGGCCGGACGCTGCGCCGGCAGTCCCGCTGTCTTCTGCTACGACCTGATGAATGAGCCAGTTGTGCCTGGTGGCAAACGCAAGGCAGGTGATTGGCTGGGGCCGCCGCTGGGCGACAAACACTACGTCCAGGTCATCACACTCGATCAGGCCAAGCGCCCCCGTGCCGCCATCGCCCGCCAATGGGTGAAGACGCTGGCCACAGCCATCCGTAAGGTAGACCGCCGCCACCTTATCACGGTGGGACTAGTGGATTGGAGCCTCGATCGCCCCGGCCGGCTGTATTCCGGCTTCGATCCGGCGACAATTGCAGCTGACCTGGATTTCCTCAGTGTCCACCTCTACCCGAAGAAGGGGCAAAGAGACAAGGACCTGGAGACACTGGCTGGCTTCGCCGTGGGTAAGCCGGTGCTGATCGAGGAGACGTTTCCGCTGCAATGCTCCATCGAGGAGTTCGGCGAGTTCATCGACGGTTCAAAGAAAACGGCTGCCGGCTGGCTGGGCTTTTACTGGGGCCAGCCGCCGGAAGAGCTGCAGCACGCCAAAACGATCAGCGATATCTTGACTCTTCAATGGCTGGAATTTTTCCAGAAACACCAGCCATAAATAGGACGAGCCAGGAGCGCAAGCGATGGATGGATATTCTCTGTCGTTTGTGCTCCTGGCTCATCGTATCCTTCCTCACTCATAGCCGATCAGCACGCCGGCCAGGAACACGAGTAAGCCACCAATGACTACCTGGAAGATCGCTGAGCTCCACGGCGTATCCATGTAGCGGTGGCGGATCCAGGCGATGACCACCAGTTCTACCAACACAACGGCGATGGCCGTGCCCGTGGCCATGTAAAAATCAGGGAGGAGATAGGGCAAGGCGTGTCCCAGGCCGCCCAGGGCCGTCATCAATCCGCAAATCAGGCCGCGCACCCAGGGCCGGCCGCGGCCAGTCAGGCTACCGTCGTCGGACAGCGCCTCGGCGAAACCCATGCTGATGCCGGCGCCGAGACTCGCCGCCAGACCAACCAGCAGCGTTTCCTTGTTGTTGTGCGTGGCGAAAGCGGCGGCGAACAGTGGCGCCAATGTCGAAACCGAGCCGTCCATCAGTCCCGCCAGACCTGGCTGCACCACTTGCAGCACGAACTCGCGCTTACGCGCCGCTGCCTCGGTGTCCGGCTCTTCGGTGATGATGCTCTCGGCGAGGCGCTCGTGCTTACGTTCTTCTTCGGCCAAATCGCCGAGCAGCTGCCGGATGCCGGCGTCGGTCGCCCGTTGGGCCGCCTTCTCGTAGAAACGCTTCGTCTCCAGCTCCATCAGCTCAGCCTGTTTGCGTACCGCATCCAGCCCCAGCGGCCGCACCAGCCACACCGGCTTGCGGCTGACGAAGCCCTTGACATCCTGTCGGCGGATGAGCGGAATGTGTTCGCCGAATTTCTTGCGATACAGATCGAGCAAGCGATGGCGATGACCATCCTCCTCGGCGCGCAGACGGCGAAACTCCTCGGCCTGGACCGGATAGCTCGCTTTCAATCCATCGGCAAAATCATCGTAGATGCGGGCATCTTCCTCTTCCAGCGAGATCGCCAGGGCCAGAATTTCCTGCTCGTTGAGGCTCTTGAAGCTGCGCATGCTAGTCTATCCCTCCGTTTTTCGGTTTTCCATATATTGAACAGGGAAAACCGACTTTTCTCTGAGGACAGTATATATGCGACCCCACACCTGGATGATGGCCTCCTTGATCCCAATTATTCTCGCCTTCTCCGTTCTCCTTGCTGCCGACGAGAAGAAGAGCGACAACACCGGCATCACCTGGAAGAAGACGGTACTCGACAAACGGTTCCTCTCCGAAGGCGTCGCCGTCGCCGACGTGAATCAGGACGGCAAGCTCGACATTCTCACCGGCGAAGTGTGGTATGAGGCGCCTGGCTGGAAACCGCACCGACTTCGTCCGGGCAAGGAGGATTACCGTGAAGGGACCAAAAATGTATACAGCAACAGCTTCGCCTGTTGGGCCGACGACCTCAACCGCGACGGCTATCCGGACCTGATTGTCATCGGCTTCCCCGGTGCGCCGTGCCATTGGTACGAAAACCCCAAGGGTAAGGATGGCCTGTGGAAAGAACACAGGATCTGGCACAGTGCCTGCAACGAGACGCCGGCCTATGTTGATCTGCTCGGCACCGGCAAGCGGGTCCTGCTCATGGGTTGGCAGCCCGAAGGCAAGGAAAACGAAGGACAAATGTCCTATTTTACTCCCAATAAAGATCCAGCGCAGCTGTGGCAGATGCATCCCATCAGTGAACCGAGCAAGAAAGGCCACGTCATCCCTGGCACGTTCCGTTTCGCGCACGGCCTGGGTGCCGGCGATGTCAACGGTGACGGCAAACTCGATGTGCTCTGCACTGCCGGCTGGTGGGAACAGCCGGCCATGCTCGATGATAAACCGTGGCCGTTCCACCCCGCCAACCTCGGCGATGCCTGCGCCGACATGTTCGCCTACGACATCGACGGCGACGGCAAGGCCGACATCCTCAGCAGCTCGGCCCATCAGTACGGCATCTGGGCCTATCTGCAACGCCCCGGCAGCGGCGCTTCGCCATCTTTCTTAAAACAGGTATTGTTCCCCAAATTGGTCTCTCAGACGCACGCCCTGCATTGTGTGGACATCAACGGCGACGGCCTCAAAGATCTGGTCACGGGCAAACGCTGGTGGGCGCACGGGCCGCACGGCGACGCCGATCCGAACTCGCCCGCCAAGCTGTACTGGTTCGAGGCCAAGAAAAACAGCGACGGTCTGATTCGTTTTGTGCCGCACGAGATCGACGACGATTCCGGCATTGGCACACAGTTCACCATTGCCGATGTCAACGGCGACAAGTGGCTCGACGTGGTGACAGCCAATAAGAAAGGCGTTTTTCTGTTCGAGCAAGTACGCAAGAAAAAGAGCTAGCGGAAGAAACACCCTCCTCCATAAGGGAGGCGGGAGGGTATCTGTTAGCCCTAAGTAACCACGGATTATACGGCTAACACAGATAAAAGAAATAGTTATTTTTTTTATCTGTGTTAGCCGTATAATCCGTGGTTACAGTTTTGTTTCATACCCCCATGATGTTGTAGCCGCAATCGACGTAGAGGACGTGGCCGGTGATGGCGGAGGCCAGCGGACTACACAAAAAGACGGCGGCATTGGCCACTTCTTCCGGCTTGATGCCGCGCGGCAAGGGCGAACGTTGAGCAGCATAATCAATCATCTGCCCAATATCGCCAATCCCCTTGGCAGCGCGCGAGGCGTAGGGACCGGCCGAGATGAGATTGACACGGATGCTCTTGCTGCCGACATTGTGAGCCAGCTGCTTGGCGTCGATTTCCAGGGCGGCCTTGGCTGTGGACATGCCGCCGCCGTAGTGTGGCACCACCCGCACACCGCCCAGGTACGTCAGACCAACCACCGAAGCGCCATCCGGCCGATTTTCCAGGAGCGGCAAACCTGCTCGCACCAGGCCGGTCAGCGAATAGGCGCTGATGCTGAGGGCCGTCCAGTAGCCAGCCCGCGTGGTCTCAACCAGTTTGCTCTTGATCTCCGGTGCGAAGGCGATGCTGTGGATGAGGATGTCGATGCCGCCGTGTGATTCCTTGACGGTCTTCATTAACCCTTCGATCGAGTAATCGCCGTACTGTTCCTCGACGCGCTTGTAACGGCGATCATTCCGCGTCACTTCGGGGACATCGGCCATGGTGTCAAAGCTGACATCGCAAGGCAGTAATTGTTCGACTGTCAGGCTACCGCCGCCATAGGGCAGTTTGCGGCTGGCCACATCATCGGGAGAATCGCCGCTGAGGAAGCCCTCGACAATACGGATCATGCGTGGATGAACGGCAAAGACCAGACGCGCCCCGGCCGCTTGCAGCGCCTTGGCAATGAACCAGGCGAAGCTCTCGTTATCACCGACGCCAGTGACCAGCGCCGTTTTGCCACTCAGATCGATCGGAATCATATCGCCCTCGCTGTTAGGAATCTCGTAAGGTCTAGCAAAAATGGGAGCTTCGGACAAGATGAAACGAATCCGGGCCGTGACCGTCCGACAGTGGTTGTTTCCATCGCCCTTGCCGACCCCCTGGCGGCGGTGCTATGGTGGAGCATTCCCGCGTGTTCTCACGAGACCGCGAAACGATAATGGATGGATGGCTTATGCACCTGGACCAGGCAACTTGGGAGCAAACAACGCCGATGGGTTCGGTGCTGCGCATCTATTTGCTGGGCATGGTCGATTTCGAAGCGGCGTTGGCGTTGCAGCGGACGCTGGCATTCGAGATGTCCGAGCAGCGTGAATCGGCCGCCTTGGTGCTGTGCGAGCATCCGCCGATCCTCACTGTGGGCCGTGATGGCTCTCCCGCTGACATCCGCTGCGATATCGATGAGCTGCGCAGACGCGGTTGGCCGGTGCGCTGGGTCAATCGCGGCGGCGGAGCGCTGTTGCACTTGCCCGGTCAATTAGCCATCTATCCGATCCTGCCCCTCGATTGGCGCCGTCTGGGCTTGGCCGATTACCTGGCCCGTTTGCAGCGCATCCTCGTGGCCGTACTCGACGATTTTAGCGTGTCGGCTGACACTCGACCGGGACAGCCTGGTGTCTGGACGGGCCGGCGGCTTGTTGCCGGTGTTGGCGTGGCCGTGCGCGATTGGGTCGCTTATTACGGTGCTTATCTGAACATCGATGCCGATTTATTCCCCTTCCGCATCGTCCGCACTGGCCCCAACGAACCGGAGCCGATGACTTCGCTGGTACGCGAACGCCGCGCCCCCCTGCGGCCGGCCTTGGTCCGCGAACGCCTGCTGGAGCATTTCACCACAGCGTTTCCCTTTGCGCGCACGGCCTTGTTCTCGCATCACCCTTGCCTGGGAAGCCGGCCGACCCAGGCCGGCCACCTCCGCGTCAGCCACGGAAGAGGCGAAACGGAGTTTCGCGGCCGGCGTTCCCAAACAGAGTTGGGCAACGAGGAGAACTCTGGTTAGGAGCGAGCGAGACGCGCCGTGGAAGCACTTCCCCGCTCCGAGAAAACGATGCAGGCAGCCCGTCTGTTTCCCAACACTCCCTGAGATGCTAGGATAATCCTATCTCCCAATAGATACGAAACCGCGTTTCCCCGTTATTGGGGAGGAGAGCGTAAGCAGCGATTGGACATAATTCCTACACGGAATGGACGGAGGCAGCTTCCATGAATCTACGACTTGAACTGGCTCGCGCCCATACACGGCGACAATTCCTCAAACATACCAGTATCGGCGCCATCGCCTTCGCGGCGCTGCTCCAGCGCGACAGCCGTGCCGCATCCGCTGACAATCCGTTGTCACCACGCCCGCCGCAATTTCCAGCGAAAGCAAAAAGCATCATCTATCTGCACATGTCCGGGGCGCCGCCGCAGCACGAGCTGTTTGACTACAAGCCGAAGCTGGTCGAGTTGAATATGAAGCCATGCCCCGATGAACTACTGAAAAATCAACGTTTCGCCTTTATCAAAGGGCACCCGAAATTGCTCGGCACGCCGTACAAGTTTGCTCGGCATGGCCAATGTGGAGCGTGGGTCAGCGAATTGTTGCCGCATTTCAGCAAACAGGTGGATGAAGTCACTTTCGTCAAGTCGATGTGGACCGATCAATTCAACCATGCGCCGGCAGAGCTGTTTCTCTACACCGGCTCGCCGCGCAACGGCGGGGCGGCGCTGGGGTCGTGGCTGTTGTACGGACTCGGTTCCGAGAGCCAGAATTTGCCGGGTTTCGTTGTGCTTATCAGCGGCGGCACCGATCCGACCGGCGGCAAAGCGCTGTGGAGCACCGGCTATCTACCCTCGGTCTATCAGGGTGTGCAGTGCCGCACCAGCGGCGAACCAATTTTGTACGTGAACAATCCCAAAGGAATGGACCGCGACACGCGCCGCCGCAGCCTGGATGCGCTGCGGAAGCTCAACGAGGCAGAGTTAAAAGATTTTGGCGATCCAGAAACGCTGACGCGGATCAATCAGTATGAACTGGCCTTTCGGATGCAGATGGCGGTGCCGGAAGTCATGGACATTGGCCGCGAGCCGAAGAAGATCCAGGAATTATACGGAGCGCAGCCGGGGGCGGCGTCGTTTGCCAACAATTGCCTGCTGGCGCGGCGGCTGATCGAGCGCGGCGTCCGCTACGTGCAGCTATTCGATTGGGGCTGGGATTGTCACGGCACGGGCAAGGGCGATGACATTGTCTATCACCTGCCGCAAAAGTGCAAACAGATCGATCGCCCCATCGCGGCGCTCTTGACCGACCTGAAAGCACGCGGCCTGCTTGAGGAGACTTTGGTGATCTGGGGGGGCGAGTTTGGCCGCACTTCCATGAACGAGGCACGAGGCGGCTCCAAGTTTCTGGGCCGCGATCATCATCCGCACTGCTTCACCATCTGGCTGGCCGGTGCCGGCATCAAAAAAGGCTTCACCCTGGGCAATACCGATGAACTCGGCTATTTCATCACCGAGGGCAAAATGAGCATCCACGACTTGCAGGCCACTATCCTGCACCTGATGGGACTCGACGCCTGGAAGCATACGTACCCCTATCAGGGCTTGCAGCAACGGCTGATCGGACCTGAGGGCAAGGCGGCCATTCGATACGAAATTTTGGCATAGTTCCCCGGAGCGGGGATGTAACCTCTCTGAGACTTCGCTCAGGAGGCTTACGCCCCCCGCTCAGAAAAAACGACCGCAGGAGTCCCCCATGATCTCGCGCATCGACCGTCGTACTTTCTTGGGTTCTACTTTGGCGACGGCGGCTGCTCTTGCCGCTGGCGCGGCCGCCGTAGAGAAAAAACCCAAACTCAAGCTGGCCGTCAAGTACGACATGATTCAGATCGAGGGCCCCATCGAGAAGAAATTCGAGCTGATTAAAACGCTCGGGTTCCAGGGCGTCGAGATGAACAGCCCCAGCAACATCGACCAAGACGAAGCCGTCCGGGCGCGTGACAAGACTGGCATCGTCATCCACGGCGTCATCGATTCGGTCCACTGGAAGCAAACGCTGTCCGACCCGGATGAAAAAGTGCGGGCCAAGGGACTTGCCGCCCTCAAAGGCGCTCTGGAGGACGCCAAAGTCTACGGCGCCGATACCGTCTTGCTCGTACCCGGCGTGGTCAACAAAGACGTTACCTACGAACAGTGTTGGCAACGCTCGTCGGCGGAGGTACGCAAAGCAATTCCCACGGCCGAAAAAAACAACGTCAAGATCGCCATCGAAGTGGTGTGGAATAACTTCCTCACTACACCGGAACAGCTCATCGAGTACGTCGATCAGTTTAAGTCACCTTACGTTGGCGCGTATTTTGATTGCAGCAATATGATTAAATACGGCGTCAAGTCCGGCGACTGGATTCGCAAACTCGGCAAGCGTATGCTCAAGTTCGATTTCAAGGGTTTCAGCCTGACCAAGTTTCAGAACAAAGAAGATCCGTGGGTGCCGATCGGAGAAGGCGATGAGGATTGGCCGGATATCCTCAAGGCGCTGGTGCAAGTCGGCTACAACGGCTGGGCAACAGCGGAAGTCCGAGGCGGCGGACGCGAGCGCTTGCAAGACATTGCCGAGCGCATGAAGCGCGTACTGCAACAATGAAAAAAGAACCAGAGGCATTCTCCAAATGAACCGCCAAAACGCCAAGGACAGAACAAGAGAAAAGAAGAGTTTTCTTGGCATTATTGCCTCTCGGCTTTTCCCGTTTTTCTCTTGTTCTTTTCTTGGCGTTCTTGGCGTCTTGGCGATTCATTCGGTGAGTTGTTCACCAAAGCCGAAGCCCGTGGCGACGCCGGTTGAGACGCCGCCGCCCGTGCAAGAGACGGTTTCCTACCTGGATTACGACAAAAACGTCCACGGTTACCTGTGCCGGCCGGGCGGGGTTGGCCGGTTTCCGGGTGTGGTGCTAATTCACGACCGCATGGGCTTGACCGACGGCATCAAAGACGCGGCGTTTCGTCTGGCCCGGCAGGATTACGTCGTCTTGGCCGTCGATTTGTACCACGGCCAGCCCCCCTCGCGCGAGCTGCCCAAGGAGCGTGTTCTCCGTGATCTGAAGGCGGCAGTCGATTACCTGTGCCAACGCGAAGAAGTACGGCCCGAGCAAGAGGTGGAGAAAAAGAAACCGATGCACGTCTTGGGCGTCATCGGTCTGGGCACAGGCGGCAGCTATGCGCTGGAGGCGGCCCTGCGTGATCCGCGCTTACGGGCCGTGGTTTTGTGCTACTGCCGGCTGCCCACCGAGGCCAAGCAACTGGCAACGCTGGAGGCTTCCGTATTCGGCATCTTCGTCGATAAGGACCAGAACGTCCCGGCCGAGATGATCGCGCAGTTCACCGCGGCCATGAACGCAGCCGGTAAACGCCTCTATGCCATCCGTGTCTACGGTCAAAGTCCTCACGGCTTTCTCGATCCGGCCGACTGGCCCATCTACGGCAAACCCCACGAAGGCGACCCCGAAGAAGCCTGGGAGTTGATTGCGCGCTTTTTAGATCGTATATTGATGTAATCCAGGATATCTGCCAGACGCTCTGGTCTGAAGCGTAGGCGAGGGCAATCTTCGCTTACGCTTCAGGCTCGGATTAGCCGTCTTTGCCAAACAGCCAACACCACTTTCACTCTGTCCGCTGGGCAGGCCGCCGGCGACCAACTGTGGCTCGGACAACAATCATCCCAACCGCGCCTGCGCTCCAGCCTGGAAATCGACCACTTCCAGATCGACGCTGCGCCAACCTTGCCATTCGTTGAGTCGGGGCGTGAAAGCGAGGCAGCACGCGCCGCCAGCGGACATCAACTCCTGGGCGCGCTCGGCCATACCCCAGGCGATGGCTTTCAGCGTCGTGCCCTGCTGGGCCACGCGAAAACTCAGGTGCCGTTCGCCGCCGCCGACTTTGCGCGGCTCGCCCTGGATCTGCAAACCGCCGGCCAAAAACAGCGGGCGGCGATTCTCCGCGCCGTAAGGCTCCAGGCGATCGAGCTCGGCGAGCAGGCGGGTGGTCAACATGCTCAAGGGCACCTCGGCGTCGAGTACCAGCGTCGGCGGAGGCGGACCATCGGGAAAGTAAGCAGCAGCGTATTCACAGATCCGAGCGCGGAACGCATCGATGTTTTCCGGCAAAACACGGAAACCGGCTGCAGCGGCATGTCCGCCGTGGCTGAGCAGCAAATCCTCGCAGGCTCGCAGCGCCTCGTGCAGCGGTAAGCCGGCCACAGAGCGGCCGGAGCCGACACCGACGCGCACGTGCCGGCCGCCATCGGCGGTGTTCTGCATCTCATCTTGGGTCGGCAGCGCGATCATTAAGGCTGGCCGGCCATAGAGTTCAGCCAGCCTCCCGGCCACGATGCCGATGATGCCGGCGTGCCAGCCCGTCTGCGCCAATACCAGGGCGGCATCTTCGCCGCGAGCTTGCTCTTCGATCAGTTTGCGCGCCTCCTGCACCATGCGCCGCTCCAGCGCTTGCCGCTGGCTGTTCTGGTCCTCTAGATAGCGCGCCAGCTGCAGTGCCTGCTCGGAACGCGGCGTCGTCAACAGATCGACAACCAGGCGAGCGCAGCCCAAACGTCCCGCCGCATTGAGGCGCGGAGCCAGCTTGTAGCCGATGTCGGCAGCGCGCAGCGGAGTGTCCGCGGTCAAGCCGGCGGCGGCGCACAGCGCTTGCAATCCGGGCAGCGCGGTGTGCCGCAGGCGATGCAGACCGTGACGCACGAGGATGCGATTTTCATCGTGCAGCGGCACCACATCGGCCACCACACCCAGGGCGGCAAGTGCCACGCTATCAAGCAAATAATCGCGGAAACGCGGCGTCACCTTGGCGCTGCCGCAGACGCGCTGCGCCAGCGCCCAGGCCAGCTTGAAGGCCACCGCTGAGCCGGACAGGTAGCCAAACGGATAATCCGTGCCCGGCAACCGCGGATGCACCAGTACCGCCGCGTCTGGCAGCGTGTCCTTGAATTCGTGGTGATCGGTGACGATTAGTTCCAGACCCAACCGCTTGGCCTCGACGGCTTCTTCCAGACTGGCAATACCACAATCAACGGTGACGACCATTTCGACGCCGGAGGCAGCGATTTGCCGCAGTGCCTCGGTATTGAGTCCGTAGCCTTCCTCCAGGCGATGCGGCACGTACAGATCGACGGTGGCGCCCAGCAGTTTTAAGCCGGTCAGAAGAATGGCCGAACCGGTGACGCCATCGACATCATAATCGCCGTAGACGCAGAGGCGTTTGCCAGCGCGGACAGCGGCAAGAATACGCTCGGCAGCTGCGGTCACACCCGGCAGCCAATCCGGCGGATGCAGGCCGCTCAGGGCGGCTTCGAGAAAACGCCGCGCCTGGGCCGTATCACTCAAGCCACGATTGAGCAACAGCTGGGCGACAATCGGCCCCGTTCCCAGGGCTGCCGATAAACGTTCCACAGCAGCGCTATCATGCGGCAGCAGCCGCCAAGTCTTGCTTGTAGGAGCTGACAAGGTCATCCTTATCTCTACTGCCGGCCGCGCCGCGGGCAACGCGCACCGGAAACCAGTATCAATATGTCTTCGGCGATTATAACGCTCCGCGAGAAAGAAGGGATAGGGAATAGAGCAGGACCGTTCCGTTTTGACCGCGTGAAGTATCGGGTAATCGGGTAATGTTGCAGTTCCGATTGCTCTTGCATCCCCACCGAGACCTTGCTATGGTCCCGCCCTTCCTTAGAGCTAAGGGAACGACCTGCAGGGCACGCTGCCAGGGTGCCAACCGTAGGGCACGCGATCCGCGTCCTGAAAATGAGCAAGCTAGCAGCTTGTCCTACAGCTTTTTTTCGTTGTCCTTACGTACAAATTCGGGAGGGTGGGACCATGTTGCGTCGCATGGAAACGGTGTGCGCCGCTGCGTTGCTCGCTGCCGTGGTGGGCTGTTCGGCCGGTTCATTCCTGCTATCCTGGGTCGGTTCGGGAGGCAAACGGCAAGTCGTCTCCGGTTCGATCAATGATGTGGCCGCACGCTTGCAGGCATCGCTGGGCAAGCTCGACATCATTGTGGCCGTCAACCCAATGGACCAAGACACGATCAAACTGAATGGTCAAACCAAGTCTGGCCAGCGCTTCGCCTTGGTGCTGAAGCGTCAGATGACCAGCCACGGCGAAAGCACAGCCATCACCGTCGAGTGGGAGAAAGACGCCGATGAAGAATTCTGGGCCACCGTGCTGGAATTACTCGTCAAACCGGAACCCGCCGCAACCGGCACTTCACCTGCCGCGGCCGGCAGCAGTACCGGCCATTGATTTCCGGCATACTTCGCAGCAGCCGTACCGGGAGAGGTTCGGATACTGCGGTTCGAGCATAACTCGCTTCCTCGACTGATTCAGCTTTTGAAAATCTCTGCGTGCTTGAACTCCGCGCCGAGCACCTCCTTGCTGGAGACGCCGAGCCATTTGTCGAGAATGGCCGCGTACACTTGCCGGAAATCGGTGTGATGTTTCAGATTGCCGAACTCCAGTTGGGTAAGACTCGGATGTTTGCCGACGAGTCCGGGTTTGACTTTGCCTCCGATCAGGAACATGGGGGCAGCTGAACCGTGATCGGTGCCGCGGCTGCCGTTCTCCTTGGCACGGCGTCCGAACTCTGAGAATGTCATTACCAGCACACGATCGCGGTGGCCGCGCGCAGCCACATCCTTGAAGAAAGCCGTCACGGCTTCCGACAGCTGCGTAAGCAGATTGGCGTGAGTCGGCGCTTGCGTGGCGTGCGTGTCGAAGTTGCCGTGGGCAACGTAGAACAGCCGAGCACCCAAGCCGGCGTCGATGAGCTGGGCAGCGAGTTTGAGGCGGCTAGCGAGCGGTGTATTCGGATAAGGGGCTTTGGGCTGGTAGTTCTTGCCGATCTCTTGCAAGCGGCGGCTGCTGGCGTAAGTGTTCGACGCAGTGCGCTGCACAAAATCGAGCAGGCCAGAGTTGCCGTTAGAGCGGGCCACGCTTTCGATGATATCGCGTTGCTCCTTCTTGTCGGCGCCGCTGGCGGCGGCAAGTTGCAACTGAAAATCTTCCAACGTCTTGATCGATGGCACCCGCGCCGGTGCGCCGTCCAGGGCCAAGGGCGATGACTCGTTGTTGCTTTTCAGGTGAAAGGAGGGAGCGCCAGGCAGCCCCTTGAGCGCTCTGCCGAGCCAGCCTTCGCTGACGTTCTCGGCCAGGCTGGCCGACTGCCAGATGTCCATCGAGCGGAAGTGTGATTGGTTCGGATTGGGATAGCCGACACCCTGCACAAGGCACAAGGCGTTGTCTTGCAGCAACTCGGCCAGGCCAGTCAGCGACGGATGCAGGCCGAGCTGATCGTTGATTTTCTTGATCTGGGTCGGGAGCTGGCGCAAAGTCGGCCGCAATTTGACATATTCCGGGTCCTTGAATGGAATTACGGTATTCAGACCGTCGTTACCGCCGGTCAGCTCGATGACAACGAGAATGGTATCCTTGGCGCCGGCCTTGTCCGCGGCGGGCACAGCGGCAGCGGTACGACTCAGAAAGATCGGAGCACCGAAACTCCAACCGATCAGGCCGACGCCGCCCAACGACGATTTCAAGAAATCACGACGATTCGCAGTCATGGGAATACTCCTCGATTGGGCGAGCGAGGCGCTGGCACACCTCGTGCGCCGTTAATCCAGCTGAAACTCCGGCAATGTCAGCACCAGATAACACAAACTGCGCACGCGATGATCGGCGATATCCTGCTCGGTCCAGTAAACCGGCGCCGGCAGCTGGTGCGCATGTTTTTGATAATCGAGCAGACGCGCCCGCGCCTCGGCCGACACGTCCCCCTGCAGGAACAGCCGCAGGAAAAAATCCACCTGTTCGGTATCCGTTTCTTTGTGGTATTTGTGCGCCAGGGCGGCGGGATCACAGCGTCGGCCGAAGCGGGCATCTTCTGTCGAGGTCAGGGCCAACGCCAAGTTCTGACGAAACAGCAAGGTTTGGCCGTTGAGCCAGCTTTTGCCGCCATCCCAGCCCTTGACCGAGGGCGGCGAAAAGAGGTTTTGTCCCAATTGTTCCAGCGCTTGCGCCAGCGCTGTCGTGCCGATCTTCCCTTCCAGGCCGCGTACGATATTGAGCGAGAAATCTACCGGCGACTTGATGCGCGTCCGATAGACCAACGGCGAAAAGAATAGGTTCGACGACAACATTGTCCTGACGAGCGCGCCGAAATCGTAGCCGCTCTTGCGAAACTGCTGAGCCAGCGGAGTCAACAATTCCGGCGTCGGTGTTACGGTTTCACTAATGAGGAAGCGATACAGTTTGCTGACAAGGAACGGTGCCGCCGACTCTTGCTCCAGGCAAATGCGCACGATGTCATCAGCATCCCATTGACCGGTCTGGCCGAGAACCGTCTTCACGCCGTCATCGTGCTGTTTCGCATTGAAGACAACCTTGGTCCCTTGAATCTCCCAGCCGGTGAAGGCGCGGGCGGCTTCACGGATGTCCTTCTCAGTGTAATGGCCGATGCCAAGACTGAACAACTCCATCAGTTCACGGGCATAGTTCTCGTTGGGACTGCCCTTCTTGTTGTCACGCCCATCTAGCCAGATGAGCATGGCCGGATCGGACGACATCGCACGCAGCAATTCGGAAAAAGCGCCCAGAGCGTGACGGCGCAGCAATTCGTATTGGCCGAGCATGAAGCGGGCGCTCTGCACCTTGGCATAGCTGGTGGCGAAGTGATTGTGCCAAAAGAGAGTAATTTTCTCTTGTAAAGGATGCGGGCTGTGCAACATGCGGGCCAGCCACCAGGCACGCAGGTGCGCAGCATCGTTGTAGCGAGCGATATTTTGTGCCAGAGGCGCCATCTCCGCGTCGAACGCTGCCAGTCCTGGCCCGCCCTTGAGCAATTGGTCGATGAGTGCTTCGGGACCAGCTTTGAGTCCCGCTTCTAGCTCGGCATAGCTCGCTCCGAAGGCGGCGCGGCGATAGAGGTGACCAACACGCCGGATGTCCCAAGGCACTTCCTTGCCGGGACGATACGGCTGCCATGCCCAGCGCGGATCGAGGGCTCTTGCGGTAGCGTCTGCCATGAATCATCTCTCCTGCAATGCAACTCCCTTACGGCCGCGGCCCTGTTTGGACTGTCCGAAGGCGAAAGTCATACTGGAACGTCTTGTCATGGAAACGTGCCTCCAGCGCTAACTCGCCAAGCCCGCGGACAATATCGAATAGCTCTTGGATCTGCTGCCGGGCTTCCTTCGGCGTCACCGCCTGATCGAGCGTCACTCGCGTGACGAGCAGATCTTCGAGGGTTTGCAAATACACGGCTGCGCCAGGTCCGTACAAGCTTGCGTGCGCCGTCGAGGCTTGGCCGCGCGACGGCGCATGGCCTTCTTTGTGAATGAGATCCACCAACTCGCGGCACAGATCGATGGTGGAAGACACCACGAATTGATCGCCGACACGCGTGAAACAGGGGGTGAAATTGAAACGCAGATCATTGACATCGCCTGGAAGCGATTTGTCCTCCGGAAAGCGATAGCCGATGAGCTTGCAGTTCTGGTATTGCTCCTCGATGAGTCGCAAGTCGGCCTTGCTGCCGGCAAGCAGGGCCACGCCGCGCAGGACAGTTTCCATCGCTGGACCGAACGCTTCGGGCGCGCGCAGCTCCCAGACAAGGGCGAAAGCTGGTATGGATACTTTAGGTGTCGTTTTATACGAAAATTTCGATTGATGCACGGCAACGAAGCGGTAATATGGCCCGGCCTGCATCAAGAGCTTACTGAGCTTGGTACCGATCAAGAAAGGTGCGGCCTTTTTCTCGAGCGCTTCCAATTGGCGCACTTGCTTTTCGTTGAAGAGCTTCTCTCGTTCCTTCCACACGTTGGCAATATCGAAGTACTTACTCTCGCTGTAGAGAACGTTCTTCGGTTTCAAGAGCGGGCGCGAGCCAGGTGCGCCAGCGGGTGGAAGATGTAAGAACTTGTCTGCTCCCATGCCTTGGCGGCCACGCGGCATGCGGATCGTCGCTACGAAGCCGGCTTGATCGTGATGAATGCCGGCACAGATGTAAGGCGTTCGACCGAGGAGATTGAGATACTGGCCTAACCCAACCGTCAAAAGGGGATCATCGCGCGGCGGTGGTTGATAGACGGCTTTTGCTTCCGGCAACTGGTGAATCTTCGTCATGTTCAACCACAAGGAGACAAGTGGCTGCGGCGGTAGCAATTGGGTCGCTTCCCGAACACCGGATACAGCAACCAGGCTCTGTTTGCCACCATTCTGGTGCCGATCGAGTCCGGCGTGCAGCGCCTGCTCGGAGTTGCTCAGAAACAGGACCGTGTCGGCGACAGCAGCATGGAGCCGATTACCTATATGGATTGTATTGTACTCCTTATACGATCTTTTTATCGGCTTATCTTTCACCTCTTGCCGAGTCAATTCCTGTTCGATGATTTTCAATCCAAGCTGAGAAAACTGCTGCATCAGCCGGTCGTCCTCGCCTTCGATGACGAGCAACACGGGGGCCGGGTTGGGGCCAAACTGAATACCGATAGCGATCCCGCGACCGGTCAAGCGATCAAGCAATTGCGGCCAGGGAAGCCCTAGTTCTTTCTCGAAATAAGCGATCAGCTGCTGGGCGCGGCGGACGTTGGTAGAGCCGAAAAACTCCCGAACCGGAGCGAATTGTTGTAATTGCTCCAAGAGATTTCCCGTCACCAGCGTTTCGAGGAGACGGCGTGGCTGCGGCGCCTGAATCAGCAAATCGGTTCGATCAGGTAGCAGCCGCAGCGGCGAAGGAAGTGTCTCTGTGCGGGACGTCTCAGCATACACAGATGCAGCGCCCAGTGTCCAGGCGAGGAGGAAGCTCGTAGCCCCGTGAAAGCAACGCATGGTGAAGAAACTCCTGTACAATACGACGAGCCGGCGGATTGCGGAGATCAATAGTGTCTACTCGTCACCCCGGCGACGGGTTTCACCAAAGCGGGAGATTTTGCCTCATGGCTGCGGAGCTGCAACTGGCGCTTACGGCCGATCTGCACTGGGGCCACGGCGGCCGCGGTGAAGAAGCCACACGCCTGCTCGCTTCTTTTCTGCATAAACAGACGCCGGACGTTCTCGTTCTCGCCGGTGACATCGGCACTGGATCTTACTTCGGCGAATGCCTGCAATTATTTGCCGATCTACCCTGCCGCAACAAAGCACTGGTGCCGGGCAATCACGATCTTTGGGTCGAGCGCGCGGATCGGCGCGATTCGCTCCAGCTCTACGAGGAAGATCTCCCCGCCTTGTGCCGGCAATACGATTTTCATTATCTCGATCAGGGGCCGCTCCTCTTGCCAAAGTTCGGTTTGGCGCTTGTCGGCTCCATCAACTGGTACGATTATTCCTGGTCGCGCGAGGCCCTGGAACGCACTTATCCCGGCGAGGAACAACGCCTGTTTAGCAAGCAGTTCACACGCGGCCGACACAACGATGTCAACTTTGTGCGCTGGCCGCTCGATGATGCTCGTTTCACAGCCCGTGTGGTGGAAACCGTGGCTCAACACTTGCATATAGCACTGGCGCAGGCGGAGCGCGTCATCATCGTAACGCATCATCCGCCCATGCGCGGCATCAGTTTTCCTCAGAAACAACCGCCTTGGACAATTGATGATCTGCTATGGGAAGCCTTCGGCGGCAATCAGGCGATGGAGGAATTGCTGGCCCGCCACGCCGAACGCATTGCCTTTGCTTTCTGCGGCCATACGCACCGGGCATGCGAATGTGTCTGGCACGGCATCCGCGGCTACAATATCGGCGGAGATTACCACTTTAAGCGTCTATTATGGTTGAATTGGCCGTCCGGGCTTGTCGCTGAGCATCAATTCGGCGATGCCGAGCGATAGCGACCGGACGGAGCGAACGCAGCGAAGTCCGCTTGCGGGCCTGGTGGGGCGAACGCAGCGCGGCCCATCTTACTGGCCGATCCAGGTAGGGCGGCGCTTATGGACAAAAGCACTCATGCCTTCCTGGGCATCGCGGCACAGGGCGTTTTTCGTCATCACTTCCGTAGCCCGCGCATAGGCACTGGCTTCATCGAGGGCAAGCTGATCGTAAAAGGCTCGTTTGCCGATGCGAACCGTCAGCGGACTGGAAGCGCGGATGGCATCGGTAAGTTCCCGGATGGCGGCGTCCAGCTGGTCCGCCGGAACAACGCGATTGACCAGGCCCCAGGCGAGGGCTTGCTGGGCCGAGACAGCCTTGCCGGTCAGCAGCATTTCCAGAGCGAGGCGCGGCGGAATGGCCCGCACCAGCGGCACCATCGGCGTGGTGCAGAAGAGACCGATCTTCACACCCGGTGTAGCGAAGGCAGCGTTATCCGAAGCGACGGCCAAATCGCAAGCGGCAACGAGCTGGCAGCCGGCCGCCGTCGCCATCCCCTGCACCCGCGCAATCACCGGTTGCGGCAACGCCCGCAATTGTTGCATCACTGTTGAACAGAGTACGAACAATTCGCGGTAGGCCTCTTCCGAGCATCCCAGCATTTCGCTCAGGTCGTGGCCGGCGCAGAAGACGGACCCTTGCGCGGCCAGCACCACGACGCGGACTTGCGTATCCGCAGCGATTTCCTCCAGCTTGTCATGTAAGCGCGACAGCAACTCCTGCGAGAGCGCATTGCGTTTTTCGGGACGATTCAAAGTCAAATACAGGACTTCCTCACGTAAGTCGCTGAGGAGAATGTCTGTGGTCGTGGCTGGAGATTGCATACCAGACCCTTTTATTCACAAATCCTATGTTTAGCTGTGTGCCGCAGGCGAGCGTGAATTCCGCGCGTGCCTGTGGCACACAGCTAAACATAGGGAGTCGGGGATGATTTCCTATGGCTTGGGCGGCACCTCCGCGCGTGTGATCTCGGATTTACGTACGGTGACGTCGGCTTTGTCTATCTGAAGGACAACCCAGCCGGGACGATCATCCTTGATGGTGCCCACATACTTTTCGTTGCCTACCCAAATGGCTGCTTTGCTGCCTTTGGGGAAAGTAGGTTCTGCCGAGGGAGTGGGAGCGGCGCTTTTGGACAGACCCAGATCGCGCGAAAGGACCGGCGAGGTGGCCGCGCGAGACACGGCTGCTTCGTAGTCGCGCATGACGGCGGCAGCGTATTCGGGCAAAGCCTGCCGGGCAATCCCCTGAACAAGGGCGTCTTTGACGCGGCCCTCATCGCCCATGCCGAATTGCAAGCTGTGTGTCTCCGAATACGACGAGCCGCCAAGGGAGGCATAGGCCCCACAGCGATAGCCATAGCCGTAGAACGAGGGGAAGTAGAACGGATTGTATCCGTACGTCCCAGGAACTCCATAGATGCCGTTGGGGAGATAGTTGACGTAGCCGGAGTTGGAGACGCCGTAGCTGATCCGCGCACCGTACAACCACTCCTGCACGTAACGCCGCCACGGCTCCAGGCTTCGCTCGCTTCGGACATACTGGAGTTTGAGCTGTTGTAGATCGTTCACGTAAGCCAATTCATTCTCGGCGCGTTCCAGATTGGCGGCGGCCAGACGGTCGCTGGTCGAAAGATTACCGCTGGCGATGTAATGGACGCGGCGATTCGCTCCTTCCTGGATGACCATGCGGTGGACAGAGCCGGGAGGCGGCTCGGCGGCCGTAGTTTGCCGGCTGTGGGCCAGCATTAGGGCAAGGATACCCAGCAGAATACCCAGCCCATGAATACGGGGGACGGGAAGCGTGTACATGGCAAGTACTCTCTTTCACGATGAGGCTCCACGAGGCGCAGACTCAGAGGAAGAGTTACTCTATGTTCATTTTATCCATTAGGCACCGTTAAAGCGAGTGGCGCGTTCTATCCCCTTCGGTTAGCGACTCTGCGCAGAAGTGTCGCCAAGAGTTAACCGAACAGCCTGAGTGTCCCCTTCTCGATTTGAGCGTGTAAGAGGGCTTACGTGCGAACGGTCTTTTCCCTCCCCCCTGGTGGGGGAGGGTCAGAGGGCTTTCCCCTCTTCCACCAGGGGGGAAGGAGTGGAAAAACCTACTCGAGGGCTGACGCAACCCCACTCGCCAAACTTGAGAGGAGCACCCGAACAGCCTTGCTTCCCTCTTGCCCGCACAGGGTAACTGTGTTACAACGCGAAACCGCTCCGGGTAAAGACAGCCCGGCATTTGCCGAAGATTCCCCACTTTCGGGACGATCATGAAAAACTTTCTCCGTGCGCTTCGTCACGCTTGGCCTTACCGCCGACGGCTGGTTCTGTCTATTTTTTGCGCCATTTGCGCCGCCGCTTTCTGGGGAGCTAATCTCTCTTCCATCTATCCTCTGCTTATCTTGCTTCAGTATAAGCAAAGCCCCCACGACTGGATAAATAAACAAATTGAGGAAGCGCAAAAGAAAGTCCTGGACTACCAGCATCAAATTGACCGGAAAAATGCGGAACTGGACGAACGTAAACATGAGCAGGAACGGAAAGGGCCATCGCTATTTCTGAAGCAGCAAATCCGCGACATCAACCGGGATCTGTCGAAGCTGGAATCCAGGTTATCGCGTGTACGGCCCCGATTGTACTGGCTCCTCGTCGGGCAGAAATACATCCATCGATTCTTGCCCCCAGATTGTTTCTTGGCCCTGGCCTGGGTGCTCCTTCTCGTCGTTATCGGCAGTGTCATCAAATGCTTCTTCGAGTTCGTCCAGGAGTCGCTGGTGGGCAGTGTTGTCAATCTGTCGCTGTTTGATCTGCGCAATCGCTTTTATCGCAATGCTATCCATCTGGACGTTGATCAGTTCGGCGAACAGGGCAGCAGCGAGTTGATGGCTCGCTTCACCAACGATATGGAATCCCTGGGGGCCGGCATTAAGACACTGTTCGGCAAAGTGGTGGCGGAGCCTCTCAAAGCCTTGGCCTGTGTCGTGCTGGCCTGCCTCATCAGCTGGCAATTGACGCTGATGTTTCTCATTCTCGTGCCGATCGCTGTGTTTATTCTGGCCCGCATCGGCCGTATTATGAAACAGGCAACGCGACGGCTGCTCGAGCGCATGTCCAACATTTATAAGATTCTTCAAGAATCGTTTCAGGGCATACGCGTCGTCAAGGCGTTCACGATGGAGCCGTATGAACGGCGGCGTTTCCGGATGGCGACGCGTGATTACTATCGCAAGGCGATGTTGGTGGTCAATATCGACGCCTTGGCCGATCCAATCATCGAGATCCTTGCTATAGTCGCGGTGGCGGCAGCGCTTTTGGCCGGCTCCCATCTGGTTTTGCATCAAGCCACCCACCTGTTCGGCATGCGCATGACAGAAGAGCCGCTGGAAGCCGCCGAGCTTTTGCAATTGTACGGTTGGCTGCTGGCTATCGCCGACCCGGTGCGCAAGCTGTCGAGTGTGTTCACACGCATTCAATCGGCGTGCGCGGCGGCTGACCGCATCTTCGATTTCATCGATCGCCGGCCGCGTGTCAAAGCCAATAGCGATGGCCCACGCCTGCGCCGCAAACCCGCTGCTCAACCCGTCGCTGGCGCGGCTGGCCTATCTCCCTATTACATCGAATTCCGCGATGTTTGTTTCTCGTACCAGCCGGGGCATCCGATCCTCTATGACATCCACCTCGGCGTACGCGTCGGCGAGACGATCGCCGTGGTTGGCGCCAACGGCAGTGGCAAGTCCACGCTGCTCGGCCTGATTCCGCGCTTTTATGATCCCGATCACGGCAGCGTCTTCATCGATGGTCACGATCTTCGCCGTGTCAATCTGCGCAGTTTGCGCCAACTGGTCGGCATCGTCACCCAAGACACAATCCTCTTTGATGACACCATTTATAATAACATCGCTTACGGTTCACGCGGGGCCCAGCCGGAGGAAGTCGAGGCGGCAGCGAAGCGAGCTTTCGCGCATGAATTCATCCTCGCCCAGCCTAAAGGTTACGAGACGCGGATTGGCGAGATTGGCAGCAAATTATCGGGCGGCCAGAGACAGCGTTTGGCCCTGGCGCGCGTCATCCTCCGCGATCCGAGCATCCTCATCCTCGATGAATTCACCAGCGCTGCTGACAGCGAGAGCGAAGCTTTAATCCATCGGGCCATGAAGGAATTTATGGTTGGCCGTACCACTTTCGTCATCACCCATCGCTTGCATACGCTGGAGATCGCCGATCGCATTGTTGTTTTGGAAATGGGCCGCATCGCTGCCGTGGGCACACACGCCGAACTGCTGGCCAGCTGCCCGGCCTATCAACGCCTGCAAGAGGCATACAATCATCAACGCTTGTGTGCGTGAAAAAACAGCCACCACGAAGCATACGAATACCATGAAATAAATGCCCAATCAAAATTATAGCCTGAGGGTGGAAGCGCGCGCGATGTTCTTGGTTTTTTCTCTTTTTTTTATGCGTGTGATTCATGTGCTTCGTGGTGGCTGGTTTCTTTTTCTTGGCGTCTTGGCAATCTATCTTCTCTTCTTTCATCGCCTGGCGGATCGAGATTTATGGAGCAGCCACGAGGCGCGCGCAGGGATGGATGCGCAGACGATCCTTGATGACGGTGTCTGGGGACTGCCGCGCTTGTATGATGGCCGGTTGGAGATGCAAAAACCTCCCCTCTATTACTGGATGGTTGCCATGCTGGCCTGGCTGCGCGGCGGGGTGGTTGATGCCTGGGCAGTACGTCTGCCAGCCGCCGGGGCGGCGGCTTTGTGCATTTTGCTCACTGGCATCGGACTTGGCGTTGGCTGCAAGCGCGCGCAGGCCGGGATAATAACGGCGATAGTGTTGGCCACGGCACTCCACTTCACCTGGCTGGCGCGCATTGGCCGCATTGACATGCCATTGACACTGAGCGTCACTCTGGCGCTGGGGGGCCTGTACCTGGCGCGCAGCCGTCCGCCGCAGAGGCGTTGGCCACTGCTGGTTTTGGCTTATCTGGCTGTAGCCGCTGGCGTGATGCTCAAGGGGCCGATTGGGTTCGTGCTGCCAGCAGCCGTAATGAGTTTGCATCGGATGGGGGAGCTTGGTCTGCCGCGGCTGAGGCACTGGCGCATTGGGAGTGCCGAGCTTGCTGAGTTGGGCGTGTGGTGGGGAGTGCCTCTTATCGCTGCTTTGACGCTGCCGTGGTTTATGTGGGCCAATCGCGCCACCGATGGCGAGTTTTTCCGCGTTTTTCTGTGGCACCACAATATCGAGCGTGGTTTCGGTGGCTCCAATCTGCGGGCCAATCCGTGGTGGTTCTATCTACCGCAGTTTGTCGGTGATTTCTTGCCCTGGAGTCTCTTGTTTCCCTGGGCGGTTTGGTGGAGCTACCGTCGAGGACTTTGGCGTACCGATGCCGAGGCGCGTTTCGGCCTGGTCTGGTTCCTCAGCGTGCTGTTGGTGCTTTCCTGTTCGCGCTTCAAACGCGCGGATTATCTGCTGCCGGCCTATCCGGGCGCTGCCGTGTTTCTCGGCTGCATCGGCCAACACTGGCTGGGCGAGCTTGCTCCTCGGCGGCGACAACTCGCCATCGCCAGTTTCGCCGGCCTGGCTGGCATCATGGCAACCGTATGGGTGGTTCGCGTGGAGTGGCAGCTGCCTGCACGCGAATCATATCGAGATTATCGTGCCTTTGCCGCGCGCATCCGGCAATTGGCGCCTTGCCCCGATGAGGTCGTCTTTTTCCGCACCGAGGCGCATCCGTTGGCATTTCATCTGGGTCGGCCACTGGCCCTTGTCGTACAATGGGCAGAGTTGAAAGCCCGACTGCTGCAACCGGGAACGCATTACGTCGTGACGCCGCCGCAATGTGCTGAGGAAAGTCGTCTTTATCTGCCTGGAATTCGCCTCGAACGCATTCTGGGCAACACGGATCTGTCTGGTGGAGAGCACGAGCGTCCGCTTATCCTACTTCGCTGTGTTAGGTAGTTAGATGGTTTGGGGGTTAGGTGGTTCAATCAACCACCCGACCGCCTAACCAGCTAACCAGCTAACCAGCTAACTACCTATTATGCCGCAACTTCCCCGCTTGACTCCGATCGCTTCGCAGCCGCTCAGCGTGGTGCTGCTGACGCGCAACCAGGCCGCCCATCTCGAAGCCTTGCTCGCCGCCTGGGTCACATTCCTCAACGGCCTGGATCGCGAGTATGAACTGATCGTGGTGGACGATGGCAGCACCGACGGCACGGGCGAGTTGGCTGAGAAGCTGGCCGCTGGCTATCGCCGCATCGTGGTCCGGCGGCACGAGTCAACCCGGGGCGAAGGCGCGGCACTGCGAACGGCACTGACGATGGCCCATTATCCGCTGCTCTTTTACGCTATCGGCGATCCGCATTATCAGCCAACGGATCTCGGCAAATTGTTACACAAACGCCCTGATCCCCACAAGCCGGATTGGGAAATCGATCATGTTCACATTCTCTCGGCATCGCGTGGCGGACAGCGGATGCCGTGGCCGTGGCGCATCCTCGGTCAGGGGTGGCGCATCTTCCTTCGGGTGCTATTCGCCCACACGGCGGAGCGCGCGCCGGGCTGGCTCGGCTGGAAGCGCCATGCAGCGGCCCTGCTGGTCCGCATCCTCTTTGGCGTGCGCTATCGCGATGTCGCTTGCCCGTTCCGATTACTGCGCCGTGACATCTTCGCACGCATTCCCTTGCAATCCGATGGTCCGTTTGTGCATGTCGAGATCTTGGCCAAGGCGAACTATCTCGGCCTGATCATGGGAGAGGAAGTGCCGCTGGGACCGGGCCATTATCCGCCATTGACAAAGGCAATGAGCCGCGAAGAGTGGCGGCAGCTGTGGACCGACGCTTGGCGCATGATCCGCCATCCGGAATTTGGTCCGGCGAACGACTAACGATTCCAGCAATCCGCAGTTTACTTCTTTTATACCAGACGCTCCGGGTCCAAGATAATCGTTCCTTTTGTCGTCGGTTCCGCAGGAGGGAAACGTGGTGGCTTGCCGACTTCGCTCTGTCCGCAAAGGTCTTAATGGGGTTCGATTTTCCAGGCGGAATCTTCGCTACGGCAGCCGCGGCAGTGGGGTTCCCTCTTGATTTGGGCATGGAGGAGGACTTACGTGCGAGTGGTCTTTTCCCTCCCCCTTTGGGGGAGGGCGTGAAAAAAACTTAGGGCGAGCGGACTTTTCCCTCCCTCTTTGGGGGGGAAGGTTGGGGTGGGGGGACACCCCTCCTTGGCTCCATTGCCTTGACACCTCCTGTCCCAGCCCTCCCCCACGAGGGGAGAGCAAGTTGGGTCCGGTAGCTCTAAGGCTGATGCACCCCCACTCGCCAAAATCGAGAGGGCTACCCTGCGATAGCTGCAACCGCAGGAATCGGACTTGACAAAAAGTAGATCGGTCCCTATGGTTCGCCCCCTCTTACGTCTTCTTTTCGGCTTGAGGCGATGGGCCGGCAGTCTCCGGCTCATGGGGGGATGCCATCCTTCGGGGGCGAAGCCATGATTCGTTGTGTCAGGATCGCGCGTCGGCGAGAGATCGGCCGATGGGCCGTGCGGGGGGTGCTGGGGGCCGGGTTGCTCACTCTGGTTGCGCTGCTCGGATGCACTACCCTGCAACCACGCTTGCAATCGGACGAGGAGAATGAGCATTACGCCATTGAGACCATCCGCAATAAAGTCACGGTCGGTAACGCTATGCCCGTCCCCGTCGGCGGTATCGGCCTGGTCGTCGGCCTGGAAGGCACCGGCGGCGATTGCCCGCCGGACAGCTGGCGCGAGATTCTGGAAAACGAGCTACGCAAGGAAGGCGTCCAGGACATTCGCAAAGTCATGACCTCCCCCGATCATGCCATGGTGTACGTGTCCGGCCTGATTCCGCCGGGCGCCAGCAAGGGCGATCCGATCGACCTGGAAGTGTATCTGCCACGCAACAGCCGGGCCACCAGTTTGCGTGGCGGCTATCTGCACAAGTGCTATCTGTTCAACTACGATTTCGCCGAACGCCTCTCTCCCAGTGCCGATCCGAACGGCCCACGCGGTCTGTTGCGTGGCCATCCCCTTGTCGTGGCCGAGGGCAGCTTGCTGGTCGGCATGGGCACAAACGACGAAGACGAGACGGCCAGCCTCAAGCGTGGCCGCATCTGGGGCGGCGGACGCTGCCTGGCGCCCACGACGTTCAGTCTGATCCTCAATCCCAACGAACAATTTGCCCGCGTCGCCGCTTTGGTGGCCGAACGCATCAATGAGACGTTCCAGGCCGGCTATCGCGGCGACCCGGGCACGGCTGTGGCCGAGGCCAAGGACAAATACAGCGTCGTTCTGCGGGTGCCACCGCAGTATCGCCTCAATACGCCGCGCTTTCTCCGGGTCGTTCTCGACATTCCCTTTACGCCCGATCCACGCGTGATCTCGTGCCCCCTGAACGAAAAGGGAAACGATCATCGCTCGTATCGGCAACGCTTGGCTGACGATTTGCTTGATCCGGCCAAAACCGTCGTTGCTGCCCTGCGGCTGGAGTCGTTGGGACAGAACAGCAAAGCAACCTTGAAAAAAGGTCTCAAGAGCGAGCATCCGCTGGTGCGCTTCTGCTCGGCTGAGGCGTTGGCTTACCTGGGCGATCCCGAGGGCGGCAACGAACTGGCTGAAGCCGTGGCCCATTCGCCGCTACTTCGTTCTTTCGCGCTCACAGCGATGGCATCACTCGATGAGGCCGTCTGCCACGTGCGTCTGGCGGAGTTGTTGACTTCGGGACAGGAAGACGAGGTTCGCTATGGCGCATTCCGTGCCTTGCGAACCCTCAATCCGCGTCACAAGCTGGTCCAAGGTGAGCTGCTCAACGATTCGTTTTGGCTCCACCGTGTCCAGACCAATGCAACGCCGCTGGTGCATATCTCTAGCACGCGCCGGGCTGAGATTGTCATCTTCGGCGAGGAACCGATGTTAAAACCGCACTTCGGACTTCAGGCCGGCGAGTTTGTTGTCACTGCAGCCAGAGACGACACGCATTGCTGGATCAGTCGGGTGCCACTGCATGGCCGGCAGGTCCGCCGACCCTGCTCGCTGGAGCTGACGAAGGTGCTGCGAACCTTGGCCGACATGGGCTGCATGTACCCAGAAGCAGTCGCCCTGTTGCAGCAGGCCGATGTGGGTGGCGTGCTGTCGTGCCGCCTGCGCTGCGATGCCTTGCCGCAGGCCACGCCGGTCGAGGAACTGGCCCGGATCGGTCAGCAAAAATCTGACCCGCGGGCCGCAGAAGCGGAGTTGATTCCCGCTGGTCAAGATCTCGGACCTACGCCGACACTGTTCGATAACGGCCTCACCGCCCATTCCGCCCGCGTGCAGAAGCGGCAGCGTTTGGTCGAGAGCAGCAAACAGCAACAAGTACTGCACGAGGACGCCGCACAGGAGTAGACGCCATAGAATAGGGTTTAGGGTTTGGGGGTTAGAGTTTAGGGTGAAGAAAGCTGGCATGGAAGAACCGGGCTCCTGCCTGTAGTTGTTCACCCTGAATCCTCGACCCTAAACCCTGGACCCTAAACCCTCTGGTGGTTGTTCATGCTCAAACGTCTGGAACTGGTGGGTTTCAAATCGTTCGCTGACAAAACGACGTTCGACTTCGCACCGGGCATCACGGCCATTGTCGGACCCAATGGCAGCGGCAAAAGCAACATCGTAGACAGTGTACGCTGGGTGCTGGGCGAGCAGAGCGCCAAAAGTCTGCGCGGAGGTGAGATGGCGGATGTCATTTTCAACGGCTCGACCTCGCGGCGCAGCCTGAGCCTCGCGGAAGTCACCATGACTTTCGACAATAGCCGTCGTGTGTTGGCCACCCCCGCCGAGGAAGTGCAGATCACACGCCGTGTCTACCGCAGCGGCGAAGGCGAATACCTCATCAACAACCGCGTCTGTCGACTCAAAGATATCAAAGACCTCTTTTTGGGAAGTGGTGCCGGCAGCGATGCCTACTGCATCATCGAGCAAGGCCGCGTCGATGTCTTGTTGCAAGCCTCCACCAAGGATCGCCGTACCATCTTCGAGGAAGCCGCCGGCATTAGCCGTTTCAAAGCCAAGAAAATCGAAACGTTGCGCCGTCTGGAGCGCGTCGATCAGAATGTGGCCCGTCTGCGCGACATTCTCGATGAGGTCGAGAAACAACTGCGCAGCGTCAAATTGCAAGCGGCCAAGGCGCAACGCTACCAGGAATATTCCGAACGCTTAAAACAACTCCGTATCGAGTTGGGGCTGCGCGAGTTCCACCAATGGAGCGAACGTCTGCACGAAGAGACGGCCATCCTCAATCGCCTGAAAGCGGAGTTAGCTGAGCAGATGGTTCAGGCCGACGCCTGGGACAAGGAACTTCAGCGCTTTGAGGAAGCGCTGACCCAACTCGACACCTCCATTCGGGAACAGGCCGCGGTCCTGGCGGCGGCGCGTGAGCAGATCGCCGGGCATGAAGCGACGTTGGCATCGGAATGGACCCTCGCCGAGGACATTGAGAAAGAACTGGCGCGAGCGCGGCAGCGGCGTTCCGAACTGAGCCGGCACGTCGCCGCGCTGGCCGAATCGGCTGGCCGCGTTGGTGAGGAATTGCGGCAAGTTGAAGCATCGTGCCAAGTGCAGCGCCGGGACGTGCAAGAGCGTGAAGAACAGTTACAGGCCACAGAAACGCGCCTGAGTGAACTAAGCCAACAGGTGCAACGTGAGGAAAACGAGCATCTGGAGTGCATGCGCCAGGCCGGCCGGTTCAAAAACGATGCCATCAGCTACAAGGCTCAGGTCGATAACCTGACGCGCGAGCGCATGCGCCTCTTGCAACGCAGCGAGCAAGCTGCCGAGCACCTCGCTTCGCTGGACGTGGAACTGCAAGAGCTGAGCGCCGCTGAGGCAGAGTTGCAAGCACGTCTGAGCAGCGCTCGCCAGGCGCTGACCGATCTGCGGCAAGAGCGCGATCGTTTGCGGCAACTGCGCGATGAGACCACCCAGCGTGCCGCCGACCTGCGCGAGCAACGCAGCGGCCTTGCTAGCCGCATCGAAGTGCTCGAAGGACTGGAACGCAGCCACGAAGGACTGGGCACCGGCCCGCGCGAACTGTTCGCGTTGCTCGAACAGCCCAATCCCGGTCCGTGGCGCACGGTGTTGGGCATTCTCGCTGAATTCCTTACGGTTCGTCGCGAATTCGCTCCACTTATCGATCTGGCCTTGGGGGAACGTGCCCGTAGTTTTCTGGTGCGCGATCCCGATCAACTCGCCCAGGCGCTGCGCCAGCGTAGTCAGCCGTTTTCGAGCCGCGTGAGTTTTCTGCCGTTGCGACGGGCCGGAAGCGTAAGCGACGGTCCTGCTGTTGCTCGTGCTTCCGGATCGTCCCTGGCATCTGCTCAAGGACCGCTCCCCCTCAAAGGGACGCCGGTACATCCGAGCATCATCGCCTTGGCCGAGCAGGTAGTGCGTTGCGACAACCCGGAATTGGCCGACCTGCCGGCACGGCTGTTGGCCGGCACGCTTATAGTCCGCGATCTCACCGCTGCACGGGCGCTGGCGCCTCATCTGCCCGGTCATCGCTTTGTGACGCTGCGCGGCGAATTGCTGGAAGCAGACGGCACACTGACCGTCGGCACGCATCACGCCGAGACCGGTATCCTGTCACGCCGCAGTGAATTGCATGAACTGCGCGAACAGGTCGCCGAATTGGACCACCGGTTGATCGAGCTGGACCGCGATTTGATCGATCTGCGCGAAGCACTGGTGCTCTTGGACAGCCGGGCCGAGAATGGCCAGCAGGAGATTGACGTGTTGTCCGAGCAGGTATCCGACTTGCGTTCGCGTATCGGCCAGCATCGCCAGAAGCGCGAAGGCTTGCATGAGGAAGTGCAAGTTAGCCGCAGCGAGATTAGCGGACTGGAACGCGACATCGAACGGTTGACGCAATCCTGGCAGCAGGCGCGCGATCAGGCTGCTCATGCCGATGCCGAGGTGCAGCGCCTGCATGGCCGGCTCGAAGCTGCCAAGCGCGCGATCCGCGAACACGAGTGCCACCGGCAGGAATGGCAGCAGGAAACGATGGCAGCACGAGTCGCCTTGGCTCAGGTGGAGGAACGCCTTGCTGCCCTGCGCAAGCGGCATGAGCAGGTCGAGTCGGATCTCCGTCAACGCCGCCAGGAAAGCGAACAGACACAGCGCCAGCAAGCCGCCGCTCTGGTACGTCAACAAGAGAACCAGCGGACGCTCTTAGAGACTTTATCTTCTTTAGCGATCTGTTATATTCGTAAGGAAGCTGCCGAGCGCCAACTGGCCGACTGGACTCGTGAACGCGCCCGGCTCAACCAGGAGCGCCAAAAGCTCAACGAGCAAGCCCAGGCCAGCCGCAATACCTGGCGCATCCAACAGGAACAGGCCCATGCGCGCGAACTAAGCGTCAACGACCTGCGCCACCGCCGCGATTCGCTCTGTGCGCGTTTACACGAAGACTATCAATTGGATCTCGCCGCTCTCTACGAAGCGAGGCGGACCACGCGAGCCGAAAGCCCCCACGACGGCACAGCATCCGACGCGGACACTTCTAACTCGTTGCCGCCGGAGCAGGAAATCGAAGAGCTGCGCCGCAAGCTCAGTCGACTCGGCAGTGTCAATCTCGACGCCCTGCAAGAGTTGGCCGAACTGGAAGCACGGGCCGATGCCTTGCACATCCAATACGACGATTTGACATCGGCGCAGAAAGCGTTGCAGGAGATCATCGCCAAGATCAATGTCGATAGCCGCAAGCTGTTCAGCGAGACTTTCGCTGCCATTCGCACGCATTTCCAGGAGCTGTTCCGCAAGCTATTTGGCGGCGGTATGGCCGATATTTTGCTAGAAGACGAGAAAGACATTTTAGAGAGCGGTATTGAGGTAATCGCTCGCCCGCCCGGCAAAGAATTGCGCAGCATCTCGCTGATGTCTGGCGGCGAAAAGACACTGACAGCGGTTGCCCTGCTTCTGGCGATCTTCCGCAGCAAACCAAGTCCGTTCTGCATTCTCGACGAAGTCGATGCGGCGCTTGATGAAGCCAACATCGGCCGTTTCACTGCGGTGCTGCGCGATTTCCTCGATCAATCGCAGTTCATCATCATCACACATTCCAAACGAACGATGGCCTGCGCTGACATGCTCTACGGCATCACCATGCAGGAATCGGGCGTCTCCCGGCGGATCGCAGTACGCTTTGAGGATTGGCCCGATGAGGAGAAACAAGACGCAAAAGCAGAAAGTGCATAGAGTTCGGGATGTGCAACGCGCTAAAGAACGGACAGAAATAACCTCCCATCATTGTGGAAACAAGTCTACAAAAGGTAAGCATTCTGCAGACAGATAATTGGAACTAAGAGCTATCGGACAAGACTCTCCCCCTTGTGGGAGAGGGAAATGTTTGCTCGTCCTTAAACCACACAGACACGCCCTTTTTGCTCTGCTTGAGAATGAGACAGGAGTTGCCGGCTGTGAGATTTTACAGAGATCGGCGAATAAGTTAAGGGCGAGGCGCCCGGACGGAAGGTCGGCGACAAATGCTGGAGCCGTCGGAAATCGCGAGCATTGTGGACGAAGTCGCCCAGGGCAATCGGGATGCCTTCCGGCAGATTGTGCGCGCCTATAGCTTGCCACTGCGCAGCTACCTTGCCAGCCAGATTCACAACCTGGACGATGTGGACGACCTGGCCCAAGAGGTTTTCCTGGCTGCTTTCCGCAATCTGCCTACCTTCCGGCGGGGCGACGATTTCGGCGCCTGGCTGCGAGGCATTGCTCGCAACAAGCTGTATGCCCACTGGCGCCGGACAAGCCGCCACAAACGGGCCATGGAGGCTTTCCGCGAAGAGGTGGCTCACGTTGTCGAGGCCGATCTCGAACACGCTGCGGCAGCGGACAGGTCGGAGACCATCGAAGCGCTCCTGCGCTGCATCGATAAACTGCCGGAGAAGTTGCGTCGGGTTGTGCGCGGCGGCCTGGATGGCGAGAAACCCGCTCTCCTGGCCGAAATCCTCGCTACCTCGGTGGGGGCCATTTACAATCTGCACTACCGGGCCAATCAACTTCTCCGTGCCTGCTTGCAAAAGGAGTTGGACTAATGGACCCAGACTTGCGCGACCTGCTGTCGGCCTGGCGCGGCGGCGATCTCGATGAGGCTCGCTGCGCGGAGCTTCTGGAGAAGCTGCGTCGGGATGAGGCGTTCCGCCGTGCCTTCATCGAGGAAACCCGCCTGCTGGGCATGCTCAAGGCGGTGCAATCCACGCAGCCGCGCTGGCTGGTACTCGAAGACGAATTGGGCTGGAGCGCAGACGAACGGATGACCAGCACAGCACTGGAACAGCGCGTGATGCAGCACATCCAGAATGTGCCCCAAGCCCCCAAGATCGGCCCGTGGAAGTGGGCTGCGCTCGCCGCCGCTGTTTTTCTGATCGCCCTGCTGGTGTTCTTACCGCGTCGCCGGCCTCAAGAGACTGTGCCGCCGTCGGCCAGTCCGGACTATGTCGCCGTGGTGGTCCGGCTGGACAGGGCTCAGTGGGAAGCGCCCGACGGTTCACATCCATCGGAAGGGAGTCCCTTGCCGATCGGTTTGCATCGCCTCCGTGCGGGGCGAGCCACGTTGACCTTGTTTAACGGTGTCATGCTCTCGGTACAGGGACCGGCGGACTTGAATTTACTGTCTGTCGGGCGTGTCTTCTGTCGCCAGGGCAAAGTGCGTGCGCGGGTGCCTACGGGCGCCGATGGCTTCACGGTGCTCGCGCCCGGCTCAGCGGTGGTCGATTTCGGCACGGAGTTCGGGCTGAACGTGGCAGCCAGTGGCAAGGCGCAATGTATGGTCTTCCAGGGCAAAGTCGAGGTATCTTTGCTTAATGCGGAAGGCCATATGTTACGGAGCCAGCTGTTGAGCGAAAAGATGGCCGTCGACCTCGACCCCGGCACCGGCCGCATCCAAGACATCGCCCCGCAGCCGGACCAGTTCGCAGCCGCCCCGGAGATGATCCCCCCTGCCTTGGTGCTTGATCCGAGCTATCCCGATGAGATCCGCAAGCTACGCCCCTGGGGTTATTGGCGGTTTGAAACCCAAGCAGACGGGCTTTTCCCCAACGAAGTGCCCGGCCGGCCGCCTTTGCGGGCCATTG
>Ga0209061_1001466_pt1 | contig 39079 bp, 37 predicted proteins | sample Coa_R1_10_FD_187157 | JGI IMG/M metagenome (GOLD analysis project Ga0209061, IMG submission 187157) | Surface soil microbial communities from Centralia Pennsylvania, which are recovering from an underground coalmine fire - Coalmine... | ecosystem: Environmental > Terrestrial > Soil >... | reverse complement strand
AAGCCGTACTTTCCAGAGAGAGATCAACGCTACTTGGAGATTGGATGAATGCCTTCTTTGTCCTTGATGCACCGTGCCATTCTGTTGGCGCCCCAACCACTATCAATTCAAATTTATTGAGCGATGGTGGACTGACTTCTTTGGCATTAAGACAACATGTAACGACTACGCTAGATGCATTGGGTCCTGCTTCCAATCGACTTTGCAATCTTTTCTGTGTTCTTTTCTGTGTTGCCGTAACGGGTGTCAAAGGTTGCTATTGCGCGCGTTTCAGTTCATGGCCACAGCAAGAACCTTTACCAATCAAGCAATATCGAGTCCTCGAAGTGATCGAGGGCAATTGCTAAGCATTAAACACCAGATGCGATCTTCAAACTTGATAACAACATGAAAGCCTTTGCTGAAATACAGAAGCCTGAAGAAGGAGAACTGCTTGCATAGTGACGGTAAAAGCATGTAACCTTCCTAAGACAGTGGACTGGTGAGTCGCCGGGCGAAGAAGATTATCACTTCTGATAATCGTGTATTGATATTATATCGGAAAGCGATGTGTCTATTCTCAATGTAGGATGTAGAGTTAGAGATGGTATCTGTCTCACAAGCTACAACTTTGGGAGGGATCGCAGATCTATCACCACGCAGGACCGCAAGAATGGCGGGAGTGTTTTATCTCATTTTCATATTAACTACTGTATCGGCCACGTATGTACGCTCGAGATTTATTGTATCCGGAGATGCAGTGACCACAGCCAATAATATCGTGTCTTCTTCGGAGCTATTTCGTATCGGTTTTGTGACCGAACTAGTATCTGCAGTGTTTTTTCTTCTAGCGGCTTGGGCTTTGTACGTGTTGTTACGACCGGTTAACAGAAACCTTGCTTTACTCTTCCTGCTACTAAACTTAGGCGGTGTCGCTGTAGAGTGTATTAATGCACTAAATCTATTTGCTGCCCTTCAGTTCTTGAGCGGCCCCAATTACATGAACGTGTTTCAAACAGGTCAACTGCAAGCCATGGCGATGTCATTTCTCAATTTATACACAAGTGGGTTTCTAATCGCCCAGATATTCTTCAGTGCTTGGTTACTCCCGCTTGGTTACCTAGTTTACAAATCGCGCTTCCTTCCTAGATTCCTAGGCTTACTGTTGATCCTTGATTTCTTTGGTAATATGAGTTGGTTTTTACAGGGTTTCCTTCTCCCAAGCTACGGAATACTAGCTTATCCTGGAAATGCGATCAGCTTTATTGCAGAGATTTCCCTTACTTTGTGGCTTTTGATTATGGGAGTGAAGGAACAGAAACCACATCTCGTTGATGTTAGCAGACAAGTGGAAATGAAATGACAACTATCATGCAGGAAAGAAGGGGACAATTCTACAAGAGGGTGTTAGAACTAACTCTCGCGGGAGGAGCAGCTTTCTGGGTAACTAACTTTGCAATTTCCCTGACACCTATCGCTGCTGAGTATAGAGCTGGTCTTTCAATTTCCTATTTTCCTATGCTTCTTGAAGCTTTGGTTGGTGGTGTAATTATCGGAATTGGTGTCAGCTATTTCCTGCTTCGTTTCTATGATAAGATTCCAACAAAGACTCCAATTCTAAAATCCGTAATACTAAGCCTCATCGCACTAATCATTGCCACAATCCTGCTCGAAGTTCCCTCACATTTTGTCGTCCCAAATAGCGATCCGATGCGTTACTTCCTCATCGGTCTATTGATTAACGTGTTAAGGATTCTTGCTCTTGGAATAGTTATTGGCTATCTATACGAAAGGCTCTACAAAGGGCGCACGCTGCCAACATCTGATGTCAAAAGTCCAACAGTGATCCATTCACCCAAACAGAATTCCACTTGATGCCTTATGAATGATAACTGAGATACGAAAAGCCGGAACTTTCACTTTGAACGCAATTGCTCTGTACACAGGCGCTAGAAAGTGCTCTAAAAGCTCACGATGACTGAGTTCGCTTTTGCTTGCAATGTCAATTAGTGCGCCAGAGTGTTTGTGAAGAACAGATCCGGCGACTCATGTTGTCCTTAAAGGTTTAGCTTGATGGAGGAGAAGGGATAGCGTCTCATGAAATGAGCTCCTATGGGAAGAATTGCGATTTCGAACAAGTAGTTTTGGAAAAAGGGGACTGCCGTGATATGCTTAATTAATTCTATCGTGCGTTCTGCCGGCAGAATTCTTCATGTCCAGCAGTCCCGAGTGGAGCCTAGATGGTGATTGGTTCGACGTATGCAAGTGTGAAATTCCGTGTCCGTGCCACTTTGGTCAGACACCGACGTACGGGGATTGCTTAGGCGTACTAGCTTGGCACATAAATCAGGGGCACTACGGTGACCTCCGTTTGGACGGTCTAAATTTCATTGTACTCGGAGGCTTCAAAGGGAACCTCTGGACTGGGCCTAGCGACGTGGCGATGGCTTTCTTCATCGACGAGCGGGCAGACGAGCGCCAGCGCGAGGCCATGCAGACGATCTTCACGGGGAAGGCGGGCGGAGCCGCAGCCGAGTTCGGAAAGATCCTGGGAGCTGGGGAGATTCGGGGCGGAGAGTTTGCCAAGATAAATTTCGAGCTCGCCAGGGATCTCGCATATTGGTCCGTAGAGGTCCAGGGTAAGGTTTCCGCGAGGGTCGAGGCCCTCACCGGGCCGTTAGTTCCGCCTGGGAAGAGGATACAGACTATGAACGCTCCCGAAGCTTTGTTATTTACCTGCGGCGCGACAGGGCCTGGCGATGTCTCTACTTGGGGCAAGGCCGCCGTCGCTGATGGAGACGCATTCGGATTCAAGTTCAACCTCGCGGGCAAGTCGAGCAAGCACGTCCCCTTCCACTGGAAGGGGCCTTGAAGCAAGCCTTCTAACGTCAAGTCTTGAATCGAGAAAAGTTAGAGAGTTAGTCACTGCACGATGCCAAGCTCTTCTCCGGATTCAAGAAGCAAGTCTTCTTCTCCTCCAATTTTCACTCCCGACAGATTGGCGGTCACCGTCACCGTGATTCTCCTTGCGGCGGCTGCGGCTTCTTGGCTTGCTTCTTACTACCTGATGCCCTTTATGATGTTGAGCGACTCCTCCTCGTCGTCGGGCATGATGGCGATGAGCGGCGTCGCCGCGATTGTGTCGTCGTCGCTCTCGATTTCGACTGTTGGATTTTTCGAGGTCGTCTGGGTCATCGGGATGGCGGCGATGATGTTCCCCGCTATGATCCCCATGGTTCTGTTCTACGACAAGGTCAAAACAAAGCTCGAGTCTAATCCAGCACTCGCAAAGATTGCGGGAACGCCTCTTTTTCTTGGCGGATACCTTGCAACGTATGCAATTCTGGGGCTAGGCGTGTATCTCGCGGTCTTCGCCGCAATCAACCTTTCAATGAGGTTCCCCGTCCTTGCGGCGTTTTCGATTGTTGCGCCGAGCGCGATTCTGATCGCAACCGGATTCTATCAATTCTCCTCGCTTAAGACCAGATGCATTTCACAGTGCGTCTCCCCGCTTGGTTTCTTCGCCACGCACTCCAAGAAGGGGCTATTCGGCGCATTCCAGATGGGGTTCACCCACGGAATATTTTGCGTCGGTTGCTGCTGGGCCTACATGCTGGTCATGCTCGCGGTCGGTGCGATGAGCATACCCATCATGGCAGCTCTCGCATGTGTCATAGCCCTTGAGAAGGTGATAGTCAGAGGTTCCGTCTGGTTCAGCAGGGCCGTCGCAATCGCGTTCATCGCCCTTGGGATCCTAGTTGCATTCTTTCCGGCGATTCTCTCATCATACATCTGAGCGCCTAGCTCAAGGAATCGCATCGAAATTATTTCATGCTATTGGGGAGCGACAGATGAAAGGAGAAACAAATAAACAAATTCACGGGCCCTTCCAGTCGACAGGCTCGTGCTTGCTGCTCTTGCCGCTGAGGTCCCATGTCCAGCCAAAGGCGTTGATCTTCGAGGTTGCTGCTTTGCCGGTGGTTATGGGTCCGGTGCCGCTCTCGATGAATGGGGCGTTGATGATTTGGGTAAAGTTTCCGCTAGAATCCTTGGACGCGTCAGTCTTTACGTCCACCTTCGCCCCTCCTGCACCCGCGGAGGCGCCCCAACCACCTTTCTTTTTGTCGTAGTAGAAACTAATCGGCGCATACTCAACCCCGACCATCTCCTTGATTAGGGCAGCGAGCGCCGCGGGAACACCTCCGGCCTTCCCGGTCATTATGGTCTCGAGGGCCTCCCTCTGACTCGAGTTAGCCCTTTCGTCAAAAATCACGCCGGCCTTCCAACCGCCGTTCCACACGATTCCTCCTCCCAAGTCGGCGAGCAAGACAATGTTTAGATCGTCAAGCTTCGTGTCCCCGTACTTACCGTCTGCGATGTGAATTGCGACCGCGCCTAGGCAGTGGTTCCCCGTGGGCGGGGAGAGCCAGTTGCACGGACACGTGACTTCGCACGAGCAGCTGTCGAACAAGTCGCCCTTCATGTGCCATTTTTGGATCTGTTGTTGCTGTGACATTTTCCCTTCTCTTCAGCTCTCTTATCTTTGAACGGCCAGATGGCGAATGGGCAAGCAAGATATAGGCGTTGTGAAAGTGCCCTACTCGAGAACAGACTCTAGTAGGAACTCCCAAAGTGTTGATCACTTATTTGCGAAATCGAACTACCTAACCAGATCGAGATTTCTAGAGAGACGCGTTTTGGGCTCAAAGCCTGAGCCCTAACCCGCTAGTTTCGCTTGCTGGCTACCTACGTCCAGCTCATCGTCCATAGCAAATATTATGGAGACCCAAGCGGTCTCACGACCGAAAACAACAACAACATTCATCATCCGTTGGCTGAAATAATCGCGTGGAACTCCCTTGCGACGGGCGTGCTGGCAACGAAGTTTGTAATGGGCTGAGAGTACGAAGCGAAGTTATCTGTGTAGAAGGGCATTATTTCGCTCGCGTGGATTTGCACGGCAAAGTTGTACTCGGAGAGGAGCCAGGCAGGGTCGGTCTGAGGGTTTGAGTTTTCCGAGGGCTGAGACCATGTTTCTGCTATCCAGACTGATTGAGCGATTCTGTGCTTCGAGAGAAAGTTTTGTGTGGCCTGATCGTCTGATTGCGTATAGCAATCGAATCCAGCAAAGGAAATTGCGCTTGGCAATCCTATTAGAAATGCGTCGTACATCTGAGGCTCGCTCGTGAGGCCGTTTGCGCCGATTGAAACGCCAAGGATTGAACCTTGAGCTTCGCTAGCTAGCCAATTTGTTAGATTGAGTCAATCAGAGGGACTTGGAAACTGCGGATTTGTCCGTGCGTCAGACACCATAGCGATGTACCAGCCCGGCTCTTTGATTATGAGATAGTAGTCAGGATGATACAAAGATTCTATGGCTTGCACTCTTTCGGCCCACGCCTCTTTGAATTGTGCCCAGGGCAGAGGATTGTTTCTGTACGTTTCTGAGCTTGCATCAGCAATTATCAATTTGAGGCCTTGTGAACGTACGTACGAGATTACTAGGATGATAAGAAGATTAATTATAGGAAACTGCAGCACCTCTCTGATTTGGGTGGGCTTCGTCTGCCACCTCTGCATCTCGCTTCAGGAAGAGTCAAGAATCACTAATAGTGAATCTCACTTTGATGATTCTGATCGACCCATCTTAAATAGAACCAAGCTTCTAGTGCAAAAGAAGGTGTGTTATTAGGCAGTGTCGATGGCAGCGGCAACCATTCAAGCTATGAAAGGGGAAGAATCAATTCCAAACTGGCAGCTTACAGTTGATTACGTGGAAACTTGCAACTGTAATTTCGGCTGCCCCTGTAACTTCAGCGGTTTTCCATCGTTTGGGTTCTGCAGGGCTATAGTGTTGTACCACATCAAAGAAGGTTCGTATGGCGACACTAGTCTGAAGGGAGTGGATGTCGTTTACGTAGGCAGCTGGCCGAAGGCAATCCATGAGGGCGACGGCACTCTGCAGCTTTTCATCTCAAAAAGCGCGAATGAAGACCAAAGAAAAGCACTGGTGAAGGTTGTTTCAGGGTGGGCAAAGGGAAACGGACCATTCGCACTCTTTGGCACCACGATAAAGTACAATCTTGAGCCCCAGTTTGTAGAAGTCAACACGAAGATCGATGGAAGAAATAGCTCTTTTTCTGTGGCGGGTGTGATTGAAGTACAGACTGAATCGTTCAAAAATCCAGTGTCTGGTGAAGAGGCAGATGCGAGAGTCAGCCTTCCTAAGGGCTTCATCTGGCAAGAAGCTCTGGCATGCAGGACAAGGAAGATGCGCATCGTTAGTCCGAATATGAGCTTTGATGACTCTGGCAAGAATGCATTCTTTGTCGCAGACCTGAAATTCAAAGGCCCATAGTTTTCAAGATCAAAGCGGGTTAGATAGCGCACTGTGGTATGGTTCTATAGAAGAGCTGACCTCAGGCGTGCACTAATCCTATGCGCCATCGTTGGCAGCTGGCTTGTATCGCTTAACCAGGGCAGTGAAATACTTGCTGAAAGTATGTCGGCAATATTGTATGTTAGGATCTTCCTTGACTACGCCACCCCTTTCACGGTTTCAAGCCTCACAAGCATGATGAGAAATAGAAGCGACAGACATCATGCTGAAAAGAAGACCGATGTAACAACTCCTCAAATATAGTGACGATCGAATAACAGGAGAACAGTCTGAAGTCAGGAGTTGGAAGAATCGACTACGCGACTCATAAAATTCAAGCTATGATTATTTTGGTTTTAGTAGCATTCTAGCGTATGGAAAAAGCCTAAATGCTCATGCATCCCTGACCCTCGCTTGACTACCCATTGACGTCCACTTCGCCGGCTACGGTGATGTTGGCAAAGTATTGTTCAATTGTTCTGGCCTCTGTCGCTGCCCTCGTCTCCGTCTCTCTTGCCTTCGACATACTCTTGCCGACCAACAAAAACTGCGGCGGGTCACAGATTATGCATCCGTCATGTGGTAACGATTCTTACTATCCGTCTTCCTACCAGGTTATCCAGAGGAGTCTGCCGGTTTTGTTCGTTGCTGGGCTGGTTGCCATGATAGTTGTGATTCTATTGTACCTCCAGTATCAACAGCGAAGATTCGTGGAGAGGGATGAAGTGAAGCAAGCCTCTGCTTCCTGATTGGCGATAGTCACGTCTCACGATTGCTCTTACTCTCATCGATTCGGCGTTTGATCGCCCGGAGATACTGGTCGTGACTCTCTCTGCTCGTGAGCGACGCTCTAAGGCTTTCGGACACCTCAAAATCGTCGGGAGGGGAGGTCACCATGTCCCGTTTGAAATGAGTAATGCTTTCGGCGGAGGCGCTACCCTCTGGACCACTTCGCTTTGCCTCTATAAGATAAGTGATCGTCACGGTAGCCGGAAGCCCGCCGAAGTCGATCGCCTTTATCTCCCACACCCTCGGCGCCTCTTCTCTGACGACAAGCCACTGAGCTTCGAATCGCCTACCACTGCCCGGAGCCTCGATGATCTCGATCCACTTCGACCCAAGCCCTCTCGGACTATCCGTCTCGCCCTTCACGCCTTTGGTCGCCGGGTGAGATCCTGCCCAGTTATCGGGCGTGGTCACAAAGGCGTAGAGCTCACTAGGGAGGCATTCGACGTCGATCTCCGACAGAATTCTGAAATTTTGCATCCTGCGCTCACACATCTTGCTTTTCCTTTCCTTCTCCGAGCCACGAAAAAGCTTTCTAGCTCAAAAGGAGAATCTAAACTGTTCAGGATTAATTCGCTATCGGGGATTCTTGGGAAAAATAAGACGGAATTGATCATGCTCGGGTATCGAAATGGGCAACTTCAACCCACGATATTCAGTATTCCGAATAATGCAATACGCTATTTACTTTACTTAGACACAATTTTTACCTACCAATCAAGAGGAGCACTGCTGGCGTGGCTTCTCGGGTGGCGTATGGTGTCGGGGGAGATCCCCGGACGAAATTGGAACAACACCCGGTTGAGCGGCTCTCCAGTGTTTCATGAAACAAAAGCCGCCCGTGCGCCTGCCAACCTTCATAACGATTGGCCTCAGTTGCCATGATATTCCCTTGCGAAGAACTTTACACGATTTTTTCTCCCTGTTCCATGATCGGGCTGTCGATCATCATGAGCACGAAGCCCTCGGAGGCGCTTTTCAGCGCGTTCTTTTCGGTGTCAATCATCTTTCCGAGGCCCTCGCGGACGCCGGCTGGAAAAAGCGCGATATGAATGCTCATACCTGTGGCAACAGAGAGGCGTCAACAATTGAGTGAAAAAGAAGAAGGATAGCGCTGAATCAAGAAGAACCCCAACCAGGCTTTCAAGTCACGGGCAACTGCCGCCGCTAGGAGCGCTCCGGTTCCTATACGTCAGCTCCAAGGATGTGGACGAGGATGCTCGGTACTATGAGGACGTGATGGGCGCCGAGATCCTGTGGAAGGTGAGCGACTCCGGAGCCACCGTCGCAGCTGTCAGAATATCTGGGGACTCTGTCCTGCTTCTCCTAGCCGGTCACCAGCCTTCTCCGAGCTGCGAGCCAATCTACGAAGTAGACGATCTCAAAAGCACTGCGACGATGTAGAAAAAGCGCGGGTGGGAACCCGAGGGTAAACTCTTCGAGATTCCAAACGGGCCCTGCTTCGTGTTCCAGGATCCGAGCAGGAACAGGTTTGCGCTCTTTCAGGACGTCAGGCCGAATGTCGTGAGATACTTCGCTGAACGGAACAGGAAAGAGTAGCTCAGCCTTGTTGCACCAAGACAGGGAGGTAGGTCGTGTCTCATTGGATCGGAGTACTGGCAAGGAAAAAACAAGCAAACAAGAGCATAACCCTGCAGTAAGCGGATAGCGAAACTCTAAGAAAAGTTGTTAAACTTAGGGCGCGGGTGGGACTGAAACGTGGTGCCTTGGAGATTTCTAGATTCGCCCCGCGTTTTTAGACCGCTTTGCGATTTCCTGTCTCAGTCGCCGACTCTGATGGTTCAATGAGGGTCGCATAAGTTCCCCTGATCAGATAATTAAGCAGTTTGAGTTCCTAAGTTCGAAAACAGTCACTGTGCTGACTTATTATTGGCTGGATTCTTCGCACAAAACAATCAGTTTGCGAGAACCAAGTTTTCTTGTAAATGCCGGTCTTGCTGATACTCTGAAAGCCGAGAACGCGTCGGGAAAAAAGGACCGAGGAAGATGTGAATAATGATTTTCCGCATCTTCACTAAAGCCCTTGGTCAGGCCATACATTCTTTCATGCTTGGCTCAATATTCTTCTAGCCCGTGTAGGCTTGAACCGGGCAGATGAAAGTAACGCCCGTGTCGAGTAGCGTCACTACGCCAGCAGATACGGCCGCATCTATGGCAGACCCTGAAGTGAGCGGTGTTGTTGTTCCAGCTACCACCACAGTAGATGCTAGATACCACGTGACTGTCACGCCTGGGGCAACTTGCCCAGTACGCGCCTGGGAGGTGCAAGAACTACTTCCAGAGCTGAAACTTGGCTGGTTGCCGAAGCAGACAACGAGGTAGACGTGCCAGAGCGCGCGGTAGCCTGGGTCGCCAGGGACAGTATCCAACGTGTGATCGTGATAACACTGGGTCGTGTTCGTGCCGGTGATGAAGCCAAGATGCTCGCAGGCGTCCGACTGTGGACTAATCGGTAAGCCCGCGCTGGGAACTTGCGGCGCCTCCTCATAGAAATCTTCTTGCGCCTGTGGTGCTCCCTTGTGCGGAGTAGGGGACGGGGGAGCAACCATCGACCAGACCGTGTTGTCACCCCACACGAGTTCTGCAAAGGTCTTGCTCGAAGTATTCGATGCGAAGCTGGGCAGGGCCTCTACCGCGAGCAACGAGCTTAGACACAACACGCTTAAGACCAAGATAATTGCGAATGCTTTGGTACTCATTCCTCTTTAGTACTCACCGGGCTCCCCGATAAGGAACGCTGGTCACCTTTGAAAATTCCGAGCGTACCCGCCAAGATGTAAACGCCTAACCGGCTTCCACCTCGCATTTAGGCAAACCTTGTGATTTAGTGGGTAGCCTCCCTCAATGTAAAGAGGGCTACACAAGGGAAGTGGCAATTTCGCACTTGAAACGAATCACGGCTTCCCACGTTCCAATTATTGCTGCATCTCTGTCGACCGGTTTTCTTCTAGCGCGCATGCGTTTATAGGTCATTCCACATATTCTTACTCCTCTTTCTGCGATTCCGGATGCCCGAGCTCGGCATCTTGAGAGAAAAACAGGAGTGTGTGTCCTAAACAATAAAACGAAGACATTCAAGCTTGCGAGGGCATGCCAAAATATATGGACATTCACAGAAACCTGAAGGGCAAGAAGCTCAAGGACGTGGCCGCCGCACACGAGCAGGATCTCAAGGTCCAAAACAAGCACGGTGTCAAGTTCCTAAAGTACTGGGTGGATGAAAAGGAGGGGACGGTCTTTTGCCTATCGGAGGCTCCAAACAAAGACGCCCCGACAAAAGCCCACAAGGAAGCGCACGGACTCATCCCGCACGAGACATACGAAGTCCAAGAAGGGAGCTAGCTAGCCGAATTCCCCCGTCCTCACTCTTTACTTTTCATTCGCCTCTTTCTTTCTTTCATTCCATCGGCGCTGGAAAGGCATCTATCGAACATTATCACAATTGAGAATGTCGCCACACTCTCCCCCCCACTTTCTCGTGATCTAGTATCCCAGCTCATCTGACCTGGTTCATCAGCCAGCTCGCTTCGAATGCGACCTCGCCTTTCGACGTTATTACCCTGAGGCCGAACCTGAGCTATGCACGCTACGAGCTGAACGTGACGAGCGCTAACCTGCCTCTTCTTTGACAGTGTCCGTACTCGGATCTGAGGATACAGGACAACACCTCCCACGTTGATAGTCTGGGGCTCTATCACGTCGTGGGGTAGGTCGTCAACAATGGAAACGCTCTGTCCAACTTTACCGAAGTCGCCGCGGCCTTCTACAACAGCTCGGGGGTATTGATCGGCGTGGGTTACACGTCTACTAATCCCGAATCGCTTCCCGCAGGTCAGACAACGTCATTTGATCTGAGCTTGATTGCGGGAGGGAGTAACTTCAACCATCAAATTGCATCGTACTCGCTGTGGGCAGGCGGCGAAGAAGTAGAAAGTTGAACGAGGTCAGAATGTTCTGCAGCTTCAGCGTATGACCCCACGTATAAGGGACCTGTCAGATCTGGAAATTACTCTTCTATCTGCTCTGTTTACTTTAGCACATATTTGATCGCCTTGATGAACGATTGGTACAATGGTTGGTGATGTAGCCAGAATACATTGATCCAGTTGGAAATATGTTCCAATTTGCATATTTCGCCATGGTTTCTGCATGGAAATAGATCATCGAATGACTCAGTTCTATCTTTTAGTCTCTGCACCGTTCTCTCCATAACCTCCCATAGCCACGAACCATGAAGATAGATATGATGCTTCAGATTCATCGATTCGCATGCTAGGGAGTACCAGTCTGCGGCGTCAGTCCACACCCGGATGCTTACCATATTTTCTGATAAGGATCTTGAATGAACATTTCTACAGATATTGAATTGGCTGTCCATGCGAAATGTAATCCCAAAATTCTATCCTCGAATGGTTCGTATGCAATGAATAAGAATGCAGACATTCCAGCTATTGTAATTGCTGTCTCGTCAACTGCGAATATCTTGACTCGCTCTCTTCCTAATCTAAACAACCGATGAAAGCTTTTGTTTGATCCAATATCTTGGTACCAATCCCACACTGCTTTGTGGGTTCTCTTCACGAGCGGTTCTATAGCTCTTGAAGTTGCTCGAAAGGATAATCCCTCGAAGACCAGATATACAGCGAAGTACACAATCTCCTGCGGTGTTCGTTCTCTTTCCACATATGATCACAATGGAAGGAGAGCGGGCACTCGGCCTTTAGGCCGATCGGCCAGAAACATGCTTAACTAAACGGGGCAGCTATAGCTCAGATAACTCTTAAATGAGGTACGACGCTTTCGAAGAAATTGCTCGTATCGTTACTGCAACGCGCCGAGGTAGCTCAGCCTGGGAGAGCACTCGAAGGCAGATTGGATTGCCTGGTGAGGCTGAAGACCGAGCTGTCGTGAGTTCAAGTCTCACCCTCGGCACCTATATGCATGCCAAAGGGCGGTAAAATGGTCCTTCTCTTAGGCTTAAGATTGGATGGGAGAATCACATTTCACTAGGCTTCATTATGGCTTGACGAACAGCACCACGACCTCGTTCTACGAAGAAGAACACACTGAGTCGACAGTAGAGCCAAATAACGCTACTACTGCTCACTCTCTGAAACGGGCGCGAAATCTATGAGCGAGGGGAGACCATCCTTCCAAGGGCCGCCGAGGAAATCTCGGAAGCTGTTGGTGGTGATTGTGGTTCTCGTGGTTGTTGCAGTATCGGGTCTCATCGGATGGATTATTTTTTGGTACCAGAATGTCCAATGCGGGCTCGCCTGCGGACCGCCCATTGACGTGCCGGTAATCGAGAGCGCCCACCTGAGCCAATCTTCAACGGAAACAAATTGCAGCGTCGTCGCCGCAAATCTAGTTGCTCGCTGCGAACTCTCAATCTCGCCAGGTGATTCCGGATCCATTTCACTTAACCTCAAGAGCGAGAACGGTGACAGCAGAGTCCAGTTTGGTACGAATTCAACCGAAGCATCCTGTGTAAAATTCACATCCGTACCAAACTGTACATACGTTTCTGTTCCTGACTACAACACCGGCGGTTGCATTGTCCCGCAAAGTGGAACGACATTCCTCTTCGATTACAACGTCTCGCAAACCCTGCCAGCGCAAAAGCAAGTTGTCTTAACCATCACGGTGACGAAGACGTGCTGCTGGCCCTAACGCATTCTGCCGAGAGCGAATAGAAATCGAAGTCTTTTGTAGGCCGCTCGACCAACCCATTCTTGCTATTTGATCAATCCTAATTTTCTTACGAACTCAAGGAATCTGGGATCGGAGTGCATCTCTTCGAAAGCAAAGTCCGTTGTGACAGTCCTCAAGTAGCCAGAATGCTCGATGTAAGCTTTCTCGAGCCATTCAAAGGCCTTGTCCTTTTCCCCGAGACTTCCGTATGCGCAAGCTATTGCCGACGATCCCATGCGATGTTCTTCGTAGTGTCGAAGCATTTCCGAAACCACGTCATGAGCCTCTTCCCTTCTGCCCGCCTTTACTAGGGCGTAGACCAGGTCGCTCATCCGCGGCGGGGCGTAATCCTTCGACATCTCGATACTCTTCTTAATTTCAGCAATGCCCGCGTCATAAATCCCCTTCCTTATGTAGCACAAGCCAAGGTTCCCGTGACAGTGCGCATTCTCCGGATCAAGCTCCAGAACCTTCTTGTAAAGCTCTATCGCCTTGTCCGGTAGACCGCCGTAGAGATACGACGTGGCCGCAAATTGCATCGTGCGGGCTGACATTGGATCAAGCTCTAGTGCCTTCTCAGTTTCTCGGAGAGACTTGTCTCGCTGCCAGGAGTTGAGATAATGAGAGGCCAACTGCTGATGGGCTCCAGCCAGGTTGGGGTTGAGTTCTATGGCTCGTTGCATTTCTCTCAATGCGTCATCATTCTTCCATTTGTTCTCCAAGAGGAACGCCATCGCCTGATGCGCCTCTGGAAGCGAGTCATCGAGTTTCAGCGCCATGTTGGCGGCTTGCTCAGATTTCGCGAAGGCTTCCTCAACGGGTATCGTTTCAAAGAAGCCGAGGAAGTTATACACAATCGCGATGTCCGCGTAGGGCAGCGCGAAATTCGGGTCTATCTTGATTGCCCGCTCAAAGTACTGCAAAGCCAGCATGTACTCCTCCTGGGTGATTCGATCCATGTGGAAAAGCCCCTTCAGGTAGAGATCATAAGCCACGGGATCCGTGGTGGGAGGACGAAGAATCTTCTCCTTGTCTTCTTGGATGAGCCGAATTCTAAGGGCAGATGCAACTCTATTCGCAATGTCGCTCTGAATTGCAAAGATGTCCTTGATTTCTCTATCGTAACTTTCGGATCAAAGATGCCGGCTGTCCTCTGCGTTGACTAGCTGAGCGGTGATTCTCAGTTTGTCTCCCGACTTTCTTACACTGCCCTCGAGTATTGTGCCGACTCTCAGTTCTCTTGCAATTTCCTCAATTTTCTTTTGATAGCCCTTGTAACTCATGACCGAGGTCCTGGCAATCACCGAAAGCCCGCTAATCCTCGATATCGTGGAGATCAGCTCTTCAGTCATTCCATCCGAGAAATACTCGTCGTTCGGATCAGGGCTCATGTTGTAAAAGGGGAGAACAGCGATTCTTAGCCTGTCAAATTCCGCGCCAGTGCGACCCTGAGATGCTGGTTCTTCAGATCTCTTTTCACTCTGCCAGGGCATTACCATCTTGAAGATTTCAATTGGCTCCACGACGTTCTTTAGCGTCTTGAGCCCCAAGCTTTGTAGTGACAAATCGAATTTGTTTTGGACGTGGTCAAAGACCTGCCTAGTTAGGCATACTCCTCCGGGTTGCGCGAGAGGCTCTATCCTGGAAGCAACATTGACAGCGTCGACTGAGATGTCGCCATCACTGGACTCTAGTACATCACCCACGTGAATGCCCACTCTCAGTATGAGTCTTCTGTCCTCGGGCGCAGAGATGTTGAACTCCCTGGTTGCCCTTTGAATGTCGTAGGCACACCTCGCCGCGTCCAGAGCGCTTGGGAACTGCGCAAGAAAGGCGTCTCCGATAGTTTTTACTTCTCTACCGTTGTGCCTTTTGAAAATTGGTCTGAGTAATTTCCTCTGCTGGTTGACCAAAGCCAATGAAAGTGCCTCATTGCTCTGCCCCAGCCTGGTGTACCCGACCATGTCGGTAAACATGATCGCGGAGAGTTTTCTCCGGCCGGGACTACTTTGACCCTGACCTTTCTTCTTCTGCGCCATGTATTACTCACAGTCTCGGCGTATCGGCGTTGAGAGCACAAACAGAATTAAGCTTTTGTAGAATCTGAACTGGTAAAGGCAAGGCTCGGACACTCCCACTAGCCATGAATGACTCTTGTAGCGTACCAACCGATTAGAAGCTATCGACTCAGTGTACGCTTGATTTGCTAAAAATGAAAACTCCCCTAGGGGCGGACGCACTTTATACTGCAAAGCGTATCCTGCCCGCCATGAATGGCAACACCAAGAAGGTAAGGAGCGTCGATGAATACACCGCTACCGCTCCAAAGGACGCACAGGTCAAACTTTCTGAGATCCGCACGATAGTCAGAAAAGCAGCACCCGCGGCCGTTGAAGGGATAAGCTACAACATGCCCTTCTACAAGTTTTACGGCCCGCTCGCAGGGTTCGCAGCATTCAACGATCACATCAGTCTTTTTGGCATCGTCTCCGAAGGGGAGAGGGCACTGCTAAGAGGATACGAATCAACAAAAGGCACTATCCACTTTCCTCTATCAAAGCCCTTGCCCAAGGCGTTGATTGTGAAACTGCTCAAGGCCCGAGTGAAAAGGAAGGAAGAAGCGAGGGAAAACTAGCGCATGCCCAGCAAACAGGGAAAGGCAAGTTCCAAAGATCAAAGTGGGAGTAAGGAAAAAATCGTAAAGGATTTCTTTCAACTTATCGTACAGGGAAGGCCGAAGGAGGGGCTGGCTTTCTTTTCAAGCGACTGCATCCAGCACAACCCATACGTCAAGGGAGGAATGGATGCACTGCTCGACGCAATGGCAGCGATGCAAAAAGAAAGTCCAAAGTATCCAGATCCCTATTTCAACGTGAAATACATCCTCGTTGACAGAGACATGGCCGCAGTCCATACTGAGCTGTTGAATTCAAAATCCAATCCAAGTCAAGGAGGGCTAAGGCAAGTACATCTCTTCCGCTTTGGCGCAAACAACAAGATTGTAGAGTACTGGGACATAACGCAGACGATCCAGCCCGATATGCCTAACGCGAAAGGAGCATTCTAGTTCAAAACGACCATTACAGGTGAGTATGCAACTTTCCGGGAAAGCAACTGAGGCTCGCGCGATCGTACCGAAAAAGTCACGCTTCATACTCGAGCCTTTCTTAACCTACCATAATAATCCCAAGTAGCATCGCTACAAACATTGGCAGCCCAAAAATGCCTCGGAAGACCACCCATCTTGCAAACATGTCAAACAAGTTGTTCAAGTTTGCTTCATTGTAATCCTTGGTGTTGGCAAAGCGAAAGCCGGCTAGTACTGCCTGCGAAGTCCCATCCTCCGAATTTCATCAGGTCTGTGAATACTCTGCTCAAGGCGGCATCGAAAAGAGGCGTTAGAGTCAGGCAAGTTGCTGTGGCTCGAAAGGAGGACCTCTGGACAGAGAACTTGCCCGATTCAATAGAATACAGGACATTCATGTCAAGAACTAAGAAAGAGAATTCAGGGAGCAGAACTGAGGATGTCAAGCTCCTGAACGCCCTGGGCATGGCAATCAAAGGCTTTTACTGCCTTGTGGTGATTGACGACGTCGAATCATTTGTAATAATTCAGAACTCACGCGATGAATCCAGAAGTACTGGGTTATCGGCAAAGATTCCCGAAGTCTCGATCCTGCAGAGGATTATGTTTGAAAAGCTGATTGCTCAGCGGACGAGCAAGTACACTGCGAGATGAAAAAAAGACAAGCATCATTTGAGTAAATTAGGAATGGTCCTGCGGTGATTCTTTTGCCACTGCGCCGCGGAACAATTTGTCGTCACATCGCTCATTCAAGATGCTAGCATGCTGATGGTTTTGTTAACTCTATCAGGATAGGGTAGTGGACCAGAGTTGGAAGGATACACAATTGGCAAAGTTATCCCCGCTTTCATAAAATCCGAAATTTTCTTCATGCACTGCTTGGCGCTCCCGTAGACTATCGTCCCTTCAACCATCTTTCGTGGCACCACCGTCGTTGCTTCCTTTGGTCCACCCTTTGCAAGCGCCTCATCTATGCTCTCGAGTTCTTTAGAAAATCCGAGTCGAGAGAAATTCTGATGGTAGATTGGAATCGCGGCATAATTTGCAACTGTGAGCTTCGCGTACGTCTCTGCTTCATCTTCGTCTTCGGAGACAACTGTCACCAGATGACAGGCAACCTGGAATGACTTCAATGAATTTGAGGCGGAACGAGTCATGCCTCTTTGCTTCAGGATCGCGTCGATCTTGGGGATCACGCTCTTCACATGGTCGAGAGTCGGAAGCATTAGGATGACACTATCGCCGTACTTTGTCACCGTTTCAATCATTTTTGTTCCCATCGCTGCTCCATAAACCGGGACTCTGTGCTCGGGAGCAAGATCCATTTTGAAGCCATTCACTCTGTAGAGCTTTCCATCGAAGTCAAACTGGCGCCCTTGTGAGTTGAGACACCCGCTCACTATTCGAAGAGTTTCGGACATCCTTCTGACCGGCGTGTTTGATTTGATTTCAACCGCGTATCTCATTGGCGGGTTCCCGGCTCCCACTCCCAAAATGAACCTGCCATTGGATAACCTGGATATTGTAGCTGCTCCCATCGCCAGAAGAGTCGGGAGTCGAAGGTTCGAATTGACAACGCCAGTTGCGATTGTTATTTTTTGAGTGACCGAAGTTAGGGCGGCAGCGATTCCGATCGCGTCTATGTCATTGACCTCGATGAGCCATATGCTTCCAAAACCCGCCTTTTCTGCCAGTTTAGCGGATTTGAGTAATTCGCGTGGATCTCCCCTGCAACTGAATGCTATTCCCAGGTCACTCACACTTAAAGTCAAAATCTTAGTTACTCTCTCTTCACTTTGGGGGAATACACAATCAGATAAATGGATATGCTCCTAAAGTTCTATGGATCTTCAGCGATGGATGGGATCCAAACGAATGTGCCAGCCACGCTCGCTCAACCATTACTGCGTTGGTTTCTTTTGCGGTTATCGTTGATATTGCATGTCCAGGAAACTGAAAAGAGTGTAACCAGCAAGCATCGTGATAACTCAATTGGCTTCTCACTTTGGATCTCCACCAATGGCTCTCTAACAACTTTCAGAGTGCCTGAGTTGCTTTTCGTAAAGATCTGCAAAGGCAAGCGTCATATGTGCGCATCAGGTAATTAATTAGAGAGAAGTCGCAAGTAAACTCGATGTGACGTGCAGACGTTGGTCCCGGTTAACTTCTTACCGTGCTCAGCACAGGTCGATACTTGACGGGCATCTGAGTCTCGTCCCAGCGCTCGATCCTGAGGTCGGGATCCATCGCGATCTTCTCCTTGAGATACAAAATCAACGCTTCCACCATACCTTCTTGGATGCTTCGGCCCGCCGCAACTTTCAATTCGAAAATGAATGGTGCGTGCTGCATCAACTGGTAGTCTCTCATGTTCAAAACAGATTCCAAGAACTCGATCACCGGACCGGCTGCAATTCTCTCGCCGTTGGTCGATACGAGGCCGTCCGACATGCGGCCGTCGATAGATTTAAGGCGTACAAGATTCGAACCACATTCGCACCGCTCCCTTTTCGTCGGGACTACTACATCTCCGATCTTGTAGCGAATTAGTGGCATAGCCTCATTGTGCAGGCCCGTGATCAGCATTTCGGCAAGCTCTCCCTCAGACGCTGGTTCGCCATTATGAAGGAATTCGAACAAAAAGTAATCAGAGTTGAGATGGAGTCCAGAGTGAGCGGGGCACTCGTAGCCTAGGCCTCCGAACTCTCTTGCGCCGATTACGTCAAAAACCTCGGCCTGGTAGAAGTCCTCGAGATCGCTCTTCATGCCGTTGCTAAGGCGTTCGCCTTCGACAAGCAGCTTTTTGGGGCGGAGGGCCGTGCCCTGCTGTTGCAGATAGATGGCCATTCTCCTGAGATAGGAAGGCCTTGAGTGTAAGATGTCGGGTTTGAAGGAGATAAGTTCCCGACTTACTTTGTCGATGTTCTGGCTATTCAGGCCCATCGTCCGAAATTTCAGGGTAAAATCCTTCAGGAAGAAGGACCCGAACAAGAGTTTCCAGACCCTTCTCAATGTCGGTGCGAATTCTCCGTCGCTTTCCGAGGAACCGGTCCCCGACGGTGTATTCGGGCCGAGAAATGGCATCCACACTGTTTTGTCGAAGATGCTTGTTCCGAGTATCTTGTTGCGGCGATACCTAAGTGCGTTGCAAATGTCCAGGTATCGTGCGCTGTACGCAATACTGAGTGATTTGCTTGTCGTGCCAGTGGTAGACCGAATCATTGTGGGCTTTAAATTTGGATTGAGAATTTTCTGATAGTTTGCGAGTATGTCCTGCTTCGTTAGCGGAGGAAGTTTCCTTGTGTCATCGGTGTCCTGAATATCGGAAGGCTTGAGTCCGAGATTGTTGAAGACCTCGTGATAATAGGGAATCGTCGAATAGCAGAACTCTATGTGCGCGCGGAGTTTCCCCGCTAAGAGTTTGTCCATGTCATCATTTGCCAATTTGTGGCTCCGCATGGAAGCAAGATAATGCCACATCATCCTGGAAAGCAAAGAATCGCGACCGTTCCTTTAGGCGTAGGTCGAACCGAGATTTCTCTCGAAATATGTAACTACGTGGCGTTTGTCTTCCGGGGCAAACACTTGAATGTAATCATGGTAGGATTATCTATCCTTCGTGAAATTACAACAGGGACTAAGATGTCTTACTGGCGCTTTTCAGGGGTTTTGACAACGTTGCAGTTTCAAGCTGGCGCAGAAAATGAGGCGCAACCGGATCTTCGACTAACACTCTGACAAGGGTTTCACAGGTCGCCGTTGGAGACTTGGCTAGAGAATTGCGATTCATAGTCCTCAGAGACATTACGGTTAGATCTAATCCTCCGCTCGACATGAACTACCGGCGCTACCTCGACCTGAGCCATAGCATGCGATTCCTCAGATGAAGATGAAACCTCCTGTGAAATCTCAGTTGGAGTTTCCGTGAGCGTGATGGTGAGCACCCGGGCAATGGAGTCGTAAGATTCCTTGAGAACCTCCACTTGCTTACCTTTCAACCCCTCGACGAGGCCCGCAGCGATTCCTTGGAGGATCGGGTTGCCCGACGCCTCGTCGGTACTTAGGGCGGGCGGGTCACGTATAGTTACGTGTTCGGCGGCAGTCTCCGATTGCAATCTGAACGTTCCAACCCCGCACGCGCGCATATACGCTACAGAGTTTTCCTGAATGCTGGCAGAGGACGCTTTCTTTCCGGAGATTGCTCTGATCCTTTTCACCACATCAAGTGCGTATGAACGACTCAGTTCATAGAGTGCGGACTTTCCTTCCTCGTCTCGCCTGAGACGGTTGCCCAGCTCAGCGACGAAATCAGAGTCCAGTGCCACGACCCTGTGGCTATCCATCATTGTCAACGGGAACAGATAGCGATCAAAGAACCTGCCCTTCATGGTCGAGCAAACGGCGGTCACAACAAACTTGAATTTCCGTAACTCGATTACGAGATTATCGGGCGAGACGTCCGCTTCCTTGAAATCGCAGGAGAGGCAGAGCGTAAATTCGCTGTAATTTTCGTCAAGATAACCGGTCTGAAAGATGATCTTGGCTCCGTGCGCAAAGAAGGCATTCAACACCGTTGTCTGTGCGCCCTTCTCGTCCTTCCCCGTTACGAGAAACGCAAAAGTGGAACTGGTACCTAGTTTCGCAAGACCAATGTTTCGCGGATAGTACTCTTCAAGGCTGGATTGGGATGGCTCGGCCACCATTTGGACAATGCATCGAATCACATTTGCCGTCGGAATCAATTAGAGAGTTACGTATCTGGCATCCGTAGCCCAAATTCGCGAAATCAATCCATTGTAAGACTATCAACAATTCTCAATAGTTTATTGCAAAAGTCTTCATTGGAGCGCGCACCTATTTAGCGAGGAGCTGAGCTAGGACTTTATGATGTTTGCCACATTATTCGCCGGTGGAGCGTGAAGTTTATCTTGGACGATCAGGTCCACCTCCTTCACGAGTTGAAGTGTTTCTTCTCTTGCCTTGAATAGCGTCGCCAGGTTCTCCTGGCTTGGATCCATGTTGTACAATTCTATCGCCATGAGAAGGAACTGCGTCCTGTTCCTTACGTAGTGATTTATCGCGAGTTTGAGATCAGTTTTATTCACGATGCTCTTTTTCCAGTAGTAAGCTTGCAGCCCAGTCGCGACGATCCCTGCAACGCCCAAAGCAATCCTCACAACCTCCGCTGACGGATAATTAAAGAACGAAACCGCGGGCTCATATCCTGCAGAATCGAGCAGTGCGTGGATGAGTAGCCAAGCGCTGCTCACTGCGAGAATGCTCGTAACCACGAGTCTGATCTGCAGTTCTCTTCCGAGCTTTGAATGGAGGTCACTCATTTTAGGTCAAATGCCTTTGGCCGAATACGATCAACAAATGAGTCAATGACAACTTTCTGCTGCAAGAGTCTCGATGCAGAATCGCCGCCTATATAACTCGTATCGAGCAATTTGATAGCAGCCATTTTGATCCGAAAAACCAAAGCAATTCTTTCTAATGAAAAAAAACAGACTATGAGTTTCAATTCGCAAGAATTTGCGCGAGATTCAAAGAAAAGACATGTCGCGCAGCATCAACACCGTGAACTTGTGTCCGAGCAAACCAAATCCTACCTCGATAGGGCAGGCTTCATCTATTTGGCGTCCTACAACTCCGGTGCTTTACTTCGACCCTGTCGCGCTGATTCAATTTGCGACTTGAATTGCAAGAAGGTAAAATTGGAATGAAAAAATTTAGCACGGCAAAGTTCGAATGGAAATGGCTGAGGCCGGTCTATCACATCGGTATTGGTATATTCGGTCCACTTTGAAACAGCCTCGACCACCGAGTGTATGATGACCGGAGGCTCACGGGCGGTACGTCCCTCACATGCTGAGGGAGTTTTCTCGAGAAACAGTTCTAGCGTTAGCATCTTGTTCTTGCCAGGCCCGTTCAATCAAATCGCGAGCCTCTTGAAGATCGCATATTTTGGAAAGTCAATGACGAGAGCCGACACAGCCGAGAATAGCAAGAGAAACAGCACTTGGTACAATGATATGGGAGGAACCAAGACGCCGAAAACGCCAATCGCAGAGAACACAAGAGTGGCAGTAATGACAGTCAAAATCAAATCCCTTCCCGGTCGGGAGGACCAAAACCGCCTTCTCTCTCTTACCATGAGTATCCTGAACTGGCTCATGAAAAGTAACATCAGCATCACGTAGGTCTGCAGCTGTTGAAACGGCAATTGGAAGTAAGCGACCCCAATCAACACGCCTATCAATGCCTCGGCGAGCAGGGGTACTCCTATGACAACTGACGCGGCGATCAGCATCTTCATGTTCCACAAGTTTGGTTTGCTCTTTGTGTAGGTTACGTTATCTGTAGCTAGAGACATTGCTAGGAAGTCGCTCGCGAATACGAGGATCACCATGTCGAGAACGGAAAGGAGATTTACGTGCAACCAGAAGAAACCTATGGCAAGTAGCCCAAGAAATTGGACGACTCTGGTGAGCCTGTTCAGAATCCACGTCAGGAGTCTTTGATATATCCGCCTGCTCGTCTTTATGGAATCGATCACTACCTTGATTCCAGGCTTGGTCAATACAACGCTCGAGGAGGCCCTAGCGACGTCGGTCGAGTTTTGAACCGCAATGCCCAACTCCGCCTGCTTTAGGGCAGGCGCATCGTTGACACCGTCGCCGGTCATGCCCACCATCAGGCCCCTAGATTGCAGGAGTTTGACTATCCTGAACTTGTCTTCGGGATATACTTCTGCAAAACCATCGGCTTCCAGAACGGCATTCTCTTGAGCCTGAGTGCTTTGGCTCTCGAGTTCAGTAATTCGGTATACCTTGTCGCCGATTCCCACTTCTCTGCCGACTTCTCTTGCGATCGCAAGATTGTCGCCCGTGAGCATCTTCGGTCTCACCCCCAGATTCTTGAGCTCGTCTATCATTGGTTTCGATTCCGGCCTCGGAGGATCCGAAAGAGGTAGCAAACCAATGGGCTGGAACCCCTCGGCCAAGTTCTGCTCCGAGAGCGCTACTGCAAGGACGCGATATCCCCTTGAGGACAACTCCCCGACCCTCTTTTCATACTCGCGTTCCCATCTCTTGCCGTGTAGCGCCATGACTACCTGAGGGGCGCCTTTGACGACTCTGAATCGACGCCCCTCGATGCTTTCAATTGATGCCTCGGACGTCTTTGTCGAAGGGTCAAACGGCGTGAATGAAGCCTGTCGATAGTCACCTGTCATAGCATGAATTTCTCGAGCGTAGCGGATCACCGCGAGATCCACGACGTCCCTGAATTCTTCGCTCGATGCGAGCGCTGCAAATTTTGCGACCTCTTCCTTTGTGAATCCAGGCGATGGGATGGGTTCGGCAACGGACAAAGCGTTTTGAGTGATTGTGCCAGTCTTGTCAAGGCATAGAACTTCGAGCGAGGCAGCATCCTCGATTGAATCTAGTCTGGTCACGAGCGCCCCCTTGTTTGCGAGTTCCGTTGCGCCTACCGTAAGAACGATTGAAAACACAGCTGGCATAGCGGCCGGGATTGCAGCTATCAGGAAAATTAAAGAAAACGTGACCGTTGTCAGAATTGACGAATGAACTATGAGCGCGTCTGCGATGACGAGCGCGAGCAAGGCAACGCTGAAGTACATCGAGTACTTGACGAGGGAAAGCATCAACTCCTCTTGATGCGACTTGGGCCTCGCGGTTTTGACGAGCTCCGCCGTCTTTCCGAACAACGTCCTCTGTCCTGTGTTCAGGACGAGGGCTATAGCGTCGCCTCTCTGCACTAGGGAGCTCGAATATAATATCCCGGAGTCTTTCACGCTGACCGGTAGCGACTCTCCAGTCAACGAGGATTGGTCAACAGACACCGCGCCGTGGATTATCTTGGCGTCGGCGGGAACAAGGTCCCCCAACCCAATCGAGATGATATCGCCGGGTACTATCTCCCTGCTCTCAATCACGCTCCAGGTTCCGTCTCTGAGCACCTTTGCCCTAATCGCGAGCCTCTCTTTGAGGACTCGCAGGGCCTTGTTCGAGCTCATTGTTCTTTGAAACCCAATTGCTGAGTTAAGCAAAAGGAGCAACAGGATTATTGCTGCCTCTGGATAGTGCCCTATAGCAATTGAGAGAATTATCGTGAGTTCGAGGAGCCACGCCACAGGTCCCCAAAGGCGAGAGGCAAACTCGATGACGGGGTTTCTTTTTCTCTCCTTCACCTCGTTGAATCCGAGCTTCTCCGCTCTCAGTCTCGCTTGGGCATTAGGCAGCCCGGCCGGAGAAGAGAGAAGGAGCTTGGCGGCTTCTTCGTTTGAGAGACTTCTGAATTCGTCGGTGGGCCTTTCGGTTATCTCCTCCAGTTGCTGCATTGATTTGTCTTCAGAGTCTCCCTGCAAACGCAACGGCTCGGGCAATTGTTACAGTGCACCTAGTAGAGATATTGTAAACTAACGCCGCCAACGCCTTTACAGCCAAGTCACACATAATCACGAATACCAAAAGGCTGCGCTCACTCTTTACGATGCACCCTCGCGTGAGCTAATCCACTGCGGCAAATATAACGTACAGGTACGATTCTCGCTCTTGAGAGTGTGCCACTTGATCAAAACCAAGTACCTTTTGGTGTTAGAAGTGAAACAAGCAGAGGAGGAGGCGCCCCCAGATAGAACACCGGCAGATCAGGCTGGCTTGCAGAGCTCAACTCTGAGGTCTCAAGTGGCGTTCACTCAGAAGATGAGAAGTGCGTCATTGGAATACACAAGAGGCCGCCGGGCGTTACAGAGAACGTAGAGCAAGGCGAACTCTCTGCGGAGGAAAAGGAGCTCCTCAAGAGTTAGAAGGCCTCAAAGAACCGGAATTGAGTTAGCAGGCCGGTTTTGCCTATTTTGCTCTAACTTTGTTTTTTCAGGCAGTGTACTTGTTTTCCCTCAACACTTGAGGAATTCTATCGGGCGACTCGGCCAAGGGCACGAGCGAAATATCCTTGAAGGGTGGATAGTAGTCCTTGAACCCAAAGCCTGTGAGGATCGCGAGCGCTCTCTGGTCCTTCTTTATCTTCCCATCTCTGATTGCTTTGGAGATTCCAGCCAGTGCTGTTGCCGATGAAACTTCGGTGAAGATTCCGTCAAGTCTCGCAACCTCTCTCTGCGCTGAGAGTATCTCCTCGTCGCTCAGCGCGACGCCGAACCCCTTCGAATTCCTGACTGCGACAAGGGCGTGCTCTGTCCCAAAGTTCACTCTCAGCGCTCCGGCAATAGTTTCAGCCTTCCCGCCTTCCGGGACCTTCTCGGTGCCCGTCTCGATTGCAGTCACGGTGGGGCTCGAGTCTTTTCCCTGCACGGCGACCATGCCGGGGAGCTTGTCTACAACGCCCGCCTCCTTTAGCTCCGTGAACCCCTTGTAAATTCCGTAGAGCACGTCTCCCCCCGCGGTCGGCACGAAGATATAATCGGGGAGGCCGTCTCGCCCAAATTCTGCCGTGAGCTCATACGCTATGGTCTTGAGCCCGTCCACAAGCAGCGGGTTGTATGGTGACCAGATGAAGTGGTTCAGCCACTCGGGCAACGCCTCCTGGGTCAGGTTCAGGGCTCGCTCTAGGCTCTCTTTTGACTCGAAAATGTCCCTGACTCTCAGGAGCTTTGCACCGTACATAGCTATCTGCCCTAATTTAGATGGCGTGGAGTCCTCCCGGATGAGGACAAGGCAGCCAACTCCTGCCCTGGCAGCGTAAGCAGAGACAGCGGCCGCTGCGTTCCCAGAAGATGCGATGAAGACCCCCTTCTTTCCCCACTCGCGCGTGAGGGAGAGACCGAGAGAAGCTGCCCTGTCCTTGAAAGAACCGCTAGGATTCTGGCCTTCTAACTTGCACCAGAGGTTCTCGGAGCCGATTGATTTACCATATCTCCTCGCTTCGACCAAAGGAGTCCAACCCTCGGAGAGAGTGACAATGTTCTCGTCCGACAGAGGAGGCATCAGGTCCCTGAACTGCCAGATTGAATCCCTAACTCGAATCGCGGAAGCAAAATCCCAACCGGCGAGATCGTATCTCGCATCGAGCACTGCGCCGCACTTTTTGCAACGCGAGTGTGTACGTACGGGATATGTCGACTTGCATGTCATGCATTCAAGCCGAAGGAAGCGATTTTTCTTTCTGTTGCCTTCTCCACCTGTCATTTTTCGTTGTGTTTGCATTTGTCGTGTCTATTCTCTCTATCTTTTCTTTCCTATCCTTCATCAGACCTCAAAGATCTAAGCGCAGTCGAAAAGCATGCGACGCCCTATCGACGCCTAGGGGCCATTGCCGGCTGGCCCCTTCTCACCGCTTCCCGCCGTCCCGAGATACATCCTGATGATCTGCTCCTCATTCTCAATCTGGGCTGGCGTTCCGTCAAAGACCTTCTTCCCCTGCGTCAGGACGACTCCCCTGCTTGCTAGCCCGAGCGCCTTTCGCGCGTTCTGTTCCACTAAGAGAAGCGTCACGCCAGACTCGTGGATCTCTCTCAACTTGTTCAGGACCTGATCTGCGATAATCGGGGCGAGAGCAGCAGTCGGCTCGTCCAAAAGCAGCATCATAGGCTTTGCCATGAGTGCTCTTCCGATTGCGAGCATCTGCCTCTCTCCGCCGCTGAGAGTTCCAGCACGTTGTTTTTCCCTCTCCTTGAGGATTTGAAACATCTTGACCACAGAGTCGAGCCTTGAGAGCCTTTCAGACTTGTCTCCCGTGGCTATGGCCCCGAGCAGAAGGTTCTCCTTTACTGTCAATTCTGGAAATACGTTTGACACCTGGGGGACGTATCCCAACCCCATCCTCGCAATGTCCTCAGGCTTCGATCCACTTATCTTCCGTCCAGAGAACTCGACTGAGCCCTCGAAGATCGAGGTCAGACCGAAGATCGATTTTACAAGAGTGCTTTTCCCAGAGCCATTTGGACCTATTACTGCGATAATTTCGCCTTGCTCCACCTTAATGGAAATTCCCTGGATTATGGCGAGCTTCTGGTACCCCGAGACAAGGTTCACGACGTTGAGCAGCGGCATTTTGTGAAACTGTGACTCCCAAATTACCCAAGGTACGCGTCTATGACGCTCTGCTCCTTGACAACCTGGTCAGGTTTACCTTCGGCTATTACTTTTCCCCTGCTCATGACGTAGACGTAATCAACAAAGTCAAAGAGTATCTCGAGCCTGTGCTCAATAATTAAGAAGGTAGTACCGGCCCTCTTTCTCCTCGTTTCGATGCTCTTGAAGATGTCGCGAGCGAGTCTCGGGGCCACTCCCGCTGCGGGCTCATCAAGCATGAGCATCTTCGGGTCACCCATGAACGCGGCCGCGAGCTGGAGAAGTTTCATCTGTCCTCCGGAAATGTCGGACGACCACTTGTCGTAGAGCTGCTTTATCTCAAGGAATTCAAGCAACTCGGACGCCTTCTTGGCATTTCCAAGTTCCTCCTCGTCCCACCTCTGGTGGAACATTGCGTTGAGCGGGTTCTCACCCTTCTGATCCTTGGGCACAAGGAGAGCATTTTCGAGGACAGTCATGCCAAAAAAGAGTCGAGGTGTCTGGAAAGTACGCCCTAGACCAAGTTTGAAAATCTTGTGCGGCTGCAGGAGATCTATCTTTCTTCCGTCGAAAACGATAACTCCCGCGTCCCTTCTGATCGTACCCCCGATCACATTGAATAGCGTAGATTTCCCACTGCCGTTCGGGCCTATGAGACCGGTGATCGATCCTCTCTTAACTTTGAGATCTACCCCGTCGATTGCGTGGAGACCCTCGAAGGACTTGCGCAGTCCCGAAACTTCGAGGATGTTCTCACCGCTACTGTTGTTGCTGCTTTGTGGTTGTTGCTGATGCTTGCTGCTCAATCACTTTCGACGGCTCCTCGTTCTTCTTTTCAGTCTGTTTTTCAGCAGGCGGCGATGTAGTTTCGTCTTCCCCTTTCTTTCCCTTCCCAAAATCAAATAGAGTGTAGGCCTTTGTCTTCACCCTTCCTTCAGGGAATATGCCCTTGGGTCTAAACATCAAAAGGACAAGAAGCAACGCTGCTTCGAGCATGTATCTAAGGTAGCTCAGAAGATTGGGGTCAAAGTGCGGGAACACACCCTGGAGGAGCGTCCCGAGGATCAGCGTGCCGCGATCTAATGCAGTTAGAATTGCGACGCCCACGAACACGCCCCTGTTGTTTGCAATTCCCCCGAGCACGATCATGACAAAGAGTGAGAAGGTGACAGCGGAGATGTAGTCGTCAGCGATTGCGACTCCAATGTAGAAAGAGTAGAGCGCTCCCGCGAGGCCTGCCATCGCTGAGCCGATGATTAGGACTTGCTTTCGGACCTTGTTGATGTCCTTACCAGCCGTTTCCGCGGCTATTCTGTCGTCCCTGACCGACTTCAGTACGCGCCCAAAGGGAGAGTTTGACATCCTCTGCACAATGAGGTAGCATATGAAAGCAAGGACAAGTATCACCGCCGTATAAATTCCCTCGGCCAGTTCGGGGGAGTAGTTCTTGAGAGAAACAACATTGTCGAGCGAGGCAAACGGTTGGAGGAGGCCCGCGAGCCCGTTGTAACCACAGAAGAACTGCGGGGTGTTTCGCGCAATGATCCTGAACATCTCGCCCGCGACTAGCAGGACCATACCGAGATACCACTCCTCCTTCACTCTTAGGGCGGGGTAGGACGCCAAGAGACCAGCACCCGCCCCAACTCCGATCGCCACAATTAGGGCAACGACCCATATCGCGACAGCGATGCCCCCATTGCTATTCACGATTGCCTCGCGCTGGACGAGCAGGTTGACGTCGCAAATGTCTGCCGGAGGAAAGCCGGAATATAGGCGAATGAGCGTCGAGCTGACAATGCCAGCAGTGAACGCGCCTGCTCCGTAGAATAGAACCTGACCAAAGTTCGGCTGCCCACCGAACCCGTATTCGAGGTTAAGGCTCAAGGCTAGGATTGAAAAGATCCCAAAGACGCTGAAGTAAGCTATCGCGAGTCCGATAAAGTCGAATGCCAGCGGTCGTTTCCTCTCCTCTCACACGTGGTGAATTTTCTACAGTTTTGCTTCCTGTTTCAAAACCGTTGATTTCCGGAAATAGTCGGCGAGCTTGTGAAAGTTTGGAGAGATTCCGGTGGGCCTCAAGATCAACACGGCGACCATGATTGCGAACGGGAGAATCGGTTCATAGGTCAGGGGGACGCCGAAGTAAATGTAGAGCGCCTGCATCACGGTATTCTCTGCAAAGCCCACAAGGTATCCTCCGACGATTGTACCTGACATACTAGTAAGTCCAGCGATTATGACCACTGTGAAAATCTCCAGCAGGATGTTGAATCCCATGTCAGGCGTCGCCACAGTGTAAACCGCAAAGATCGATCCTCCCACACCTGCGAGTCCTCCGGCGATAACCCACATTACTAGTACGACTCTGTTGATCTTTATCCCTGAAACGCGAGCTAGGTCGAAGTTGACCGCCACTGCCCTCATCGAGATTCCCATCCTGGTAAAGGTAAGAAATCCACCCAGAGCGAGTGAAACAATTATGGCCAGAGGGATAGCGATAGCTTCGACATTTGTTATGTTGACGCCAAAGAATTGACCAAGAACGTATACCGGAATCCTTGGCTTTGCAAAAAGCAGGTTCTCAATCGAAGCCCAGGAGTAAATCGAGTACCTCAGGAACAGGGCCACGGCAAAAGAGGAAAGCATCAGGATGTAGATTGAAATCTTTCTATCTATCAGCGGCTTGAACACGACGTAGTGTATCGCCACAGCAATGAGGGCGCAGAGGACAAACGCCGTAATGCCCGCGAGCAGCACGTTGCCAGGGTACAAAATCGCAACTATGACGGTGGCATATGCCCCTATCGTGAGTATTTCTGCATGAGCAAAGTTAGGCAACTTGAGCACAGCAAGGCTAAGTGTCATGCCGAGCGAAGCGAGGACGTAGATACTCCCTACCAGGAGTGATTGCATTAGCGAGGGAAGGAGCCAGCTCAGCAAGTGGAGGTTGACTTTCCCAAGTAGTTGCGCTTACGATATTTATGTGTTGAAAGATTACAAGTTTAGAATTTGGCAACAAAGTATAATACCGCCACTATTCTCGGGTTCTTTTATGGCATCTACAACATTAGCCGCAGCATTATTGGTAATCGGCCTAGTAGTTGGTGCTGGAATTGGTTACGCCGCAGTTAGCGCAACCACCAGCTCGAAAACGGTCACGAGTACTGTAGTTTCAACGGTAACAGGTACAGGAGGCGGAGGTGGATCCGCCACAACAGTGACACAGACGGTCACTGGCACTGGCGGTGGCGGTGGTGGCGGAGGCAACCAGACCTACACGATTGGCATTGTCTTCCCGCTGACTAGCTCGCTCGCAGCGTTCGGCAAGTCCTTTGTCAACGGTGTGAACCTCGCCGTGCAGCAGTTCAACGCTAATCTTTCAGCCTCTGGAAGTCCAATCAGATTCAAGACAGTCGTCGCAGACGATCAGGGCACTCCGGCTGGAGCTCTCCAGGCGGTGCAAACACTCCATACGACTGATGGAGTGAACGTCATCATCGGCCCGCTGACGACAGCCGAGGTCTTGGGTGTAAGAGATTACGCTGATACAAACCACATCCTTCTGCTCCCGCCCGCGTCCTCGGGAACCGCAGCAGCAATTCCGAATGACTACATACTGAGACCCGGACAGCCGGGTGATGCATTCGAAGGAAGCGCACTTGCACAAACAATCAACCACTTTGGCATGAAGAACGTGGTTTACATCTACTCCTCAGACACTTCAGAGGCAGGAACGTTCAACCTGACACAATCACTGCTCCAGGCAGACGGAGTCAAGGTGACGGGGATCGAAGTCCAGCCGCTCCAGTCTGACTATTCGAGCGCCGTATCCACGGCAGACCTCGACGTCGGCAACGCGCTGTCTGGCGGTGGAACAACTGCAAACACTGCAGTAGTGCTTGGCGAACACGGCACTGACGCAGAAAACATTCTGAGCCACGCATCGACTTCGCAGAATCTTGGAAAGGTGAGATGGTTCGGTATCGAGGCGTTGAATGACCAGCTGCTTCTTAACGACTCAACGGTTGGACCGTTCATGAACAAGGTGAATCTCACAATCACCACGCTCTACACACCGGGTAGCCCTCAGGGACAGGCCTTCCTGTCAAACTACCAAGCGGTATACGGAGCGCCCCCGGAGCCCTTCACTAACTACGCATACGACGTCGCGTGGATTGCCCTGCTCTCAATCGCCGCTGCAGGAACCACAAACGGACAGGCTCTCCTCTCCATCGTACCGGTCGTTGCAAACCACTACTTTGGCTCGAGCGGAACGCCCACCTACCTTGACAAGAACGGAGACCAATCGATTGGATTCTTCGCAATCGACCTATGTGTCAAGAACGCCACGCAGTTCCAGTTCAACCAGATAGGGCTGTACGACGGGTCGAGCAACACTGTATCGTTCAGTGGTCCATAGTCAAGAACACATGGGAGTTAGGGAATCAGAAAATCGGGGAAATCTGCGAGTGCGGGTTTTCCAAAAACCCTTTTCCCTTCTCCCGAACCCTTTTTCTTTTTTCTTCACTTTCTGAAAGACAAAAAATCGCCTTTTGGTTTTTACTTTGCTAGTCTTTGCATCTCAAGAACGACTCGGTCTAAGCAGAGTGTCTCTGCTTTGTATCTCACTTTGTCATTTCTTTATCTTGCAGGCGCCCTAAGATATTGCCCTGGTCAAAGAAATGACCAGCATAACTAATCGAAAATCACTCTTTTTTTCAGGTGCTGAAATTAGGGGGAACGCAGTCCCTCACTGCCTTTCCCCGTTCGGTTCCGTTGCAAGATAGATCATGGGACCAAGGATAACTGCCGGTATTGAAATCAAAATCCAGGAGAGGTCGTAGCCATTCAAGAACACAAGTCTTGGAAACACGACATTGGAGACCGAACCGGCAAGTATGCCTGCAGCGTTCATCAGGCCTATCGCGATTGGCACATACTGCGCGCCGATGTTTCGAAGTTGGGAGGCGTAAGCTAGGGCAATGGTGCTTCCACCCAGCACGAAGAAGCCGGAGAAGAAAGCAGCTATCCAAGCGGCATAAGGACTTTGGAGTGAAAATAGGGAGATCGAAATTGCGGCTCCGATTGCTGAGGTCAGGATGAAGAAGCGCCTTCTGTGGAATCTGTCAGAAATCAATCCTGCAATCGGTGACCCGACTATCGCCCCGATAGATGGAAGCGAAGAGATCGTCCCAGCTAGGGCGGGGGAGTAGTTGAGCTGGCTTTCCGCATAGACGACGATAAACTGAGAAACTACGTAGAACGCCCCGAAGGCTCCCAGCGTTGAAATTATGGCCAGCCAGACGTTTCTCGAGGTAAGGGACGTCTTAACCTGAGAGAAATCCAGTGCCGTCTTCTTCTTGATTCCCTCGAAGGCGTACAGGTTCTCAATAAACGAACCAAGTGTGAGCGCCGCGGTAACCGCGAACGGCCAACGCCAGTCGAACACCGCTGCAAGAGGAGTGAAGAAAAACAGGGCGAGGCCTGCTCCGAGATTGAACGAGCTGTTGTAGATGCCTATCGCGAGGCCCGACCTCTTCCCTCCCAGCGCGCCCGAGGCGATGGTAAGCGCCGGCGCGTAAAACAGGGCCGCCCCGATTCCGGTGATGAGTCGCGCCGCAATCTGGAAGTAAAATTCGCCTGAGAGAGTGGAAGCAAACGATGCCGCGGTAATTATCGCGAGTCCTGAAGTGCTCGCGTACTTTGCGCCTCTTTGAGCCGAGAGGATTCCAGCGGGGATCTGGAAGGCGGCAGTGCCGATGAGGAACGCCGCGGAAAAAAAGCCCAACGCTGCTATCGAGTAGTGAAATCTGATAATCATCTCAGGAAAGGCAGCCGAGAGGTCAAACCAGCAAAGGGCGTAGATTGTTCTTGAGAACGTCACCGAGCCAAAAACGAACGCAGGGCTGCGCGCTGGCAAGTAAAGCCTGTCTCTTCTGATTTTCAGGGTTTCCTCGCTCTATAAGTGAATAGTTCACCATCGATAATTCAACAATTCATGTTGCTGTAACTTGATCTTGTACGCACTTTGCAACTTCGGATTTGAATCATCGCCAACATTAGTCGCTTCTCCGAGCAGGGAGAAGAGAGCATAATATTCGAGTCAAGGCTTTTATTTGCAGAAAGGTTTCAATGCATTCTGTACGCCTTCGGGGAGAGTAAGAGAAAGTAGGAACATGAAATCTAGAACGAGAAAGAGTCCTGCCAAAAGATCTTCGATTAAGAGGAATGCAAAACTACCCTTGCTCGCAACGCAGGTCCAGCAGCTGGCAACCAGGGTTGCAAACATGGAAAAGACAGGCGAGCCATTCGGGACTGTCACGATTGCAGAAATGGGACAGAAACTTGCCTCCGAGGGCAAGGATGTGATTTTTTGTGCAGAGAGCGTGATTTCCACTAGAGTTCCTGACGTGGTCCTCGATGAAACAGGCAAGACCTTCAGAGACGTAGCAGTACAACAAGAAGCACCGTTTCTAGGTATTCCGGAACTCAGGAAGGCGATTGCCGCGAGGTTTTCCCGACTCTATGGGCTGAACCTGAACTGGGAGAACCAAATCATTGTGACCTCGGGGAGCATGCAGGCGGAGTACTACCTGATGTCTGCCCTAATCAATCCTGGCGACGAAGTAATAATCCCCACGCCAACGTTCTTCTTTGACATGCCTGTGATCCTCGCGAGGGGGAAGCCCGTGTTCGCAAAGCTCAGTGTAAAGAATGGCTTCTTTCACGACAGGATGGTGTTCGAAAAACTCGTGACGAGGCGCACAAAGTTGATCGCAGTGTGTAATCCTCAGAACCCAACGGGGCGCGTCCTCACTGAAGAGGAGCTAGTTGGGATCGTCGAACTCGCGAGGAAGCACGACCTCACGATCATGCACGACCAGGTCTACGAGAGGATTGTCTACGACGGAGTTCCGTATGTCCCACTTTGCAAGTTCAAGGAAGTAGAGGACAGGCTCGTTTCGATTTCCTCGTTTTCCAAGCTTTTCAACATGATAAACTACAGGCTTGGGTACGCCGTCGGTCCGAAGGAGATAATCAACGGCATGGAGCTCGTCCACATGTTTTCGAGCATGGGAATCCCGAGCCTGATACAGAGGGGGGCGCTGGCTGCGCTCTCTCCAGATTTCGAGGACAGACACGTCTCCGAAACGATCGCGAGCCTCCAAAAAGCCAGAGACTATGCGATCAAGCGCCTCTCGGGCATCGAGGGAGTTAGGGTGGTGAAACCCGAGGGGACTAACCTCATCCTCCCTGACATCTCCTCGTTTGGAATGAGTTCGATGGAGTTCTGCAGGTACCTGCTAAAGGAGGCGCTGGTCGCCTGCGCGCCAGGCGTGGCATACCATGCCGAGGGGCACGTGCGAATCTCGCTGGGGACAGAGAGAATCTTTGAGGCTATAGACAGGATCGCGGATACAATTGAGAGACTGAACAAGGAGAAACAAAAGCCCAAGATAACGGCTTGAATCATTGAATTCAGGCCCGAAACAACGTATGCGTTGCACTCATGCCAGAATTTGAGCGCAAGATTTCGAGTGACTAGTTATAACATGCGATGGTGACATCAAACAAAGTAGGGATGTCAAGCAAAAAATTGCTGAGCGGCGAGCAACAATTGCAGATTCGATCAGTTAAACCACAGGACGCTAAGGCAATGTGGAGGGCCGTCATAGAAAGAGATGCCAGTTTCTTCTCCTCGTTTGTATATGCTGTGAATACGACCGGAGTCTACTGCCGCCCGACCTGTCCCTCCAGACGGCCCAGGGAGGATCAGGTAGTATTCTTCTCCACACCGAGGCAGGCAGAGACCGCGGGCTATAGAGCCTGCATCAGGTGCGACCCACGCGGAGACCACAAGGAGCCTCCGGGCGCGAGGATGGTCAGGCGGATCTGCAAATTCATGGACGAGAATTATGACTCGAAGATCACGCTAAAGTCTCTGAGCGAGACGGAGGGACTCAGCCCCTTCCATCTTCAGAGAAAATTCAAAGAGATCACCGGTCTCAGTCCGCGACAGTACCTCGAATCCACGAGGTTGAAGCATCTCAAGCTCTCCCTGATGAGCGGCGAATCCACAGTGAAGTCAACATATCGGGCGGGATACAATTCGTCGAGCTGGCTCTACTCGGGCAAGAGACCTCGATTAGGCATGAGCCCATCGATTTACAAGAAGGGAGGGGAAAGCGAGCTGATCTATTATACGATTGCAGATTGTGCTTTAGGGCGACTTCTTGTCGGGGGCACGGAAAAAGGAATCTGCGCGGTGAGCATAAGAGATTCCGACGAGAACCTTGTCTCATTTCTCAAGGCGGAGTACCCGAGAGCACGAATTGTCCCGCAGAGAATTGGCGCCGAAGACGCGGGAAACGGGGAATCTGGGGACTTTTCATCGTGGGTCAGGCATATTCTGGATTGCCTCGCTCAAGGAAGGGATATTGCACGAACCGGCTTGCCCCTCGACATCAAAGGGACGGCGTTTCAATTCAGGGTTTGGCGGGAGCTGCTCAAAATTCCGTTAGGCAGCACAAAATCATACAACGAAGTCGCGAAGAGGATAGACTGTCCAAGAGGATCAAGGGCTGTTGCTAACGCCTGTGCGAGGAACCACGTTGCGTTACTGATCCCATGTCACAGGGTCGTGAGGCAAAGTGGAGATATCGGAGGTTACCGCTGGGGTGTTCAAAGGAAGCAGCATCTTCTGGAACAGGAAAGGGAGCATGCAGAACTAGAAAAAAAGCAGGCAGAGTAGAGCTGCCCCAAGAAAAGGCTCACCGTGCGATTGTGTACCGAGGTGACTGAACCTGCGCGTGGCGAAAGCAACTTACCAGGTGGTCGTTGACCATCCCAGACGCTTGCATGAACGAGTAACAAATCGTGGAGCCCACGAATTTGAACCCCTCCTTTGCCAACCCCTTGCTCATCGAGTCGGACACCGGGGTCTTCGAAGGGACTTCGGAGAGACGCTTCCACTTGTTTACAAGTGGCCTTCCTCCCACAAAGTCCCAGATGAACTTGTCGAAGGTACCGAAATGCTCTTTGATTTTGAGGAAGCACTTTGCATTCGCAACCACTGATTCCACCTTCAGCCTGTTGCGAACGATTCCAGGATCCGCGAGAAGGCTTGTGATCTTTGTGCCGTTGTACCTTGCAATCTTTGCCGGGTCAAAGCTATCAAAGGCACTCCTATAGTTCCCTCGCTTTCTCAATATTGTGATCCAGCTGAGACCTGCCTGAGCGCCTTCAAGGATCAAAAGTTCGAAGAGCTTTCTGTCATCATGGAGAGGAACTCCCCACTCTGCGTCATGGTACTCTATGTAGAGGGGGTTGTCTAGAGATGCCCAGTCGCATCTGTTCAGCTGCCCTCCCATCCTGCTCATTACTGTTCTGAAAGAGAGCACGTGGACTCGCTATCTTTTATCCTTTCTGAGGCGCTTGGAACAGAAGTTTTGATTGAATAGGAATGAAAGAAGGAAGAAGGAATAAGATCGAGGATGAAGAAGAAGCGATGGGCAAGATATGATTTAAGGCGCTATGAGTCAAGGGAAACAATTAGTTACGCAGAAGGAAGGGAGTAGGCGAAAATGTCTCTCGGTTTGCCTTCTCCTTCCACAGGTAACTTTTTTCTCATCAGCAGGCGTTCAAGCCGTCTCGTCGATTACTAGATCTGCGGTGCTCTTCATGTATTTCTTGGAAACGCCCGCAGGTTGGCTGTCCCACTCGAAATGCGTCTCAGACTCGATGCCAAGCTTCCTTGCTTCACTTGAGATCGACTCCAGTCTGGCACGCCCACGAGAAAGCTCCGAGGTGAACTCCCAGTCGACTTCCGAGGAAGACGCGCCATCAGAAACAAGTCTGGGAACAGCGGTGTAGACTAGAGAAATCCGTGCTCCGGTGTCCTCCGCGAGCAAGAGCGCATTTCTTACGGCTCTTTCCGGTGTCTTTGAGTTGATGATGAGAAGAAGTCTTCCATTCTGTGGGACTTGCTTCTCTCGAAACGTGCTTTCCTGCTTCTTTAGGAGCAGGGCTTGTTGATCACTGATTGAAGTCCAGTGCCAGGTCTTGCCCGAACTTTCAACCCTTTCGCGGAGAGGTTCAGCCCAGCTCTTAGGATAACCAAGAACGTTTACAATCGAAGACCACTCGTCGTCGCTTGGTTTCTCTTCTAGTCTCTCGTTTTGCTGCTTTTGATTTTTTGCAAGTGTAACTGTGGTTGACATTTATCTTCTCTAGGGAAGGGATGGCTGCCCGAATATATGGGCAGTATGTATTTACCTTGCGAATAGTATATACTATTTCATGAGGAGCCAGAGCCTTTACCATAGAACTCTCTTCTACTCCTCTGCTATGACCTCGACCATGTCCGAGGAAGACTCTACAGTGCGGTTGATGATTGTTTCAGACGCAATGATGTAGTATCTTCCTATCTGCTTGATGCTTTGTGTTATTGATTTGAGAGGATTGGCAACCCCTATTGCTCCGGTTATGAGGCTGTTGAGCGTAGAGTCGACCTTTTCCTCGAGTTCTGAGAGTTTCTCGTACTCGACCATTGCAGAATTCGCAGAGTGTATGTCATGCCTGAAGAGAGATCGCATTGCGAGCGCACCGATCTTCTTTGCGTTCTCATTGAGAAGCGAGACCTGCTTGTTCACCTCTCCATTGAAGTACTTCAAGTCGATAATCCTCATCGCGCTCCTCGCGATGACCTGCGCGTAATCACCGACCTCCTCAAGAGCCTTGATGACTAGTCTGTCTCCCACTATATTCCTGGGATTACCGAGTCCAACCTGCTCAGCGAGTCCCTTGTCCTCCACCGCTTGGAGTACTTGCCTCGTAGCAAGGAAGTATACCTTGTCTGCTTCGGAGTCCATGTCGATGACCTGCTTTGCGAAATCGTTCCTCTCCTCGATTAGCGCCTTCACCGCCAGGTCACGCATCGAGTCTACTATCAGGTGCAGTCTAGAAATGAGGCCGTCTATCGGGAACTTTGACGGATCCAGGAAACTCTGTATCAGGACCCTGTTCACCCCCTGCTCGACGATGCCCATCCCGATGAGCTCGTTTAGAGATTTTCTGATCATATCGAGCTGAGGCGGCGTGAACTCTGTCGCCTTGGTCTTGATCTCAATCGTCTCATGGCCTGCTATGTATGCTCCGAGAATCAGTCGGCCGAGCAGCTTCCCCTCTGCCTTCTCAGCGTAGATTATGCATCGCCGCTTTGTGCGAAGCATCTGCAGTGAGGGATGGACTATGAGTCTCCCCTGGTCATCAGTGGTCAGGCTGACCGTGTCGCCTCGCTTGAGATTGAGTTGCTTCACCCAGTCCTTGGGGAGCGATACCATTAACGTGGAGTACCCTAGCTTCTGTAGTCGTCTCTGTTCGAGCAATTCTTCCTCTTCGTCTTCGTTGTTCTGATTGTTCGAACTCAGACCGGGTTAATTAAGCTAGTTAATACAAAGTGCCGCAGAACCCACAACAGGCTTATGGGTATAATCTCTCATACCTATGATATCGGAGGCCTAGCCCCGAGCTTGAGATTAACAGAGGTCAGGCTCCCTCCTCTTATTATGCCAAGAGTCACCATCTGACCAGAAACAGTGTGCTCCTCGAGGTAGGTCGCGAGTGCGTCGTTGTTCACGATCCGCGTTCCATTTATGGAGATGATGATGTCTCCTCCGACAAGATACTGCTGACCTGCTATCGTGACAACCTGCGATCCGGCACGGAGACCCGCGTTGCTTGCGGGGCCGCCAGGGACGACGTTCTCGATCAGGACGCCGTATGTGACATTGGTTCGAGAAGCCTGGGAGAGCTGATAATTCATGTCAGCTCCGCCAATTCCAAGGTAGGAGTGCTGGTTGTACGACCCCGTAGTCACGAGAGAGGGAATCTCCTTCATTATCGTATCCGATGGTATCGCAAAGCCGACCCCCTGCGAGCTCTGGACGACCGCGGTAGTTATGCCGACCACGTCCCCGTTCGAGTCAAGCAAGGGGCCACCAGAGTTGCCCGGGTTGATCGGGGCGCTGAACTGTATCACGGCAGCGATTGAAAAGTTGCCCGCTGTCGGATCCTGAA
>Ga0209061_1001465_pt1 | contig 39105 bp, 36 predicted proteins | sample Coa_R1_10_FD_187157 | JGI IMG/M metagenome (GOLD analysis project Ga0209061, IMG submission 187157) | Surface soil microbial communities from Centralia Pennsylvania, which are recovering from an underground coalmine fire - Coalmine... | ecosystem: Environmental > Terrestrial > Soil >... | reverse complement strand
CACTGGACGGCGGCGTGGCGCAGGAACGCGTCGGCCGCGCGGCGGTGGAAGGGCGAGCCGGCGAGCCCCTCGATCGTCTCCACCTGGCGGCCGTCTATGTCGGCGGCGAGGTAGCAGCAGGAGCTGACCGGGTCCCCGTCGACGAGGACCGTGCACGCCCCGCACACCTGGACCTCGCAGGACTGCTTGGTGCCGGTCAGGCCGAGCCGGTCGCGCAGGAAGTCCAGCAGCAGTTCCTCGGCGGGGACCTCGGCGGTGACGGCCGCCCCGTTGACGGTCGCGGAGATCCGCTCGGTCATGCCGGGTCGTCCAGCATGCGGCACCAGTCCTGCCAGTACTCCTCCGCGAACTCCTCCTGGTACTTGGCGGCCGACAGCTGGCTGGCCACCTGCCGCGGGATCGGCACCGGGTCGCCGAGCACCCGGGAGACGAACTGGATCCGGGCGGCCCGCTCCAGCGTGATCGCGGTCAGCAGCGCCCAGGAGATGTCCTCCCCGGCGGCGAGGATGCCGTGGTTGCGCAGCAGCAGCGCCCGCCCGCGGCCGAGCGCCGCGGCCACCGCCCGGCCCTGCTCCGGGGTCGTCACCAGGCCCGCGGTGCCGTCGAAGACCGGCACCCCGTCCGGGAACAGCAGGCCATCGTGGGACAGCAGTGCCAGCTCGCTCGTGGTGGCGCCGAGCGCGATCGAGTACTCCGGATGGGTGTGGATCACCGCGCCGACGTCGGGCCGCGCCAGGTAGGTCTCCAGGTGCATCACGGTCTCCAGGTGCGCGCCCGGCATGAGGTAGCCGGCCTCGTCGTCGAGCGGGATCGCGATGACGTCCGCGGCGCGCACGTCCCGCAGCGCCCTGCCCTTCCGCTTGATGAACACGGTGCGCCCGTCCGGCCCGCGGACGCTGGCATGGCCGAGGGTGAGGTCCTCATGGCCGTACCGGGCCAGCACGCGGCAGGCGACGGCGACCTGGCCGGCCGCCTCCGCCGCGGTGGCCGGCGGCCGCCCGGGTGGCGGCGTCACCGGATGCCGCCTCCCGCCCGGCTGGCGCGCCGGCGGGTCGGCGGGTAGTCCGGCGCGGGGAACGAGAAGACCATCACCAGGTCGTCCCCCCCGGGGTTGGCGACCGTGTGCCATACCCCGGCCGGCACGTACAGCGCCTGGCCCGCCGCCACCGGGACATCCCGCGACTCCAGCCGGACCGTGCCGCTGCCGCTGACGACGAAGGCGAGTTCCTCGACCGCGTGCGACAGGTCGGCGGTCGCCGTGCCCGGCTTGAACACCGAGTAGCCGAGAGCCGACGAGGTGCCGCCCACGGTCTTGCCCGCCACCAGCACCTTGGACCAGCTCCCGCCCGGAAGCTCGACCGCGGGCACGTCCGCGAGCGAGACCACCGCGACATCGGCGCTCACAGCTGCCAGGCTCCGTCCTTGACGATGTACTCGCCGGTGTCGAGGATCTGCAGGCTCACGTTGTGGCATACCCCGTCCAGGTGCAGCACGCTCCTATTCTGCCCGCCGGGGTAGCAGTTCTGGTTGTCGCCGAGGGCGAAGTGCACGGTGCCCTTGCGGCCCTTCTCCGACGGGTCGCCGACCGGCGCGAAGTCGCTGGTCCCGAACGCGAACTCGGCGACGGTCTCGGTGCCGGGGACGCCGCTGATCACCTCGAGCAGCCGCCGGGCCTCGGCGCCCCCCTCGATGGCCCGGTACTTGCCGTCCTCGACGTGCCAGGTGATCGGGTGCTCCACGTGCCGGGGAATGCCGATGCCGAGCATGTTGCCGTCGATCACGATCGTGCCGTTGGTCTGGTCCTCCACCGCCGCGTACGCCACCTCGCCCCACAGCGGGGCCGGCCCCATCATCGCGCCCGGCTGCTTGACCGGCACCACCTCCAGCGCCGGCCGCCGCTCGATCGACACCACGACGTCGGTCCCGGCGGGGGAGGTGACCCGGACCCGCTTCTTGCCCTCCAGCCTGGCGATCGCGGCCTTGGCGTTGCCGATCGTGGCCTGGATGTCGGCGACGGAGATCGGCCAGCGGCCGAAGCCCTCCTCGATCGACCCGATGCGGGCCCGGTTGGCCACCGATTGCCTGACCGCGGGGACGTGCGCGAACCGGTTGGCCCACTCCAGGTTGGTCATGATGATGATCTGGTCCGACGTCACCATGGCCTGGTGCAGGTTGCGCGGCGGCACCATGGGGTAGTGCGTGTCCGCCAGGGCCCTGCGGATCTGCGCCTCGTTGTTGGCGACGATCGGCAGGCCGCCGCGCTCGGCGACCACCGTCGCCACCATCTCCGCCTCCGGCTTGCGCCGGTCGTCGGTGATGATCGTGACGACGTCCCCTTCGCCGACCTCGAAGCAGACGTCCACCACCAGCTCCGCCGAGGCCCGCATCTGGGCCTCGGTGCGCGGTTCCTCCGTCATGGCCGTGAGCCTTTCTCGTGCAGGGCGGGGAGCACCTCGGCGGCGAAGCGCTCCACCTGCCCGAACTGGTCGAGCGCGCCGAACCGGCAGATGAAGTGATCCACGCCGGCGGCGGCGAACCGCCGGAACCAGTCCGCGACGTCCTCCGGGGTCCCGGTGGGCCCCCAGTTGGACAGGTCCACGGACCTGGACAGCTCGGGGTAGTAGCTGGCGATGTAGTCGCCGAAGGCGCGCGCCGCCTGCTCGGCCGAGTCGCCGATGTTCATCGTGACCTGGTACGACACGGTGTACCTGCCGAAATCCGCGCCGAGGTCGGCCGCTGCCTTGCGCAGCGCGGTCACCTGCTCGGCGACCTCCTCCGGGTGCATGGCCCGGCAGCAGGTCATCCAGCCGTCGCCGTACCTGATCACCCGCGCGCAGGCGCTGCCCATCCGCGACCGGGCGACCTCGGGCGCGAGATCGCCGGTCAGCCTGATGTTGGAGACCACCCAGACCGGCGGCGGCTGCTGCACCGGCATCAGCGGCGCCATCTCGGTGCCCGAGTAGAACGAGACGTCGTCGAGGTCGAAGTACTCGCCGTGGAAGGTGACCGCCCCGTCGGTCCACAGCGCCCGCAGCACCGCCAGGCCCTCCTCGAAGACCGCGGCGCGCTTGCCGAACGGCAGCCCGAGCGCCCCGAACTCCCGGCGCACCCCGTGCTCGGGGTTGCCCATGCAGGCGCCGAGCACGGTCCGCCCGCCGCTGAGATGGTCCAGCGTGGCCCACTCGCAGGCCAGGTACAGCGGGTTGCGCGTCGAGGTCACCAGGCACGCGGTGCCGAGCCGGATCCGGGAGGTCCGCTGCGAGATCGCCGACAGCAGGCTGATCGGCTCGAACCGGGGCTTGGAGAACAGGCTGTCGCCCACCCAGACCGAGGAGAAGCCCCGCCGCTCGGCGAGGGCGGCCAGGTCGAGCAGGTCGGCGAGGGTGTAGTCCGAGGTGATCAGCGGCTCGCGGTTGTTCAGGTTGACGCCGAATTCCACAGCTCCTCACGCTAGACGCCTGCCTGCTGACTGTCAACAGATGACCAGTGTCCATAACGGCCGGGACGGTGACGTTCCGCAACCGGTCGCGGCCCGGGCGGCGCCGGCAGGCCCGCGCCGCTCCGCTGCCTGTTGACCGTTAGCAGTCAACAGATGTTTCATAGGGGCAGGACCAGACGGCACGGGCCACGGAAAGGCAGGAGCCCATGAGCGCTGGAGAGCCGAGCCCCGGCCGCACGGGGCAGGCCGCCCCGGACTCCCCGGCGGTGCTGATCGAGCAGCACCACGTCGACATCATCCCGGCCAGCGCCCGGCACGGGCGGCCGCGTGACCAGTTCACGCTGTGGTACGGGGCCAACGCCAACGTCGTCAACTTCACGCTCGGGGTCCTCGCGATCCTCTTCGGGCTCAACCTGTTCTGGGCACTGGTCGCCATCATGGCCGGCAACGTCCTCGGCATGCTGCTGACCGCGCTGCACGCGTGGCAGGGACCCCGCCTCGGAGTGCCGCAGATGATCCAGAGCAGGGGGCAGTTCGGGTTCCACGGCGCGAACTTCATCCTGCTCGCCTCGATCGTGCTCGACGTCGGCTACCTGGCGGCCTCGCAGGTACTGCAGGGCGACTCGCTGAACACCCTGGTCAGCGCCGTGCCGGTGCCGGCCTGGATCGTCATCGTCACGCTGCCCGCCGTGGCCCTGGCGATCTTCGGCTACCGGTGGATCCACCGGTTCCAGAAGGTCATGACCGTGGTCTTCTCGGTGGTCATCCTGGTCGCGCTCATCCAGGCCGCGACGTACGGCCCGGTGCTGCGCCAGTACCGGGGCTTCCACCTGTCCAGCGGCCCGATCCTGATCGCGGCGATCGGCCTGTTCTTCATGAACATGCTGAGCTGGGCGCCGTACGTCTCCGACTACTCCCGGTACCTGCCGGCCGACGTCAGCTTCACCCGGACCTTCTGGGCGATCTTCGGCGGGAACGTGGCGACGACCACGCTGTTCGCGGGCCTGGGCGCCTGGATCGCCACGCTGGTGCCGGCCGCCGCCGGCAACCCTCTCGGCGCGCTGGCCAAGGTGTCCGGGCTGTGGATCATGTTCTTCATGGGGATCAGCCAGATCCCCGGCGACACCCTCAACGCCTACACCGGGATGATGGCGTTCGCCAGCCTGGGCAGCCACAGCACGAGGGTCATGGCCGCGCAGGCGCGCCAGGCCGTCCGGCTGGCCGGCATCCTGGCCATCTTCGTGACCGGGACGATCCTGGCCGCGATCGGCTACAAGAGCTTCCTCACGTCGTTCGAGAACTTCATCGGCGTGCTGCTGTTCTTCTTCGTGCCGTGGAGCGCGATCAACCTCGCCGACTACTACCTGGTCAAGCGGGGCAACTACGACGTGCCGTCGTTCTTCACCCCGGACGGCGCCTACGGGCGGGTCCGGTGGTGGCCGTGCACCGCGTACCTGGTCACGCTCGCGGTCCAGGTGCCCTTCCTCGACCAGACCTTCTACACCGGCCCGCTCGTCAGGCAGCTTGGCGGGGCGGACATCTCGTGGATAGTAGGATTCGTGGTGGCCACGGTCTTGTACCTGGCCGGGACATGGCGCGGCGCCCGCCGGGACCTGCCCGCGGCGGCCGCCATGGCGGGTGCGGCGCCCCGCCGACTAGGCAGGTGAGAGGTGACGCAGGCGTTCGACAACCTGACGCTGTCGCAGCGGGTCTACAAGCACCTGCGCGAGGAGATCCTGACCGAACGCCTCCCGCCGGGGACGGAGCTGTCCGAGGTCGCCCTGTCCAGGGAGCTGGCGATCAGCCGCGGCCCGATCCGTGAGGCCATGGGCCGCCTGCAGGCCGAGGGCCTGATCACGGTCCGGCCGCGGCACCGTGCCGAGGTCCGCTCGCTGACCCCGGCCGAGCTCATCGACGCCTACCAGGTGCGCGAGGCGCTGGAGGTGCTCGCGGTGCGGCTGGCCATCCCCCGGGTCACCGAGGAGGACCTGGCCCGCCTGGACCGGCTCATCGACCAGATGGCCGAGTACGCCGGCGCGCGTGCCGTGGCAGATTTCTTCGCGGCGAACGTGGAGTTCCACGAGACGCTGTGCGAGCTGAGCGGCAACCGCAAGCTGCGGGAGATGCACCACAGGCTCGAAGGCGAGATCGGCCGGTTCCAGGCGCGGACCCTGGCCCTGCGCGGCAACCTGGAGGGGTCGCTGACCGAGCACCGGGCGATCGTCGCCGCGATCAGGCTGCGCGATGCCGACAAGGCGGCCGAGCTCACCGCCGGCCACATCCGGGTGCCGACGCGGCGGCTGGAGGAGGAGCTGCACGCGCACCGCAGCGAAGACCGGGCGCCGGCGTGACGGCCGGCGCGGATCCGGTCCCCGGCGGCCGGCCCCCGGCCGCCGCGGCCGGGGGAGGGGAGGCACCGTGAAGGCCGTGCAGGTCGGCGAGCCGGGCACCGCCCGGGTGTGCGAGGTCCCGGAGCCGCGGCTGCGCGACCCGCGGGACGCCATCGTCAAGGTGACCGCCGCCGCGATCTGCGGCGCCGACCTGTTCCCGCTGCACGGCATGACGCCCGGCTTCGACCCGGGCACGGTGCTCGGCCACGAGTTCACCGGGGTGATCACCGAGGCCGGCGGCGGCGTGGGCCTGCTGCAGCCCGGCCAGCGCGTGGTGTCGTCCAGCATGACGTCGGACGGGACGTGCGGGCAGTGCCGGGCGAACCGCCCGACGCAGTGTGCCAGCAGGGCGCTGTTCGGCTACTCGGGCGTGTACCCGAGGCTGGACGGCGGGCAGGCCGAGTACGTCCGGGTCCCGATGGCGGACCGCTGCCTGCTGCCGCTGCCGGACGGCGTCGGCGACGAGCAGGCGCTGTTCCTGGCCGACACCTTGCCGACCGGGTACGCCGCGGTGCGGGGGTCCGGCGCGGACCCGGCCGACGCCGTCGTCGTGCTGGGCTGCGGCCCGGTCGGGCTGATGGCGCTGCTGTGCGCGGCGGCGTTCGGCGGCGGCGCGATCGCGGTGGACGGGATCGCGCCGCGCCGCGAGCTGGCGGCCGGGTTCGGCGCGGTGGCGGTCAGCCCGGACGAGGCCGAGGCGGCGGTCGCCGCCCGCACCGGGGGGATGGGCGCGGACGTGGTCATCGAGGCGGCCGGGACGCCCGGGGCGCTGGATGCCGCGCTGCGGCTGGCGCGCGGGCGCGGCACGGTCTGCGTGGTCGGCGCGCATTTCGAGCCGGACTACAAGCTCAACGCCGGGCTGATGTTCGAGCGGGAGCTGACGCTGCGCTTCTGCATCGGCGACCCGCTCAGCGACCGGGAGCGGCTCATGCGCATGGTGGCCGCCGGGAAGCTGGCCCCGGAGCGGGTCATCTCGCACCGCCTGCCGCTGGCCGAGGCGGCGGCCGCCTACCGGCTGTTCGGCCGCCGCGAGGCGACGAAGGTGGCGCTCATCCCGTAGCGGGCACTCGCCGAACCCGGGCGACGACGAGGTCGTGACCGTCCTCCGCATCCGGCCGAGGTCGCCCTGCTGCGGAGCCGCCCGGCGGAGTCCGGCTCATCCCCCGGCCGAGACCTCGGCAAGCGCCGCGTCGACGCCGGCTCCGATGTCCACCCGGGCCCCGAGGTCGGCGAGGGACCGGCCGAGCGCCATCAGCCCGACCACCGGCAGCAGCCCGGACGCGGTCGGCCCCATGTGGCCGATCCGCACCAGGTTGCCCGCGCCCTGCCCGGCCGAGATCATCACGCCGTAGCGCTCCCGGACGTGACCGCGGACTGCCTCGTGGTCCAGGCCGTCCGGGACCGCGATGGCGGTGACGCAGTCCGCGGTGATCTCCTCGCTTTCGGGCCACAGCCGCAGCCCCATCGCCGCGGCGCCGGCCCGGCACGCCCGCGCGGCCGCGGCGTGCCGCGCCACCGAGTTGTCCAGTCCCTCGGCCAGCACCTGCTCGCACGCGGCCAGCACGCCATGCACGTCCGGCACCGACGGCGTGTAGGGGAACTGCCCGCTGCCGTGCCACTTGTCCCGCCAGTCGAGCAGCGACAGGAACGAGGCCCGCGGCGCCGCCGGGTTCTTCTCGATCGCGGCCCAGGCCGCCTCGCTGACCGAGATCAGCGACATCCCCGGCGGGCCGCCCAGGCACTTCTGCGGCCCGGCCACCGCCACGTCGATCTGCCAGCCGTCCACGTCCACCGGCATCCCGCCGAGCGAGGAGACGCAGTCGACGAGCGTGAGGACGCCGCGGGCCCGGGCGATCGGGCCGATGCGGGAGCAGTCGTTGAACGTGCCGGACGGGGTCTCGGAGTGCACGGCCGTGACGAGCGCGGTCTGCGGGTGCTCGTCCAGGTACCGGTCCACCGCGGCGGGGTCGACGGCGGCGTTGTACGGCACCTCGATCTCGGCCACGTCCGCGCCGAAGTCGCGCAGCCAGTAGCCCATCCCCTTGCCGAACGGGCCGGACACCAGGTTGAGCACGTGCGTGCCGGGGCGCACCAGGGACCGGGCCGCGGCCTCGAGGCCGAGCACGGCCTCGCCCTGCAGCAGCACGATCTCGCTGGCGGTGCGCATGAGCTCGGCGACCCTCGCCTCGGTGCGCCGGAACGCCTCGAGGAAGACCGGGTCGTAGTGATAGGTGATCGGGCTGCCCAGCGCGGCGAGCGTCCGGGGGGACGCCGCGGTCGGGCCTGCCGACAGGGTGAACTCGGGATCGCGCACGCTCTGCTCCCTTCGTCCGGCGTCAGGGATTTCCGTGTGGTCACTCCAGCCCGGCCTGCAGCGGCGCCGGCGCGGGGGCGTGCTGCCGGCGCAGCGGCGCCGCCCTGGACAGCAGCAGGTAGGCCGCCGCGCTGACCACGAAGCCGACCAGCCACGAGATGTCCGCGCCGCCGAGGTGTTTCACGAGCGGGCCGGTGTAGTAGGTCTGGCTGACGAACGGGAACTCCAGGCCGAGCCCGATGGCGTAGGCGAGCAGGCCGCGCCAGGCGAACCCGCCGTAGGCCCCGTCGGCGGTGAAGAACGAGGGCACGTCGTAGCTGGCGTGCCGGACCAGGAAGTAGTCGGTCAGGTTGACCGCCGACCACGGGATGAAGATGACCAGCAGCACGTTGAGGAAGTTGGACAGGTTGGTGACGAACGACCTGTAGCCGAGCTCCGCGACGACCACGCCGACGGCCATCGTGAACAGGAACGGGATGATGCGCAGCGCCGCGGACGGCCGGGGCCTGCGGACCATGTTGGCCAGCGACAGGATCTGGAACGCGCCGGTGTAGGCGTTGAACGTGTCGGCATTGACGAGGCTCAGCGCCATGATCACCAGCGCCCAGGAGCCGGAGATCTTGCCGATCGCCTGCACCGAGCTGTCGCTGGGCAGCAGTGCCGCCATGTAGGCGCCCACGGCGCACGCGGCGACGGTGGCGATCACGTTGCCGAGGTAGATGCTGGCGAACACCCGGCCGGGCTTCACGTCGCGGGGCAGGTAGCGCGAGTAGTCCGAGACGAACGGGCCGAAGCTGAGCATGTCGATGACCAGCAGCGCCACCCCGGCGACGAACAGGCCGAACGGCGGGGCCGCCAGGCTTTGCTGGCCGTGCGGCAGCGACCGGAACGACAGCGCCTGGATGAACATGACCACGATCGTGATGCCGACGAGCACGGCCGTCACCTGGGCCGCGCGGTGCACCCACCGGTACCCGTAGATGCCGATCACCACCGCGGGCACCGCGAGGACCAGGATCCAGGCCGGGATCGAGACCCCGGGGACGACGAAGTTCAGCGACTGGGCCTGGATGACGAACTGCGCCGCGATGAACCCGAAGTTCAGCAGGAACACGGCGAGGAACAGGAACGAAGAGCCGTAGAAGCCGAACTGGCCGCGGCTTTGGATCATCTGCGGCACGCCCAGCTTGGGGCCCTGGGTCGCGTGCAGCGCGATCAGCAGCGCGCCGATGCAGGTGCCCACCGCGATCGCGATCAGCGCCCAGTAGAAGCTCAGCCCGAAGCTGACCACCACGCCGCCGAGCACGACGTTGAAGATGTTCGTGTTTCCGCCCAGCCACAGCGTGAACTGGTGCCACACCCGGCCGTGCCGCTCGCTGTCCGGGATGATGTCGATGTGGTGCTCTTCGATGTCCAGCAGCGCTGCCGCGCCCTCGTCCATTGATCCCCTCCTAGCGCTGCGCGTCCGTTTCCGTGCCGAAGAACAGCCGCCGGGCGTTGCCGTGCAAGACGGCGTGCACGCCCGCGTCGTCCAGGCCGCTGACCCTGACCTTGAGCATCTCGACGGCCGGGTCGTGGAACGGGGCATCCGACCCGTACAGCACCCGGTTCCCCGCCCGCTGCACCGCCTCGGCGATCTTGGAGTGCATCGGCATGCCGGAGGTCTCCAGGTAGACGTTGGGGTGCCGGGCCGCCACGTCGATCGCGGCGTTGATGTACACGATGTTGCCGTGGCCCATGTGACCGAGGATGACCTTGGCGGCCGGGTACGTCACGATCAGTTCCTCGATGCTCCACGGCAGCGTGAAGATCGGGTGCCCGCAGTGGATGAGCACCGGCAGGTCGCGCTCGACCAGCAGCTCGATGAGCGGGTGCACCGCCGGGTCGTTGGGGTGGTAGCCGTCGAGCAGCGGGTGCATCTTCACGCCGAGGAACTTGGGGTGGTCCAGGTATGCCGCCGCCTGCTCCACGAACCCCGGCTGCCTCGGGTTCGCCCAGAAGAACCCGTAGGCCGGGTCCAGCTCGTCGACAGTCCGCCTGGTCAGCTCGTTATCCGGGCAGAACACCATGCCCGCGGCGATCTCGTGCCTGCGGAACAGCTCCGCCAGCCCGCCGGGATCGAGCCGCACGTTGAACATCGGGAAGTCCCCGACGTGCATGTGGGCGTCGATCGTCATCGCCGTGCGGGGCCGCGCCCGCCAGACGCGGGGAGCCAGACGCGTCCGCCGGGGACGGTGCCGGTGACTCCGGATCCCATGGCCACCTTCTCTCCGGGGACGTGCTCGGGGCCGGTAGCCATGATCGAAACATAGTCAACCGCCAACTGTCAACAGATGACGATTGTAACGGAGCATGCTGTCAGACGGACCGGGAAGTTGTAAAGAAATTTTGTTGCACATAATCCAAATTGATGTAACATACGTTTCGTTTCCGGCGCGACGGGAGGGCTTGCATGGCGATCTGGCCGATCTTCGTGGCGGGGGAGTGGGCGGAATCGCCGGACAAGCTGGTGGTCACCAAGCCGGGCACCAGTGCCGAAGCCGGGACGACGTTCCTCGCCACCCCCGCCCAGTACGAGGCGGCCGTCTCCCGGGCCTGCGGCGTGCGGGCGGACCTGGCAGCAATGCCGGCCTACGAGCGGATCCGCGTCCTGACCGGCGTGGCGGACCGGATCGATGCGCGGCGGGACGAGCTGGCCGGCCTGCTGTGCGCCGAGGCGGGCAAGCCCGTCCGGGATGCGCGGACCGAGGTGGAGCGCAGTGCGCTCACGTTCCGGGTGGCGGCGGCCGAGGTCGCGCAGCCGGGCGGGGAGGTCCTGCCGCTGGACATCAACGTGGCGTCCCGCGGGCGGTTCGGCATCACCTGGCGGTTCCCGGCCGGGCCGGTGGCTGCCATCAGCCCGTTCAACCTGCCGGTAAGCCTGTCCGTGCACAAGGTGGCGCCGGCCATGGCTGTCGGCGCCCCGGTCGTGCTCAAGGTCCCGAGCGCCGCCCCGCTGACCATGCTGGCCGTGGCACGGCTGATCGACGAGGCAGGCGCGCTGCCCGGGTCGGTCAGCGTGCTGCCCATGTCGCGGCGGCTCGGCGACCGAATGGTGACCGACGACCGGTTCAAGGTCCTCAGCTTCACCGGCAGCCCCGCGGTCGGCTGGGACATGAAGGCACGGGCCGGCAAGAAGAAGGTGGTGCTCGAGCTCGGCGGCAACGCCGCGGCGATCGTGGACGAGTCGGCCGACCTGCAGTGGGCCGCGCAGCGGTGCGCATACGGCGCGTTCAAGTACGCCGGCCAGACCTGCATCAGCGTCCAGCGCATATACGTGCACGAGCGGGTCTGGGACGGCTTCGCCGCGGCCTTCACCGCGTGCGCCGGGGCGCTGCGGCTCGGCGACCCGGCGGACCCCGCGACCGACCTCGGGCCGATGATCGACGAGGCGGCCGCGGCCAGGGCCGAGGAATGGGTCTGCGACGCGGTGGCGGCCGGCGCGAAGGTCCTGCTCGGCGGCGAGCGGGGCGGCGCGTGGTACCCGCCGACGGTGCTCGCTGGCGTGCCCGAAGACGCGCGGGTATGCCGGGACGAGGCGTTCGCGCCGGTCGCGGTGCTGGCGCCGGTCGCGGATTTCGCCGAGGCGCTGCGCCGGGTGAACCAGTCGGTCTTCGGGCTGCAGGCGGGCGTGTTCACCCGCGACGTGTGGCGCTGCTGGCAGGCATTTGCGCAGCTCGAGGTGGGCGGCGTGATCCTGAACGACGCGCCGACCTACCGGGTCGACCACATGCCCTACGGGGGGGTCAAGGATTCCGGGCTGGGCCGCGAAGGCGTCCGATACGCCATGGCGGACATGACCGAGCCGCGGCTGCTGGTCGTGGCCCCGCCGTCCCCGGCCGCCCCGTCGGCGGCGCAGGGGGTCGGCCGCGCAGCAGGGGACGTGACGCGGGCGCCCCGGCCGTCCTAGCAAGCGGGACATGCCGCCGCGGCCATTGACTCGCAACAATTTTTGCTCGATAATCTCACCAGGTCCGAACACGCCGGACCGGCCCGACGAGGGATGTCGAAGGAGCCAGCATGCGGGTGGTCGACGCGGTCGCCGAGTGGTTCGAGTCGGCGGGGTTCACCCACTACTTCGGCTATGCGGGCGGCGCGCTGTGGCCGTTCCTCGACGCGCTGATCGATCACCCTCGGCTTGCCGGGATCCAGGCGAAGCACGAGTCACACGCCGTGCACATGGCCGACGTCTACTACCGGACCACCGGACGGCTCGCCCCGGTGCTGGTCAGCAAGGGCCCGGGCCTGCTGAACACGGTGGGCGCGGTGGCGAGCGCGATGCACGACCCGTCCGCGCTGATGGTGTTCGCCGGCGCCGGCTCCACCCACCTGATGGGCAAGGGCGGCATGCAGGAGCTGTACTACAACGGCTTCGAGGACGCGGTCAGCGTGTTCAGGCCGGTGACCAAGGGTGCCTGGCTGCTGTGGCGTCCGGACACGGTCATCGACGTGCTGAACCAGGCGTACAAGACCGCGGTCACCGGGCGCCCCGGGCCGGTGTTCGTCCAGCTTCCGTTCGACGTCCAGCTCGCCCGGGTTCACGGCGCGCCCGAGCCGCCGGTCGGTCGGCTTCCCGCCGCCCGGCCGCGGGCGGACGCCGCCGCCGTCCGGCGGGCCGCGGAGTTGCTGCGCGGGGCGCAGCGGCCGGTAATCGTGGCCGGCGGGGGGTGCAAGAACTCGCCTGGCTCAGCCGGCATGCTGCGAGCCCTGGCCGAGCAGACCCGCACGCCGGTGGCCAGCACGCTGACCGCCAAGGGGATCTTCCCGGAGAGCCATGAGCTGGCCCTCGGCCCGGTCGGCCGGTCGGGAACCGATGCGGCCGCGGCGGCGACCCGCACCGCTGATGTGGTGCTGGCACTCGGCGCCAGGTTCTCCGACAACCACACCGGCAACTGGCGAAGGAAGCTGGTGTACGACATCCCCGCCACCAAGATCATCCAGGTGAACGTGGACCACCAGGAGATCGGGCGGAATTACCCGGTCGAGGTCGGCGCGGTCGCGGACGCCGCCAGCTTCCTGGAGGACCTGGCGCCCGAGCTGGCCGGCTACCAGCCCCGCGACCGGTGGCTGGCCGAGGTCGCGACCTGGAAGCGGGCGTGGGCAGAGAAGATCCGCGGCGTGATCACCGCCGAGGGCAGCCCGATTCACCCGGGGCGCCTGGTACACGAGGTCGGCGAGATCACGGCCGAGGCCAACGGCCGCATCCTCATCGACGTCGGCGACGTGATCCAGTACGCCGAGCCGTACCTGCGGGTGGACAGCCCCGACGCCTGGCATATCAACTCCGGCATGGCAGAGATGGGCTGGGCCTCATCCGGCGTGCTCGGCGCGGTCGCAGCCGACCGCGGACGGCCCGCCGTCGTGGTCACCGGGGACGGCGCGTTCAACATGGTCAGCGGCATCCTCGCCACCTCGGTGGAATACCAGCTTCCCGCGGTCTGGGTGGTGCTCAACAACCACGAGCTCGGCATCGAGCGAAAGGGCTCGGCTGCGGCCTTCAAGCGAGCGCACCCGTGGTACCGCTTCGTCCGCGCCGACACCGGCGAGCCCTACAACCCCGATTACTGCACGCTCGCGGCGGCCAACGGCGCCGACGGGGTGCGCGTCGACAAGGCCTGCGAGTTCGGCCCGGCTCTCGCCCACGCGGTGCGGTCGGGTCGGCCCTCGGTCATCGACGTGGCGATCGACCTGGCTGTGCCCACGTTCTTCACCGAGGGCATCGACCGGGCCTACCCGGCGGTCTGGGACAAGAGCTACCCGCAGCATTCGTCCCTCACCCTGGCATGACGAGCCGCACCAGGCACGGAGGGCCCGATGAGTGACGACGTCGACGTGATGACGGAGCTGCAGCGCAGCTACGCGGACCTGACCCAGGCGCAGAAGCGGATCGCGGAGGCGATCGTGGACAACCCAGAGTTCGTGGCGTTCGCCACCGTCGACAAGCTCTCCGCCCGCCTCGGCATCGCTTCCTCCACGATCGTCCGGTTCGCGTACCGGCTCGGCCTCGACGGCTACCCTGAGCTGCAGGAACGGGTCCGGGCGCTGGTCCGGACCAGGTTCCGCGGCGCGGAGGAGGTCGGCGACGACGGCGCCGTGGCGCACCTGGGGGAGGGGACAGCCGCGGCATCGCTGCGGCACGACCTGGACAACCTGCGGCACACGATCGCCGAGCTGGACGCTGCGAACCTGGACAAGGCGGTCGGCCTGCTCACCGCCGCCCCGCGGGTCTTCTTCACCGGCGGGCTGGCCTCCGGGCCGCTGGCGGACTATGCCGCGCACACCTTCAACCGGCTGCGCGGCAGCGCGCGGGTGCTCGGGCCCGGCGACGCGGCGGCTGACGTCCTCGGCCTGGCACCCGAGGACGTGCTGGTCGTGTTCAGCTTCCCGCCGTACGCCTCGCAGACCTTGCAGATCCTGGACGCCGTGCGCGCCCGCGGCGCCACGATCATCGGCGTGACCGATTCCCCGATCTCGCCGCTGGGCCGCCTGGACGTGACGCTGACCGCGAGGGTATCCGGGATCGGTCCGCAGAACTCGCTGGTCGCACCGATGGCCCTGATCAACGTGCTGCTCAACGGCGTCGCTGCGAACAGCCCGGGCTCTGCGGAGCGGTACCGCCAGATCTTCGGCCTGTTCGACGAGTGGAACTCGTTCTTTCTCAAGGGGAACGCCAGTGGCTGAGATCGGGGGGACGTCGGCGGCTGAGATCTGGGGGATGCCGGCGGCCGAGCCGTCTGCGCCGCTCGGTTCGGTCAAGGTGGTCGACTGGACCGACCCGGCCGGCGCGTACGCCGGCCGGCTGCTTGCGGACCTCGGCGCCGACGTGGTGCGGATCGAGCCCGCCGGCGCCGCGGAGCCGTGGCCGCAGGAGCGGATACCGGGCACCGTGGTCAGCGCGCTGGAGCGGTTCGTGAACCTGAACAAGCGCTCAGTCCGGGTGCACCTGGACACCGCGGCCGGGCGCGACCTGCTCGCCGCCTTGATCGAGCGGGCGGATATCGTCATCACCTCCGGCGATGGCCCCCGCCGGTGGCGGCAGGCCGGCCGTCCGCTGCGCCGCTCCCGGGATGGCACCCACGTGCACGTCTCGGCGTTCGGGGAGCACGGCGCGGGCGCCGCGCTGCTCGCCGACGACCTGATCGCGCTGGCCGCGGGCGGCCTGCTGTCCCTGGGCGGCTACCCGGACGGCCCCCCGGTGGCCGTCTACGGGACGCAGGCGTACCTGGCGGGCGGCATCAACGCCGCGGTCGCTGCCCTCCTCGGCCTGCTCGCGGCCCGCGGGGGGCAGGCCGGCGGCGCCGACCTCGACGTCTCGATCCAGGCAATCCTGGCCGGCGCGCTGGAGGACGCCACCGCCGAGTACGACCTGACCGGGGTGGTGCGGCGGCGGGCCGGGGACACGCCCCGCGAGGCCGGCACCGGGGTGTTCGCCTGCGCGGACGGCTGGATCGCCATGGTGGCCGGCAAGCTGGGCACCGCGGCGGCCTGGGATGCGCTGGTGGCATGGCTGTGCGAGCGCGGCGTGCCCGGCGCCGAGGCTCTCAAGGCGCCCAAGTGGGCCACGCTCGAGCACCGCAGGCGGCCGGAGTCCATCGCCACGTTCCAGCGGCTGATGGAGGCCGCGGCTGCCGGCTACACCCGCCAGCAGCTCTACCACGAGCTGCAGCGCAGGCGGATCGCAGCGGCGCCGGTCAACAGCGTCGCGGATCTGCTGGCCGACCGGCAGCTCGCCGTCCGCGGCTACTTCCGGCAGGTGCACGACACCGCGCTGGACCGCGACGTCACCTACTCCGGCCCGCCGTACCGGTTGCCGGATCACAGCCTGCCCGGCTGGTCGTCCGCGCCCCCGCCAGGCGGGCTGGCCGGGGAGGAGGCGCGCGGCTGGCTGGGTGCCGCCCCCGGCGCGGCAGGGGAGACCGGGGAGCGCGCCCGATGACGGCGGTCCTGGCGGGCCTGCGCGTGCTCGACTTCTGCTGGGTCGGCGCGGGCGCCCTGGTCACCCAGGCGCTCGCCATGCACGGCGCCGAGGTGATCAAGGTCGAGTCCCGCACCCGACCGGACAACCTGCGCGTCGCCCCGCCGATGCGGCCCGGCACCAGCGGCCTCGACGCCTCCGGCTACTTCGCGAGCCGCAACGCGGGCAAGAAGTCGTTCGCACTGAACATGAGCCACCCGGCGGCGGCGCCGCTGGCCCGCCGCCTGGCCCAGGCATGCTCGGTGGTCACCAGCAACTTCCGGCCTGGCGTGATGGAGCGCTGGGGACTGGGCTACGCCGACCTCTGCCGGGACCAGCCGGGCCTGATCTACCTCACGATGCCAATGCAGGGCGCGACCGGCCCGCACCGGCACTACGCCGGGTTCGGCTCGACCATCGCAGCGCTGGCCGGCCTGACTGAGCCTTCCGGGCAGCCCGGCCGCGCCCCGGTCGGCACCGGCACCCACTATCCCGACCACGTGCCCAACCCAGGGCACGCGCTGGTCGCGCTGCTGGCCGCCCTGGTGCACCGCGCCCGCACCGGGCAGGGCGGCCGGATCGAGCTCAGCCAGCTCGAGTCGACCGCGAGCCTGCTCGGCCCGGCCGTCATCCGGTACTCGGTGACCGGCGAGCTCCCCTCCCGCCAGGGCAACCGGGTGCCCTGGGCGGCGCCGCACGGGGTCTACCCGTGCCGCGGCGACGACACCTGGATCGCGATCTGCGTGCGGACCGAGGCCGAATGGGCCGGGCTGGCCGCCGTCTTGGAGATGGAAGCCGACCCGAGGGACCGCAAGCAGCACGAGGACGAGCTCGACGAGCGGATCGCGGCGCGCACCGCGCGCTGGGACCGCTGGGAGCTGATGCGCCGGCTCCAGGCGGCGGGCGTCCCGGCAGCCGTGGCAGAGACGCCGGGAGACGTGTTCGATGACCCGGTGCTGGCCGGGCGCGGGTACTGGCGGACGCTGCACCACCCGGTGATGGGGCCGGTCCGCAGCGCGTCGGCCCCGCACCTGTGGAACGGCCAGCCCGTCTCGCCGCGCTCGCCCGCCCCTCTGCTCGGCCAGCACACCGAGCAGATCGCCCGTGACCTGCTCGGACTGGACCATGCCGAGTATGCCAGGCTCGTCGCGGACCAGGTGCTGTGGTGACCGCGCCAGAGCTGCTCACCGAGCGTGACGGGTCGGTCTGCTGGCTAACCCTCAACCGGCCGGCCAAGCGGAACGCGCTGAACCAGCCGCTGCGCGCTGCCCTGGACCAGGCGCTGGCCGGGCTCAGCGGCGACGACGAGATCCGCGTGGTCGTACTCACCGGTGCCGGACCGGCGTTCTGCGCCGGGGCGGACCTGGCCGAGGCACCCCCGGTGGGCCGCCACCCGATGAGCGTGCCCGGGCCGCCGGCCGCGCAGTCTCTCGCCGCGTTCGGCAAGCCCCTGATCGCCGCGATCAACGGGCCGGCCGCCGGCGGCGGGCTCGAGCTCGCCCTCGCCTGTGACCTGCGTGTGGCTGCGCGTGGTGCCACGTTCGCGCTGCCCGAGGTGCGCCTCGGCAGCATGCCGGGCAGCGGCGGGACGCAGCGGCTGCTGCGGGCGGTCGGCCCGGCGGTCGCAGCCCGCATGCTGCTATCCGGCGAGCCGCTGTCCGCAGAGGACGCCCTCGGCTGGGGCCTGATCAGCGACCTGACCGACCCCGAGGCCCTGGCCGGGTTCACCGCGGACCTGGCCCGGCGGATCGCGGCGCACGCGCCGCTGTCGCTGCGCGCGGTCAAGCAGTGCCTGCTCGCCGGGCGGGAGGCGCCGCTGGCGGCTGGGCTGGAGCTGGAGCGCGCGCTGTGGGCGCTGCTGGCCACCACGGCGGACCGGCAGGAGGGCCGTGCCGCCTTCCGCGAGCGGCGGGCGCCTCGCTTCACCGGCAACTGAGTCGAACGAAAGGGGGCATCCACGTTGCCCGTACCAGTCAAGGCGGCGATCGCCGGGGTCGGCGCGAGCAGGCAGGGCAAGCTGCCCGGCGAGACGGACCTGTCGCTGGCGGCCGAGGCGCTGCGCGCGGCACTGGACGACTGCGGGCTCGCCAAGGACGACATCGACGGGCTGCTGACTATGCCCGGCACCACCTCGCCCGACCCGGCTCGGCACTACCTGAGGCTGGGGGAGTACCTGGGCGTCAACCCCGCGCTCGCCGGCTCGCTGACCATGGGCGGGGCGACCGCGGGCGTGCTGGTCCAGCAGGCCGCGCTCGCAGTCGCGGCTGGCATGGCGGACGTGGTCGCCTGCGTGTTCGGCGATCCCGCCCGCACCGGCGGGTCGCGGTTCGCCGCGGCCAGCGGCGGGATCGTCTCGTGGGGCAACTGGGGCATGTACGGAAACGCGGCCAACAGCGCGCTCGGGGCCCGGCGGCACATGGCGCTATACGGGACGACAAGCCAGCAGCTCGGCTGGGTAGCGGTCAACGGCCGCCGCAACGCGGCCCGCAATCCCGCCGCGGTGATGCGCGAGCCGATCACGCTGGCCGACCACCAGCGGTCCCGGATGATCGTCGATCCGCTGCGGCTGCTGGACTGCTGCCTGATCAGCGACGGCGGGGTCGCGCTGATCGTCACCTCGCCGCAGCGGGCCGCCGATACCAGGGCGGGCGGCGTGCCCATCCTCGGCATGGGTCAGGGCCACACCTTGCAGACCCTGGAACGCAAGGACTGGTGGTACCTGCCGCACCAGCGGGACTGCGTCTCGCGGGCCTACCGGATGGCTCGGCTGAGCCCGGCCGATATCGATGTCGCCCAGCTCTACGACAACTTCACGATCGCGGTGCTGTTCTGGCTGGAACATGCCGGGTTCTGCGGGCCCGGTGAATCGGGGCCGTTCGTCGAGGGCGGCGAGCGCATCGCGCTGGACGGCGAGCTGCCGGTCAACACAGCCGGCGGGAACCTGTCGGAGTCGTACATGCAGGGCTGGCTGCACGTGGTCGAGGGCGTCCGCCAGCTTCGCGGCGAATGCGGTGAGCGGCAGGTTGCCGGCGCCCGGACCTGCCTGGTGACCGGCCGCGGCATGACGCTGAACACGTCGAGCTGCCTGATCCTCGGAGCGCCGCGATGACCTTCCAGCCGCAGCCTCCCGTCACCGACCTGACCCGGCCGTTCTGGGCCGGCGGGCTGGTCGGCGAGCTTCGCCTGCAGCGGTGCGCGGACTGCGGCCACATCCGGTTCCCGGTCTCCGCCATCTGCCCCGGCTGCCTCAGCGGGCGGGCGGAGTGGACTGTCACCTCGGGACGCGGCTCCGTGCTTAGCTACGCTGTGTTCGAGCGATCTTACCATGAGTCATGGCAAGACCAGGTGCCGTACGTGGTCGCGCTGATCGAGCTGGACGAGGGCCCGGTGCTGATAAGCAACGTGATCGGCGTCCCCCCGTCGGCGGTGACGGTCGGCCAGCGGGTGACCGTCACGTTCCCGCGCCGCGGCGCGGATGCGGCGCTGCCGCAGTTCACGCCGGAAACGGAGGAGCGGTGAACGCCGCGTACCCGCCGAACCCGGCCATGCGGTTCGGCCTGGTGCTCCCCAGCATCGGCCGCGGTGCCGGCCCGGCGGCGCTGGACGCGGCCGGGGAGGCATGCCTCGAGCACGGCTGGACCAGCGTATGGGTGACCGATCACCTGCTGGTGCCGCGGGATGCCGAGGCGGCCGAGTACGGCTACACGCTGGACGCGGTGACCGCGCTGTCGTGGACCGCCGCCCGCTTCCCCAGCCTAACCGTCGGCACCAGCGTGATCGTGCCCGCCATGCGGGACGCGCCGCTGCTGGCCAAGCAGCTTGCCACGCTCGACATCCTGACCGGCGGCAGGCTGATCGTCGGGGTGGGCGCGAGCGATCCCCACGACGACGGCGAGTACGCCAATCTGGGCAAGAGCGACCGGTTCGCCCGGCGGGGCGCCTACCTGGACGAGGCGGTCGCGCTGTGGCGGCACCTGTGGGCGGGGCGCACCGACGAGTTCCGCGGCCAGTTCCACACTCTCACCGACTTCTGCTTCCAGCCGCTGCCGCCGCGCGGCGCGGCCATCCCGGTCTGGTGCGGCGGCCGCAGCCAGCGCGCGATCCGCCGCACCGGCGAGCTCGGCGACGGGTATCACGCCGCGCAGACCGGGCCGGAGCAGCTCCGAGGCCGGATCCCGCTGATCGCGGCCGCGGCCGCCCGGGCCGGCCGTCCCCTGCCGACGCTGTCGGTACGGGCCCGGGTGCGGTACGACGCCGGCCCGGGCTCGGTGTACGCGATCTGCGGCAGCCCTGAGGACATGACCCGGGACCTGCTGGCCTTCGCCGCCCTCGGCGTCGCCGACGTCGTGCTGGTCCTGCCCGGTTCCGAACCGGACCGGGTCACCGCGCTGGCCCGGCGGTTGGCCCGCGAGGTCATTGCCAGATACCGGGACCGGCTGAGCGCGGTGGCCTCGTGACCGGCCCGGCGCCTTGCGTCGAAGACGGCCTGGCCGGCCTGGCTGCCGCAGCCCGCTGGACGGACCTGCCGGCCCGGGCGCGGCGGTACGCCACCGCGCTGACCGTCGACGCGCTCGCCAACGCGGTCGCCGGGCGCTCGGCGGAGACCGCGGCCGCGTTCGAGGCGGCCGCGGTCGCGCTGTCCGGCCGCGGCGCGCACGCGGTGTGCGGCGGGCAGCCGCTGGCTGCCTGGGCGGCGGCCGGGCAGAACGCCTACCAGATGACCGCGCACACCATGTGCGACGTGTACCGGCCGGCGCTGTGCCACGTCACCCCCGAGGTGGTGCCGGCCGCGCTGGCGGCCGCGGAGCTGGCCGGCGCCTCCGGGGCCGACTTCCTGCTCGCGGCGGCGCTCGGCTACGAGGTCACCGTCCGGGTCTGCCAGGCCCTGGACTACCCGGCGTTCCGGGCGCGCGGGTGGCACAGCCCAGGGGTGGCCGGGGCGCTCGGCGCGGCCGCCGCGGCCGGCCGGCTGCTCGGCCTGGACGCCGGCGCCATGGCCGGGTGCCTGGGCCTGGCCGGCGCGCAGGCGGCGGGCACGTTCGCCGCCCTAGGCACCGCCGCGGTGAAGTTCCACCAGGCCAACGGGGCGCGGGCCGGGCTGTCCGCCGCGGTGCACACGGCGCGCGGGTTCGCCGGGTCGCGCCGCATCCTCACCGCCTCCGACGGCGGCATCCTGCGGGCATACTCCGGCGGCGGCCGCCCCAGGCTCGCCGTCGCCGGGCTCGGCGAGACCTGGGAGCTCACGCACATCTCCATGCGCCGCTACCCGGCCGCGAGCACGCTCCAGGCCCTGGTCGACTGCCTGCTGTCCGGGCAGGCCCGGCAGGCTGGCCCGGCCCGCGCGGTGACCGTGTGGCTGCCGCCGCACGCCTACCTGCTCGGCAGCGGCGGCTGGGACAGCCAGCTGGCCGCGATGCAGTCGGCGCGGTTCATCGCCGCCGCCGCCGTGCGCCACGGATCCTGCTGGCTGGACACGTTCAGCCGGGACCGGCGCAACGACCCGGAGGTCACCGCGTTCGCCGAGCGGTGCACCGACGTGCGATGCGACGAAAGCCTGGGCGAGGGTGCGGTGCGCGTCCTGCTGTCCGGCCGCGGCGGGGAGGTCACGATGCAGCGGAACTATCCCCGCGGGGACAGCCGGGAGCCGCTGACCGGCACCGAGGTCCGGGCCAAGGCGGCGCGGTCGCTTGCCGCCGGGCTGGACGAGGGCCGGCGCGCGGCCGCCCTGGCGGCACTGGACGGCATCGCAGCGGCCCCGCGGATCGGCGAGCTGACCGGACCGCTGGCCGGGAGGCCCCGGTGAGCGCGGCGCTGCGCGAGCTGCCGCTGGCCGTGGTCGTGGTGGCGGCCGCGGACGGCGATGCCGCCCGGTGCGCCGCGAACCTGCTGCCGCCGCCAGCGGGCGCCGAGCGGGACGGCAGCCAGGACAGGGGGTACTCAATATGAGCGAGCGCCGGATCGTGGTGGCGATGTCGGGCGCGTCAGGCGCGGTGTACGGGGTCCGGCTGATCGAGGTGCTCGCGACCATGCCGGGCATCGAGCTGCACGCGGTCATCAGCGCCGGGGCCGGCGCCACGATCCGGCACGAGCTCGGCCGCGATCCGGCCGCGGTGGCAGCGCGGGCCGACCACGTGCACGACGAGCGGAACCTGGCCGCGCCGCTGGCCAGCGGTACGTACCTGACCGGCGGCATGGTGGTCGCGCCGTGCAGCATCAGGTCGCTGTCGGCGATCGCCAACTCGGCCGACGACAGCCTCCTGGTCCGGGCGGCGGACGTCCACCTGAAGGAGCGCAGGCGGCTGGTGCTCGTGGTCCGGGAGACGCCGCTGCACGAGGGCCACCTGCGGCTGATGATGCGGGCGGCCCGGGCAGGTGCGGTCATCCTGCCGCCGGTGCCGGGCTTCTACACCCGCCCGTCGACGATCGCGGACCTGGTCGATCACACCGTCGGCAAGGTGCTCGACTCGCTCGGCGTCCCGCATGACCTGTTTCCCCGGTGGCAGGGCCTGCCCCCGCCTCAGGGGCCGCGGGCCTCGGGGGACGGGCAGCCCCCGCAGCTCGGCGGGGCCGCCGGGGAGGCCGCCCCCCCCGAGGAGAAAGGATGATGATGTACGACGACCTTCGCGACTGGATCGCCGCCGCGGCCGCGATGGGCGAGCTGCGGCATGTCACGGGTGCGTCCTGGCAGGAGGACATCGGCGAGATCGCGGAGATGCTCATCCACACGCTCGGCTCGCCTGCCGTGCTGTTCGATGACATCCCCGGCTATCCCCGCGGCTACCGGGTGCTGGTGAACGCGAACGCCGCCCCGCGCCGTCTCGCGCTGACCCTGGGCCTGCCGCCGTCCTGGACCCGGCAGGAGCTGATGGCAGGGTTCCTGCGGCTTACCGAGGCAGACCGGCGCGTCCCGCCGCGGGTGGAAGCCGACGGCCCAGTCTTCGAGAATGTGCTCAAGGGGCCGGGCGTGGACCTGCTGAGCTTCCCGGCCCCGCTGTGGCACCCGCAAGACGGCGGCCGCTACATCGGGACCGGCTGCGCGGTCGTCACCCGGGACCCGGACACAGGGTGGGTCAACCTCGGCTGCTACCGGGTGATGATCCACGACGGCCGCAACGCCGGGGTGTACATCTCGCCGGGCAAGCACGGGCGCCAGATGCGCGACGCCTACTTCGCCCGCCGGCAGCCGTGCCCGGTGGCGGTGGTGTGCGGGATGGATCCGCTGATCTTCGCCGCGGCCACGCTCGAGGTGCCGTTCGGTGTGTCGGAGTACGAGTGGAGCGGTGCGATCCGGGGCGAGCCGTACCCGGTGGTGTCCCTGCCGCTGACCGGATTGCCGGTTCCGGCCGCGGCGGAGATCGTGCTCGAGGGCTTCCTCCATCACGACAAGATGGCCCCGGAGGGCCCGTTCGGCGAGTGGACCGGTTACTACGGAGACCGGCGGGCGGCCGAACCGGTGCTCGAGGTCGAGGCGCTCTACCACCGTGACAACCCGGTTATGCTCGGAGTCCCGCCGAACAAGCCCCCGGCCTACGACCCGTACCTGTACCGGGAATACCTGCGCTCGGCGCTGCTGCTGCGGGAGCTGCGCGGCACCGGGCTGCCCGGCATCAAGGACGTGAACTGCTTCGCGATCGGCGGAACCCGGCTTTTCAACGTGGTGTCCATCGAGCAGCGGTACGCCGGGCACGCCCGGCAGGTGCTGCACGCGGCGGCCTCGGTGAACGGCGCCTCCTACATGGGTCGCCTTGTCGTGGTCGTGGACGACGACATCGACGTGACCGACCTTGACGACGTGCTGTGGGCCCTGCTCACCCGGGCCGACCCGGAGCGGTCGGTCGACATCGTGACCAGGATGCTGTCCGGGCCGCTCGACCCGGCGCTGCGGCCGGGCGAGAAGCAATACAACTCGCGGCTGCTGATCGACGCGACCAGGCCGTGGGAATGGCGCGACCAGTTCCCGCGCAGCCTCGGGCCGGACCCGGCCACCAAGGCCAGGACCCGGCAGAAGTGGGGGTACCTGCTCACCGGAGGTTCTCCGGCGTGACCGGCGCGGATGCGGCGGGAGGCGCAGACCGCCTGGTCCACCGCAAGGGCGAGCACATCGCCGCCGCGCTGGAGACGGGCGACGTCGGCGGGGCCGGCTGGGACGACGTGACGCTCGTCCACGACGCCCTGCCGGGCACCGACTTGGACCAGATCGGCCTCGGCACCGAGTTCCTCGGGCGCCGGATCGGGCTGCCGCTGGTGATCAGCGGCATGACCGGCGGCCATCCGGACTCGGTCGCGATCAACGCCGAACTGGCCAAGGCGGCGGCCGCGACTGGCGCGATGATCGGCGTCGGCAGCCAGCGGGCGGCGCTGCGGCGTGGCGACTCGCGGCGCGCCAGCTCCTACGCCGTGGTGCGGGAGCAGGCACCCGACGCCTTCGTCTTCGCCAACATCGGCATCGCCCAGCTCATCGACCAACACGACGAGGCGGCGGTCACCGTCGACGACGCGCTGGCGGCGGTGGACATGGTGCGCGCCGACGCGCTCGCGGTGCACCTGAACTACCTGGAGGAGCTGGTCCAGCCGGAAGGCCAGACCCGCGCCCGGGGCGCTCGGGCGGCGCTGGCCCGGCTGGCCGCGGAGCTGCCCGTGCCGGTGGTCGCCAAGGAAACCGGCGCCGGGCTATCCCGCGATGTGGCGCTGCGGCTGCGTGACCTGGGCGTGCGAGCGCTCGACGTCGGCGGCAGGGGCGGCACCTCGTTCGCCGCGATCGAGGCACGCCGGGCGGCGGCACGCGGCGACGCGCTGCGGGCGGCCGCCGGGCTGGCGTTGCGGGACTGGGGCATTCCCGCCGCGGCGAGCACCGGCCTGTGTGCCGGCGTGCTGCCGGTCATCGCGAGCGGGGGAGTGCGGGACGGCCTTGACGCCGCGCGCGCCCTGAGCCTGGGCGCTGCGGCCGTCGGCGTCGGAAGGCCCCTGCTGGAGCAGGCACTGCTAAGGGCCGGCGCGGCGTTGCAGTGGATCGAGCGGTTCGCCTACCAGCTCCGCGCGGCCGTGTTCCTGGCCGGAGTGACGTCGGTGGCCGGGCTGCCGGAGGCAAGCCGGATCGTCGGCGGCCACACCCGCTGGTGGCTGGACGAAATGGGCGGTCGGCCATGAAGGCCGGGCTGCCGGAGACGGAGGCCAGGGCGCTCATCGTCAGCGCCTGCCGGGTGCTCCAGGCCGCCGGGCAGGGCGACATGGTGTGGGGTCATGTCTCGGTGCGCGACGCCGGCGGCCGCGGGGTCTGGGTCAAAGGCGCGGGGCTCGGCTTCGACGAGGTCACCGAGGCGGATTGCGTGCTGCTGTCCTGGGGCGGCGAGATCGTAGCGGGCACCGGGCGGCGGCATGTCGAGTACCCGATCCACACCGAGGTGATGGCGGCCCGCCCGGACGTCGGCGGGGTGGTGCACACTCACCCGCTGTACGCGGTGGCGTTCGCCGCGCTGGACCGCCCGCTGCGGGCCCTGTCGCACGAGGGCGCGCAGTTCGCGCCGCCGGACGTGCCGCGCTTCACCCGGACCGGCGACCTGATCAGCACCCCCGAGCTCGGTCGGCACCTGGCCGCGACGCTAGGCGGGGAGAAGGCCGTCCTGATGCCGAGGCACGGGATCGTCACGGCCTCCCCCACCCTCGGCGAGGCCGTCGGCGCGGCCGTCCACCTGGAACGGGCATGCCAGATCGAGCTGCTGGCCGGGCCGGACGCCCGGCCAGGCCCGGACGTGGAGGCTGCCGCCAAGCGCGCCCGGGCGCGCAACCGATTCCAGATCGCTTGGGAGTACCTGGAACGCACCACCCGCCCCGCCGCGGCGGCGACCCGTGGCGATGAGACAAAATTTCATCGATAACTATCCATTGACTGCAACATAATTTGATGCGAGAGTTGGCCCAAGTGGCAGCATCCTCCCTTTCGTTGCTGGTCGGCGCGGCGGGAGGGCCGCCAGTGGCTCAGTCAAAGGAGGCCGGATGAGACGCCGACTTACAGGGGCGCTGGCCGCGATCGGCGGCCTTGGCATCCTGATCACCGGATGCGGCGGCGGGGGAAACCCCGGTTCACCGCAGGGCACCCACAGCGCCCAGGCCGCGGTCGCGGCCAAGACCGTCAGGCTGATCCAGGGAGGCGGCCTCGACTTCTCCGACGCAGCCATCTTCCGCGCGATGGCGCTGCTCAAGCAACGCGGCTACGACGTGACCCTCGACAACGTCGCCGACCCGACGACGGCGCTGCGCTCGGTACTGGCGGGCAAGGCGGACGTCTACCTCGGGGACCCGGTCGAGGCCGCGACCGCGGTCGCCAACAGCGGCGCCCAGCTGAAGTACCTGGCCTCGATCGCGCAGACCTCGGACTACGAGGTGCTCGCGGCGCCGAGGTTCACTCTGTCCGACCTCGCCGGCGCCCGGCTCGCCACCGCGGGCCCCGGCACCGCCGGCCAGATCGTGGCAGTCGCCGCGCTCCGCAAGGACGGAGTCAACGTCTCCCAGATCCACCAGGTGACGGTCGGCGGGACCAGCGCCCGGGTGACCGCCTTGTTGTCCGGGCAGGTGGACCTCGCGCCGGTGCTGGCCCCGTCGGCGGCCGCAGCCGTGGCAACCGGCAAGGTCAAGATCCTCGTCAACGCAGGCCAGGTTCTCGGCGACTACCTCCAGCAGGGGCTCATCGCCAGTTCCGCGTTCGCAGCGGAGACGGCGACCGCCCAGGCAACGGTGGACGCCTTCTTGGACGCGGAGCGCTGGGCGACGTCCAACGAGTCCGCATTCATCAGCCTGGCCACCGCGAACAACCTGCTGTCCGGCCTGACCCCCACCGAGGCGAAGACGGCCTGGAGCCAGCTTCTGGCCGGGCATTACTTTGCCACCAATGGCGCGATCTGCACCGAGGCGATCGACGCGACGCTCAGCTACGCCTACCAGTCCGGCGGCGGGCTCACCAGGAGTTCGACACCGAAGCTGAGCGACTGGGTTGACCCGGCCTACGTCAACGCCTACCTCACGCAGCACGGCCAGCCGGCCGGGTCCTGCTAGCCGCGCACCGGGAAGGCGAAAGGTCCACGACGTTGCTAACGCTCGAGCACCTCTGCAAAACGTACGGTAACTCCGGCACGCCCGCTCTCGCCGACCTCGACCTCAAGGTCGGGCAGGGCGAGCTGGTATCCCTGCTCGGCCCGAGCGGCTGCGGCAAGACCACGGCGCTGCGGATCACCGGCGGGCTGCTCGAGCCGTCCGGCGGCCGGGTGCTGGTGGACGGCAATCCCAGCTCTGGCCCGTCGCCGGACAAGGCGATGGTGTTCCAGATGTTCAACCTGTTCCCGTGGCGGACGGCCGAGGCCAACGTGGCCTTCGGCCTAGAAGCTCAGGGCGTCCGCAAGCGGGACCGGCTGAGGGTCGCCCGCCAGTACCTCGCCCTGGTGGGCCTGGCGGACCGGGCCGGCGCCTACCCCGCGGAGCTGTCCGGCGGGCAGAACCAACGGATCGGCCTGGCCAGGGCGCTCGCCATCGAGCCGAAGATCCTGCTCATGGACGAGCCGTTCGGGTCGCTGGACGCACTGACCCGGGAACACCTCCAGGTCATGCTCCAGGAGATCTGCGTCGACCGGAACCTGACCATCCTGTTCGTCACGCACTCTATCGACGAGGCGATATTCCTGTCCGACCGGATCGTGGTGATGACCACGCCCGGCCGGGTGGTCGCGCAGTACGACGTGCCGCTGCCCCGGCCGCGGACCGGCTACGACTGGCGCTCCACCCAGGACTACATCGAGCTGCGGTCCGCGATCTGGGCCCGGCTCCAGGCCGAGCAGGCCAAGGAGCACGCCGGGAGCGCGCTGACATGAGTGCGGCTCTGCGGAAGCCGACAGTGCAGCGGGTGCTGTCGGTCGTCGTGGTGCTGGCGGCCTGGCAGCTCATCGGGCAGCACTTCCCGTACTCGATGTCCTCCCCGGCCGCGATCGTGCGCGGTGCCGGGAGTTCCCTAGCCAGCAGGGTGCTGCCCGCTTTCGGCCAGACGATGGCCACCTTCTGGCTCGGCTTCGGCATCTCGGTCGCCGCTGGGGTGCCGATAGGCCTGGGGATGGCCCGGATCAGGGTCATCCGGGTGGCGCTCGAGCCGTATGTGCTGATGCTGTACTCGATGCCGATGCTGGCGACGATCCCGGTCCTGGTCATCGTCTTCGGCGTCTCGTTTCCGCTGCGGGTGGCCGGGGTGGTGCTCTTCGCCATCTTCTCCGTCATCGTCAACACGTTCACCGGAGCGTGCCGGATCGACTCCGCGCTGGAAGACGCGGGCCGGGCGTTCCTCGCGTCGCCAAGGAAACGGCTGACCGCGATCATCTTCCCGGCGAGCCTGCCCTACATCTTCGCCGGCATCCGGATCGGCTTCGGGCACGGGCTGATCGGCGCGGTGGTGATCGAGATCGAGGCCTCCGCGGTGGGCATGGGCTCGCTGCTGACCCAGTTCATCCAGGCCCTGCAGCTCGGCCGGTTCTTCGTCGTGGTGATCGTGCTCGGCGCGTTCAGCATCGTGTGCTCGGTGCTGCTGCGGGCCGCCGAGCGGTGGTGCACCCAGCCGTGGCTGCGCAAGCGCAGGGCGCCTTCCCTGCCGTTCTCCCTCCCGGCCCCGCCGCGCGTCCCGCCCGCGCTGCGTGCCCTGGGACGCGCCGCGGGCCGTCGCCTGGCCGCGGTGTTGCGCGCCCCGGCCGGGTCGTGGCTGGTTCGCGCCGCGGTGCTGGCGCTGATCCTCGCCGGGTGGCAGCTCGCCACGGCGCATCTCAGCCGGGCCGTGCTGCCCACGCCGGCGGACGTCGCGCGGGCCGCATACCAACTCACGATCGAGCACCACACGATCTTCGGCCCGATGTTGAACAGCCTGGAGCTGCTGTTCGCGGGCTTCGGGGCGTCGGTGGCGCTCGGCATCCCGCTCGGGCTCGCCATGGGCAGGTTCCGCTGGTTCGAGAACGTCACCGACCCATACGTCTCGTTCCTGTACGCGCTGCCGCACGTCGTCTTCGTGCCGCTGATGGTGGTCTGGCTGGGCTTCGGCTTCGCGTTCGGCCTCGCCTATGTAACGGTGTCGGCCATCTTCCCCGTCATCATCAACACCATGCAGGGCGTGAAGGCCGTCGACCCCGAGTACCTCGCCGCGGGGCGCAGCTTCTGCGCCAGCGAGCGCACCATCGTCCGCGCGATCGTGCTGCCCGCCGCGACCCCGTTCATGGTGGCCGGAGCCCGCCTGGCCTTCTCGGTGTCCTGGATCGGCGTGATCGTCTCCGAGGTGCTGTCCAGCCAGACCGGGCTCGGCGGCATGATCGACACGTTCAGCAACAACTACCAAACCGCGGACATGTTCGTGCCGGTGCTGGTCATCGCCGTCATCTCGGTCGCGATCCTGCAGCTGTGCACCCGGTACCAGCCCCGCCTCACCCCCTGGTTCACCCCGTCCGCGTGACCAGGCGCCTTTGCGACGTGGGCGCCGGGCCCGCCGTGGTTGGGCTCCCCGGCGCGGCGGAGCTGCGCGGATGCGGGGAGGTCTGCGAGCGGATCGGTACTGGAACCCGGCCATCATGCGGTGGCGGTCCGGGCTCGCGCTCGTGCTGGCGGGCGCGCAGCGGCGCGTGAGCTGGTGGAGGAGTAGTGGCGCCGGTTCCGCGGTGCTCTGCTAACTGCCGCAGATAGGGTTGGCCGTCGGCGGCGGGTGGACGGACGCGGCCGACGAAGCCGGAGACGGCGACGATCGTGACGAGGTATGGAACGGCGAGGAAGAGGTCGTAGGGGACCTTGATTCCGGCTGCCTGGAGGACGGTCTGCACAGCCTCGGCGGCGGCGAACAGCAGCGAGCCGAGGAGGACCCCGGCGGGGCGCCAGTTGCCGAAGATGATCGTGGCAAGCGCGATGTAGCCGATGCCGGCGGTCATGTCGGCGGTGAAGTCCTGGACCTGGGAGAGGATGTAGGCGCCGGCGATACCGCATGCCGCGCCGCTGAAGGCGACGGCGGCGTACCGGATCGCGATGACGTTGAGCCCGGCGGCGTCGACGGCCTCGGGCCGTTCGCCGGCCGCGGTGAGCCGGAGCCCAGGTCTGGTTGATCGCAGCCACCAGGCGACGGCGGGCACCGCGAGCAAGGCGGCGTAGGTCAGGACCGGCTGGTCGAACAGGCTCTTGCCGAGCACGGGGATGGCGTGGAGGCCGGGGATGGCCAGCGGGCCGATCGCTGCGACGGTCGGCGCCGCGCCCACTCCGTAGATCGCCTGGTACAAGAACGCGGTGAGGCCGGAGCCCAGGAGGTTGACGGCCATGCCGGTGATGACCTGGTCGCCCGCCCCGTGGATGGCCAGGACGGCGAGGATCATGGCGCTGGCCGCGGCTGCCGCGACGGCGAGGGCGATCCCGCCGATGGCGCTGCCGGTGGCGGCGGCCCCGGCGTAGTACCCGAAGGCGCCGATGAGTGCCATGCCCTCGAGGCCGATGTTCAGCACCCCGGATCGTTCGGAGACGAGGCCGCCGATGCCGCACCACAGGATGGGCGTTGCCAGCCCAAGGGTGGTCCCTGCTGCCGTGGTCGCGACGTCGACGGCGTTGATGGTCACGGTCGCCCGCCCGCCGGCCTGCGGGACCGGAGCGAACGCAGCGCCCGGCGCGCGAGCGGCATGCCGGCCACGGTGGCGATGATGATCGCTTCCAGGAAGGTGACGAACGGGCCGGAGACGCCGACCTGGGCCTCCATCGGGGTGGCACCCGCGGCCAGCCCGCCGAGCAGGAAGCTGGCGACGAGTATCCCGAACGGCTGGTTTCGGGCCAGCAGGGCAACGGCGATGGCGGTGAAGCCGACCTGGATGGAGAAGTTCTGCGGCACGGCGAGGGTGACGGATGCGACTTCGAGCATTCCGCCGAGCCCGGCGATGCCGCCGCTGGCGGTGAGCGACAAGACGGCGGTCCGGCGCACGGAGATCCCGGCGGCCTGGGCCACTTGCGGGTTCTTGCCGACCATCCGCAGGCGGTAGCCGAACGCGGTGCGGCGCAGCACGAACCACATGACCGGCACGAGGGCGACCGCGACGACGACGGCCGCGGTGAGCTGGGTTTGCGCTGCCAGCGGCGGGAAGAGCGCGTTTCCGCGCAGCGCCGGGGTCTGGTTGACCACGCCGCCTGAGCCGCCGGGCCCGGTGACCACGTAGTCGATCAGGTCGGCGGCGACGTAGCTGAGCATGAGCGTGGTGATGATCTCGCTCGCGCCGGTGAATGCCCTGAGCACCGCGGGCAGCAGCGCCCAGATGGCTCCGGCGGCCACCGCGGCTGCGGCCATGGCGGCCAATTCGGCCGCCCCGGGCAGGTGCACGAAGCCGCCGACGAGCCCGGCGGCCAGTGCCCCGACGCCGTACTGGCCGCCCGCGCCGATGTTGAAGAAGCCGGACTCGAACGACAGTCCCAGGGCAAGGCCGACCAGCAGCAGCGGGGTCATCTGCACCAGCGTGGCCGACAGCGCGGCGCTGCTGCCGAAGGCACCGCCAAGCAGGGCGCGGTAGGCGGCGAACGGGTCGACACCGACTGCAGCGAGAGCCACGAATCCCGCCAGCAGCGCTCCGAGGACGGCGATGACCGGATCAAACCGGAACCGGTTGCCCGCGATCGTCCGGGCCAGGACGGTGGCCGGCTCGCCCAGGCGGGTCGGCGGCAGGGAGGCCGGCGGGCCGCCGGTTTCTGCAGCCGTCACGGCCCGGCTCCCGCCATGAGTCTGCCGATCCGGTCCCTGTCCGCGGGAGCGGCGGTGCCGGCGACCTGCCCGGCGTGCATCACGCACACGCGGTCGGCCAGGGCGGTGATCTCGTCAAGGTCCGCGGAGATCAGTATCACGCCACCGCCGCCGCCGCGGACCTCGAGCAGCATGCGGTGCACTTCGGCGGCGGCGCCGACATCGAGGCCGCGGGTCGGCTGGCACGCCACGACGATCCGCGGCCGCTGCGATAGCTCCCGGCCGACTACGAGCTTTTGCTGGTTGCCGCCCGACAGTGACTCAGCGCGCTGATCGGGTCCTGAACAGCGCACGTCGAAGGCGGTGATGATCTGCCGGGCGAACGCGATGGCGTCCTTGACGCGGAGCAGGCCCATCCTTGAAAAGCGCTCGCCCACGTCGAACAGCAGGCAGTTCTCCCAGATGGTTGCGGTGTCGATGATCCCGTCGCGGTGCCGTTCGCTGGGGATCCGTACCACGCCGCGCCGGCGCCATGCCCGCGGGTGGTACCCGGTGACGGGCGTCCCGTCGATCACGATCGTTCCTGAGCGGGGGACCGCCGAACCCGACAGCACCGCCTCAAGGGCCGCCTGGCCGTTGCCGTCCACGCCCGCGACGCCGAGGATCTCCCCTGCCCGCAGCGCCAGGTCGAACTGCCGGAGCCCGGGATGGCCGTCGACTTCCAGCTGCCGCACGCGAAGAAGCTCCACCGTGGCGGGCTCGGCGGCGCGTGCTGCGGGCGGCACCAGGGAGCGGCCGACCATCGCTCTCCCGAGTTCCCTGACGGTGGTCGCGGGCGGAAAGGTGCCGACGACGCTGCCTGCCCGCATCACGGTGATGCGGTCGGCGACCGCACGCGCCTCGCCCAGCTTGTGGCTGATGAAGACGACCGTGACGCCGTCATCGCGCAGCTGGCGGACCACGCGGAACAATGACGCCGTCTCCTGCGGGGTCAGCACGGCGGTGGGCTCATCGAGGATGAGGAACCGGGCCCCCTGATAGAGGGCACGGACGATCTCGGCCCGCTGGCGTTCCCCCACCGACAGGTCCTCCGCAGTGCGCGCTGGCTGGACCGGCAGGCCCAGCCGCTGCGAGAACTCCGCGACCGCCGCGTTGAGCCGGCCGCGCTTCAGGACAAGACCCGGGCCTTCGAAGCCGAGCGCGACGTTCTCCGCGACAGTCATGCGCGGGATGAGAAGGAAATGCTGATGCACCATGCCGACACCGGCGCGCAGGGCCTCCCTGGGCGTCCGGAACCGCACCGCCGTGCCGCCCAGCCTGATCACCCCCGCCGTCGGCTGTGTCACCCCGGCCAGCACCCGCATGAGCGTGGTCTTCCCCGCGCCGTTCTCTCCGAGCAGCGCATGCACCTCGCCCGGTTCGAAGCGCAGGCTTACGTCGCGGCAGGCGACGGTCGAGCCATAGACCTTGGCGATCGACACGGCCTCCAGTGCCTGCGGCCTGCCGGCGGCCTCAGCGGCCGTTGGGGTACTGGGGGACGGTCGGGACATGGAGGGTGCCGCCCTTCATCTCCTGCTCTGCCTTGGTGACGGCCGTCTTGACCGCCGCGGGCACCGTGGTCGCGAAGGCGTGCCAGGGTGCCAGGCCGACCCCGTCGTTGGCGACGTCGTAGGCCGCGGTGCCTGCCTTCCACGTGCCGGACGCGTACGCGCGGACGTTGTCGGCGGCCACGACCGACAGGTTCTTGACGACGCTGGTGACGATGGTCTGCGGCGCCAGGTAGTTCTGGTCGCTGTCCACGCCGATCGCATACTTCCCGGCCTGCCTGGCTGCCGCCAGGCTGCCCAGTCCCGAAGCGCCCGCGGCAGCGAAGATGACGTCGGCGCCCTGGGCTATTTCGGTCTGCGCCGCCTCCTTGCCGGCCTGCTGGTCGGAGAAGGACCCCGTCCAGACCACCTTGATGTGCGTCTGCGGGTCGTAGGACAAGGCGCCGGCCTCGTATCCGGCGAGGAACTGCTCCAGCACCGATTCCTTCACCCCCCCGACAAAGCCGATCGTGTGGTCGCTGCTCATTCCCGCAGCCACGATGCCGCCCAGGTAGGAGCTCTGGCTCGCCTCGAACACGTCACCCTGGACATTGGGCAGGGGCGGGCTGTAGGAGAAATCCTCGATCACGAAATCGACCTTCGGGAACTGGGCGGAAACCGTCTGCAGGGCAGGACCGAAGTCGAAGCCGGCCATGATGACCAGCCCGCTTTGCCGGGCCGCGGTGGTCAGATTGGACACGTAGTCGCTGGAGCTCACCGTCTGGATCACGTGGAAGCCGATGTGAGCCGCGGCCGCCCCGGCCTTCACGCCGAGGTAGGTGTACTCGTTATAGCCATGGTCATCCAACCCGCCGGTGTCAGCGACAAAGGTGACCGACTTCCCGGACGCACCCGGCCCAGACGAGGTCGAGGCCGGTGAGCCCGGACCGGTCGCCGGACTGCCGCACGCGGCGAGCAAGGCGCAGGCGGCGGCGAGGCAGATGACTGCGAGTAGGCGGCTGTGAGACGGCATGGCGGGCCTCCTGGCTGTTCGTCTGGCGGTAGCGCACGAACCAGGCCGTGCGCGTCATGCGGGTCTGCGGTCTGCTGCTGCACGGGTCAGCCATCGCTGACCCGCCTGAACACGAGCGGGTTCTGGCGCTCGTCGTCGAGCAGGTCGCCGACCGACAGCCCGGCGACCTGCTCGTGGGTGAGGATGTCTTGCTGGCCGTTGTAGGTCGAACCGTCGGGCATGTATGCGATGGTCATGGCAAAGCGGCGGCGGTTGGTCATATTGGCGCCTGCGCCGTGCGCCGTGAGCCCGTTGTGAGCGACCGCGCTGCCAGCCGGCACCGGGCAGAAGACCGGGTCGACGTCACGCAGCTCCGGATAGACGTCGAATAGCGCACCCAGCTCCGGGCCGATCGCCGCGTTCGAGTACTTCCCCAGCCGATGGGAGCCCGGGATGTAGCACAACGCCCCGTTCTCCAGGGTCGAGTCCGTCAGGGCGATCCAGATCGTGATGGCCGAGTCGGACGTGAACGACCAGAACGGGTTGTCGATGTGGTACGCGGTCGGGCTGCTCCACGGCTCCTTGATGAGCGCCTGGTCCAGCCAGATGCGCACGCCCTCGACCTGCGCCAGTTCGGCGGCAATGCGCCCCAGCCGCTCGTCCAGGACCAGATCCTTCACCGCCGGATCGGTCATCCAAAGGTTGATCCGCTGGGTGAACACGCTGTTGTAATACTCGTTCTCGGTGTGAAAGAACTCGGCATAATTCGTGCCTTCCAGCGGCGTGCGAGTGGTCCGCCGGGCGGCAGCAGTGCCCACCACCTCAAGCCACCGGGCCCGCTCGTCCTCGGTGAGAATCCCAGGGAGCACGACAAAGCCGTTCTCCTGGTAGAAGGACACTTCCTCGTTGGTTGGCCTGGAACGCATCGATAAAGCCTCCGTCGGGTCGGATAAGTTCCGGATGGGACGGGCGCAGCCGCAGCTGGCCCGCACGGTCAGGTGCGTCGGCAAGACCGCAGACGTCGTACGGGGCTTGGCCCGGCGGACCGGGGCGCGGCCGCCTCGCCGGGACGAAGCCGAGGCGCTGAGCAGCAGGTCGATGGCCGCCTGGCCGAGCGCCTGGAACGGCAGATCCACCGTGGTCAGCGGCGGCACGGTCGAGCCGGACAGCGCAAGACCGTCCAGCGCGATAATCGCCAGGTCGCCGGGTACCCGCACGCCCTGTTCGGCCGCCGCCTGCAGCACGCCATAGGCCTGCTCGTCGCTGAACACCAGGAGGGCGCCCGGCCGCTGCCTGCCCGCCAGCAGCGTCCGCACCGCGCGGTGCGCGGCTCGCCGGTCTATCGGGCTGAACAGCAGCGGGCCAGGTGGTATCCCGCGATCGGCAAGCGCCGACCGCCAGCCGCGCAACCGCTGGCTGGTGACCGCGAGCCGGCGCGGGCCGGCCAGGCAGCCAACCGTGGCATGCCCGTGCCCCAGCAGGTGCTCCGTCGCCTGCCGGGCACCGTCACCGAACGCCACGTCCACTCGCCCGCCTGCCAGCGGGCTCCACACCGCCTCATCGACCACAACTGCAGCGACACCCGCCTCCGCCAGCCGCCCGAGCAGCCGGGACGGCACCCCTGCCCGGGACCGGTCCGAGACGACCACCGCCCCCGACACCTGGAGATCGATCAGCGACTCGACATAGGAATCCGCCCGGCGGCGATCCCCGACCGTGTTTCCCAGGTACAGGAGCCGGCCTTCCCTGAAGGCGGCGTTCTCGATCCCCAGGATCAGCTCGCCGAAAAACGGATAGGAGATGTTGGGAACGATCGCGCCGACGATCGGCAAGCTCCGGCCCTTCAGCCCCTTAGCCAGCAGGTTGGGCCGGTATCCCAGCTCGTCCATCGCCGCCCGGACCCGCCGCGCCGTCGTAGCGGCAACGGGTCGCGGCCCGCCGTTCGCGACGTAGCTCACCACGGCTGACGACACCCCGGCCAGCCGTGCCACGTCATCCCGCGTGGTCATCGACCGCGTGCCCGTGCCGGCATGACTGGCGCCGCCTCATGGATCTACTGGTGTAGATAGTTACTCGTGTAGACCGTAATGCCGGTCATCCGGTGCCGTCAAGGCATCTCAGCGCGGGATGGCGGGCCCATGCGCGGAGACGTCCTGCTGGACAAGGTGTGCCGACCACCATGAACACGTTTTCGCAATGGCATGCTGGCCGTCCGCGGCCACCGTCCGGCCGCATACCGCACCCCCGTCTGGCCGTCGGCGCCCGTGCCGCTTTAATAACGTGTGGCGTAATCGTGAGGTGTGTGCTGCGGTCTTTCGGCGGCAAGGACACCGAGGCCATCTGGCACCGGCGGCGGTCTCGCAGGCTGGACGGCCCGGCGCAACGTGTCGCCTGGCGCAAGCTCGCCCTGCTCGATGCCGCCGAGACCCTGGCCGACCTGCGTGTCCCGCCGGGCAACCGGCTGGAAGAGCTGGGCCGGCGACCGCGCCGGCCAGCACAGCATCCGGATCAGCCGGCAGTGGGCATCAGCCAGTACCGGCTGGCCAAGGCGGTGGACGTCCCGGCCCGGCGGATCAACGAGATCGTGCACGGCCAGCGCCGCATCACCGCGGACACCGCGCTGCGGCTGTCCCGGTATTTCGGCACCTCCGAGCGGTTCTGGCTGAACCTGCAGGCCCGCTATGACCTGGAGACCGAGAAGGACCGGCTGGGCGCCGAACTCGACGGCATCCGCCCGCTCAGCGCCGCGGGCTGAACCGGGCCCGTGCCCGGGCGCTGCGCTACCGAAAGACCAGATGCGGTGCATGCAGTTCGGCTATGCTCCGCCACATGTCCATTTTGCGAAGTGGGTTCTCTTGCCGGTCCGGTGCAGAGTAGGCCGGGTTTTACCGAGGATACGGTACGCGGCTGTTTCTCTCGATTTTCGCGGTTTAGGCGGCGAGGTCTTCGGCGTCTTCCCAGGCGAGGCGGATGGCGCGGAGCGAGCCGAGGTGGTCGCCCTTCACCCGCGGCCGTCCCGGGGGACGCGCTCGGTCAGCAGGGCGTGCAGGGCGGCGTCCTTGCGCCGCCGGGTGATCCAGGTGATGTTCCGGGGCAGGCCCTTCAGCTCGCCGTCGGCGTAGGCGGAGTCGGCCACGACCAGGATCCTGCGGCCGGGCAGGGCACTGGCGAGCTGCTCGGCCATCCGGCGGGCGAGCCACAGCCGGGATTTCGAGTTCGAGTCCTTGATCACCAGCTTTGCCATAACCGGGATGGCGACGGACCTGGTGACCATGGGCAGCCGGACGATGACGGTCAAGCCCAGTCCGCCCAGGTTCCACCGGGCGTGGGAGAAGAAGGAGTGCGCCCGGTCGTGCGGCCACAGCCGCGCCAGCCCGGCCTCGGACAGCATCCCGCAGACCGTCCGCTTCCCCGGCTGTGCGAGGAACCCGCAGGCCAGCCCGGCGAACGCGCGAAACGACGGCGCGGTGAACAGCGGGGCGAACGCAGCCAGCAGCGTCATAAGCGACGCGGGCACCATCTCCGGGACCATGAGCAGGGACGCCCGTTCCCCGGGAATGGGGCGGCAGGAAGGCAAGGCCGGCCATCATGAAAGCATGCCGCAGACGCCCGGCGAGCAGGACCGGAACGCCGTCGCCGGCCGTATCACCGCGCACATCGCCGTCGGCTGGCCCCAGCTGCGCCAGCCCGAGGTCCGCTTCCGCGGCCGTCAAGTGGATGGGAGTGGCCTACCTTGCCTTCGTCGACGCACAGGCGATCCGGTCTGCCGTCCGCGGCCGGCACGAGCAGGTCGGTGACGGACAGCACGCCGCCACGGTCCGCCCGTTTGCGGGGTGGCGCCAGGGATTCCTGTCGAATATCACCAACCCGAAGGTGCTGGTCTTCTACCTTGCGGTGCTGCCGCAATTCCTCGTTCCCGGCGCGAGTCCCGGGTGGATCTTGGCGCTGGCCTGGAGCCACGCGGCGGTGTCCCTGTCCTGGCTGCTCGCCCTGACCGTCGGCATGCACCGTTTGCGCGGTCTGCTGCTGCGCCAAAGGGTGCGCCGTGGACTCGACGCCGCAACGGGGACTGTACTCCTGGGCTTCAGCGCGCGGCTGGCTGCCGAGCACGCCTGACGAGTCCTGCCTGCCCGAGGCGGTCGGCGTCTTCCCGTGGATCGCTGGTCAGATGAGCCTGCGGCAGTTCTTCACCTGGCTCGCCACAGTTGTGACCATGTGAGCAGTCCAACATCCGCCCCGCGGGCCGCGGCCAGGCAAACGCGCTGCTTAGCCGGCGGCTTCGGGTTCGGCGTCGTGGCCGGCGGCGAGCCGGAGGATCGTGCCGGGAAATCCAGGCCGGTCCCGGGTGTCTGTCACCGTCAGGCTGAGCCGGACGGGAGCCCTCCACCTGCGCAAACAATCTGGCTGGGTCGCGCTCGGTCTAGTGGCGGCTGAACACGCTGGCTCCCGTTTCTGGCTCCCCTCCGTGCCCGCAGGAGGGACCGGGGAGGCCCGCTCCGTCCGGGATGCCGCCGTGTCGGCCACCATGAACACGTTTCGGCAAGGCCATGCTGGCCGTTCGCGGCCACGGGCCAAGGCGGTGGACGTCCCGGCCCGGCGGATCAACGAGATCGTGCAGGGCCAGCGCCGCATCACCGCGGACACCGCGCTGCGGCTGTCCCGGTATTTCGGCACCTCCGAGCGGTTCTGGCTGAACCTGCAGGCCCGCTATGACCTGGAGGC
>Ga0209061_1001462_pt1 | contig 39214 bp, 34 predicted proteins | sample Coa_R1_10_FD_187157 | JGI IMG/M metagenome (GOLD analysis project Ga0209061, IMG submission 187157) | Surface soil microbial communities from Centralia Pennsylvania, which are recovering from an underground coalmine fire - Coalmine... | ecosystem: Environmental > Terrestrial > Soil >... | reverse complement strand
CCTCGTCCTTGAACTCGCTGACCGGCGCGGTGAAATGCTGCCACTGACCCAGCAGATCGATGAACTTCAAGTCCACCATCACCGCCCCCTTCTCCCGCATCAGCTCCAATACTTGCTTCGGCGTCACTGAATCCTTCTCCTGATGGGATTTTCGGTCGTCACTTTCCGCAAAAGCCGTACCTGTCAATTCGATTGGCAATCGGCCCAATAAGCGGACTCTGAGCCTTTCATCATGCCTATTTTCTAGGCATTTGCCTACTCGACACGCGGCAGATCGACTGATTTCCCTGCATTTTGTAGCAATATTTCATGGCGTCGCTTTTGCTCCATGCCCATTTCTCGTTCTTGGTCGTAGTCAATCTGCTGCTCTCAAGGAGGATGACCCTAGTGGATGCCGCACCCGAAACCCCCAGGATGAAACCAACCCTGGGTCTCACCGGAGTCACGGTCAACGCGATGGCGCTGATCGCGCCGGGCGCGTTCTTGTGGATCACGTTCGTACTGCAGGCCGGTTATGTCTTTCCGTCAGGCCTCGCGATGTGGGCGGGGATTTTCGTCGCGTTGATGCTGGCCTATGCGACGGCGCTCTCGTACTCGGAATTGGCCAAGCTCTATCCCGGCGCGGGCAGTTCGTATCTGTTCGCGGAGCAGGCCTTCCTCAACACCACGCATGCATATCGCTTCTCGCGCATCGCGAAGTTCGTAATCGGATGGGCGTCGCATCTCTATTACTGGGTCTATCCGGGCGTGATGGTCGCCACGATGGGCATCATGATCGGTTACATCGTCGGCACGCTGTTCCCGACGATGATCAACGCGGCGATCCCCGGCCCGATCTTCATGGCGTTGATCGCGGTCATCTTCTCATACGCGGTCGCCTACATCGCGTTTCGCGGCGTGAGCGGCTCGACGGCGGTGGCCTTGATCATCAATATCATCCAGATCGTTGCGTTGCTCTTTTTCGCCGCGCTCGCGATTTCGTATCGCGCGGGTCATCCCGCGGGCAGCATCGGTCTGGCGCTCGATTCCTCGGGCAATACGGTCAAACAGGCGCTGCACTACACACTCGGCGGCGACAATCCGTCCCATCCGAGCGCGCTCTCAGTGGTCCTGCCGCATCGCTTCGACTGGACGATGCTCCAGGCCACCATCGCGATCCTGCTGCTGGTCGGCTTCGAGTCGGTAACAGCACTTGGTGAAGAAGCCAAGAATCCCAAGAAGGACATTCCGCGCGGCGTGCTGCTCTCGCTGACGATCCAGGGTTTGTTCTGTTACCTGATCGAATACTTTGCCGCGAACTATTTCATGAGCAGCGCCTACAGCCTGGCGTCCGCGAAAGGCTCGGCGGCGCCGATCGGCGACATGATGGTGATCATTGGCAACGCGATGCTGGGCGGGCACGGCCAGGGCTTCATGCTGATCGAAGCGTTCACCGTCTTCCTCGCGCTCATCGGCACGACGCTCGCCTGCATCAATACCGGAGCGCGCGTTACCTATGCGATGGGCCGCGACGAGGAGGTGCCCGAGCACTTCGGCATCCTGCACGGCGACAACCTGACGCCGCATCGCGCGATCTGGGTGCTGGCGACGATCTCGGCGGTTCTCGGCGCCTACGGCGCGCTGTTTTACTTCGGCGGCGGCTCGGCTCCAGACGACAAGACTATCGCAACGCTGCCGCACAACCTGTGGTATGCGATCGGAATGAGCTCGAACGCGTCGCTCAGCGCGATGCCGAACGGCTTGCTGCTCATTACGCTGCTCTCGAACTTCGGCACCTTCCTGCTCTACGGCCTGACCAACATCATCTGCATCGTGGCGTTCAAGGAGCACGATGAATTCCACGGCTTCAAACACATGGTGGTGCCGATTTTCGGCGCGGTCGCAAACTTCGCCTGCCTCGCCTTCTATATCATCGGGCCGCTGGAAGGGCTCGGCAGCGTCAAGGAACCGTTGATCGCGGTGCTGCTCTCGGTGATTTGGGGGGTGTACGGCGGAATGTACTTCGTGCGCAATTCGCGGCGGCGCGGCAAGGAGACGATGGTGATGGCGAAGCCGGCATAACAACCGTTTGCGCCGGCATCACCGGCGCGGACCTTTCATGCATTGGTGACAGGGCGGTCCGGAAACTCCGGACCGCCCGTCCAATTTTGAAAGCCTTTAACGGCCGTGAGCATAATCGTGCCGATGGAACCACGACCGGACTCGCAGACTGGCCGGATGATGCCCGTGCTGGTTCGGAACTCGACATTCGAGCTGGCGTTGCTGAGCGACATCGGCAACGACCGGCCCGGCAATGAAGATTCATGCGGACACCTGGTCGAAACTGAATCGCAGGTGGCATTCGCGGTGGCCGACGGTGTCGGCGGCTACGAAGGCGGCGAGGTAGCGAGCGCGATGGCCGTCGAGATTGCGCTCAAGAGTTTCAGCGAAAGTCCCGCCACGTGGGGGCCGGCCAAGCGGCTCCATCGGGCGGTCCAGCGCGCCAACATCGAAATCTATAATCGCGCACTGGCGGTGCCGGAACTCCGCCGGATGGCGACCACGATGACTGCGGTGGTGGTGAACGAAGGAACGCTCCACGCTGCGCATGTCGGCGATTGCCGGCTCTACGTCATCAACGGCGGAAAAATTCGACAGATTACGAAAGACCATACGCTGGTTGCAGAGCGGGTGCGGCTCGGCCTGTTAAGTCCGCAGCAGGCACGGATTCATCCGGAGCGATCGGCGCTCAGCCGATGCCTCGGGCGTGAGCTGATCGCGCCGGTGGACCTAATCACGCTGCGACTGGAGCAGGGCGATCGCGTCATCGTGTGCAGCGACGGCCTGCACGGCGTGCTCGAAGACCGCGAGCTGGAGCATCTGACCCGCGGCCTCGATTCGGCGAGCGCCTGCCGCAAGCTGGTCGAGACCGCCAATCAACGCGGCACGGCGGACAATTTGACCGCTGCGGTCTTCCTGATGACCGGCGCGGTCGCGCCGATCGTGCGGCGTACCTGGCGCGGTCGGATCGCATCGATTTTCGGCCGGCGCTAGTTTCCCGGCTGGCTGCGGGCGCTGTCGTTCAGGCGGCTCGCGAGCTGCTGGAGCGGCGGGCGCAAGCTTCTAAGCACTTCGTTGTAGCGGCGCCGCGGAAAACTTGTCCAATCATAATGCAGGCCCGAGCGTTTCGAGCGCACCTCGCGGATAAGCGCGCCCAGCCAGCTCATGTTGGTCTCGACCATCGCGGCGGCGGAATCGGACGCCGCGTCGAGCTCGGAAACCAGCGCGCGAAAGCGCGGAAACGAGAAATCGCGTAGGTCGTCGCCGTTGAGGATCGCCTCGGTCAGGCGGGAGCTGTCGGCGGGAGGGAGCTCATTCAGGATGCGGGAGAGGAACGCGACTTGTGCGCGCAGCTCGCGCCTGAGCGCAGCGTCGGCCTCGGCTTCGGGCGACGGCGGCGCGACCGGCATCTGACCCGGCGATGCGGGACGTGCGCGGTAGATCCAGGTAATTACGGCCAGCACGCCGCTGACGATCAAGCCGGCGGCCAATACAATCGCATGAAGCTGAACGCCGCTCAGGCTGAACCACGCCAAAGATCTATCTCTCCCTGATTCGAATCTTCCTGCCGCGCGTCCATCACCACGGCATCAGTTGGCCGGTCCAATGCGTCAGGCCGACCGTGTCCTGTTCCTTGTAAACGTGGCGCGGGGGCGTTTCGAAGGTCGCGTATGGTTTAAGCCGGAGGATAACGCGCTTTTCGCGACGCGCGGTCTCGGCGGCATTGGGACGCGCCGACGGCGGCATCGGCTTGCCCGCCATCAATTCGTACAACTGCATCATCGAATCGATCACGCGCTCGGGATCGGATGTCATCGTGGCGTCGATGCGCGCATCGCAATAGACCTGGAGATAGGTCGGCGGCCACTTCTCATCGAGCACACAGATCGAGACTTTGGGATTGCGCCGCACGGCCTTGGCCTTGCCGCGCTCTTCCATCGTGGAGATCAGCAGTTCATCGGGCCCGTCCATCAGATAGTAAACCACCGACATCGAGGGGCCATCGTGCTTGCGATTGTAGCCGAAGATGCAGGTGCGATGGGTCCGAACGAATTGTTTACGCTCCTCGGCATTCATGGTCTTCCTGCCATCGGGTCTGCGACTTCGCGGACGGTTCGCAGCCCGGTCAAAACCATCCCTCACTGCGTCGCCGCTGCAGCCATGCTACTCGATCGCTCGCGAGGGTTCTCCTTCTCGAGGACGAACCCCCGGAAGCCCGCCGCGGCGGCCTCGGCGAGGTGCTGGAAGTAGAGCGGTCCGCCCAGGTGAACGCAGAACTGGCGCGGCTTCCCCGGGATATTGGCGCCCGTGTACCAGGAATCCGTTAGCGGGAAGAGCGTCCGGTTCGCGATCTCGGCGACTTCGGCGTCCCAGCTCCGCTCGGCATCCGGCGTGGCCTCGATGGCGCCCAGGCCGTGTTCGCGCAAGTAGCGTACGCAGTTGCCGATCCATTGCGACTGAAGTTCGGCGCCGAGCGGCATATTGAAAAGTACCGATGGAGATCCCGGTCCGTGGATCATGAAGAAGTTTGGAAAGCCCGCGATCGTCACTCCGAGGTAGCTATCGAAGCGCGTGCTCCATTTATCCTTCAGGCTGATGCCGCCGCGTCCTTTCGGATTGATGCGCAGGAGCGCGCCACTGATGGCGTCGAAGCCCGTCGCCAGCACGAGCATGTCGAGGGGATGTTCGCCTTTGGCGGTGCGCACGCCATCGGGCGTGATCTTCACGATCGGATCTTCGCGCAGGTCGATCAGGGTCACGTTGTCACGATTGAAGGTTTCGAAGTAGCCGTTGTCGAGGAGCGGGCGCTTGGTGCCGACATAATAGTCAGGCATCAGCTTCCTGGCGGTCTCGGGATCGCGCACGATCGCGCGGATCTTGCCGCGCAGGAAGTCGGCCACCGTACGGTTGGCGTCTTTATTAGTGAGCAGGTCGGTGTAGCTGCTGAACAGAAGACTCAGGCCGCCCTTCTGCCAAAGCGCCTCGTACACCGCCTGGCGCTGCTCCGGAGTATCATCGAGAGCCGAGCGTTCGGGGACCTCGAACAGCGAGCCCGACTGCGCCGCCGTCATCTTTGCGCGGAGTGCGGCCCAATTCTCGCGGGCTTGCCGCACGACTTCCGGGTCGATGGGATGATTGCGGGCCGGAATGCTGTACTGCGGCGTGCGCTGGAACACGATCAGATGCGCCGCCTCTTTGGCGATTTCGGGAATCGCCTGCACTCCGGAAGAGCCGGTGCCGATGATACCGACGCGTTTGCCGGCAAAAAAGACCTGCTCCTGCGGCCAGCGGCCGGTGTGGTAGCACTCGCCGGCGAAGTCGTCGAGCCCGGGGATGTTGGGTTTGAATGCCGCAAACAGGCTCCCGACCGCGCAGACCACGAACTGAGCGGAGACGCGGGCACCCGTGCTGGTCTCGACCGTCCAACGCTGTGTCGCTTCGTCGTAGCGAGCGTCAGTTACCCAGGTTTCAAGCTGGATGTCGCGGCGGAGGTCGAAACGGTCGGCGACATAATTGAGATAGGCCAGCACCGAGCGCTGGTCGGGCTGGGTCTCCGTCCAGTCCCACTCGCGCACCAGCTCTTCCGAAAACGTGTAGCAGTAGAAGGGGCCGCCGGGAAAATCGACACGCGCGCCAGGATAGCGGTTCCACCACCAGGTGCCGCCTACGCCGGCTGCGCCCTCGAAAACGCGCACTGAGAGACCCATCCCGCGCAGGTGATGGAGGGCGTAAAGGCCGCCGAAGCCCGCGCCAACGACTACGACGTCATAGCGCTCGACCGCTCCGTTTCCTTTTTGCCTTTGTAAATGCGGCTCGATGTTCTCCATGGTGGTCCCTCTTCTACTTTTACTTTTCCCACCCGCATCTTCAGCTCGCTCGACTTCAGCTTTTATCCGGAAGACCAGGACGGTCCGTTCACCGACCTCAACGTTTCAGCTTAGGCAGACTCTTGCCTGGGCCGGCGGTGCCATGACCGATTTACCCCCTGCCTTCGTCGCGGGATTTCAGATGCGCGAAGATTTCCTGGTAATGCTTCGGCATCGTAACCGTACCGCGCATCGCAACTGGGATTGGATAGCGAACCCCGCCCTTATGTGTGCCCTCGAGGCCGGCGAGGATTTCGTCCGTGTAGCGCCATGGAAACGCGAACACCATCTCGTGATCCTGCGCCATCCCGAAGACCCGGTCGCCGTTGCACGGGATGATCACCTTCGGCGCGTCGGTGCTCATCGTCTGGATTACGATCTCGGCGCAATCGAGCCGTCCGCCGGTCGTGCTCTCCAGCCGTCCGCCGCGCTTGAACAGCGCCGCCGTTACGAGACGCATCACCTGCCCGCTGTTGCCATAGACAGCGATCACATGTGGTTCGAAGCCGGCGCGCGAGACCGGCGCGACGCAGACGTAATCGTAAGTCCCGGGCTCGAAGCGCCAGGTCGCAGCCTCGAGCTTCGCCGCCGCCTCTTCGGTCTCGCAATACATTCCGGCAGCCGCCTTGCCGGCAAGATACTCATCGTTTGGCGCGCGGAAGCCGAACGCGATCGCGGAGAGCGGACAGATCACGTCCTCGCGGCCGACCACGATGCCCCAGCCGTAGCGGCGCGCGACGCCGATCGACTGGCATACGATCCAGTTTTCATGGAACGCCTGGCTCGGCATCCGCAAGCCCTCGGGAATTGGTTCCTGCGGCCGCAGCATCCGAATGGCGAGTGGATGAGTCTCCGGGCGCACATGACGCGTCAGGGCAGCATCGAGTTCCTTGAGCTTCGCAGCGAGCTTCTCGTCCATCAGATGTGATTTCGGCCGATTGAGATTTTGAACTGATCCTATCCATTAGACCTGCGGCGCACAAACATCGCTTGACGTGGCGCTTGACGCCAAAACCGCTGATGGAGTTAGGTTGCGGTTGGGACGGGATTTGCCGGGCTTGAAATCAACTCCAGACGATGCGGCCGGCGGCGCCGCCGCGCGGCATGCATTCAGGAGACACCCATGGCGGGACGAGAATTGCGCGCGTGGTTCGTCGTTCTGAGTCTCTTCATGTCTCTGTTCCTGGTTTTCGGCGCCTCGGTCGAAAGCTTCGGAGTCTTCGTGCCCTACCTGCTTCGGCACTTCGGATGGAGCCGGACCGAAATGTCGCTGGCGTTCACCGCGACCGCATCGGTCGCCGGAGTCGCCGGACTCTTCATCGGATGGTTGCTCGATCGTGTTGAGGCGGCGATCGTCCTGTCGGTCTCCGCGGCGCTCTCCGGGTTGGCGTTCATCGCCGCGAGCCAGGCCAACTCGTACGGCTTTTTCATCGCATCCTACCTGGTGCTCGGCGTTGGCGTCGGCGGATGCACGATGATGACCTGCTCGGTGGTGGTCGCGAACTGGTTCGGCGAGCGTCGCGGTCTCGCGATGGGCATCACGATGATGGGCACGTCGTTCGGAGGCATGATGCTGGTGCCGGCGGTCGATTATGCGATCCGGCGCGGCGGATGGCGTTTCGGTTATGAGGTTGTCGCCGCGCCGATCTTTCTGATCCTGCTGCCGCTGTTGATTTTCGTGGTTCGCGGCAAGCCGCCGGCCGCCCCCGATGCGCAGGTCGCGGAGACCGCGCCGCCGGCCGAGGGTCTCGAACTCGGTGAGGCGCTCCGGACGCGATCATTCTGGCTGCTGTCGTTGGCCTATTTCATCTATGCGTTTGTCGCCGGTTCGATGGTTGTGCATGTGATCGTGCATCTGATCGGCATTGGCTATAAGCCGTCGTCGGCGGCGCTCGCGATGAGCGTGATTTTTCTTTGCGCTTGCGTGGGCAAGATCGCCTTCGGCGTTCTGGCCGATAAAGTCGGCGGCCGGACCGCGCTCCTGATCGATTTCACTCTCGAGTCGCTCGGAATCCTGCTCATCCTCGGCGCGCGAAGCCCGGCTCTCCTGCTGGGCTTCGCGGTGCTGTTCGGACTGACCTTCGAAGCACAGCTCGCGCTCTGTCCGTTGGTGACGGTGGAGTCGCTTGGCCTCAAAAGCTTCGGTGCGATTTCGGGCGCCGAGTTTCTGTTCGTAACCACCGGCGCGGCGATCGGTCCGGCGGTGAGCGGACGGATTTTCGATGTGTCGCACAGCTACCAGGAGGCATTCGTGCTGTTCATCGCGATGCTGATCGTTGGCGGGCTCGCATCGATGGGCTGCATTCCGCTCGCCAGCGAGCAGGCGCGCATCCAACGCCGCTCGCAACCGCGATCGCCGGCGACGGTGCCGGCCTCCTAGCGATGAATTCGGGAGAAACGATGGCGGACGAAATCCTCGATCGATGGATCGATGGCGGCGGCATCCGGATCCATTACCTGACGCTCGGGAACGGCGCGCCCATCGTACTGCTGCACGGCGGCGCGCTCGGAGTTTCGGCCGCCGAAAACTGGCAGACGAACATGCCGGGTTTTGTGCGCCGAGAGATTGTCGGCAATGAGATGGATCCCCTTGCCGCCGGGCTGATTGGCGACGACCTCGGCGAGAAAGGCGACAAACTCCTGGCTGGTGTTCCGCAGAGAGTTTGGCCCAGCACCTAGCCGCATATGGTGTTATGCGCGGCGTAGAGTGCAGAATCCTAGCCTCCAGCGCCGGGGGTCGTTTCTGCACTGCGCGTCCACGGTGGCGCGTACAAGCCCGCCAGCTGCTCGGCCTCGAAACGACCCTTCCACCGACTGGTATAGTTCGCGTTGCAACCCAGCGCCTGGCTAATTACCGCGTAGGATTAGCTTTGTGCCAACAGCACATCAGCCGCGCGCGGCGTACATCCTCGGCCAGCAAAGTGTGCGAGCGCATTCGCTCCTTGAGTTCCCTGCTCTCCCTCGCCGTCAAACCTGCATCATGCATGCCTCGTGAGGCATGACGGTGTTACCAATTTCAATGTTACAGACTGCTAGAGGAAGGAAGAAATGGCTCCATCCGCTGTCACTGACGGCTTCCACATCGTAGTGGATGCGTTAAAGCTTAACGAGATCGACACCATCTATGGTGTAGCCGGAATCCCGATCACGGACCTGGCTCGGCTGGCGCAGGCGGAAGGCATGCGATACTTCGGGTTCCGCCATGAACAGTCCGCCGGCTACGCTGCCGGGATCGCCGGCTATCTTACGCGGAAACCCGGAATCTGCCTCACCGTGTCCGCTCCCGGCTTTTTAAACGGTATGGTCGCGCTTGCGAACGCAACCGTTAACGGCTTCCCGATGATCCAAATCAGCGGCTCAAGCGACCGCGCGATCGTCGATCTCCAGCAAGGCGACTACGAAGAGCTGGATCAGATGAACGCCGCGAAGCCGTACACGAAAGCGGCGTTTCGCGTGAATCGTCCCCAGGACATCGGGACCGGCGTGGCTCGTGCGATTCGCGCAGCACTATCCGGGCGGCCCGGCGGCGTCTATCTCGATCTGACCGCAGACGTGCTGAGCGCGACTCTGGAGGCGGACGCGGCGGCACAGTCGCTGGTGAAGGTGGTGGACCCGGCTCCGCGGCACATCCCGTCTTCCGAGTCCGTCCAACGCGCCATCCGCCTGTTGGCAGGAGCCGAACGTCCACTGATTATTCTCGGCAAAGGCGCTGCTTACTCGCAGGCAGACAACGAGATTCGAAAGTGGATCGAAACCACGGGCGTTCCGTTCCTGCCCATGTCGATGGCGAAAGGCCTGCTGCCTGATAATCATCCGCAATCGGCAGCGGCGGCGCGATCGTTTGTTCTCGGCCAGGCCGATGTAGTGATGCTGATCGGAGCGCGCCTGAATTGGTTGCTCGCGCACGGTAAAGGCCCGCAATGGTCACCGACGGCGAAATTCGTGCAGGTCGACATCGAGGCGACGGAAATCGACAGTAACCGTCCGATCGCAGCACCAATCGTTGCCGATATCGGCTCGGCGATGTCGTGTCTGTTGGAGGCCGCCAAGCCTGGGCAAATCAAGCCAAGCGCCGCGTGGCTCGACGCGATCGCGAAGCGCAAACAGCAAAATGCCGAACGCATGCGGGCGCATCTCGACGCCAATCCGGTCCCGATGAACTTCTATAGCGCGCTTCGTGCGATACGTGACGTGCTTGCTGACCGACCCGACATCTACGTGGTTAATGAAGGGGCCAACACCTTGGATTTCGGCCGCAATATCATCGACATGCACGCGCCTCGCAGACGTCTGGACAGTGGCACCTGGGGCGTGATGGGCATCGGGATGGGCTATGCGATTGGGGCGGCGGTGGTCAGCGGCAAGCCCGTGGTCGCGATTGAGGGGGACAGCGCGCTGGGCTTCAGCGGCATGGAGATCGAGACCATCTGCCGCTATCGATTGCCGATTGTGATCGCGGTTTTCAACAACGGCGGTATCTACCGCGGCGATGACATCAATCGCGGTGGAGGCGCCGATCCTGCCCCGACCGTTCTCATGAAGGAAGCGCGCTACGACAAACTCATCGAAGCGTTCGGCGGCGCCGGCTATCACGTGACGGCTCCGGAAAATCTCCAACAAGCGCTCAGCGAGGCTTTGGCTTCGGGCAAACCGGCGCTCATCAATTGCGTCATCGACCCGAAGGCCGGAACCGAGAGTGGGCATATTCAGAAGCTGAACCCGAAAAGTTCGTTGTCCAAGTCATAGCAAAAGCAAAAGGAGCGGGACTTTGAGCATGGCACTACCTCTCGAAGGAATAAAAATTATCGATTTTACGGGCGTTCAGGCGGGACCGGCATGCACACAGTTGTTGGCGTGGTTCGGCGCCGAGGTGCTGAAAGTCGAGCGGCCGGGAGTTGGAGATGTCACGCGCCACCAATTGCAGGACATTGCGAACCTCGACGCACTCTACTTCACGATGCTCAACAGCAACAAAAAATCACTCACGCTCAACACCAAGACGCCCGAAGGCAAGGCGATCATGGAGCAGTTGATTCGCGAGGCCGACGTGCTGGTCGAAAACTTCGCGCCCGGCGCGCTCGACCGGATGGGCTTCACATGGGAGCACATTCAGGAGCTTAACCCACGGCTGATTTTCGGCTCGATCAAGGGGTTTAACGAAAACTCGCCGTACGCTGACCTCAAGGTTTATGAAAACGTTGCGCAGTGCGCGGGCGGCGCGGCGTCGACTACGGGATTTTGGGATGGTCCGCCCACGATAAGCGGTGCGGCGCTCGGCGACAGCAACACCGGAATGCACCTGGCCATCGGCATCCTGACCGCGCTGATTGCGCGTCAAAAGACCGGCAAGGGCCAGAAAGTGGCGGTGTCGATGCAGGATGCGGTATTGAATCTCTGCCGGGTCAAGCTGCGCGATCAGGAACGGCTCGATCACGTGGGCTACCTGGAAGAGTATCCTCAGTACCCAAACGGAAAATTTACCGATACGGTGCCCCGCGGCGGGAATGCGGGTGGCGGCGGGCAACCGGGCTGGATACTCAAATGCAAAGGCTGGCAGACGGATCCGAACGCTTACATCTACTTCACCATCCAGGAGCAGAATTGGGGTCCGACTTGTCAGGCTATCGGCAAGCCGGAATGGGCGAACGATCCCGCCTACACCACTCCTCGGGCGCGACAGCCGCATATCTTTGACATTTTTGCAGAGATAGAAAAATGGCTGGCGGACAAGACCAAGCATGAAGCCGTCGAAATCCTGCGGAAGTTTGGGGTGCCATGCGCGCCGGTGCTGTCGATGAAAGAGATCGCCAATGATCCGGCGCTGCGCGCGAGCGGATCGATCGTTGAGGTGGACGAGGAATTGCGCGGCAAATATCTCACCGTCGGCAGCCCCATCAAGTTCTCGGATTTCACGCCGAAGATTACCGGCGCTCCGCTGCTCGGGGAGCATACTGATGAGGTGCTTACACGACTCGGCTACAGCGCGGATCAGATCGCAAAGATGCGTAGCAACAAAATCGTCTGACGCAGCGCGAGGACCGAAGCGACTGAACGCCCAATCGATCTTCCATTTAATCCGTCGTCAAGCGCGGACGAGGTCGCCCGATTGTCTTGACCGATCCGGGCGCCGATGGAGGTCGAGCGAAGGAACGATCCTCAGTATAAAGATGCCCGCAACAATTGCCGTTGGCGAGCTTATCCACGGTCGCCGGGATGCCTACGACTTTCGGTTCGAGGGCGATCACCCCGTCGATGAACAGGGCTGCTGGCGCGCGAACTTTTTATCAGTCGCCTGCGGCGCGACGAGTCCTGCCAGAAATGCGGCGGCGCGACGACTTGAGGAATATCGAAACGAACGCCTCGCAAATCGACCTCGAGGGTGGACCACTTGTTGGGCACGACGCGGGCCGTCAGAAAACGGCTCGATCTGAACCGTCCCGTCGAGCCAGAGGTTATCGAGCGATGCATCGAGGTCGCCTTGCAAGCGCGCCCACTGGGCTTCACGGCGAAACGGCACATTTCGTTGTCGCCGCCGACCGGCAAAAGCGGCCCGCGATTGCCTCAGCCATGCAGAACTCAATAAAGAACCGAGGGCAGATACGCGCCAGACGGTCCGCCTTAGAGGCTTTCGGTCAGCTATAAACTCTAAAAATTCAATAGTGAGCAGCGGGTGTATTGCTGAGAATCGCAGTCACTCCGAGAATCGCGATCAGCAGAATCGATTCGACAGTCACGTTCCTCAGCAAAAGATCGGGCGTCGAGCCTTTCTCGATTGCCGGAACCAGACGATAGCGGTTATAACCGCCGATGCTCATCACAACCGCGAACAGCACCATCTTCACTAAGAGGGTGCGGCCGTATGCAGAATAAAGGAGGTGATCGAGCATCAAACCCAATGAATTGTAGGCGTTGTAAATACCGGTCAGTATCACGACGGCCACGGAGTATCCGGCCGTTCGCGAGACACGCGGCGCGGTTCGCTCAACCCATTCGTCGCCGAGCTTGGTCCGGGTGAAACCAAGCCACATTCCCACCAGCGCTCCAATCCAGAGACTGGCTGCGAGTTGATGAATGAAGTACGGGATGACCACCGGCAGACCTTTGTCGATCGCGTGGCTCGAAAGACTGCCAAGCAAAAGAAGCGCTGCTGCTGCGGCCGAAATGGCTACGACCCCGACGAAGTGTTGCATAGGCAGCCAAGTAGCGATCGTTAGCAGAACGGCGAACTTCAGGCGCCAAACCCACATGCGGCCCATGTGAGTCTCGCTTATTACTTCGGGCAGCAAAGCGAATGCCTTGCTCAACGGCACCTTCGCCATCGTGGAAGTATCGACGAGCAGTCCCAAAGGTGAGAGCGCCAACGTCACCGCTGAAAGTGCACGCCATAATGGTACACACGTTCGCTGCAAGTCGCGGCGCTCGCTTGGGTCGGCGGGCGCAATCCAGATTGTAAATGTCACGGTCCCAAGGATCAAAATCTCCATTGCCAGCAAAGGCCACGCCGCGAGCGCACCTTCTGTTATCGAACTCATGGCTTACTTCTGGAGACAATGAAGTCGTAGGAGCCTTCGGTACGATGGCCGTCTTCGGAGACGACGCTCCACCTGACCGTGTAGTGACCGGGCTTGAGTGGCTTTAGCTCGACTGAAAGCGTCCGATGGTCGGGTCCGACGCTCGGCGGACCCGTTATCTGTTCCTGGCCGGCTCCGTCGATGACCTGAAGCTTTGCGAATAGAGACTCGATGGGAGCGTCATAAGTAATGCTTACTTTGGACGGAGGCGTGGTTATGGTGGAACCCACCAGCGGTTGCTCTTCATTTGGGAACGCGTGAGCCCAGGCAATCGCAAATTCGCCGGGCCACGTCATAATAACGGCAAGCATCGCGAGGGATGCGATTACACTAATTCGATTCATTTGAAAGGTGTCCAGTTGCTTTTCGGAATAATGTCATCAATGAACAGATCCAGCAGGCCGATTACTGCCGCGTGATTATTCAGCACCGTGGCATTGTTGAGCGCGAACTGGGTCGCGACGCTCAGCTCGATGTAGTAGTTCATGAAGGCCAGGCCGGGCGTGATCAGAATTTGGGGAAAAGTCTGTCCGGAAGGTCCGCTGATGAGCTGGTCATAATTGAACTCGGTGTACAGATACATGTTACGAAACGGCCACATAAGGCCGATGTCGCGCACATTGTTGCTGAGGTAGGGTAGCGAATACTCGATTACGTTATCGGCAAAGATTTCGTGCCAGGTTCGGCCACCGAGTGCGGGGATGTAACCAAAATCGCCCTGAACTCCCAAAGGGCGCAGATACTTAAGCAGGCCCTCGTGCGGAAGGTCGCCAAAGCCTTTTGCCCACAGCAATTCCGGTCCGAGCTGCGTATGGTTTTGGTCTTCGACCGACGGATTACCTGTGGGCAGGATGAACTTGGCGCCGATTGAAAGCCTGAACTCGTGTTCCGGAACTGTGAGAAAAGCCCACTTCAGAAGCAGTTCCAAGTCGTTAAAGCCGCTCATCCCATGGCCTTGCTTGGGCGACTGGTCAAGCCATTCGGAGCCAATTTCCAAGCTGACCAAGCCCCCGCCCGGCACGCCGTTGGAATAGGATTCCGGCGCTGGAACAATCACCTTCTCGAACGAAAAGCCGAGCGAGAACTGGCGCCCGTCAGCAGTCCAAGTCTCCTGGGGCCTAAGGATGTCGAATTCGTTTTTTGGATTGGCGTCATCAGTGACAACGGGTTCCAGGAACGTGTAATCGCCGACCGTGCCATGGGCCCATGCCTTCGCCCTCGGCGCAATCAGTACCAATACAAGAACGGACACACGAAGCCGTTGCATAAATTTGTTTTCCCTCGGTGAACCGCAATCCACCCACCCGCACCGGCGCACACGCACGAAAATCGCGCACATGCATCATCTAAAAATGTTAAGGAAGGAACAGTTAGCCCGGCAGCTTCGGGGGAGGTGGGTCAGGCGCCTCGCTCTCCTGAATTACCGAAGAAGTCCGGTATTCCGGCGCGGTCCCGGAAAGGAAAAGTCTCTGGATAGACGGCCCGCTAACGAGAGGTACCGCAGAGAAGCCGGAACCATGGTTCACGCCTGGAAGCGGATGACATATATTTAACGTGAAAGTCGGTGCGTCATGGTTCACCATAATGGCGATGCCGGAAAGCATTGGCATCCCGCCTATGAACAGCGCTATTATTAGCGCTTCGGCAATCAGCGCAGAAAAGTCGCGCTGCCGGCTCAAAAGAGCCACTTTCCCGCCTCGACGTCGGTCACCTTTATCGTCACCTGACCGCCGGTAGTCCTGCTTGCCAACGGTACTGGAACGCACGACATCTTGCCGACATTCATGTCCTTGACTGGGTAGCGGTTGCCGCAGAGACGGCAGATCAGATAACCGTCAGAATAGGTATAGCCCTTCTGGAACTTGTAACATTGGCCGCAAGCATTGAAGGCCGCGTGTAGCGCACCAGTTGAATCGCGGGCCAGAAGAAACCGGAGCTTTTGCCCTGCGCGGTCTTTATAGCAGAAGGCACGAACCGTCCCAGGCGCGACGTCACTCAGCTTGACGGTTAAGCTGCCAACGCCATTCAGCAGGGTACAAGCAGATTCGGAGAGCGAGTTAGTTACCGCCGCACCAACTACCAGGAGGGTCGCGAGCAGCGCAAAAACTTTAAAGGACGGCACTCGCATCGTCTGCGAACGGTACGACAGAATATTTCTGCGGTCAAGACGGCGGACATTGCAGTCAGTATTCCAGGCAAGGGTTTCTCGCCAAAAATATGGCCAGGATGACGGCCTGGAGTGATCGTCCGCGCGGCCGTAAGCCGCAGCTTGTCAGCTCTTCAGCGCAACCGATATTTTTCAGTGAGGATGGGAACCACCCGCATCTGCAGATCGTTGAGCCCCCGAATAAATTCGGGAAAGCAGAACATCACCCCATCGAGATTCCCTTCCCGAGCCCAGCCGTTGATGACCGAGGCAATCGTCTCTGGCCCTCCGACCAGCGGTTGACATCCGAAGAAAACGAATTTTTTGGCGATATCCTGGACCAGTTCACCTGACGGTCCCTGCATCATCGCAACCACGTTCTTGAGTGCCTCAGTGTCGGCGCCGGAACAGTAGTACTCGAAAAGCTCATTGGCGTGCGCGTCGCTCTCGCCCTGGATCAGCGTGACTACCGTATAAGTTTTGATCGGACGCCCCGCATCTTGCGCCAATTCCTTCATCCGCCGACCGAGCGTAATCACCTCGTCGAGCGTGCGGCCGCCAATAAAGGAATGGGTGCCGTAGCGCGCGGTGAAGCGCATCCCGGGATCTGAAATGCCGGCACATACGATGTCGGGGTGTGGTTTGCGCAGCGGCTTCGGATCAGACCTGCAATCCTTGAGCTGAAAATGCTTGCCTCTGTGAGTGACGCTTTCCTCGTTCCAGAGCCGCATGACCAACTGGATCCATTCTGCCGCGTACTCATACCGGTAAGAGTCATAATTCGGCGGCAACAGGCCCATCTGCGCGGTCTCGTCGAGATAAGCGCCGGTTACGATGTTGATGCCGGAGCGGCCACGGCTGATGTCATCGATGGTCGCCACCATTTTGGCGGCGACTGCGGGCGGTAACAGCAGCGGCTGCACCGAGGCGTAAATTCTGACCTTGTGAGTGACCGCCGCGAGCGCCGCCATCAGGGTCAAAGACTCCAGCGAGAAGTCCCAGAAGCGCGTCTCACCTCCGTAGCCGCGCCATTTCGACATGCTGAAGACGAAATCAAAGCCGATCTTCTCTGCGAGCTGACAGATCTCGCGGTTGAGATTGAAGGTTGGCATGTATTGCGGCGCGGTCGTGGAGATAATCCAGCCGTTGTTGCCGGTGGGTATAAAGACCCCAAGTTCCAGATGCTTGGTCACCATTAAACAGCCCTAATCCGGCGGTCGCGCACTCGATCGATTGGTTTTCAGGATTTGACTCGCGCTTGGCCTGCCGTTCGTCCTTGAAATGCGTCTTCGCTTGCCAGCCGCCCGTTTGCGAGTACCCCTCAGGCCGGCAATCGAGAATTGCGTAATGTGTTCGACCAGACGATCGATGAAGTCCGTGGTGATCACATCGTCCGGATAGAGCCGCGCCAGTATCAGGCGAGTATAGGGATAGAGCAGACACTGACCCGCGACGCTGTTGCTGCACATCCTGAGACGCTCGCTGCTGATCTCATCGCCGAGGAATTCCTTCACCGCTTCGGTCAATTGATCGGCGTAATGCCGAACGTCGCTCTCTACGATCTCCTCGAAGAAGTCGGTTGGCTCCGCCAGCTCACGGCAGATTAGTTTCCCGTACCACGCCAGATTCGGATCGAAAAATCGCATCAGGTAATTTCGAACTAACGCGCGCAGCCGAAGTTCCGGGGTCGCACCCTTGGGCTTGGGATCGAACGGGTAAGTTTCAACGACGCGTGCGCTGGCGTAGCGGACCACTTCACCGTAGAGCGTTTCCTTGTCGCGAAAATGATAATTAATCGCGGCGACGTTGGCGCCGGCGCGGTCGCAGATCTGGCGGACGGTCGCAGCCCGAAAGCCGTGTTCGGCAAACACTTCGCCGGCCGCCTGCAATAGGCGTTGACTGGTAGGTTCAACGGGTGGTCTTGCCATGAGCGCCGAGTATAGCGTATCGGACCAAAAAGCTTAGACACCGGTTTGGAACAGCTCCTTCAAACAGCCGCTTGACTTTTTTTTCAAATCGCCATTAGTCTCGGACGGCGCGCTATCCAGGTCGGGGAAGCGCGCGAAAATTTCGGGACAGCCTGACGATGGCGGAAATATTAGGGCTCACGGTTTCGGATTTTCCTTTCCTGCGGATGAAGCCGCGCTTCATGCCCTGGGTGTTGCAGGCAAACCTGGGCTCCGGCTGGAGGACGCGTCCGCACCTGCGCGATCCGAGCAACTGGCCCGAGCCGATGCGCCGCGAATGGGGCAGCGATCAGGACCAGGGATTCACGGCAGGCAAAGCGGCTCAACAGCGTCAGATCGAACAGTTCCGGCTCGTGCGTAAGGAACTGGAGCATTTCGGGCCGGATCTAATCGTGGTCCTGTATCGCGACAGCGCCGAAACCTTTGCCGGTGCGGAGCGGCCGCAATTCTGGATCTCGGCGCACGAGCAGGTCCGGGCTCAGCTCTACAACCTGTGGGGCTTTTTCCGAGCCAACTACTTCGAGGAAGACCCGGACCGCTTCGATGTCCTGCCAGGTCATCGCCCTGCGGCGTTGCATCTGGCTCGGGACCTTGAGCATGCGGGGATCAGCACGCGACTTGTCGATGAACCTCTTCATCCGAACGGCCTCGGACATAACGCGCTCGCCACCGCTGTCCATCTCGATTTCGATCAGCGGAAATTCGCGACGCCGATCGTCCCGCTCGGAATCGACCCATTCCGCTTCGACAGACAGCGCAACAACGAAGGCTTGTCAGCCTGGGATCGAAACAATCCGAACGCACCGTTGACGCCGGCCGAGGCATTTCGCCTGGGACGGCAGATCGCCTCCAGCCTGCGGCAGAGTCCCTGGCGGGCAGCGATTGTGGCCGGCGTCGATTGGTCCCACGCCAATGATTCGGCTTGGGAACTCGAACGGATCCATCCGGATGTCGAAGCGGACCGCGCCCGCTTCGAGCAATGGCGCAGCGGTCGCTTCGACAATTGGGGCGAAATCTGGACATTTGAGGAGATGGAACAGCATGCGCAGTGGGAGCTGCTGGTGACGATCGTAATGGCGGGTGCGATGACCGAGCTTGGGGCCAAAGTCCGGCACGCCGATTTCTGTCCGACTTGGGTGTGCAATGACAACTTCGTGACTACGATTTTCGAGGTGCGCTAGCGCTATGGCGCTCAACGACAGCGGCTACGCGCGGCTCGATGGAAAGGTCGCGCTAGTCTTCGGCGTCAGCCCCAATATCGGCGGCACCTGTGCTCATTTCATGGCGCGCCAGGGTGCGCGGCTCGCGGTTTGCGATATGCATGAATCAGCGGCGGCGGACGCGCGCGAATTTTTGAGCGGGCGCGGCTTTGAAGCGATCGCGCTGGTCGGCGATCCGTCGGTCGAACAGGAAACCGCGCGAATCGTCGCCGAGACGGTGCGGCATTACGGGAAAATCGATGTGATGCTCAACCTGGTGGGCACTCAGTATCGCGACGAGGTTTTGGATTTCAACCTGCACGATTGGGAAAAGCAACTTAAAGGTTATTTGACCGGTGGGATGCTCACGACCAAGCATGTTGCCCGCTCGATGCAGGAACGAGGCGTTGAAGGCTCGCTGATTCACATCATCTCGGATGCGGGCCATCAAGGCGAGGCGGGCAATTCAGGTTACAGCGCGGCGAAGGCCGGACTGCTCAACTATGCCCGCGCCGCGGCGATGGAACTTGCGCGCTATCGCATCCGGGTCAATACGATTAGCCCCACATTCAGCGAGCATCTGCTCTGGACCTATCCGCTCGAATGGCTCAATCCTCGGATGCACGGGCCGTACAACCTGAGCGCCGATGACTTTCTCCAAGGCATCCCGCTCGGAAGGTTCTGCACGGCGGTTGATATCGCCAATGCAGCGGTGTTTCTGGCGTCCGACGCCTCTTCATTCTTAACCGGCGTCGATCTGCCGCTCGATGGTGGCGCGCGCGCGAAATACTGGCCCTGGTCGCCCGGCAAGTGGAGCGGAATAACCACCGAAAAACATATGGCGCAGATGAAGCAGCGCCGTTATGGGGTTGCGGTCGAGGAACTCGAAGAAACGCCGGACCGCAAGCGCAAGGAGTAAGCGAGCCGCAGGAGACATGGACGTGACCACAGCAGATGATCGGGCCGCGGAAGTGGTGCGCAATTACGACGACCTTGTACCGGTTCTGGGCTTTCGCGAATACTGGTACCCGGTCTGCCTCGCAAGCGAGGTGAGCGAGAAGCCCCTTGCGATGACGATCATGGGCGAGCCGATCGCTTTCCTGCGTCGCTCCGGCAAAGTTTATGCGCTCGCCGACGAATGCCCGCATCGCGGCACCCGTCTTTCGCTCGGGAGCTGCCAGTTTCCCGGCACCAACACGATCACGTGCGCCTACCACGGTTGGACCTTCGACGTTACCAACGGCCGATGTGTCGCGGCGCTCACGGCGGGTCCCGACTCCGCCGTGAACAACAAGGTCACGGTTCGTACCTATCCGGTCACTGAATGCCAGGGCATCGTTTGGGTCTGGATGGGCAAGCGGGCGCCGGTTGCTCCGGAAGCGGATATCCCGGAGCTTCTGCGCCGGGCGACCGTGGTTAGGGTTGTGCAGCGATACACGTACGGCAACTGGCGATGGCATGTCGAGAATCCCGGGCTCGGCCATGCGCTGATGCTTCATCGCAGCTCGATGTACATGCGGGTGCGCAATTATCCGGGGATCGCCAGAGGCATCGAACCGCGCCTTGAAGAGACTGATTGCGGGCCATGGCTTTGTGAGTACTGCAAAGAAATCCAGATGGCAGCGGAATATCCGGGCCTCGGCGTCTGGCCACAGCCCGGCTCTGCGTGGGGGCTGGTGCGCGAAGACATGAGTCCACAGTTCGGCGTCGCGGCCAAAGTCTCGATGCGACTGCCGGGAATCACCCGCGTGACCCATTTCCCGATTAACGGCGCGCTCTACTATGAATGGTTCGTGCAGATTGATGCCGATCATTACAACTATTTTCAGATCGCGTGCGGGTTTCCGAAGACCGCCCTCGAACGCGCGTGGTTCTTGTGGCGTTACTACACTTGGGGCCGCCCCGCGGGAATGATCCGCTTCAATCGCCAGGACATCACGATGGTGGGCGAATCGGAGAGGTTCGCCAAACGCCATCAGGGACGATGGAACGGGCCCACGCGTCTCTATGAACCGGACCGATTTCAAATCGCCTGGCGCGATTATGCGTTACGTTATGCGCGCGATTTTGAGAATGGCAGGACGGCTCAAGAGCGCGTAGAGGCCGGACGCGGCCGATAGAGTCCGAGCGGCTGTTCGTAGCGAAGCTCGTCCGGAGCTTCAGCACGAATTCGTCCATCGACAGCTCCATTGGGGCAGAGAGGACGGAAGATGGTACGGTTTGAGATCGACCCGTCGCGGATGACGCTGCTCGTGCACGACATGCAGAAGGCCTTCGTCGGCCACATCCCGTCCTTCCCGGCGGAATGCCGATTGATCATCGCCAATCTTCAGCGGCTCATCGCCGCGTTTCGCGCCAAGAAGCGGCCGATCATTTACAGCCAGGTTGTGATGCGTCGCGACTTTGCGGATTGGCGACTCGTCACGGCGGTTTTCCCGCGCTCGGCGCTCGAAGAGCTGGCCGAAGGAAGTCCTGGAATCGGGATCTGCGAAAATCTCGCGCCGGCGCCGAACGATATCGTGATTCGGAAAAGCGCTTACAGCCCGTTTCAGAATACAAGTCTGGAGAACATTCTGCGTGCTCTTGATACCGACGCGCTGGTGGTCGGAGGGGTAACCACCAACGTCGGTTGTGACTCGACGATACGTGATGCCTTCTACCGCGGCATTAAGACCCTGCTGGTCATCGATGCGAGCGGCGCCGACGGCATCGCGGATACTCCGTGGGGGCCAATTCCAGCCGAGCAGATGCATCGCGCGACCTGCGCGACTCTGGGTCAATACTTCGCCGAGCTCGTCACGACCGAACAGCTACTCGCCCGACTCGGATAGCGCTACTTTGAACTCGAGACGAAGGAGAGACCGATGTTTGACGCCGACGGCCATGTCTTCGAAAGTCAGCGTGAAATATTCGAGTTCCTTGAAGCTCCATTCCGCGGCAAGACCAATTTGCTGCATACGCCTTTCTTCCCTGCCTTCGACGACTGGAATCGCACTGCGCTCTCGATTGCCGGAAACTATTCGGAAGGCAGCAACTCGAGCCGGGGCGAAGAAGGTAAACCGGAGCAATGGCTCGAGATGCTCGATAAGCTCGGCATGGAAGGAACGGTACTGTATCCGACGGCTGCGATGACCATCGGACAGATGAAGGAGCAGAAATGGGCGGCTGCGGTCTCAAAGGCATATAACGACTGGCTCTATGACAAGTTTCTCTCCCGGAGTACGCGGCTCAGGGGCGTGGCGATTATTCCGACAATCAATCCGGAGACGGCCGCGCAGGAGATGCGCCGCGTGGCGAGCAGTCTAAAGGGGATGGTTGGCTTCTTTATCTCGGCGGGCGTACAGCGGCCGCTGGGCGATTCGTTTTACGATCCAATCTACGCAACCGCGCGCGAGCTGAACATGATGATCGCGGTGCATGCCGGCGGACCCGGTCATCGCCTGGACATGATGGACCGCGCGATCATGGCCCGTTGCCTCGGCCATCCGACCAGCCAGATGATTCAGATGACGCACATGATGTTCAGCGGCGTATTCGAGCGCTTTGCTGAAGTCCGGTTCTCGTTCATGGAGGCCGGTATAGGTTGGCTGCTGTTTAATCTGGACCGCATGGAAGAGGCATACGAGCAGTGGTCTTACGAAACGCCGGAGTTGAAGCGTTCACCGCGGGAATACGTAACGGGCGGCCAGTTGTTTTTTCACTGCGAGACGGACGAGATGATGTTGCCCCATGCAATCGAGATACTTGGGGACGGACAACTTCTATACGCTTCTGACTATCCGCATATCGCGCCCGATGAAGTAGTCAACCGGCTCCGGAAGTTTCACCAACGCGAAGACCTCGCACCTTCCAGCAAGGCCAGGATTCTCGGTGACAACGCGCGCCGGTTGTACCGACTCTAACCCGGCTCGCCGGCATGAATGAGCGCACGGAGGCGAATGGATGAACGCCAAATTCACCCGGGATCCGGCGTTGTTGGTGGGCGCTGACAGAATACATTCGAGCGTCTACACCGACCCTGAGATTTTCGAGCGGGAACTGAACTTAATCTTCGGCCGGAGCTGGTTTTTCGTCGCCCATGAAAGCGAAATTCCGCAACCCGGCGACTTCAAGACCGATCAACTGGGCCGCTGGCGATTCCTGCTTGTGCGCCACCGCGACCGCGGCATTCGGCTCTTCCATAATGTCTGCCGGCATCGCGGCGCTCTCCTTTGTCATGAGAATTACGGCAACACGCAGGTCTTCAAGTGCATGTACCACGGATGGACCTTTGCGACCGACGGCAGTGTGCAAGGCGTGCCGATGCGCGAGCAGATGCGCGACCTCGATGTGCAAACTCATGGCTTGGTTCCGATACCCAGAGTCGACAGCTATCAGGGCTTTATCTTTGCGTCGCTGGCGTCCGCCGGTGAGTCTCTTCGTGACTACCTGGGCGGCGCGAAGCGCTATCTGGATTTGATGGTCGAGCGGGCGCCGGAAGGGAGGATTGTTGCGGTCAAACCGGTCCAATACCACTATCGCGGAAACTGGAAGCTGCAGCTCGAGAATTACTCTGACAACTATCATCCGGCCGTGCTGCATCACAGCGTGTTGTCGACCGGAGCGAAGATGTTGAAGGAAAAGTTCGGTGAGAACCCGATCGGCGCGAAGTCGAATGCCCGTTATGAGGAGCGCGTGCTGGGACATGGACATAGCATCGCCGATTATCACGGCGGACGCGGCGCGCTCTGGATGAACGCGTACGACGATGAGTATCTGCAAATGATGACGGAACGCGTGGGAATGGAACGGGCCATGGAGCTGCGCGATTCGGATATTCACTTGATAATTTATCCGAATCTGCTGGTCCATGTGCGTATGAATCACTATCGAGTGATAAAGCCGGTCAGCGTGGATCAAACAGTTGTTAATACCTATCCGTGTAAATTGGTCGGCGCGTCCAAGCGAGTGAACGACGCGTTGATAAGCAACACGTCCCATCATGTCTCCGCGGCAGGCGAGGTGCAGGTAGACGACCTGCAAGCCTTCAACTGGCTCCAGGAGGGCCTGGCTTCCGGCGCGCTCGAGTGGATACCGTTCAAGTTGTACGGCGAGGACGAACATACCGAAATGGAAGGTGAGTGCGTCTCATTCGGGACCAGCGAAGGCGCAATTCGTGGCCAGTACCGCGAGTGGACAAGATTGATGTCAGCAACGGCCGATGAGTCGTTATCCGCGCCCAACCATGACCCCGCTTATCGGTGGTAGTAAACAATGACGACGCTTCAGCGGCAACATGAGATCGAGCAGTTTCTTTATCACGAGGCCTGGCTGCTCGAACAACGGCGGTTCGATGAGTGGCTGAACCTGCTGACGGAAGACATCCTCTATTGGATCCCGAACCTCGGTGAGAGCGGCGACCTCGGAGATGACGCTGTGATTGTTTATGAGAATTTCGCCGCGCTCAAGGCCCGCGCCATTCGCAGCCTCGATCCATCGAATCCCACCCAGATGCCTCCTCCCCGAACCAAGTATTTCATCACCAACGTGACGATAACCGGAGAGTCAGAAGGCTTAATCCGAGTGCGCTCGAGCATGTTACTCTATGTTTTGCGCAGATCCGGACTGGAAACCCACCCGATTTCCTGTGAGCACCGGCTGCGTTCGACTCGCGATGGCTTACAAATAGCGTTCAAGAAGGTTTACCTGATTTCCAACAATCAACCGCTCAGTCCATTGCCGCTGATCTGAACTACATCAGCTAGGGTTCCGGTTTGATCGTGAACTGGATCGCCGGCGCCTTGCCATTCAGTCCGACCAAACCGTGAATCGAGGCGGCGACCTGGCGAGCACTTACTGGGCTAGACAAAAAATGTGAGCAGGCCCGGCAGCAGTACGTGGTCGAGCATCACTTTGCGGGAGGCAACCTTCCACGCGCCGTCGATCCTGCGCAGTCGATCTTCACGCTGTCCAACGAAAAATCTCTCTGACTCTTCGTGCCGAGCGTGGAACACCAGCAGGTTCGAAAGCACTTTCATGTCGGTGGGACACTCGCTAACAATGATCACATTACTGATGAAGCGGCGGACGCGCGATGCTGGCAGCGTGGCGTGCACCATGCCGGTATCAAGCCGTGCGATCCTAGTGGCGAGAAACTCATAGTCATCGTCGGCCAATGGCGCCTCTTCATCGGCGTCGGCCGAGCCGACCTGGCGGGCGGCAACCGAGTAGCGCGCATCGGGAGTAAAAAGTTCACGCCATTCGTGAAATCGTCCCCGGTCCAACAACAGCGCCTCGCGATAGTAAAATTGCTCGATTTCGTGCTGCAGTTCCATTGTGGGCATGTAACGCCTCCTGAGCGGGTCGGGTTGATTACTCAGTCGACCGCCATTCGCTCTGCCCAGTAACGATAGAACTCGCGCTGACAATGCTCGGACATCCTGAAACCGAAATGTCCAGGGTATTCCTTTGGATCGGAGGACGCATCGTGCCGCAATCCCATTTGATAATTCGAAAAGCAGTTCTGTCCGATCACGCCACGGGTGGCGGCTGTCAACTGTTCGAAGTTATCCGTGTCGTCTTCGCCAAACAGACCGCCGGCCGACTGATGGCGAAGGAAGTAGCGCGTCGCCTGCTCGCGCACCTTGGTTGGAGCGCCTCGATCCAGCGCGCACCACTGCCATACGTCAATCCGCTGTGGCCCGCGCGGCTGCCAGACGTAAAATTCCACCGGCCGAAGCGCTTGAAAGTTCTGGATCGCAAAGGTAGGAAAGATGTTACCCACGCCCCACGAATATACCGCTGCCTGCTTGGCCGAGAGGCGCTTCTCGAGGCGATCGTGACATGCATTGATGTAATCCGTGATCTCCGGATCCAAACGGCGAGCGGCCGTAAGGTCCGCCTCGTAGGCCTCGGAGTTGAACATCGTTTCGAGCAGCCCGTGACCATGATCGAACGCAAGGGCGTAGGCCTTGCGCTCGAGAAATGCGCCTTCCGGAATTTCCAGTCCGATCGGACGCAGGCCCAGCTTGGCGGTCCATCGGTGCGTGCTGATCACGTGATAGGTATCGCCGGCGAAATTTTCGGCTTGGATCTTCCAGTTGACCGGCAATTTGTAGCGTTGCATACCGGGTATCACTTCGAGTCCGCCGAGCGGACGCTCGATAAGGATGTCAAGATACCAGCGCAGGTCGCCGAGATAGTCGCCCAGACTGATCGAGCCCGCATCCCAGCAGCCGAAGATCAGCCCGCCGTAGCTGGTAACCTTCGCTACTTCGCGCAGGCCCCAGCGCGCGCGATCCAGGTCCGCTCCGTAAACTTCGCGAAAAAAAGGCACGCCGATGAGTTCGCCTTCACTGCTGTAAGTCCACCCGTGAAAACTGCATGAGAGCGAGCTGGCGTTGCCGGAATCGGCACGGCACACCTTCATACCACGATGCTGACAGGTGTTGAGATAGGCGCGTACTTTGCCATGCTTGTCGCGCCATACAATTACCGGGTCTTCGCCCATGTAGGTCGTGAAGTAATCACCGGGTGATTTGATCTGTGTTTCGTGGCCTAGGTAAAGCCAGCAGCGCGTGAAAATTCGTTCCAGTTCCAGGCGGTAGATCTCTTCGTCCCAGAAAATCCTGCGATGAACCAAACCGTCGCCGGTCCTGACCAACGCACTCAGCTCCTGCGCAGTCATGGCATTCTCCTTCGCCCGCAAGTCTGCGGCCCAAGCAATTAAACCGGCAATCGCTTCTCGAGCTCGGCCCAACGTCTACCGGCTATCCGCGCATTCTCCCGGATGTCATCGGGAACCACATGATACGGCGGCCGGTTCGGCCCGGCTTTCATCCAACCGGCCGCGTTCACGCGCTCTTTGACGATCCCGATGTTGTACATCGAGAACTCGTGGAAGCTGCCGTGCGGGAAAAGCGTCTGACCGGCCTTGCCGATCTCCTCCGAGAGGCGTTTTGCGGCGCTCCAGTCGCCGGTCTCTTTTGCTTTCCGGACCAGGTCGCGCAGCGCGATAGATATCCGCGGACCGCATAATGCGCCGCTGCTCCAGAAGGCGGTGCAGTTTTCGGGATCGAGCCGCGCGCCCGCGTAGATGTAGGTGCCGAGGCGGACCTGTCTGGTCTGTCCGGCGATTGAACCCAGGATCGGAAACAGCGAAGGCGACCACGCATCGTCACGAAAGTGATGCTCACTGGTCCAGACATGACCGTATCCGAGCTTTTCGGCGTGCACCGCATCGGCGATTTGATCGCGATAGATGTCGGCAATCGGACGGCGCCATAAACGCGGGTTCCGAAACGTCAGATAAATCCCGAAGTCCATCACGGACTCCTGTTATGCCCGGCAATTTCCGAGCTGACCGCGCGTTAAGCTTCGAACTTCTGCTAACGCGATAGTTTAGAACGTCTTCTTCAAACATGCGCTTGACTTGTTTGTCAAGTCGTAACTACTGTCGGCTCGGAAAGCCCGGAGGTGTACAAATGAGCGCAGCTCTTGGCGCCCGGTACAAGCGATGGGCACACAAATACTCCGAGATCGGAATGGGGCCCGTCTCGACCATGCCTGTTTGAGCGAAGTAATCTTTTTTGAAGATCAGGATATTTCTTAATTCACATTGTCGCCACACTAGACGGCGAAACTAATGCACGGAGTTAGGCGGTGAAGTGTTGACCCTGGTTGATTTCTTTCAAGGCTTCGCCGGCTTTACAGCCGATTTCGTCATATACGACGACGGTTACCGGCGCTGGAGCTATTCATACCAGCAGATCGCGCAAGGAGCGCGCGATTTCGCTGCACGGCTCGCAAACAAGGGTATCGTCAAGGGAGACAAAATTCTAATTTGGTCAGAGAATTGTCCTGAATGGTTAGTCGTGTTTTGGGGCGCTGTTTTGAAAGGTGTGGTCGTGGTCCCGATCGATTATCGGGCCTCTTCGGATGTCCTGCGCAACATACAAAAGCTCGTTCAAGCGCGGATAATTCTGGTTGGAGAAGAAGTCAAAGCTATAGGCGTGGACGCTGAGGTCTGGCGTCTCAACGAGATTACCATTTCCTCGCAAGCGGACTCCGGCTTAGGCGACCGCTTCCGCGCCGAGCCTGCCGATATCGTTGAGATCGTCTTTACCTCCGGCTCAACGGCAAGCCCCAAGGGTGTCATCATAACGCATCACAACATCGTTGCTGATCTAGTTCCGATTCAGGCACAAGTCGAAAAATATCGTCGTTATGTCCGTCCACTCTTTCCGATTAGATTTCTCAGCCTTTTGCCGCTTAGCCACATGTTTGGCCAGGCGCTGGCCATGTTTTTTCCGCCGATGCTCCCCGGCTCGGTGGTCTTCATGCGGGGCGTCGCTCCGAACGAGGTGGTCCGGCAGATTCGTCAACGGCGTGTTTCGTTCCTGGTTGCAGTGCCAAAGATGCTGGGAGTGTTACGGAAGTTCGTGGTGTCGCGATTCCCTGAACTGGCGCACGTCGAAGCCGACAACTCCTCATGGCTGGTTCGCCGCTGGCGGTACCGCAGAGTTCACCACCTGTTTGGCCTAAAATTTTTCGGCTTCGTTGTTGGTGGTGCGGCACTCGACGAACCGCTCGAAGACTTCTGGCGGACACTTGGGTTCTTAGTCGTGCAAGGATACGGCCTGACGGAAACTGCCCCAATTGTCACTTTTAACCATCCTTTTCACCTGAAGCCTAAGACGGTGGGGAAACCTTTGGCCGGCGTCGATCTCAAAATCGCGCAAGATGGCGAGATCCTGGTTCGTGGCGACATCGTAACGACCGGCTACTTTGGCGCACCAGCTAGTGCATCCGAAGCTTTCGAGGAAGGATGGTTCCATACCGGCGATATCGGGAAAATCGACGAGCAAGGCTATTTGACCGTACGCGGGCGCAAGAAGGAGCTGATTATCACACCCGAGGGTCTGAAGGTTTTTCCCGAAGACGTTGAGTTGATCTTAAACCGGATTCCCGGGGTCCGTGATTCCGCAGTTGTTGGGCGAGACCGAGTTCATGCTGTGCTCGTTCTCGAAGCGGGTGTCGATAAGGAAGAAATCGTGAGTCGTGCAAATGCGCTGTTGGAAGAGCACCAGAAGATCCGCGGCGCCTCAATCTGGACGGGAGGAGATTTGCCCCGCACCGAAGGCACCGGCAAGCTCAGGCGTGCAGCTATTCAACGATGGGTCGATAGCGGCGCCACTCCGCCTGCCACAAGCGTTTCGAATGAACTTACAGATATTTTGCGAAAGTATGTTCCCAATCGGAATATTACTCCGGACACTACTCTTGGGGAACTCGGGCTGAGTTCGCTCGAGCAGGTTGAGTTGCTGGTTGAGCTTGAGGAACGTTTCAATATCACTGTTGACGAAACGCTTTTTAAAAGAGCACGACGCCTGGGCGATCTGACTCAACAGATCTTAAAGCCGACGGCCGTGCCGGAAGAAATCGAGTTCATAAGCTGGAATCGTAGTCTTCCTGCGCGTTTCTTTCGTCGAATTGCGCTCGCTGGGCTTATCCTTCCGTTTACGCACTTATGTGCCAAGATTCGCGTTGACGGCGCGGACCGGTTGAACTCTCTGAAACCTCCGATAATTCTCGCGGCAAATCATCAGAGTCATTTCGACACGCCAGTGATCCTGGCGGCGTTGCCGTCGTTTCTGCGTTATTCGGTCGCCCCAGCGATGTGGAAAGAGTTTTTTGATGCTCATTTCCATCCGGAACGACATTCGGTCGGCCAACGGCTCGTCAGCAGCATCAATTTTTATCTCGCGACACTGCTTTTCAACGGCTTTCCCTTGCCTCAAAAGGAGGCAGGAGTTCGTGAAACTGTGCATCACATCGGCGAACTCGTGAGCGACCGATGGTCAGTGTTGATTTTCCCGGAGGGTGAGCGAACTGCCAATGGCGAGATTGGAAAGTTCCAGGCGGGGATTGGGTTGATCGGCTCGAAGATGCGCGTGCCGGTCGTGCCGTTGCGTTTGAGAGGCGTGGACCGGCTGCTCCCTCGTGGTTCCAAAATGATTCACCCGGGGGAAGTCGAAGTAACTTTCGGCTCCGCAATGGAATTGAAAGGCGACAATTATGTTGCTTTGGCACAACAGGTGGAAGCGGCTGTTCGCGCGCTATGAAGCTTTACGATCTACGGAGCGGGATGATAGTCGCCAGCCTGTTTATTACATTTTTCATCGTATTCGGCGCAGGCTACGATGCGGCCGGTGTGTTTTTCGCTCCAATGCTCAACGATTTGAGGTGGAGTCGCACTGGCAGAGCTGGTCTCAAGCCTCATAGACCGTTCGAAAAGAAACCCCGAACCATTAATATGAGAATTTAAAGAAATATTATGACTCGTTTTGCTATAGACTAAGCTTTATCCTTCTATACTAGTTTATTTTGAGATCCACGCCAATCGGCGACGTTAATTCGGGCTTTCTGGTAGGTGATTTTTAATCATGAACATATAGTGCTGTACGCCGTTTGCTTCGGCAGGCTTGTTTTGAAACATCTGCATAACTAATTGATTGATGATTAACTTGAGAGCCTTGTCTCATCAGGATTATCGAGAGCCATTGGCAACTCGATTGCATCTCAGGAGCCGGTAATTTGCCGCTCGAATAGCACGCTATTGTATTTACATCATTTGAATGCCAATCCGCAGGCTTTTCGGAGCAAACTATTCGCCGAAAAGGCGGAGGACTCGATAAAATGCGAGAAGCCGTTCGCAAAATGCGGCCTCGGTTGCTTTTTCAAAGGAGAGCCACGCCATGATGTGGTTGGTTCGACTGGCGTTGCGTCGCCCGATTTCGGTCGCCGTAATGGCGATGTTGATGCTGGTGTTGGGAGTGCTCTCGTTCGCCCTGATGAACGTCGATATTTTCCCTGCGATCAACCTGCCAGTCGTGATGGTGGTCTGGAATTATCCTGGATTGTCCGCCCTGCAGGTCGAGCGAAACATGGTTTGGATTAGCGAGCGCGCATATTCCACGACCGTTAACGATATCGAGCACATCGATTCCGAATCGATAAATGGCATCGGCATTCTCAAAGTTTACTTCTATCCTGACGCAAACCTGGGTTCTGCTATCGCGCAGATCAATGCTGTCTCGGAAACCCTTTTGACGATCCTGCCGCGCGGCGTCCAGCCACCGCAGATTATCTCTTACGATGCCTCGAACGTCCCGGTTGCGCAGTTGAACATCTCGAGCGATACCCTTTCGCAGCAGCAACTCTTCGACTATGGTTTGAACTTTGCCCGAGTTCAGCTCTTCACGATACCCGGATTTTCAAGCCCTGCGCCGCTGGGCGGCGTGCAACGCGCAGTGATGGTCAATCTGAACCCAACGGCGCTTTATGCCAATGGACTCTCGCCGGCCGATGTGGGGTCGGCGCTGGCGCAGGCGAGCGTGGTTATTCCTTCGGGCAGCGCGCGAATCGGCAACTATCAATATAACGTCGACATCAACATGATGCCGGACACGGTGACAGGCTTTAATCGACTGCCTATCAAGGTTGTCAATGGAACGTTAATCCATTTGGGCGATCTCGCGCCCGTTTCGGACACTCATCAACCCCAGACAAATATCGTGCGCATTGACGGTCGAATCGGAACCTACCTCCTTGTAGTTAAGCATGCCGCCGCGTCAACGCTTGCCGTCGTAAATGCCGTGAAAGCACGGATTCCGCAGATCCTCGCGATGGCTCCTAAAGGACTCAAAATCACTCTGACCTTCGACCAGTCAAAATTCGTTCGTGCTGCACTTTGGGAAGTGGTGCGCGAGTCATGCATCGCCGCGACGTTGGTTGCGCTGATGGCGCTGGTCTTTCTCGGTTCGATGCGCAGCATGCTGATCGTCATCATCTCCATTCCGCTGTCGATACTCACCGCGTTTATCGGGCTCAAGCTCTCCGGTCAGACGATTAACATCATGACGCTCGGCGGCCTCGCGCTGGCCGTCGGCATGCTGGTTGACGATGCCACGGTGGAAATCGAAAACATTCACCGCAACCACGCGATGCATAAGCCGCTGGTCGTTGCGATACTTGACGGCGCGGCGCAGATCGCTACACCCACCCTGGTCGGTACGCTTTCGATATGTATTGTGTTTTTTCCGGTCGTCCTCTTGTCCGGGGTTGGCAAATTTTTGTTCACGCCGCTGGCGATGGCCGTAGTGTACGCGATGCTCACTTCCTATCTGTTGTCGCGTACCCTGGTCACGACCATGGCGCATCATTTGTTGCCGGAGACTCACGATGAGCATCTGGGCGACGGATGGTGGGATCATTTTGTCAGAGCCTTCGATGCCCGGTTTGGCCGGTTCGCGGATTCCTATCGCCGGGTGTTAACGAATTTCATCGCGGCGCGAGCAATCACGCTCAGCGCCGCCACGTTGATTGTAATTTGTTCGTTTATTTTGGTGAAGGTCGTAGGCGAAGACTTCTTTCCGGTAGTCGACGCAGGCATGATGCGGCTTCACGTTCGAGCGCCAACCGGAACGCGCTTGGAACGAACCGAGTTAATCGTTGACCGGATTGAGCGCGCGATTCGAAAGATCATCCCGCCGGACGAGCTTCAAACCATCAGCGACAATATCGGCCTGCCGATCTCATATGATTTGGCTTTCTATCAGACTGACAGCACCGGAACCCAGGACGCCGACCTTCTGATCCAACTCAAACCCAATCATCGGCCAACCTCAACCTACGAAGCTCGCATCCGGCAGATGCTGCAGAGCGATTATCCGAACGTGACCGCCTATTTTCAGGCCGCCGACATCGTAAGCCAGGTGCTGAACTTCGGACTGCCCGCAGCAATCGATATTCAGGTCACTGGAAATAATTTGCAAGCCGATTACGCCGTCGCCGAACGGCTTAAGACGAAAATGCAAAGAATCCCGGGAATTGTGGATTTGCGGATTGCTGAGCCGCTCGATTACCCCACGTTGCGCGTCGACGTCGATCGCGACCGTGCGCTGCAGTTGGGCATTACCGAGGAGCAGGTCGCATCGGGTCTGCTCACCGCACTCAGCGGTAACACCTTGATCCAGCCGACGTTTTGGCTCGACCCGAAGAGCGGCGTCAATTATGACGTCATCTCGCAGATGCCGATTCACTATGTGAACTCGATTCAGGCGCTGGAACGCATTCCAGTTCAAGGTTCAACCGCTGCGCAGGGTTCCACTTCACCCACAATCGACGGCACAACCAATACGCCTCCTAGTCAGGTGCTCGGCAATGTCGCGACGATTTCACATGCACTCGATCCTTCTCTCATTGCACATTACACGGTACAGCGCGTAATCGACCTCGATGCTGGCGTCGCCGGGCGCGATCTTGGCAGCGTGGCGGCCGCCGTTCAGTCGTCCATCAGCCGGATCGGTCAGCTCCCGCCCGGCATGCAAATCGCGATTCGCGGACAGAACCAGGCGATGAATCAATCGTTCAAAACACTTGAATTGGGTATCGTCCTCGCAATTATTCTCGTCTATCTCCTCATGGCGGCGAATTTTCAGTCGTGGGCCGAACCTTTGATCATCATATTGGCAGTGCCGGGCGCGCTCACCGGTGTTCTATGGATGCTTGTGATAACCGGGACGACTCTGAACGTGGAATCACTTATGGGGGCTATAATGGCTGTCGGCGTCGGTGTCGCAAACGGCAATCTTTTAATCACCTTCGCGAATGATTTGCGCGAGGAAGGCAAGAGTTCCGTCGAAGCTGCGATCATGGCGGGCCACATCCGCCTTCGTCCGATTCTCATGACCGCGATGGCTATGACTCTGGGCATGCTTCCAATGGCGTTGGGCTTGGGCAGCGGCTCGGAACTCAATGCGCCGTTGGGCCGCGCCGTAATCGGAGGATTAATCGCCGCAACCGCGACTACGCTCTTCGTGGTTCCTGCTGCTTATTCGCTCTTTAGCCGCGTACTGAAGACGAAGCGCGAGCGCGACGCTGCGATCGAATCAGTAACCCTGCCAGGAGCATGAGCTTGATGCGGTCGATAATGGAGAAACTGTTCAGCTATGAACGACCATTCTGAAAGTACCGCCGGGGAAAGACCGGGGGTTCGTTACGTTTTTATTTGGATGTTGGCGGTGATCGCGGTCTTTATCGTCGTGTATGGATTAGTCCTCGCCAGTGCGCAGAAGATCAGGGTTCAAAACGCGCAATTGGAATCGAAGTTAGCGCGGGGTCCGCGAGTTCTGGTTGAGCCTGCGCTTGAGTCAGCCAGCCATAAGACGCTGGATTTACCGGCGACGATTAACGGTTACATAGAAACTCCAATATACGCCAAGGTAGCTGGATATCTTAAGGAGATTCGTGTCGACAAGGGCGCGCGAGTGCACAAAGATCAGATTCTTGCCGTGCTCGAATCCCCAGAGCTCGACAAAGAAGTCGCCGATGCACACGCCAACTACTGGTTACAAGAAGTTACCGACGAACGAAACCAACGGCTTTTCCGCGCCGGCGTGATAGCTGCGCAGGCGGCCGACGAGTCGCATTCAGCAATGCTACAGGCCAAAGCCGCTTACCAGCAACTGCTGGCTATGCAGAGCTACGAGATCGTTCGCGCTCCTGTCGATGGTGTGATCACCGCACGCTTCGTTGATCCAGGAGCGCTTATTCCCCAGGTCACTTCGCCAGCAAACGGGGCCACTCCGATTGTCAAACTCGCGACGTTGAAGCCGCTGAGAATCTACGCTTGGGCGCCGCAGAGCGCCGCGCTGTTCATCCACGACGGCGATCCTGCAACGGTCACAGTGACCGAATATCCGGGCCGCAACTTCACCGGCAAAGTTACGCGTCATCCCGAGGCGCTCAACGCCGAGAGCCGAACGATGCTGGTGGAGGTGGATTTGCCAAATAATGATCTATCGCTTTACCCCGGAATGTACGCGCGGATGCGAATCAGCACGGACCGGTTGAAGCCGGCTCCGACCGTGCCCGACGATGCTCTTATCTACCGGAACAATCGGGTGTACGTGCCAGTCGTTCAAAACAATAGATTGCGTCTCGTCCAGGTTACACTGGGCTTCGACGATGGGTATCGGGTCGAGGTCACCAGCGGCTTACAACCCAACCAGATGGTCGCGGTAAATGTCAGCCAGTCGGTGGAGAATGGCGAAGCCGTCCAGCCGACACGAATGAAGCAGTAACCTCTCAATTTCCTTTCTTCACCTTTTGCTTGTCTTACTTCGGAAGACTATATCCGTCGATCCATGGAAATAGGTTGCCCTTTGGTCGCTCAGCCAAAGTATCATCGTGAATGTTGAGCGCGGTCGCGATGATTTCGTTGAGTCGCGAAATCAGTCCCTGGTCGCGGGCGGTTGAACTATACTGCGCGCTTTCAATTGCGAAATCGCGCAACTCCTGTTTCAATGCGCTCAGACGCGCATCACTGATGTAATCGACGGTAAACCCGTCACTCAGAAAACTCGCCAGCACGCCGAAGCCGCGGGCGCAACGGCGCAGGCTGCGCGCCTCTTCGGGATTAAGCGTTTCGAGGGCGTCTGCGTAAAGCAGACAGGCAAGCTCGATTCGCCCCGCAAGAACGCGCTGCGCCTCCAGCTCGGTTTGACGACGCCGTGCCGCGCCCACCGACGCAACCGAACGCCAGTTGCCGAGGCTGATGGTGTTGTTAATCGCAATAGCGCTCAATCCGGCGGAACTATCCCTGACTAAAGCCGGAACAAGTACGGCGATTGATTTCAGCGGAATATACCGGCTTAGAGTGACAATTGTATTCGCTGAAACGCTTCCGTGAGGCGTGATCCAGCCGCGAGCCTCAACACTCGTCAGCAGCGGGTCATCAGCGGGCAACGGCAATATATATATCTTGTCAAAGGCCGGAAGATTATCGGCAGCGTCATGTCGGGGCTGCACCTCGACCCAATGGCCTTTTTCGCACGTTATCGGAGCAAACACCGCCAGGGCCGGACAGAGCGCGGGCTGATAGTCAGCGATTAGCTGCTTAGTCAGCCTCGCCTGATTGATTTTGTTGGCGAGCTCGGCGGCTGTTTGCCAATCGACGCCGCGTGGATAACGCAGCCCCATGTCCCAGCTAAGTTCCGGTGCAAGTGCCGGAACGCCGAAGGGAAATATCGTGGCAACCGCCGGAATCACGCACGCAACAAAAGCGGACGCGCCAGCGCTCACGATGCGGCGCGTCGCCTGCGCGAGCATCACTCCGGCAATTACACTTCCGGCCAGTGCTGATTGTAAGATGAGCCTCGCGGGATCGTGGAGCAACCAGACCATCGGCGCTACCAGCCAGGCCGCTAAAAACGGGTTGCGTCGAGGCTGCATTAATATTGTGACCATTCCGGCAATAGTCAGTAAGTCGAGTAATGGATCAAACAGAAGGGCCGGGTAGCTTTGGGCGCTGCTGAAATAGTTCAGATATCGAATCACATGAAACGCATAAGGAAAGGTCAGTATCCCGATCAGCACTCCGACCACCCACAGGTCGCGCCATCGTTTCGTCAGCACCGCCGTAATCAGGATCGCTACCGGCACGACCGCGAAACCCGCCACGTGCACATAGATGGCAAGCGATCCCGCGATCGATGCGAAAATCGGGCGGCCCCGAACGAAAAACCAGATCGACCACCCGACGAGGATGAACAGCCATCCGGAAGGGATGCCTACTGCAAACGAAGAACTTGCACATGCGGCGCCGGTCAGGAGACTTACGGCGAACAGCAATGCCCACGCTCCGTCCAGTTGGAACGCGAAGAAAGCCGCCGAACCAACAGCGGCGCTCCACTGGACGAGTGCGGCGATTGCGTTGGCGAGTACATAGTCGTCGCCATTGCCGCCAAATAGCCAGCCGAGCCAGCCGATGGCCGCCTGGAATAACGGCCCTTGGAGATTTGGACGCCCTTGTGGACCGAAATTGACGTGGTCCCACGGCACAAGCCAGTGCTCACCCCATTGCCGGGCCATCGCCACGTCATAGGCCGAGTCAATGGTGACCCGGTAATCGAAAATCGAAAGGGCAAGCAGGCAGAGGTGCAAGAGGTAAATCGCACCTGCGGCAATCAGTGCAGCTCGTGAATATTGGCGAAGATACGAGGATGAGGCGGCGACGCCGTTCGATCGTTCACCTCTTGCTGAGGCCGTTAGATGCGCCCCCGGACTGGAGCGGGTGTCGCATTGGTTGGGGTCATTAACTGCGGTGGCGCTCACAGAACATATTCGGCAACCAACGAACGCATCAAAACTCAATAATTACACATTACATTTCGCACAGTGGCGCTATACTTGCCGGCGACGGTTGGAGTTCAGGCTTGGCGGGCCTGATCGATGTCGGGAGCTTGTGACTTGATATAGTCACGGAGCTGACGTTTCAAGCGGGCTTCGATCTGACGAACGCGTTCGCGGCTGATCCCAAACTTGTCGCCCATCTCCTGCAGCGTCATAGGCTCTTCGGCAAGCAGGCGCGCGCGGAAGATCTCCAATTCCTTGCCGTTTAGCGTCTTGGCGAAGGCATCGATCCGATCGCGGGCGAAATCGCGGAACTCCGCATCGGCGAGCTCGCTCTCGGGATTGCGCTCCGGGTCTGAAATCACGTCGAGCAATGGCGTCTCTTCGCCGGCGACTACGGGCTGATCGAGCGATAGCTCGCTCTGTCCCAACCGCTCGCGCATCTCAATTACTTCGCTCTCCTTGACGCCGAGGCGCTGTGCGAGCAGGCGCGGCTGCGGATCGAAACCCTCGGCCTGCAAGCGTTCCATTTCCTTGCGCAGGTTAAAGAAGAGCTTGCGCTGCGCCTGCGTCGTGCCGATCTTGACCAGCCGCCAGTTGTTGATCAGGTAGCGATAGATGTAGGCGCGCACCCACCACACCGCATACGAGGGAAAGCGGATACCGCGATTGGGGTCGAAATTTTTAACCGCCTCCATCAGACCAACATTGCCTTCCTGGATGAGGTCGAGCAGATTTTTTGAAGCGCGCGCGAACTCGTAGGCGATCTTAACTACCAGGCGAAGGTTGGCGGTGACTAATCGATAGGCGTCGCGCGGGTCGTGATACTGATGATAACGCTGGGCGATCTCGACCTCTTCCTCTCGAGTGAGCAGCGGAAAACGCCGGATTTCAGCCATGTAACGGCTCAGCGGATCGAATGGAACGAGCGCGCCACCCTCGCCGCGACTCTCGCCTTCGCCGCTTGCTTCGTCGGCGGCGACAGCCGCTTCGTCGCCGTAATCCTCGGCGCCATCGAGATCGATCGGCAGTTCCGCTGACGCGATTTCCGGGAGTTTTGTGCTCTCGCCGACAGACTCGTCCGCGGCGGGCTCGACCTCGGGGATTACAGGCGCGTCCGGGTAACGCTCGATCCGGTCAGCCTTATGCGCAGGAGACTTCCGGACCGCCTTTTTGCGCTTACGTTCCACTGGCCGACCTATTGGCGGATGAACCGGTACTGCATGGCGCCGGATTGTCTCATCCGGCGGAACGATCAAGCGGCGCTATGCTTCGCGCGCCGGCCGATCCAGTATGACCTTCCCGGCCGCGATCTCGCGCAATGCCGTGACTACTTCCTTGTTGTCGGATTCGACCAGCGGACGCGCGCCCTTCAGCAGTTGCTTGGCGCGGCGCGCCGCAGCCAGCACCAATTCAAAGCGATTGGGAATCTGCTCCAGGCAATCTTCAACGGTAACTCGGGCCATAGCCTATCAATTTTCCGGCCATCGATCGGCCAAGTCAACCGTGTGGGACGCTTAGAACGCATCGAGCGTGGCGGCCAGACTACTCAGAATCGAAGCCACCTGTGCCGGGCCCTCCACCCGGTATTGTGCGACACTCCCGCCCTCGCCACCAACGGTCACCGTGACGCCACGCCCTGCGAGCGCACGGAAGGCGTCTTCGTCGGTGAGGTCATCGCCGAAATAGACCGGCGCGGTGTCCGTGCCGATGCGCTCGAACAGCCGGAGAACTGCAGCGCCTTTGTCGGCCCCGTGAGGCGTCGCTTCAGCGACCATTTTGCCGTGCTTGATCTTCAATTGAGGGGCGTTGCCAGCGACAAATCGCTCAAAATCCTCCAACACGGGACGGGCGGCAATAGGGTCAGCATTGCGATAGTGCAGCGCGACAGCGAGGCGCTTGTCCTCGACGGTCAGGCCGGTGCCGACGGGTATTCGTTCGCGGAGCCATCGGCGCACTTCGTCAAGCTGACGCAGCGCCGGTTTCAGGTTAGGTACGATTTCGCGCCGGCTCTCCGGATCGGCCATTTCAAGTCCGTGAACGCCGACCAGGTAGATTCCGCGTGCGATTCCGAGCAGTCGTTCAAGTTCGGACAGCTCGCGGCCGCTGATAACCGCGATTTCGATTCGATCGCGATGCGACGCCATCGCGATGATCGCCTCACGCGCCTGGTTCAGCGGCCACGCAGCGGCGGGATCGCTTACGATCGGCGCGAGCGTGCCGTCGTAATCGAGCATCAGCAGGAGCCGCC
>Ga0209061_1001461_pt1 | contig 39227 bp, 37 predicted proteins | sample Coa_R1_10_FD_187157 | JGI IMG/M metagenome (GOLD analysis project Ga0209061, IMG submission 187157) | Surface soil microbial communities from Centralia Pennsylvania, which are recovering from an underground coalmine fire - Coalmine... | ecosystem: Environmental > Terrestrial > Soil >... | reverse complement strand
CTGGGCGGTGCTCGACCTCATCATCACCCAGTCCACCCGTGTCGTGTTCACCGACCTCGAGCGCCAAGCGCTCACGCGCATCGGTGACACTCACTCTCTCCCCAGCCCCGAGGAGGTGGTTGCAGCCTAGGGTATAATGTAACTATTGATACGAACCTGCGCCGTCAGGATTTACAGCGGCACAGGGACGCAACCGCCAGCGGCATAGCAGCACCAGGAAAGCGCATAAGCCATCCTACCACAAACCACACTTATTTGCGAGACACCACACTACTGAAGCTCGCCGCACCCACGTCCGGATGCGCGAGCCCGTCGCCGGCGGGGCCCAATCCATGACCACCCGCGTCCCATTGCCGGCCGGACGACCTCCTGGCCAACCTCTCAAAGCGGTTTCACTGTGCCACATCACCCTCCTCCGCGACTCAGTGCGGCGTCGATCCTGATCCACCGCGTCGCTCTCGCCGGCGGGTGTGAGTCGGCTAAGCTCGTGATCGCCACCGGGGCCGGCATGCGGCCGACGGAGATCACGGGGCTGGCCGAGCACCATTGGAACCTGGAGAGGATCCTGGGACCGCGGTCTCTGATCGACTTCAGGGAGGCTAGCGGGATCCAGGTCGTGGCGAAACACATGAATGGGTGAACGCGGCAGCGGACCACCGACGGCACCCGGCGAGCGCCTGCGAGCCGCTTATGTCGCGGTAGCGGCGCCGGTCGTCTTGCGCCCACCGAGTGGAGCATGTGTGCCGCCGGCCTCTCGTGCGGCGCGGGTCAGCACGAGTAACGGGCAGCGGGCGCTGCGGGCGAGCTGCTGAGCGGTGCTGCCATGCATGAGCCTACCGATCGGGCCGTAGCTGCGTGAGCCGATCACGAGCAGGTCGAGCGAGGCGCTGTAGAGGGCAAGCTCCTCGGCCGGCTGGCCGTAGGCCGCATGTGGCTCCACGCCGTCGAGCGACGCGACGCGCTGGCGGGCTGCGTCGACCACCTCCTCGATCGTCGTGCCGTCTGCGGCGAGTGGTCCGGTGAACAGGTAGGCCGGGAACGCGACCGCCTCAAAGGCCGAGAGCTTCGTCTGCAACTCGGCTGCCAGCTTGCGCGCGACGCCTAGCGCGTGCTTGCTCTCGGGCGAGCCGTCGTAGCCGACGCCGATCTCCCGCATCGCAACCGGGTGCGTGCTGTAGCCAGCGGGTGCGATCGCGACCGCGCACGGCGCGCCGTTGAGCGCCGCCCGCGTGTCGTCGCCGAGGAGCACCCGTCCGAGCAGCCCGCGCCGGGAGGAGCCGACCACGAGCAGGTCGGCGCCGGTCGCCTCGGCGAGCTCGTGTAGGCCGCGCCCCACTGAGGGTGCGCCATGCGAGTGAAGCTTTGCAGCGACGCCAGCTTCTTCCCGCGCCTTTTCGAGCAGCTCTGGTGAGCGCTCGCGCTCGGTTGCCTCGTAGGCGCCGCTCGACCAGCGCCAAGCCTCCGGATCGTGGCGATAGACGTAGGCGAGGGTCAGCTCGCCGTCCTCGCCGCGAAGGAGCTTGGCCAGCGCGATTGCGTCGCGGCCGCCGTCCTCCCCATCCACACCGACGATCACATGTTTGAACATCTCGGTTCCTCCAGGGTTTGCTGCATCGAAGCTAGCTGGCCGGCGCCAGGCGATCATCGGTGGCCGGCCCCCTCCTACTGCGGGTTTCTACGCAGCCCGCTTGGCGGGTGCGCCACTGCCAGCGCTTGGCCTCGTACTCGGCCGGCAGCGCTCCCTGCACTATCTCCGCGGCGTCGAGCGCGCTCGGTGCGACTGACACGAGGACGCGTGCACGAGCCGCGCTCCTTCCGGCCGAACTACTTGAGCGGCCGCTCACGGATGCCGGGTCGACGGCGGCCGCGTTCGGCGTGCCCATAAGGGAGCTGTTGCACGCCCGCGATAGCGTCGACTCCAGCGGGCGGCGAGCCGATGAGCCGTTCGAGTCTCGCGAGGCGACGCGCGGATATGTCGACGCGCTGTTCGCTCCGGTCGCGAGCGGATTGGTGATCGAGTTCCGGCTTCCACCGAAACAGGGCAGGGCAAGGTGTCCGCGCACTGCGAGACTGGCAGCGCCGGCGCCAAGATGCACGTGCGGTCACGGATGCAGGACTGTCGGCCGGTGTGCCTGGGTCAGCGTGGGTACGCGCCCGAGGTGGCTGCAGCAGACCCCGGACGCGGGTCGGGCGTTATGCGGCTACGAGGTCGCGTCGCTGGAACGCGGCGATGCCGGCTACGGCGGCGAGCGCACCAAGTCCGGTGAGTGTGCCGATGGTGGTCCAGTTGAGGCTGGCGGCGGGCACTGGGCCTAGGTGGGAGAACAGTGCTGTGTCAAGGAGCAGGCGGTTGCTTGTGATGCTTGATCCGATGATTTCGATTAGGAACGACCAGAGGATCAGTGCGTAGAGGAGGGGCGCCGCGAGCCGCGGGACGAGCCCGAAGAGGAGTGTTCCGAGGCCGAGGATGAACAGGGCGGCCGGCATGAGATTCAGCCCCGTCTGCAGCATCGCCGTAAATCCGACTCCACTGTTTCTGCTGGCCACGCCGATCCAACCGCCGAGTCCGGCGGCTATGCTGATGGCGACCACGAGTGCTGTGGCGAAGCGGAGGCGGCCGTCGACCCAAGTGCTGCGACGGAGGTAGCGCGCCAGCAGGTTGTCGAGGTGGCCGTCGGCCTCCTCCTCGCGCATTGCGGAGATCTGGCCGGCGGCCGCGAATGCGACGAGGGCGGCGATGTAGAGGAACTCGTACCCGATCCAGGCCGTCGCGGCGCTCACGTGATGGCCGCCGAGGCGACCCACCTGCTGTACCAGAGACCTATTGAGTGATGGGCTGGCGGTGGCGGCAGATCTAGCGACGATCCCAAAGACCAGGGCAAGCAGCGCCAGCCCGATGGTCCAGCCGATCGCGCCCGGGCGCTCGAGGCGGACGACGAGCAGCGCGGGGCTGTCGAGCAGCCGCGTGTCCGATACGGCCGCCCCGCGACGGGCGAGGATCCCGGTGCCGACGTCTCGCCGAGCAGAGAGCGTGACCGCAAGCGCGGAGGTGGCGACGATGAGGACGACGATGGGCACGAGCGCGAGCGGCTGCGACCCGGTCAGCGGGTGGAGGTTCTCGACCCAGCCGAGCGGGCTCAGCCAGCGCATCCAGCCAAGTCCGCCGATCGAGTCGGCAATCATCCGGGTCACCAAACAGACCGCGAACACCGCAGCGCCGAGACCGTTGGCCTGGCGGCGCGTGCCGCCCAGTTGGCTGCTCAGCGCCCCGATGGCCAGAAACATCGCAGCGCTCGCCGTGACCATTGTGGCATAGGACACCGCGGCCCCGACGGCGAGGCCGACATCGGGGTTCGAACCGGCCGCGATCGTGCCCGCTGCGGTCAGAGTCCAGAGCACAACCCATCCGCCACCGAGCCCGAAGATCGCCTGCAGCGTCGCGTTCGGACGTGTCGTCTGGCCGGCCAGCAGCAACTCCCACCGTCCGGTGTCCTCTTCCCGTCTCACCAGCCGGGTCGCGGCCAACAGCCCCCAAACCGCTCCGACGATCACCAGCAGCCCACCGGCACGCCATTCCAACCAGCCGCCGACGGTATCAAGGCTCCGTGCCACGCCCACGACCGCGTTCAGACCAGCGTTGTGGCCGAAGCTCTGCATAAGGTTGTGGCGCGAGGCTGCGGTGGGGAAACTCGTGTGGTAACTGAGCGTCTGCTGTGCCACGAGCCCGCCGAACAGCACCCCCCACAGCCCTGCCGATCGCGCCGCACTACGGGCGGTACGCTTGGCGATCACCGTCGCGGCGCGACGGTCACCCATGTGGGTGTCAGGCGGCATGCGCCGCATCCTTTTCAGATGCCGGCCCGCCGCCATAGTGCGCCAGGAACAGCTCCTCGAGCGACGGCTCGCGGCTCAGGAGCTGATGCACCCCCGAGGCGGCAAGCGCGCGCAGCAGTGGCTCGACCGAACCAACCACCTGGCAGCGGACGTGGTTGCCCTGCACCTCGACCGCGGTCACACCCGGGATCCGCGACAGGTCGGGGGGCGGCCCGTCGAACGTTGCATCAATCGAGAGCGCTGACAGGTGGCGCATCTGCGCCAGCGTGCCCACATCGACGAGCTCCCCAGCGCGAAGGATCGCGACTCGATCTGACAGCGCCTCGACCTCGCTGAGGATGTGTGAGGACAGGAACACCGCCTGCCCGCGCGCGCGTGCCTCGCCAACACAGTCGCGGAACACCTGCTCCATCAGCGGATCAAGGCCGCTGGTCGGCTCATCCAGGATCAGCAAATCGGCCCGCGAGCTGAGCGCGGCGATCAACAGCACCTTCTGACGATTGCCCTTCGAGTAAGCGCGCACCCGCTTTGATCCGTCAAGGCTGAACCGCTCGACCAACTCCTCCTGGTAGGGCAGATCAACCTTACCCTGCACTCGACCCAACAGGTGCAGCGTCTCGGCGCCGGTCAGTCCCGGCCAAAGATTCGCCTCCCCTGGCACGTACGCCACTCGCCGGTGGGCCTCCGCCGGATGCGCCTGCGCATCCACGCCAAATATCTCCGCCTGCCCTGCAGTCGCCCGAATCATCCCCAACAAGCACCGGATCGTGGTCGTCTTCCCAGCGCCATTCGGTCCCAGGTACCCGAGCACCTCACCCTCGGACACCTCCAAATCCAACGGACGAAGTGCCACCGTGGACCCATATGACTTCGTCAACCCGACCGTACGGATTGCCGGCACTTTCGTCATCACACTCCCTAACGCTCGCCTGACGGCACCAGCCCATCGTCCGCCGCGTCGGAAGGGGAAACATCCGCAGGCGATCCCCATCCTCATTGCGCGAAAATACGGACGGTGCCAACTCCGGGCCGCTGGATGAACCATGACGCGCCGGACCAGGCGCGATCGACAGCCCCGGGCACTATGACGTCGATGCCGCGCTCTACGATTCGCGCAGCGGCCAAACCCTCCACAACGTCCGTGAGCCCGTCGGCTCGTCGCGGGTCGTCAAGGCCACACCAGCGGACATCGGCTGGCGATCGATCCGGTCTGCCAGTTCGTTGTCGATCCCGAACGCTATACGAAGGCACGACCCACTTCTTCTGCACCACCCTCACCTGCGCTGGAGCGTTCGTCCGCCATCCCGATCGGTTCGTCGGCTGACGACTCGTTCGGCTGACCTGACGAGGACCAATCGTCAACCGTTGATGACGCTCGCCTCTCATGGCGACGCGAATCGAGGCTTGGCCCGCCGTATGGCGAAGTAGCGCGTCCGCGTCAGAGCAGGTCCTTGACCTCTTGTGTGCAGCGTCCCCCAATCTCGCCAAACCCGGGTCGGGTGGTGGACACGCCTACCCCACGTGTGGCTTTCCGGGATGCTGGAGGAAGTGCTCGACCCTGAGCCGAGTCGTGTGATGCATCTCGAGGTCCTTGAGCTCCTCGCGCGGGATCCATCGCACCTCGGTCGATTCGTTGCTTGAGCGCAGCTCGCCGCCGAGCAGCCTCGCGTGAAAGCAGATGTTGAACTGCTGACGGACCTCGCCGTCGCTGTATTCGATGATGTGGCGCGGGTCGCTGAAGGTGCCGACGATGCCGTCGACGCGGACGTCGAGTCCCGTTTCCTCGCGGACCTCCCGCTCGGCGGTCTGGACGATCGTCTCGCCGAAGTCCATCGTGCCGCCGGGCAGCGCCGAGAAGTTGCTGTCGACGCGGCGCTGCATCAGGATCTCGCCGCGTTCGTTAGTCACGACCGCGCTGGCGGCGGGGATGAGGGAGTTGGGCTTGGGAGCGTTCGGATCGTCGTAGTGCTCGGTGCGGGCCACGGTCTCGTCAGCCTACGTCACGTCGCTGGCGTGGAGCCTTCCCAGACGGCCTCGAGGCTCTGCAGGTAGTTCGCGAAGAGCTCGCCGGAGCCTGTCAAGCCCGGTGAGACGCTTCTGGTTCGAATTTAGTGAGCGGCGGCCTGCGGCTTGTTGATCCAGGCGGCGGTCGGTAGTTGCGGCGGCGCTGGTGGCTGCGAACGAACCGCTCAGGATGGGCGGCGAAGGCAGCATCGAGCACGCCGGCACGGGCCGCATGGAGCCGCTCGGCGGGACCGTGGTGGACGGCGGCCGGGGTCATCAGCCCGATTCCGGAGTGGCGGTGCTCGTGGTTGTGCCAGCCGACGAACGCTCGGCAGTGAGCGCGGGCGTGCTCGATCGAGTGAAACTGGGCGGGGAACTCGGGCCGGTAGTTCAGGGTTTTGAAATTTCGACTCCGAGTAGGGGTTGTCGCTGGAGGTGTACGGACGGGAGTGCGTTTTCGTGATGCCCAGGTCGGCGAGGAGGAAGGCTACGGGCTTGGCGCGTTGCGGCCCGCCGCGGTCGGCGTGCAGCGTCAGCAGCCCGGGCGTGATCTTCTGCTGCTCGGCGGCTTGCTCGATCAGCGCCCTGGCCAGCTGCCCGTTCTCCGGGTATTGGACGGTCCAGCCGACGATGTAGCGCGAGAACACGTCGAGCATCACATACAGGTAGTAGTAGGTCCACTTCGCCGGGCCCTTGAGCTTGCTCACGTCCCAGGACCACAGCTCGTTGGGCCGCTCGGCGAGCAGCTCGGGCTTGTTGTAGGTGGGTGGGTCAGCTGGTTGCGCCGCTCCCGAACCGCGCCGTGGTGGGCGGCGAGGATCCGGTACATCGTCCGCGGCGAGCACAGGTAGGTGCCCTCGTCCAGCAGCGTCGCCCATGTTTCCTCCGGGGAGACGTCAACGAACCGCTCTGAGTGCAGCACCTCGAGCACACGCTCGCGCTCGGGCTCCCTCAGCGCCCGCTCAGGTCTCGGCCGGGGCTTGGGTGCTCTGGGCTCCGGCGGCCGGCGACGACGGTAGATCGTCGCCACCGACGCGCCCAGCGCCCGGCACGCCGGCCTGGTGGCGATGATCGCGCAAGCTCCTCGACGGTGGCGGCGATCATCGCTCGGTGCTCCTCTCGGCGCTGCCCGAACCGAGCATCTCCTCCAGCAGCGCTGAGACGTCTCCCTGAATCTCGATCACCCGACGCGCCTTCGCCAGCTCGGCCTCAGAACGCTCAAACTTGCCCTTCAGCTGCGCGATCTCCTGCTCGCGCTTATCGGCCGGCTTGCGCCCCCGCGGCTTGCCCAGCTCCTTCACCGCGCCGTCCTTGCGCTGCTTGCGCCAGTACGCCAGATGCGACGTGTACAGGCCCTCTCAGCGCAAAAGCTCACCGACCTCGCCCAGCCGCGTGCACGCGTCGGCCTCGGCCAAGATCCGCACCCTGTACTTCGCGGTGAACGACCTGCGCCTGGCCTGCTCCACCAACTCGGGATCCAGGACCCGCTCAGGGGCGGGAAGCCCCTCCGGCGCGGCGCGCCCGCCGGCCCCAAAGCCCAGCTCGGCTACGCCTCCCTGGTCTTCGCGGCCGGCAGCAGTCAGCCCTCCAGCCGGCAGTGCTCCGTTCGTGTTCGCCTCCAACATGCCCGGCGTTCTCCGTACTCGCCCCCAAGGTCATTGATTCCTCGATGGTGAGCGTCTCACCGGACATTGACAGAGAGGGGTCGCCGGCGAGCCGGCGTAGGTGGAAGACCGGTGCGGCGACCGCGTTCGTTGCGTACAGATGCGCATCGACGAGCATCTCATCGTCGAAGCGGTAGATCGAGTTGTAGAGCGTCGTGTCGTGGAGATGGATGCTGATGCCCTCAGTCCCGATCAGGGGGCGGTAATGGAATAGCGCCAGCTCGCATCGAGACACGATCCCGTGGCCGAAGCGCTCGTCGATGCCGCGGGTCTTGATGCGGCCTTCCTCGGGATCTCCGAGGGCCACGCGGATCGTGCAGCCGGCCGCCGCCTTCTCTCGTAGGAGGTCGTTGAGGTGCGGATCTTGCTCGTGGAGGAACACGGCCGCGTGGGCGAGGACGTCGATGTTGCGGTTTGCTCGGCGGAACAGCGCCAGCCAGAGATCGGTTGGAACCTGCGCGCGGCGCGCATACAGCGCGACCAGCTCGGATTCGGTTGCGGTCCGGACCCTGTCGCCATGGAGGATCTCTGGCCAGAGGTACGTCTCCTCCTCGCCGACCAGCTGGACGATCTTCGACCTGAAACGGGCGACGGGAGTCCGGCCATTGATCCAGCGCTGGGCGGTCTTGAGGTTGGCGCCCGTCGCCTCCGCGATCGCATCCAGATCGACCTGGGCGACGGCCATTGCAGTTCGCAGACGCTCGTTCGCCACGTTCCTCCGCGGGACGCTTTGGGACGCGACAAATCTACAGGGACGTCCTGACACGTCCCGCTGTGCGGTTGAGGCGTCCCGGCCAGTGCTGCACAGTGCCCGATGTGGCTGCTTCCCAGGTTGAGCGGCTCAGTCCCTCGGCGGTCGGCGGCGCCGATGTCGCCGCCCTTGCCGAGCTGATCGCTGACCGCCTGGCAGACCGACTCGCTTCGCGAATCGCGCAGTTGATCGCAATGGGGAGTGCGGATGCCGGCAACAAGGATGCGAGCGATCTCTGGAGCGCTCGTCGGGTCGCCATGCATTACGACGTCGGCGTGGCGTTCGTCTACCAGCATGCCGACGAACTCGGCTGCATTCGCCTGGGCGGGGGACGGCGCCCATGGCTTCGGTTCGATCCGCGCGTCGTCCGCGAACGGTGGCATCGAGTAGGCGAGATGCCCGCGACCGCGCGGACTCGCCGCCGACCGTCGAGACGAACCGCCGGGGGGCTCCCCGCAGGACTTACGAGCTCCTCGAATACGACCCCGAACCGTGAGCAACGCCGGGCATAGACTCGCCGGGTCAGGCCCGGCTGCCGCGTCGGCTGTCGGGCGTCACTCCCGAGACCAGGAGGTCGATATGGAGAGAGGAGCGCGCGGCGAGGTCCGCGTGCACGAGCGGGTCGATGGCCGGCGCACGTACAGCCTGCGCTTCCGCATCAACGGCAAGCGCCAGTGCCTGACCCTGGGCACCGATGCAGACGGCTGGAACCAGCGGTGGGCCGAACGCAAGCTCGAAGATGTCCTCGCGGCCGTCCGCGCGGGCGTATGGGAACCGCCGGCGCCCGCGGGCGCGGACGACGAGCGTGAGATCACCTTCCACGAGTTCGCATCTCGGTGGTGGGCCGCGCGCTCGGCCGAGGGGCTACGCCCCAAGACCCGCCAGGACTACGAGTGGCAGCTGCGAAAGCATCTGCTGCCGTTCTTCGCCGAGTACCGAGTGGCGGGCATCGACCGACCCTCGTCGAGCGGTATCGCGAGAAGAAGCTGATCGAGCGCGAGCAGGTGAAGGAGGCAGAGGCCGCCGGCCACCCGATGCGGGACAGACGCGGGCAGCGGCGCAAGCCGCTGAGCAATGGCAGCATCAACAAGACGCTCGTAACGCTCTCGCAGATCCTGGAGACGGCGGTCGATCGAGGGTTGCTGGCCAGCAACCCGGCCAGCGCCAGGCGCCTGCGGCTCCGAACCTCGAAGCCCACCCACCGCTTCCTGGAAGCGGACGAGCTTCGGGATCTCCTCAACGTGGCCGGCGAGATCGACCGGACATCGCGCCGAAATCGGATCGGGCGGCGGGCGATGATCGCCGTGATGGCAAAGTCCGGACTGCGCGTGACGGAGATGTGCCAGCTCAGGTGGAGGGACGTCGACGTCCACCATCAGCGGCTCATCATCCGAGAGGCCAAGACGGACGCCGGCGTCCGGGAGGTCGACCTCAGCCTCGACGTCATGGAGAGCTGATGGCTTGGCGGGCACGCCGGACGACAAGCGGGCCCGATGAATTCGTGTTCGCCACCGATAGCGGCAGAGCCCAGAACAAGACTCCGCGAGCGTGTTCTCCGGCCGGTCATCAGCAGGACCAACGAGCTCCGCGCCGAGCGAGGGCTGCCAAGGCTGCCGCAGGTGACCCCGCACGCGCTCAGGCGCACGTACATCAGCCTGATGATCGAGGCCGGGGCTCCGCTCCCGTACGTGATGGCCCAGGTCGGCCACGAAGACTCGCGCACGACGCTCGAGGTCTACGCGCAGGTCCAGCAGCGGCTCAGCCGCCAGAAGGTCCACCAGGCGTTCGACGACCTCCTGGCCAGCGCCGGAGAGGCCGCGGACGTTCCGACCGAAGGTCGCGAGAAGATGTCGCGATCGACGCTTGTGTCGAGCCTCGGCGACGCTGAAAACACCGCCGCTGAAGGCCAGGACGCATCCCGTGGTCCACGGAAGCGGTCCACAAACGCAAGCAAGTAGCTCCGAGTATGACGCCCAGCAAGCGCACCCAAGGGAAAAGCCCCGCTAACGCGAGGCTTCTGAAGATGGAGCTAGCCGGACTCGAACCGGCGACCTCCTGGGTGCGATCCAGGCGCTCTCCCAGCTGAGCTATAGCCCCAACGTGTGGTGGATCTGCCGGGCCCCATCTTAGCCGGCCGACCTTCGTGCCGCGGTAGCTGCAACGCGCGACCGCGGGTACCGGCGGATCTGCTCGTGACGGTCGATACCCTCCCGGCGTTGGTGCTTAGATGAGCTTCCGCGCCAAGCTGACGAGCTTCTTCGCGCTGATCGTGGTTCTCCCGATGATCGGCGTTGGAGTGGTGGTCGTCCGGCTGATCAACGACAGTGAGAGCGCGAAGGCGAGCGCGCGGGCAGCGGGTGTTGCGAGCGTCGCCCAGAGCCTGTATGCCGGGGATGCGGCCGCGGCGCGGGCCGACGCCGCGGCGCTTGCGCGCCGCCCCGCGCTGCTGCTCGCCCCCGATCTGCGGTCGCGGCTGCGCACTCTGCTGCGCCAAGGGGGGCTCGCGCGGATCGAGGTGGTGCGCGACGGGCGGGTGGTGGCGGATGTGGGCGCGCCAACCGCGCTCGCGCCGAGCACCGCCAAGGTGCTGGTCGGCTCGCCGCCCAGGGCCGAGAGGCTCGCGGTCTCCGTGATCACGGCCGGCGAGTACGGCCGCAGCCTCGCGGCACCCGGCGTTGCGGTCGTGATCCGCGCTGGCGCCCGCACCGTGTACGCAAGCCTCCCTGCGCTTCGGACGCTTCGGCTGAGCGGGACCCAGACGGTCAGCGCCGAGGGGAGCTCGTGGCGGGCCGTGACGCAGTCGCTGCCGGGGTTCGACGGAGTCCCCATCCGCCTGAGCGTGCTCTCCAACCTTGCCGCAACCGCGGGCTCGGCCGGGGTCAGCAGAGACGTCGCGATCGGCTTCATCGCGGGCTTCCTTGCGCTGGCTCTGGGGTTCTCGCTGCTTGCCTCGCGTGCGCTCCAGGGTCAGCTCCGCCGCTTCCTGCAGGCGGCGCGGCGTCTGGCGGCCGGCGACTTCAGCTCGCCCGTTCCCGTCGAGGGTCGCGATGACTTCGCGCTCCTCGGCCAGGAGTTCAACAACATGTCAAGGCAGCTTGAGCGGCGGCTCAGCGAGCTTGGGCGCGAGCGCGCGCGCCTGCGCGAGTCGATCCGCCGGATCGGCAAGACCTTCGCCTCGAACCTTGATCGGCCCGCCTTGCTGGAGCTTGCGCTACGGGCATCGATGGATGCCGTTGGGGCCGAGCAGGGCCGCTTGAGCGCTCGCTCCAGCCCTGCCGAGCGCCTCTCCGAGCAGCTGCGCGTCGGGTCGCTTGCGGGGCTTGAGGCGGAGGTCCTCGAGGCCGAGCGGGCCGCGCTCACGAACGGCGCGCTGGGGCTGAGCGGCGAGCGGGAGGTGAGCATCGCCGCCGTGACGCTCGCTCCGCTCGAGCCGCGTGGTCGCGTGGAGGGGGTGATCACCGTCGCCCGCCGCGGGCAACCGTTCGATCAGGACGAGGCGGATTTGCTGCGGTCGCTCGCCTCGCAGGCGTCGCTGGCGCTCGAGAACGTGCGCCTGCACGAGCAGGTGAGCCGCCAGGCCGTGACCGACGAGCTGACCGGCCTTGCCAACCACGGGCGCTTCCACGAGCTGCTCGCGACGGAGATGGAGCAGGTGCGGCGCTACCACCATCCCGTCGGCCTGATCATGCTCGACATCGACAACTTCAAGGCGGTCAACGACACTCATGGTCATCAGCAGGGCGACCTCGTGCTGCGGGAGGTCGCCCGGGTCCTGCGCGAGAGCTCGCGCGAGGCGGACCTCCCCGCGCGCTACGGCGGCGAGGAGCTGGCGGTGATCCTGCCCCACACCGACCTTGACGGCGCCTACGCCATTGCTGAGCGGATCCGGCGTCAGATCGAGCGGATCCAGGTGCCGCGGCTGGCCGGGCCGGGGACGCTGAGAATCACCGCCAGCCTCGGCGTCGCGGCAACGACCAGCGGCGATAAGAAGGAGCTGCTGGCGGAGGCCGACGCGGCGCTGTATGCGGCCAAGCGCGCCGGCAAGAACCGGACGTTGCGGGCGGCGACGATGGAGCTCAACGTCGGCGCGGGCGGCTAGGCTTTTGACAATGGGTCTACTAGATGACGCGATCAGAGACCACCTGGAGCTGATGCGCCGACACGGCGCCGATCCGGCTGAGCTGGAGCGACTCGAGCGGGACGCGCTTGGTCCGGTGAGGCGCCCAGGCGCCGAGCCGTACGAGCAGGCCCTCGAGGAGGGCGATGCCGAGGCGATCGGGCAGGCGGGGTCGCATTTGCCCGGGCAGGCAAGCGAATGGGCCGAGGTGCGCTCGCTCGACGATGTCGCCGATGAGGAGCTGGAGGTCGAGGAGGCGCCGCTGCAGGAAGCGGAAGACGGCGAGGTTGGCCAGCTGGGAGCGGGGCCGGAGGAGCCCGATGTGAGCCGCGACCGCCTCGGAGCCGGCGACACGAGCGAGGCGGCCACCGCCGAGCTTGCCCCGGCCGACGCAGGGCTCGGCGAGACGGAGGAGTACGACGTCGAGGCGGCGCTGCAAGCCGAACGTGAGCGCGCCGCCCGCGCGCAGCCGGAGTTGCCCGCAGCCGGGCAACCGGGAGCAGCCGCGGGCGAGCAAGCGGATACGCCGGGCGATGAGGATCTGCTCGAGGAGACGCCGGAGTTCCTCCAGGACGCGCCCGACCACGATCGCCTGTGGTTTGAGCAGCGCCCACCGCGTGACTTCGACTTCGGCGGCTAGCCGCGGCGCCTGCGGTCAGAGCCCGCGGCCCGATGGTCGGCAACCGCAGGCCCGGCGGCGGCGCGCCGTTAGACTCGGGTCTCGCCTGGGGCCATAGCTCAGCTGGGAGAGCGCCTGCTTTGCACGCAGGAGGTCACGGGTTCGAGTCCCGTTGGCTCCATCGGTCGTAAGCCTCTTCAGCGAGCTCCGCTTGCGAGCACCGCCTCCTCGAGGTGCGCGGAGACGACCCAGTTGGGGGCGTCGACCACCTCGCAGATCTTCAGATCTGCGGCGACGCTCGCGAGCAGGTAGGCCTCGAGCCGGCTGAGGCCGGTTAGGCGCTCGAGCTCGTCGAGCAGACCGCGGACGGCATCCCGCGCGGCCTCCATCAGATCCGAGCCGATGCCGGTCGTCGCAAGCTCAGCTCCGCGACGAGCAGCGTGCCCGGTGGTCCGAAAGAGCGGGAATGCGGGCGCTTGCCCCGGTAGCAGCCTGAGCCGCAGGCGCACCTCCGCCGCGGTTTCGATCCCGGTCCCGCACACCTCGCCGTCGCCCATCGCCGCGTGGATGTCCCCGACCGACAGCAGCGCTCCCGGTACGGCCACGGGAAGGCGCAGCACCGCGCCTGCGGTCAGGTGGCGGATATCCATGTTGCCGCCCTGGCGAGTGGGGGGGAGGATCGGATGCTGGCCGGGCTGGGCCGGGGCCAGGCCGATCGTGCCGATCATCGGGACGCACCTGAGCTCGACGCCAAACGGCAGCGCAACGGCGTCACCGGCGATCCGGCTGATCGCGAGGCGCGCCTCCGGGAACTCGTCGGCCAGCAGCCCGAAGCCTGGAATGTTGGCGGTCCAGCCCCAGTCGGCCACCTCGATCGAGAGGATCTCGACTTCGAGCGCATCCCCAGGTTGGGCGCCCTCGACGAAGATTGGTCCGGTGACGGGGTTGACCCGGTCGAGCGAGAGCGCGACCAGGTCGGCGCTAGTGGAGCGCGGGCCGAGCTGGCCTCCGGAGGCCTCGGCGGTCTGCACCAGTACCTCCTCGCCGTCACCGATGCGCAGCTGGGGGGCAAGCGCGCGGTCCCAGCGCCAGTGAACTTGCGCTCTACCGAGCCGCATCGCCGCCGCCCGCCGTCGGTTCGAGCTCGAGGTGAACCAGACCGACGTCGACTACCCGCTGGGGCTCGCGCGAGTACAGGACGATAAGCCAGATCAGCCCGACCAACATCCACCCGCCCATTGCCAGGCCCATATATGAGATTGGTGGGGTGAGCGGGGTGATGAACGAGAAAGCAGGGATCCCAACTGCGGTCAGCCACGCTGGCACGAACGCGAGGATCCCGAGCAAGGGGATCAGGAGATGCCCGATCGGGTTGAGCCCGCGGCCGCGACGCGCGAAGAAGCCGAGGCATGCCGCGTCCGCGAGGATGTAGACGCTCACGAGGATGATCACGATACCCGCGCCGACCATCGCAAACGCGGTCGTGGGCCCATAGCCGAGCCCTAGACCGAGCGTCACCGCTGCGGTGAAGACTGAGGTTATGGTGACACCGAGCCAGGGTGAGCGGTGCTGCGGATGGACGAGCGCAAAGAACGCCGGGAACGTGCGGACCCGTCCCATCGCGTATGCGGTTCGACTTGCGACGTTGACTCCCGCGTTGGCGTTGGCGATCGTGGAGTTGACGATCGCGAGGAACACAAACACCCAGAACACCCCATAGATCGCGCGTGCGATTCCCACCCAGGAAGCCGCTCCCGCGCTGGTGAAGCCGGAGAAGCGCGTCGGCCCGAAGGTGATCGTCGCCGCGTAGGTGGTCAGCACGTAGATGAGGCCGATGCCGAGCGTCGCACCGAGCACAGCCTGGCGGACAACCCGTCGCGGATCACGCGCCTCCTCCGCCAGCGGAGCCGCGCCCTCGAAGCCGCCGAACGCAAGAATCGTGTACACGGAGCCGGCGAAGATCCCGGTGATTCCCCGATACCCCTTGGGGGTGAAGGAGGTGCCAAACACCGCACCCGTATTGTGCGCGCCGGCCCGGACGATGAACATCACCGCGAGCACGAGGAACACGGCGATCTCAAACGCGCCAAGGACGGTTCCCATCCGGGTCGACGCGCGGATCCCAAAGAAGCCGACGATGAAGATGATCGCCGTCCCCGCAAGCGACCAGGGCCACCACAACCCTGGAGGGTAGGCGCTCCACTGGCCGTGGAGCGTCCCGGCGACGGTGAAACCGAGCTGCAGAAGCACCAGCGGGGGGATCAGCGCTCCGACCATCGCATAGCCCCAGGCCACCAGGAAGCCGAGCGAAGGGTGAAGGCCACGCGCCGCGTAGGTCGCCAGCGATCCCGCTGAGGGCAGCTCGCGCGCGAGTGCGCCGATGCACCAAGCGCAGAGGAGCGATGCGATCAGCGCGAAGATCACTGACAGTGGCAGCGAGCCCCCGGCGAAAGCGGCACCTGCCGGGATCGAGGCTGCGATCGCCGCGCCGGGTGCCATGTCAGTGATGCTCTGAAAGAGCACTTCGCGCAGGCCGATCGCGCCTTGGCGCAGGGTGCCGACTCGCTCGGGCGCAAGCTCGTTGGAGGCTCTCACCGCATCTCTCCGCAGCTGTGCTGGTAGCGCGGGGCGATAGGGTACCACCAGGTAATTGAAATGGAAAGCAACCCTGCTGAGGGAGCGCACCCGCGCTGCGCCGAGTCGTCAGGGACGTGGCGCGGGGAGCGCGGTGAGGACCTCGAGCTTTCCCTCGTGGGCGTGGGCCAGGTAGACGCGCGCAGCGACGGCACGACCGCGCATCATTCGCGGCTCGCGACCGACCCCGACCCATGCGCCCTCGCTCGCGCGCTGCAGGGCCTTCACCTCGAGCGTTCGGGCGCGATCAGCCAGGGCCGCGAGCGTGTGAACCCCCTCGTAACAGGACTGCGCGTAGATACCCAGCACCGGGGCGTCTGGGCCGAAGCGAGCGTGGTAGCGGCGCGCGAGCTCACGACCAGCCTCCGTGGGCGGAGCCGCAAAGTACTCCATTGCGGAGAAGACCTTGTCGGGAACGGCGTCGGCGAAGCCGAGCAGCACGTTCTCATCGAGCGCCAGGCAGAGCTGCACGGCGCGAGCGAGATCCGCCTCGGCTGCCAGCGCGCGCTCAAAGCGGACCAGCTCCTGTCCGATCAGGGTGATGAGCAGGGCATCAGGATGTGTGGCGCGGAGGAGCCGGAGGTAGTGACCGAGGCGGCGCTCCCCAAAGCGAAGGTAGATCTCAGCCCGCGCGGAGGCGCCGAGCGCCGCCAACTCGCGGCGCGCCAGGGCGTTGACGCGACGGGGCCAGATGTAGTCGTTGCCGATCAGCGCCCAGCGGCGCAGCCGCTGCCTTACCAACCACGCAAGTGCCGGCGCGAGCTGGTCGGTGGCGCATGCGCCGATCGTGAACAGCCCGGCCGCGTGTCCGCCTCCCTCGTGAGGGGGCGTGTATACGTACGGGAGCCGTCCTGCGAGCCGACTGCTGATCGCGCGGCGCACGGCGGAGGTGTGCATCCCGACAACGGCGTCGATGCTGTGGTCCAGCGCCAGCTCGAAGATCCGGCGCGACGCGCGCTCCGGTCGATCGCCAGCGTCCACGGCCGTCAGCGCAAACGGGCGGCCGGCAAGCCCGCCCGCGGCGTTTACCTCCTCGACGGCCAGCTCTGCCGCGGCGAGCGACGCGGGCCCGAGCAGTCCGAGCGGGCCGGAGAGGGGGATCGCAAGCGCCACCCGCACCGGGTTGGGAGGGTCGGTTATGGTCCTGGACGGCGGCACGGAGTAGAAGCGTGGCGGCACGACGCAGACTCGAGGATCACCTTAGCTACGTGCTCGCTCAGCTCGAGCGACAGATCGATAATGAGCTTGCAGGAGCCTTCGCCGCGGAGGGAGCGCCAGTGGAGTATTGGCGGGTGCTGAAAGCGCTTGCGGAGGATCCAGGGGAGTCACCGACGCGGCTTGCTCAGCGCGTGCTACTGCGGATGCCCACGCTCACGAAGCTGATCGACCGGATGGCGGCCAAGGCCCTCGTCTACCGGCGGCCGGATCCCACCGATGGGCGCCGCGTGCGATTGTTCCTGGCCGATCCCGGACGGGCGCTACTGGCGCGGCTTGATCGCCGGGCGGCCGCGCACGAGCGCCGCATCGAGCAGGAGCTCGGGACGGAGCGGGTCGCGGCGCTGCGCGCGCGTCTTGAGGACCTGCGCCTCGCGCTCGAACAAGCCTCGCCCGAGCGGCGGGTCGCGCCGTTGCAACAGCGCGTGGCCGATCGGACCGCGTCGGCGCCGGCGAGCAGGGCGGGGCCTTCGCGCCGCTAGCTCACCGCGGGCGTGGCCGCAAGGCTGGGCTAACAGTGGTCGGCGGGGTCGTGAGGTGATAGCCCAAACCCTCGTGGGGTCGTAGCCCAAACCGTCTCCAGATGCGCAGTACCGCATTCTGGCTCAGTCCCACCTCGGCCGCCATTGACCGCGTCGACCAACGCTGCGCGTTGGCGGGGCGCTGCACGAGCGTCCTCACAACCACCTCGGCGACTTGGCGATCGGAGATGACGCGCGGACGGCCGGAGCGTGGCGCATCGACCAGGCCGGATAATCCACGCTGCGAGAAGCGCCTGCGCCACCTGGCGGCGGTCGGCCTGCTCAGGCCGAGTTGCTCTGCGATCTCCCGGTTCGACAGGCCCGCGGCGGCGGCGAGCACGATGCGAGCACGTCGCGCCCGCTTGCCATCGACGGCCCCCTCGGCAGCCCACTGCTCGAGGGCTGCGCGCTCAGCCTCGGTGAGGTCGATCGCCACCGCTACAGGGTGGGGCATCACCGAGCGGCCTTTGCTCCCGGTGGAGGCTTCCGCGCGGGCGAGGTGGACGCGCTGCGCGTGAGCTCAAAGGCGAGGGCGTCATGGACGCGGCGGACGATCTCGCCCCAGGCGAGCTCGCCCTTTGCCGCGCTCGCTCGCGTCGCCTTCCACAAGGTGCCGCTTTGCGGAACGAGCTCCGCGGGGATTGGGATGACGTCGTAGCCCGGACGGAGAGCGGCCCCATCGTCGATCGCGCGCTCGAAGTGCACGAGCGTGGGGTAAAGGTGAAGCATCAGCGAGGTCTCGAGCACGGCGGCGTGCTCCGCGTCCCACCCCGGGAACTCATCGGCGAACAGCGCGTCCATCACCGCGGGGGAGAGCTCGGAGAAGGCGGCTTCGATCACGATCACGCGAACATCGGGGTTGCGCACGCGCTCATGTGCTAACCAGGCAGCTTCGTATATGAAGTTGGAGTTCTCGAAGTGCCAGTTGAGGAGGATCAGGCGGTGAAACCCGCTGGCCACCAGGCCGGATAGCACGTCCTCGACCAGCGCCATCAGCGTCCGGCCGCTCAGGCTGATCGTGCCAGGGAACCCCTCGCCGCCGCCGGACAGCGGCCGCGAGCGGTATCCGTAGGCGATCGGCGGCGCGACCAGCAGGCCAAGGCCAGCGGCCACCTCGACGCCCAGGCGCTCCGCCAGCAACGCGTCCGTCGCCAGTGGCAGGTGGGGACCGTGCTGCTCGGTTGCGCCAACAGGAAGGACGACCGGCGTGTCATCTGCGGCGGCGGCCTTGACCTCGGGCCAGGTCAGGTCCGCAAGGCGCGCGGACGCGCGCTCATCAGGCCCCGGGGACAAGCTCATGGCGCGCCTGCGGCCACGTTGACATCGGCGGGCGGCGCGTTGCGCTCGGGCAGCGTGGCCTCGCCCGGGAAACCGAGGATGCGCTCCCGCGCCGGCGAGCGAGCGACGAGCGCGGCAATCGCCAGGTAGAGCGCGCCGCCCAGCGCCCAGGCCTCGATCGTGGGAATGCCCCACCCGTTGAGCGGGTTGCCACTCTGTCCGGGCAGGATGCCGTTCGCGTAGCTGCCGAACGCGATCATCCCGAGCAGGGCGATGATCCCTGGCCAGTTGCCGGTCGCGACCTCACGCCACGCCGGCACGCGATCGAGCCTCCTGCGGATACCGAGGACCTTCGGCAACAGCAGCTGATCGGTGTACATGATCACGGTCGCTCCCGGCACCGTCACCGCAAGAAGCGCGGTGATCCGGTAGAAGTTGCCGAGGCTCTGCGGCACCCACCAGGCCATGAACCCGCCTACCGCCGCGAGGATCAAGCACGTGTACAGCCGCCGCCAGCGGTGCCAGCCGCCGAGCAGGTTCTGGCCGGCGTTGAGCGACTCGTAGTAGTTGGCGTCATCGACGGCCACCTGCGTCGCGGTTGCCAGAATGAATGCGAGCACGGCGGCGCCGAAGAGCGAAAACCGGACGGTCTCGTCGAACACCTTGCCGAAGTCGCCGCTGCCGGCCCGCGCAGCCATGATCCAGCCGGCCGTCGGCAGCACGATCTGGCCGACGAACAGACCGATCGCAAGCGGCGAGACGCAATCGCGCAGCCGCGGCCGCGCGTAGCGAAAGAGGTCCGGCTCATTGCCGTAGGTGGCGAAGCTGATGCCGAGGATCACGCCCGCGACCAGCGTGCTCGAGCCCGGGGGGTGCGTGCTGAGCACATGGGCAGGGGTTACGATCAGCGCCTTGACGAGCGTCCATACCACCCAGAGCAGCGTCAGCGGAGCTGCCACGTACCTGGCGAACAAGGTGATGCCAGTGAAGCCGAGGATGTTGTTGATGATGCCGACCACCGCGATCAGGATCCCGATTGTCAGCACCGGGCCCCAGCCATAGAGGCCGTTCCACATCGATGCCAGGAGGTTGGCTTGATAGCCAACCCAACCGAGCGGGATGATCATCACCAATAGCGAGACCAGCCCCGACCCCGCCTTGCCAAAGATCGAGCGGCTCATCAGTGCGTGCGTCTGCCCGCGCGTCGCCCCCAGATAAGCCGCCGGAATCGCATAGGCGAGGTAGCAGCTCGAGCTGATCGCCACGACGAGCAGCATGCGCCCGAGGGTGAAGCCCTCGCCGTAGAGCGTGAAGCCGAGCGCCATGTAGGCAAAGCCGGGATAGAACGTGAGCCACAGAGGCACGTGGTGAGTCCAGGTGCCACGCCGCTCGGAATGCGGGACGATCCCGTCGTGGCTTGAGGAGTAATCGTGTTGGAGCTGCTCCCGGAAGCTCCGACGCGCGGCTGTCCGCCCGGTGGTCTCCATCATGCGCCTTTCGTTGCGGCCTCAGCGGGAGATGATGTTGTGCTCGGGGCCGTATGGGAACTTGGTGATGTTCTCGGCGCCGTCCGCTGTCACGATGAGGATGTCGTGCTCGCGGTAGCCGCCCGCCCCGGGCTCGCCATCGGGAATCGTGATCATCGGCTCCATCGAGACGACCATCCCCGGCTCGAGCACCGTCTCGATGTCCTCGCGCAGCTCGAGGCCGGCCTCTCGGCCGTAGTAGTGGGAGAGGACGCCGAAGCTGTGCCCGTAGCCGAACGTCCGTCGCTCGAGCACCCCGTAGCTGCGGTAGATCTCGTTCAACTCGCGGGCGATGTCGCAGCAGCGGGCGCCGGGCCGGATCAGCTCGAGGCCACGCTCGTGGACCTCGACGTTGATGCGCCAGTAGCGCAGCGAATCCTCATCGCAATGGTCGAAGAACAGAGTGCGCTCGAGGGCCGTGTAGTACCCCTGGATCATCGGAAAGCAGTTCAGGCTGAGGATGTCGCCTGCGCGCACGCGCCGCGTAGTCACCGGATTGTGGGCGCCGTCGGTGTTGATCCCGGACTGGAACCAAACCCAGGTGTCTCTGAGCTCGGAGTGCGGGTAGCTGCGGGCGATCTCGCGCACCATCGCCTCGGTGCCGGCGAGCGCTACCTCGTACTCTGGCACGCCGTCGCTGATCGCCGCGACGATCGCCTCGCCGCCGAGATCGGCGATGCGTGCGCCGCTGCGGATGAGCGCGATCTCCTCGGGGGATTTCACCATCCGCTGGCGCATGCACCCCTCGCTCACGTCGATCAGCTCGATCGAAGGGAAGAAGCGCTCGAGCTTCTCGCGAACCTGCAGGGTGATGTCGTCAAACTCGACACCGAGCCGCCGTACGGTTGGGATCACCTGCTGGACCGCTCGGAAGAAGTTGTCACGCTGCCAATCCGTGTAGACGATGTTCTCACCGTAGGTGCGGCGGTATGGCTGGCCGTAGTCGATGTTTGCCGACACCGAGGTCTGGCCCTCAGGCGTAACGATCAGCCCGTACAGCCGGCCGAACGCGCAATACAGGAAATCGGCGTAGTAGTTGATGTTGTGATAGCTCGTGAAGAGTACGGCGTCCACGCGAAGCTCCTCCATCAGCTTGCGCAGGCCACCTAGGCGGCGCTCCATCTCCTCTGCGGAGAACATCGGCGCCACCTTCTCACCGTTAGGAAGGGTGATCACCTGGGGCCGATCGACTGCGGTGCTGCTCACTGGCGTCTCCTCCGTGTCTTGCGCTTGTCAAGCGCAGTATCGATGGCCGCAGCAACGTGCGGAAGTGGCGAAAGGCCTAGAGTGGCACAGTGAGAGCTGTAGAAGGCTACAGGGTCAAAGCTCCTCTCGGGTCAGCTGGAGTCGGAGGCTGGGTTGCGCGCCCGCAGGGCGATCCAGAAGTCAACCCGATCATCCATCGAATCGAGACTGCGGCCGGTCAGCGTCTCGATCCGCGCCAGCCGCAGTCGCAGCGTGTTCACATGGACATGGAGGGCATCCGCCGTCTCCTGGTAGCGCCCCCCAGAGCCCAGGAAGAGCTCGAGCGTCCTGACCAGGTCGGTGTGGCGGCGGGCGTCGTGCTCCTCGAGCGGTCGGATCAGCGTCGTGAAGAAGGGGTCGAGCAGCTCCTCCTCCTGAAGGCCGATCAGCAGCGCGTGCGAGGCGAGCGTGCCGTGCGTCGCATATCCCGCGTCGCGACGGCGGGCGGCGAAGCGGCGGGCATGGCTTGCCTCGATCATGCTTCGTCGCAGACCTCTGACGCCGTCGGCGGGACCGCCAACTCCGACGAACGCTCCAGGACCGACGGCCGCGTGGAGCTGCTGCGCGAGCAGCGTGAGGTCCTCGTCGGCGCGCACCTGCACGATCGCGACGAGCTCCACTCCCTTGATCGCCAACGCTGCCTCCGCTCCGCGCGCGCGAAGATGGCTGCGCATCGCCGCCAGGGAAGCTTCGAGGTCCGCCGCGGCGCAGGAGACCGCACAGAGGCTGCCCTCCGGATCGAGCCCGAGCGAGCGCAGCCGCGCCGCGGCGACGGGAAGATGGGCCTCGCCGGCCGCGAGGAGGTCGAACAGCTCGCCGACAAACCGGCGCTCGGCCTCGGACACCGCCCGCTCGTGCTGCAGCTCGATGGCGATGAACGCCAGCGCCTGGTCGATGATCGCGTGCTGCTCGGTGGTCAGCTCGCCCTCGCCGACCGCGAGGACGAGCGCGGCATCCCTTGCGGCGACCGGGACCGAGAATGCCACCAGCTCGCCGTGTCGGGTGCTCGATGCGCCGGCGGCGATCACCGTCTCGGCGGCCTCGAGGACCGCGACCGGCGGTGCTTGGCCCCAGGTCTCGGCGATGATCCCGCGCCCGCGTTGGATGACCGCTGTCGGCTTGGGGAGCAACCCAGCGAGGACGCGCAGCAGATCGTCGAGGCCACATCCAGCCTGCAGGCTGTAGAGGAAGCGGCTGCTGCGCTCCAGGGAGTCCAGCAGGACGCGCTCGCGCAACTGGCGCTGAGCTTCGACGAACTCCTCGGCGATCGCGATGAAGGCGACGTCGGGCGGGACGCGAAAGAGCGTGAGGTTCCCGGCCCGGCACGCCCGGACGAGCTCGTCGGGGACCTCGGCGACAAGGGGGTTGAGTCCGAAGCCGAGCGCCGCCGCGTTGGCACGGATGAGACTGGCCGCGAATGCGCTCGGGGCGGTGCCGTGCCAGTACCAGATTCCGGCGGTCAGCACGACCTCGTCTCCGCGCAGGTACGGGGAGGGATCCGGCATGTCGCTTGAGTGCACCCAGCGGATCACGCGCTTCAGGTCGCCGGCCACCATCAGCTCGAGCCGCAGGTGCGGGCGCGCCACGAGCTCGCTGACGGTCAGTGACATGGCGCGCGTGCGCTAGCGGCAGTCGGCGAGCTGCGCATGCCTAGGCATGCGCCCGCAGCGAGCGCACCACGCGGCTGTGCTCGCGCATCGTCTCCATCCCGTCGCGTCCCGGCTGGCGGCCGAAGCCGCAGTACATCGCGACGCCGAAGTCGCGGAGGTAGCGCGAAGCGGTGGCGTGCCTGCGCCTGAGACCGCTCTCGCCATCGATCGGGAGCACGATTCCCAGGAACACGCGCGCCGGGCCGGGCTCGAGGTCGACCAGCGGCCGAAAGAAGGCGCGGTCCTCGCTGCGCAGGTAGCGCGGGCCGGCGAGATGAAGCCAGTCGACGGTGCGTCCCGAGTTGGCAACCGCGAAGTTCGCCATCCGCACCAGCAGCCCGTAGTCGCGCGCCTCATACATCGGCCACTCGGGGAACGTCCCGTAGCAGAGGTGGTAGCCGACGAGCGCCTCCTCCGGGATCAGTCGCGTAAGCCGCTCGACCGGTCCGGCGAAGCGCTCCCACGCCCCCTCCGGCGTCCATGCCAGCATCCCCTCGAGGTCGAGCACCTCGTAGCAGACATCCCACTGGAGCGCAAGCTCGGAGGGAGGAACCGCCGCGGTCAGCCTCCGCAGCTCGCGGGCGACCAGCTCTTCGAAGGCTCGCTCCACGATCGGGTAGTCGACGGCGTAGCGGGCCTTGAAGCCGTTGAGCGCGCTGGCGGGGAACGGCAGGCCGACCTGGAAGCGCAGCCCCTCCGGGATCACACCCTGCTCACGCAGCGCCCGGAACCGCTCATACGAGGCGATCGCATCGTCGATCCGCGGCCACGAATCGAAGCGCAGCTCGCGCACGCCGTCGCGCAGCGCGAACACCGGAGTCTCGTACGCGTGGCGGGGGATCCCACTCGGCGAGGAGGTCTCCGCGACGACAACGATGTCCGGGTGGGGGCGGCAGAGGCGCTCGCGCTCATAGCCGACCCATGCGGCGCGCGGCCCCGTCTCGCCGTCGGGCAGCGCGAACACGAGGTCGCCGAACAGCTCCGCGCCTGCGCGCAGCGCCTCCTCGGTTGAGCCCGCCGGCAGGCTCCCGACCAGGAGTAGCTCGCTCCTCACTCGGCTCATTCCCGGACCCTCCTCGCTCGGCCTGTACGCATTTGAGCATCGATCTTACGGTCCGGCGAAGCCGCCGGCGACGCTGCGGTCAAACGACGGCGGCGACCGCGACGGCGACGAACAGCAGCGTCAGGTAGAGGAGTGAGAAGTGAAAGAGCTGCCCGGCCCGGCGCGGGTTGGGCCTGCGCCAGAGGCGCAGAGCGAGAGCCACCAGGCAGGCGTCGAGGGCGCCAGCGGGCACGAGGTAGCTCCAGGGGGCGCCGGCCGCGCCGGGGATGATGTCGATGTGCCCCCCGACGGCGACGCCCAGCGCCGGCAGCAGCGTGATCAGGCTGAGCGCAAGCGCGTACAGCACGATCTGGCGTGCGGTGTGAGCTGCGCCGCGGACGACGGGGAGCATCGGCACGCGCGCGGCCTCGTAGGCGGGGGCGATCAGCAGCGCGAGCGCCCAGAAGTGAGGCGGCGTCCAGGCGAACACGATCAAGAACAAAAGCAGCGCGCCCAGGCCGAGGCTGCCGCGCGCCGCCGCCCAGCCCGACAGCGGCGGGATCGCGCCGGCGGCGCCGCCGATCACGATGTTCTGCGGCGTCGAGCGCTTCAAAAGGCGCGTGTAGACAAGCACGTAGAAAGCGCCTCCGGCGAGGGCCAGGAGCGCGGCCAGCAGGTTGTCGAGCGTCGCCATCAACACGAAGGAGCAAGCGCTGAGCGCGGCGCCGAACGCAGCTGCCCGGGCCGGGGCGATGCGGCCCGCGGCGACGGGGCGCGAGCAGGTGCGGGGGCCCATCAGGCGGTCGATGTCCCGGTCGAGCACATGGTTGAGCGCGCTTGCGCCGCCACAGGCCAGCGCTCCGCCGACAATCAGGGCAGCGAGCGCGAGCGTCTCCGGTCGACCACGCGCGGCGGCGATCATCGCGCACACCGCCGTGAGCAGCAGCAGGGACATGATCCGCGGCTTGGTCAGCGCGAGGTAGTCGCCGAGCGTGGCGCCGCGGACGCGGAGGGCACGGTCGGCCAGGGCGGAGCGGGAGGGCGCGCGCGCGGCGCTCACGGCTCAGCCGGCGGCGAGGGGGGCGAGCGGTGGCTCTCCGCAGGCCGCTCGTCGGGGGTGGACGGCCGCCGGGCGTCGCCCGAGGCATCCGAGCGCATCCCCGAGTAGGCGCTGGCCTCCGCAGGCGGGGCCGCCGAGGACCCCGGCCCGAGGATCTGGGCTGGGGGCGCGGGGTTCGCCGCCTCGGGCGCCCGCCGCAGGAAGCGCATGTAGAGATAGGAGATGACGACGAACAACCCGGCGGGCACCGTGATCGTCAGCAGCGCGCCGGCGAGGAAGCTTGCGATTGGGAGCGTCTGCATGCCGTAAGGGGCCATCAGGTGCTGATCGCCGCCGGGGGTGAGGTGGTGGTCGTATAGTCGGCCGCAAGCCAACGATGGACCCCGGTGAGGACGGTCAGCGTGTAGGCGACCGACCCGGGCACCCACATCACCCCGCCCGCGAGCTGCTGATCCCCGAGCGCGGTGATGTTGCCCGGGCGCGTGGCAAGCGCCGCGTAGTAGCCGTACAGGGGATGGGGGTCGAACACGAGCCACACGGCAAGCGCCCAGCTGACCACCATCGAGGCGACCGTGTAGGCAATCCGCGCCGGCCACACGAGGCGCGGGCGCAGCGGCCCCGGATCGATCACGCGCGCCCAGAACAGAAGGCCGGTGAAGAAGAACAGGGCGTGCTCGCACGCGTGGACGGCGCCGTTGGTCAGCGTCAGGTCGTAGGCGGCGGGGATGTGCCAGGCGATCAGGTTGCCGTTGAACAGCACGAGCGCGGGCAGCGGTCGTGCTATCGCTCTGAGCGGCGCCGCCAGGTGGGAGCGCGCGAGCGCCCGGCCCACCGTGGCGCGCGCCCGGAGCGGCAGCGCCCGCCACATCCGCGGCCACGGCGCTCCGAGCAAGAACAACGGCGGCGCGACCGTCAGCAGCACGACGTGCTGGAGCATGTGCACCCAGAAGAGCTCATCGGCGTAGTAGTCGATCGGCGAGTTGAGCGCGAGCACGATCGCCAGCAGCCCCGCCGCGAAGCAGAGCGCCTGGCGCGCGCTCGGGCGCAGGCGCCCGCGGCCGCCGAGCAGATAAAGGGCGGCCGCCAGGGCGAGGTAGGAATCCCCAGGGTCAAGCGACCAGCGCGTCAGCATCTCATCCAACGAGGTAGAGGATGATCCACGTGAGCACTCCGATCGCGACGTAGTAAGCCCAGTAGAAGGAGGTTGAGTCTACGCCTGCGAGCAGCACCTCAGGCTCGCCACGGGGCACCTCCTGCGGCGGTCGCTGCACCTGGCGGCCAGTGCGCTGGCGCCAGAGCGTCGCGGTCTGCACCTCGATCGCATAGAGGCCGAACAGCGCGAAGAACGCGTAGAACACGGTCCAGCCGTAGAAGACCGAGGCGTAGGCGCCGCTTGCCGGGCCGAAGTCGAGGATCGTGTACTCGTAGCACTGCAGTCCGACTGCGGCGAGGCCGAGCAGCACCGCCAGCACGCCGGCCGCCACCTCGCCGACCTCCGGGCGCCTGGCGGCAAGGCGGTAGAAGACGCCGCTCGCCAAGAACAGGGCCATGATCGAGATTCCCAGCCCATGGGCTGGATGCACCGGGCCGACCTTCCAACCGTGGTTGAGGTCAAGAGCCCGCAGATAGAAGTAGGCGAACAGAAAGGAGACGAAGAAGAACGTGATGCCGCCGCACATCAGCCGCCCGCTGAGGCGGATGAGGCGGACCTGCCATTCGGCGGGTTCAGGCTCGATCGTCCGTGCGGCAGGCGCCGACGCAGCCATCTAGCTGCCGCCTCCCGATGCGAGGGCCGGCGCTGGCTGCTCGACGCCGTAGGGGTAGGGGTCGGGCGCGAACACCGGGATGCGCTCGAAGTTGTACACGGGGACCGGATCGGCCAGCTCGAACTCGATCGACTTGGCGTGCCACGGGTTGGACTCGGCCGGCTCGCGCTTGATCACGAACGACCAGATCACGTTCGCCAGGAAGATCAACATCGCCAGGGCGATCGTGTACGCGGACGCGGAGACCCAGTCGTTGAGGAACTTCATCCCCAGCGGGTAGGTGACGACGCGCCTGGGCATACCCATGAAGCCGAGCGCGAACAGCGGACCGAAGGTGGAGTTGAACGCAACGAACAAAAGCCAGAAGTGGATCTTTGCCAGCGTCTCGTTGAACTTCCAGCCGTACATCTTCGGCGCCCAGTAGTAGATCCCGGCGAAGAAGGCGAACACCAGCCCGCCCATGATCGTGTAGTGGAAGTGAGCCATCACGAAGAAGCTGCCGTGGGTCGTCACATCACTGGGGACATCGGAGTTGAACACGCCGGAGATGCCGCCCCAGAGGAAGTTGAAGGCCCAGGCGATGCAGAACCACATCGGCACGGTCAGCCGGATGCGTCCGCGCCAGAGGGTGCCCATCGCGCAGAGGAAGATGAACCCCGTGGGCAGCGAGATCAGCTCGGTCGAGAGCATGTAGAACGGCCGCACGTCGGCGTCGATGCCCGAGACGAACAGGTGGTGCTGCCAGACGAAGAAGCTGAGGAAGCCGACGCCGAGCATGCCCGCCACCGCCAGGCGGTAGCCCCACAGCGGCTTGCGGGAGAACACGGGCAGCAGCTCGAGCACGATGCCGAACCCGGGCAGCGCCAGGATGTAGACCTCCGGGTGGCCGAAGAACCAGAACAAGTTCTCGAACAGGTAGGAGCTACCGCCATTGCCGGGGATGAAGAACGCGGTCTGCGCGGTGCGGTCGAGCATCGCCATCAGCAGCGTCGCCACGAGCATCGGCGGGGCGAGCAGCATCAGCGCGGCCGTGGAGAGCGCGCCCCAGACGAAGATCGGAAGCCGCGACCAGCTCATCCCGGGCGCGCGCATCGTGACCACCGTCGCGATGATGTTGAAGCCGAGCAAGGTCATCGAGACGCCGACGAGGGCGAAGAAGCCGATGTAGGCGTCGTAGCCGGCGACGCCCTGATCGCCGAGCGGCTGGTAGCCGGTCCAGCCGGTCTGGAAGCCGCCGAAGATGAGCGTCGTGACGAGCAGCACCTCGGCCGCCATCAGGATCCAGAAGGTGAATGACTCGATCCGCGAGAACGCCATCCGTCGCGAGCCGATCATGATCGGCACAAGCCAGTTCGCCAGCGGCCCGAGGATGCCGGAGGTCATCGTCCCCATCATCATCGAGCCGTGCATCCCCACCAGCGTCAGGTAGGTGTCGGCGCCGAAGGTGTGCACGTCGGGGCGCAGCAGCTCGGTGCGGATCATCATCGCGTTCAGCCCGCCGACCGCAAACCAGAAGCCGATCCCGACCATGTACTGCTTGGCGACCACTTTGTGGTCGGTGCAGAGGCTGAAGTAGCGCATCAGCCCGTACTCCTCGGACTCGCGCTCGGCGAGGCTCGGCGGATGCCCCAGCATCCGCCGCAGCGGGTAGTTGAGGAAGCCGAGCCCGATCAGGAAGCCGAGCACCCCTAGGCCGTAGCCGAGGAAGATCGCGATGTCGTTCTGCCCCGCCTCGGTCGAGTAGTACTCGAGGCTCTCGCCGTGAATCTGCGTGCCGATGAAGTGACCGAGGAACCAGCCGCCCAGCCCGAGCAGCACGCCGGTGAAGACGTTGAAGCCGAGCAACTGCCGCCAGCCGCTGCGGCGGGCCGGAACCGTGACTGCGACTGCGCTCATCCGCCTCTCCTCAGGGGGCTTGGGAAGTAGGTCTTGGAGTACGGTGGCAGGACCTTCGTCGCCGGCGCGTACGTCCGCTCCTGCTGGGCGATCCAGGAGGCAAACTGCGCCTTCGGCACGACCCGACCCGAATTGAACATGTAACCGTGCCAGAGGCCGCACAGCTCGGCGCAGTGGACGGTAAAGGTGGTCGGGCCGACAGTATGCACATAGGCGACATCGTCCACGCCCGGGTTGGCATCGGCCTTGACGCCGAGCTTGTAGGCCCAGAAGGAGTGGATCACGTCAAGCGAGGTGACGTGAAATTCGATCAAGGTGTTGGCGGGCAGCTCAAGGAAGCGGGTCTCAACGCCGCCGTAGGAGGGGTAGCGGTAGGTGAACTCCCACTGCTGGGCGATCACCTGGACCTGCAGCGGCGGGTCCTTGGTGGCGCTTGCGGGGACCGCGATCGGCGACGGTCCCTGGCCGCCGCCGGAGCCATCCTCAAGCAGCCGAATCGTGCCGAAGGCGGCGAGGAACAGGACGATCGTGGTCGTGATCGCAAGCCACCAGAACTGGACTGTGGCGTTGCCGCGGATCGGCGGCCCATCGACGACGACCTCCGGGTTGCGCTCGCGAAACGCCCACAGGACGTAGGCGAAGTAGACGATCACCGCCGCTGCCACGGGGATCGCGACGCCGAACAGGACCTGATTGTCGATCACCTGCCCATGCGCCTGCACCGACGCGTTCCCGGGCGGCAGGCCGGGACCCCAGACGATCAGGATCAGGGGATCGAAGATCGCTGAGGCAAGCAGCCAGAGGATGACGACGTTGCGCCAGTGGTGATCCCGCTTGGGCTGCGGATCCTGGCCGGGCGTGGTCGCTGCGCTCACCTCGTTAGACCACCTTGATGAAGCCGCCCATGTAGCCGATCGTCTGCATCGGGCCGCCGTTGCCCTGGATGAAGCCCGCTGCGCACGGCACGAAGCACTGCCAGCGGTACAGGCCCCTGCCGGGCGCGCGGAAGGTGAAGGAGATCGTCTCGTGCGCGTTGCTCAGCGAGCAGGGCGCCTGGCCGCAGGGGTTCTTGGCGTTATCCGAGACTCCCGGGAGCGGCACCGACACGCCAAGCTGGGGAATCGCAAACGTGTGCGCGGGGGCGTCGGGGCTGACCGCCCGCACCGCCTTGCCGTTGAGCATCATCACCCCGCCGACCGTGCCGGCCACCTCCGACAGGAAGGGGTTGCGCAGGCCGGTGGAGCTGTCGTACTGGTAGATCGTGACGTGCACGAGCGCGTGCGCGGGAACGACCCAGGTCGTCGTGTGTCGCCAGTGATGCGACTGCGCGTCGACCCGGTAGTAGGAGACCCAGGTCGGATGCGAGGCGAGCGGGCCAGCCGCCGGGACGGTTGCCACGTAAAGCTGCACGCCAGCTGGCGTCTGTGCGGCCGCGAGCGGTGGCGGCGCGGCGGTCAGGTAGACGGCGACGTAGGCGCCGATTCCCGCGCCAAGGGCCGCGAACGCAATTGCCACCGCCAATGCGCGCTTTGTGAGCGAGCTCACCACCGCCTGCGCAGCTTCTCCATCTCGACCCTTCTGGACGGCGACAGCTTCGCGCGCCGGAGGGTGAGGTGTCATCACCCTTATTGGGTGATTTCTGACCGATTGCGCTCGGCGCGAGGTTCGATCGGCTCGCCGGGCGGCTTGATCCGCTCGGCGGCCTGCCTTACCCGCTCGGGCGTCAGCTGCGCCAGCGATGGCAGCACCACCGCGGCCAGCGCCAGCGCTTGCGGGTCGGGCGGGAAATCCCGGTTGGGGATTGCGATCACGGCGAGCGCGGCCGCGGCGGCGCTGCGGATGCCATTGCTGGAGTCCTCGATCGCGACGCAGTTGGCAGGCGCGAGCCCCAGCCGCCGCGCGGCCTCGAGGTAGACGTCGGGAGCAGGTTTGCCGCGCGCGACCTCCTCGGAGGAGACCGTGAGGGCAAAGTCGCGCTCGAGCCCGGCGAGGCGCAGCACGAGGTCGATGATCGGGCGGTTGGCGGAGGATGCAAGCGCCAGCGGCCAGCATCGTGCGAGCCTCGCCACCGCCTCGCGGGCCCCGGGCAGGAGCGGCAGCCGCTGTCGGTAGCGGCGCTCCAGGCGCGCGACCACCTCGGCCGAGATCCGCTCGGGGGCAAGCGGCACCTGGAGCCGGTCGCGCATGTAGCGCGACCACTCGGTCGAGCTCATGCCCATCATCGCCCGCTGGGCATCGTCGGACCAGCGGCCGCCGTGCTCGAGCACCAGCTGGCGGCGGGCCTCGTCCCAGGCTCGCTCGGAGTCGATCAGCACCCCATCGAGATCGAAGATCACCGCCTGCACCGTCCGTTTCGCGGGCGGGCGGGGAGGTGGGGGATCGCTCGTCATCACGCTGAAGAGTCCCCGCCTCGCCGCTGGTTCAAGCGCCCGGGGAGCTGCGCTGGCCGGCCAGCGCAGCGCGGGCCCGGGCGGCCAGCACCTCCGCCGAGAGCGTGGCGATGTCGTATGCGCCGTAGTGTCGGCGGCCGTTGATGAAGAACGTCGGCGTCCCCGAGACGCCGCTCAGATCGGCCGACTCAACGTCCTCGGCGACGCGCGGGGCGAACTTGCGCTTGCGCAGCTGCTCGCGGACGCGCTCGGTGTCGAGCCCGAGCTCCCATGCGTAGCGCAGCAGATCCCGCGCCTCGAGCGCGTCCTGATGTTTGAGCAGCAGGTCGTACATCTCCCAAAAGCGCCCCTGCGCGCCGGCTGCCTCAGCCGCCTCGGACGCCAGCTGCGCGTGCGGGTGCACGTCGTTTAGCGGCAGGTGCCGCCAGACATAGCGCAAGTCGCCGAAGTCCGCGAGCAGCTCGCGGATCACCGGCTCGGCCTGGCCGCAATACGGGCACTCGAAGTCCCCGTACTCGAGCAGCGTGACCGGCGCCTGCGCCGGGCCGCGGATGTGGTCGCGCTCGGGATCGACTGGCACCGCCAAGTCTCGCAGTGGCTGCGAGCTGCCGAGCACGGCCCGCAGTCGCAGATGCTCGGGCAGGCGCGCGATCCCGCGCGTCGCCACCCAGCTGAGCGCCGCCGCGCCAAGCGCGGCGCTCAGCACGCCAAGCTTCGCCTGCTCAAGCTGCACGCCGGAGAACGCCAGGGTCGCGATCAGCATTGAGACGGTGAAGCCGATGCCGGCGATCGCGCTGCCGGCGACGATCGCCCCCCAGCCAACCGGCGGCCGGATCTGGCCGCGGCTCAGGCGCGTGCTCAACGCGATCCCCGCGGTGATCCCGAGCGGCTTGCCGACGAGGTAGCCGAGAAGGATGCCGAGCGTGATCGGGGAGCTGTAGGCGCGCGCCAGGAAGCGGCCGTCGATCGCAATGCCCGCGTTCGCGAGCGCGAACACCGGCACCGCGAGAAAGCTCGAGAAGGGGTGGTAGAGGTGCTGCAGGCGCTCGTTCGGCGAGAGCGCGGTGCGCACCCCCTCGCGCACGGTCCGCGCGTACTCTGGCGTCGGCTGCTCGCGGAAGAGCCTGAACAGGTCGCTGGCGCGCTCAAGATCCGCGCGCACGGCGGGGTAGGCGACCGCCATCAACCCCATCAGCACCCCCACCAACACGGGGTCCACGCCGGACTTGAGCACCGCCACCCAGGCCACCGCGGCGAGCACGGCGTAGATGAACCCCTGGCGCAGCTCCCGCCGGCGAGCCAGCAGCGCAAGCGCGAGCGCGCCCAGGCCGACCAGCAGCGGCAGCGCCCGCACCGCTCCCGAATAGGCGGTCGCGATCACGACGAACGAGGTGAGATCGTCGGCGACCGCCACCGTGAGAATGAACGTTCGCAACGCCGGCGGAAAGCGCCGTCCGACGAGCGCCAACGTGCCCAGGGCGAAGGCCGTGTCCGTCGACATCGCCGTTCCCCAGCCGTGCGCCGAGGCACGGCCGGCGTTGAACGCCAGGTAGATCCCCGCGGGCAGCGCCATTCCGCCGAGCGCCGCGAGCGCCGGCAGTGCGAGCCGGCGGCGGTCGCGCAGCTCGCCGAGATCAAACTCGCGGCGGGCCTCCAGGCCGACGACAAGGAAGAAGAACGCCATCAGCCCGTCGTTCACCCAGCCGCGCAGATCCTGGGAGATCCCAGCGCCGCCGAGGCGGACCGTGAGCGCGGTGTCCCAGACCTCCTCATACGAGGAGCGTGAGACGTTGGCCCAGGCGAGCGCGACGACCGTCGCCAGAAGCAGCGCCACCGCCCCGCCCGTCTCGGTGCGCAAAAAGTCGCGCACCGGCTGTTCGAGGCCGCGAAGCCAAGCGCTTGTGCCCTGGAACGGGGCAGAGGCCGGCGGCTCGCTCACGGGACCCTCATGGACTGGTCCAACGGCGCTCCGCGCGCGGCAGCCGCCGCCTCACCGAAGCGTGCGCTCAAGCAGGGCGCGCAGCTCGCGGAAGTGGCGCTCGCGGGCGGCCTCGTCGAAGGCCGGGCTGTCGGCCATCGTGTAGCCGTGCTCGGCGCCTGCATAGACCTCGGCGCGAAACCGCGCGCCTGCCTCTCGCAGCGCGCGCTCGAAGGTCGCGATCTGCTCGGCGGTCATGCTCGGGTCCCGATCGGCGAAGCCGAAGTAAAGCTCCGCCTTGACGCGGTCGGCGGCAAGATGGGGGCTGTCGGGGCCGTCCGTGACAAGGCCGCCGGGATGAAACCCGGCAAGCGCCGCGACGCGGTCGGGGTGCGCGGCGGCGATCCACCAGCCGCAGCGCGCTCCCATGCAGTAGCCGGTGATCGCGAAGCGGCCGCCGGCCGACACCCGCTCGAGCCAGTCGAGGTAGGCGCCGCCGTCGGCGGCGAGCGCCTCCGGCGTGAGCTCGTCGATCAGCGGCCTGAGCTGAGCGAAGAACCGCCCACGCTGCTCGGGGTCGCTGAGATCGCCGGCCTGGGGGACCGGGGCGCGGCCGGCGCGGTAGAAGACGTTGGGCGCCAGCACAACGTAGCCATCGGCGGCGATCCGCTTTGCCATCTCCTCGATCGTCGCCCGCAGGCCGAACGCATCCATGAGGTACAGCACGCCCGGGCGCGGACGGTCATCGGGGCGAGCGAGGAAGGCGTTGGCGACGCCGTCGCGGGTGGGGATCTCAACGGTTGCGGTGTCCATGCCGGGCAGGTTACGGGGATCGCGCGCAGCGGACCTAAGACGCCCGGGCGCCGCCCTTTACGCGGATACCACGACGGTCCGGGGAATATGGTCCTCATTGATGCGATGAGCGACGATCCGCGCAGCACAGACGAAGCCGTGCGCTCCGCCCCCCCCGACTGGGAGCAGCCCCCCGGTGGGCGGGGCGCGAACGGCGGGGGGCCGCCGGAGGAGGTGCCCGAGCACCTACACCCCCGCCGAGTGCGTCGCCGACTGGCGGAGGTTGCGCTGGTGGCGGGGGTGATCGCGGCCGTGCTGATCCTCGGCCCCGGGCTTGACACCGTGCGTGACCGCCTGGCGAGCGCCCGCATCGGCTGGGTGATCGCGGGGGTGCCGCTCGAGGTGCTCTCGGCGCTCTCGTACGTCGTGATCTTCCGGGCGGTGTTCTGCCGGCGCATGAGCTGGCGGCTCAGCTACCAGATCGGGATGTCCGAGCAGGGGGCGAACTCGGTGCTGTCCGTCAGCGGCGCCGGCGGACTGGCGCTCGGCGTGTGGGCCCTCCGCCGTGGCGGCATGAGCGTTGAGCACATCGCGCGGCGCACGGTTGCGTTCTTCTTTTTGACGAGCATGGCCAATGTCGGGGGCGTGATCCTGTTCGCCGCGCTCTACCCCACGGGGGTGCTGGGACGTGATTACGACGCGCCGCTGACCTACGGCTTTGGCGCGGCCGCGCTGCTTGGCACCGCGATCGTGCTGGCGCTACCGACGGTGCTGGCGCGCAAGCCGGACTTCCAAGGGGGGCGGAGCGGCAGCAGGCTCGCGCGGGCGGTCAGCTTCGCGCGCTGCTCGGTCGGCCAGGGGCTGCGCGATGCGATCCTGCTGCTGCGCCAGCGGCCGCTCGGGGTGATCGGCGGCTCGCTCGGGACGATGGCGTTCGATCTTGCGGTGCTCGGCGTGACCTTCAAGGCGTTCGGTCACTCACCTCCGTTCGGGGTGCTGGTGTTGGGCTATCTGATCGGTCAGCTCGGCGGCAACATCCCCGTCCCCGGCGGGATCGGCGGTCTCGATGCGGGCTTGATCGGCACCTTCGCGCTCTACCACCAGCCGATCGTGCCAACCACCGCCGCGGTCCTGATCTACCACGTGATATCGCTGTGGGTGCCGGCGCTGCTCGGCAGCTTCGCGTTCATCCAGCTGCGCGGCACGCTCGAGCGCGACCAACGCGCCGCGGCGATGTGCGAGCCGCTGGCAGATCCGATCCGCCACAGCCCGCCGCGCCGCCGGCACGCGCTGACGCCATAGCTGCTCGCGCGCGGATCTTGGCCAGGTAGGCGAGTGCCTCCTCCAGCCACGCCTGCGCGTGCGCAGCCCAGAGCGAGGTCGCGTGCCCGCCCGGGTAGGTGCGGTAGCGATGGGGGATGCCGTCCGCGCGAAGCGCGGCGGCGAAGCTTGCATTGTCCGCGTAGAAGAGCCGGTCTGAGCGGCCAACGTAGAAGGCGATGTAGCTCGGGTGGGCCGCCAGCTCCCGGGCCAACCGGCTGCCGCGGGGAACGCGTGCGGCGGCGTTGGCGCGCGGCGAACCGAGGTCGAGGTAGGCGGTCCCCGCCGGGTTGGTGGCCGCGAAGTACCCGCTCCAGGACTCGACCGCGGCGAACGTGCCCAGATGGCGCAGGCCGATGTTGAAGGCGCCGTAGCCACCCGCCGAGAGGCCAGCCAGCACGCGGCCCTCCCGCGTGGCGATCGTGCGATAGCGACGGTCGACGCATGCCGGCAGGTCGTGGGCGATTGCGCGCGGCCAATCCTCCCGCGGGCTCCAATCGAGGTACTCCCGGTCATCGCCGGCGCGCCGCGCCCCCTGCGGGATGACCACGATCGCGCGGTAGCGCGCCCGTGCGATCGCCGCCGCCACGAAGCCAAGCGTCCGATAGGTGCCTCGTCCAGCGGGCAGACCGTGGAGGAAGTAGACGACCGGATAGCGTCTGTGGGTGCGCGCATAGCCGGCTGGCAGGTAGACCATCGCCGGCAGCGACCCGCCGAGCGCAGGCGACCGGCAGTCGATCGCGTCCGCTCGGGGCCGGAAGCTCAAGGCCACCAAGGACCCTCGGCCCAAGCGAGGCGAGCGGGGGAGGAGCTCGCGCGCGGCCAGGGCAGCGACCCCGCTCGCAAGCGCAAGCGCGGCGATCAGCAGCCGAGCGGTTGGGCGGGCGCGCGCGGCTGCAAGCAGGGTGCGCGACGGTCGCCCGCGGGTGCGCGCGACCAGGTGACGGTAAACCAAGGCCGGGACGTGAGCGTGGCGAGAAGACTTCATGCGACCCTGCCCAGGGCCTCGCTCGCGCCAGCCGGGCAGGCGTAACCTGGTTGGGCGGATGACCGTAGCCGCCGCTCCGTCAGCTTCCCGTAAGCTCGACCTCCGCCGCGCTGCGCACGGCGGAGCGCGCGCCCTCGCGCGCGGCGGGGGCATGGTGGTCGCGCTGCTCGCGGGCTTCGGCTGGACCTACACCCTGCACGGCGCTCACCTGCTTTCCCGTGGCCCGCAGATCCGCGACGCGCTGCCGCTACTGCAGCTGGCGGGCTACGACGTGCAGCCGCTCGCGCGCGTACTCGTTGCCTGGTTGCTGGCGGGGTTCTTCGCAGGGTTGGCGCTTGGCGGGCTGCGTCGGCCGGCGCGCGTTGCGGTCTCGGGGCTGGTGGCGCTCGCGCTGCTGCTGGCGGGCTCGCAGGCGGCCTACGCGCTGACGCGCAACCTGCCGTTCGCGCACGTGCTGCTCTCGCGGATGCCGGGGCTGGGCCCCTGGCTAGAGGCGGCGATTCTCGCCACCGGCGCGGGGTGCGTGCCGCGTTATGCCTGGCGCGGCGCGCGCGAGGCGGAGCCCGCGAGCTGAAGCTGGGCGGCGGCCAGCACGGGCACGCAGCAGAGGACGAGCGCGATCGCCGCCACGTGACCGAGGACCGCGGCCTGGCCGCGGCCGAGCGACTCACCGAACGCCAACAGCCCGCAGCCGAGCGCCGCGAGGGTGCTCGCCGCGGTCATCAGCGAGATCGCGCTGACCGGCTGCGCGCGTCGCAGCGCGGACTGGAACGCGAGGAAGCCCGCGAAGGTGCCGAGCGCCGCAACCGCCGTCCAGGCGGAGAGGAGCGCCTCCGTCCCGTGCGCACGCCAGCCGAGCGAGATCGCCTTGATCGCCGCGTCAGCGCCTCCGTAGAAGAACCCCGCCGCAAGCGCCCGCGCGCTGCGGAAGTGCGCAAGCGAGGTGGCAGCACCGGCTACGGCGAGAGCTGCAAGCAGGGCTGCCAGGCTGGCGGGGTCGAGGTGATCATGGCGTGCCCTGAGGGCGACCGGCAGGCAGGCGAGCCCACCTGCCATCGCCAGCACCGCCAGCTGTTGGGGACGAGAGATGCGGTGGCCGAACAGCCCTGCGGCGAGCGGCACCGAGAGCGCCAAGCCACCAGCGGCGAACGCTTGGACGAGCGATAGGGGGGCAAGTGAGACCGCCACCATCTGCGCAAGGAAGCCAGCCCAGCCAAGCCCTTGGCCAAGCAGCCAGGTGCGGTTAGCTAGGGCGGCGCGCAGCGCTCCCCGCTTGCCGGCGGCGCGCGCCAGGCCGCGATGCTGGAGAAGGAAGCCGAGGTTGATCAGCGCCGCCGAGGCGAGCGCCAGCAGCAGGCCGCCGAGCAGCGCGAGCGCCGGCGAGGAGCTCCGGGGCGCAGCGGCATGGCGAAGCAAGGGTGGGCGCCGGAGGGGCGCCGTGGCCGCCGCAAATCGCGCCGGTCCGCTTGCGGTCGGGCGGTTCGCAGCCGCCCCGTTTGAGGCAGCGCCGCCGCTGACCCGCCCCGGGCCGGTTGGCGGCGCCCCCCCGCCAACCGCGGGAGGGCGGTGGAAGGATTCGTACAGCCAGGCCGAGGCGAGCTCGAGCATCGCCGCCATGTGCGCATTCCACAGCCGCCAGTCATGCCCCCCTGGGTAGACCGCCGCGCTCGCGTCGGCGCCCGCGGCTCGCAGCTTCGCCGCCATCGTTGCGACGAAGCGATGGACGGGGTCGCTGGCGCCGGCGTAGATGAAGGCGCGCAGGGGATAGCGCCGCAGCTGCGCGCTGATTGCGCTCACGTACTCGATTGGGCTGTTGCGGTAGAGCTCGCGCGCGGTCGCGTGCGCGAACGGTCCGCTGCGAGTCTCGCGAAAGTAGCCCGACCAGACCTCGACCGAGCCGAACACCGGCAGGTTGTGCAGCGCGATGTTGAGTGCGCCGTAGCCGCCGGCCGAGAGACCGGCGAGCATTCGGTGGGTGCGGCCGGCCAACGTCGCAAAGCGCCGATCGACGTTCTCGACGACATCGAGGACGTAGCTCTCGTAGTTCCCGGCGGGGGTGTTCGCCCACTCGCTGTCGGAGAAGTCGCTGCCGTCGATCCGCCCGTCGGGCATCACGAGGATCATCGGCCGCACGCGGCGCAACGCGATCAGGTTCTCCAGCCGCGTCTCGATGTGGCCGATCGCCTGGAAGTCCCGGGGAGCGCCTGGGGACCCGTGCAGCAGGTAGATCACCGGATAGCGCAACCCAGCCGTCCCGTAGCCCGGCGGCAGAAAGATCAGGTAGTGCGCGTCGTGCCCGAGCGCGGGCGAGTAGAAGTGGATGCTCAGCTGGCGGCCGGGGGAGGCTCGCTTGGCGAGCTTCACCGGAGCAAAGCCGCGGTGCAGGTAGTAGTCGCGCCAGTAATGCCAGGCGCCGCTGAGGCCGACCACAAGCCAGGCCAGCGCGAGCGCGGCAAGGAGTGCGCTGCGCAGCAGGAGGGTGCGCCGCTTGAGCTGGGCGATCCTCAAAGGGCGAATCGGCACGTGACCTCCCGGCGGCATCCGCCCGCTTTCGCCCGCGCTACGCGACGCGTCGCGCGGGTTGCATGCTCGGCAACGGCTGGCGGCGACGGCGTGGCGCTGCCCGGGAGGGGAGGTAGCCCTCCGCCTGGAGCACGCGCAGCACCGAGCGTGGCAGCGCCGCCGGCGACTCGTAGACCAGGTAGCGCGGGCGCCAATCGGGCGAGAACTTCTCGTTGAAGCGCACCAGTCGCTGCATTTGGAAGCGGCGGCCGAGCACCGCCATCAGGATCCGCGCTCGCAACCTGGCAGGCGCTCGCTCGTCCCGGCGCAGAAGGTGCGCAAGGCCGGCGTAGTTGAGGCTCACCTCCGGCACGCCCCGCTCGCGCGCGACCTCGAGCGCGCGGCACACGAGCGCCTCGTTGAGGCCATTCGGGGTTTCCCCGACCCTGCGCATCGTGTCCAGCGAGAGCCTGCCCCGACAGGCGGCAAAGCGCAT
>Ga0209061_1001460_pt1 | contig 39241 bp, 28 predicted proteins | sample Coa_R1_10_FD_187157 | JGI IMG/M metagenome (GOLD analysis project Ga0209061, IMG submission 187157) | Surface soil microbial communities from Centralia Pennsylvania, which are recovering from an underground coalmine fire - Coalmine... | ecosystem: Environmental > Terrestrial > Soil >... | reverse complement strand
TCGCTTCTGCCAACGTGATATAGTTCATGCCAGTCATTCCTCGCTTTCTGAGTTGATGAGATTTCCCTCATTCTAGCAAGGAATGACCTACTTTTCTTCCTTTTAGGACTTTTAAATAGCCCTGGGAATCGTCTGGTTTTGCTTGACACGCCCAGCCTGTTTCTCTACAATTTATCTGGTACCTGGTAAAACAAAGGTTTGAACGATTGAAAAGAGCGAAGCATGACTGAAAGAGATGTTTTCGTACCGGTATGGAACAACAGGATTGGCGATTGGGAACCCGTCGATTTCCGCCATGGGCAACGAGTGGGACAGTGGCCTGCCGGCTTCAACCCACAGTTGCTGCCCGTTCCTGAATATTCGGACGGTGATCGCGTGCAATTCGTCCGCGACGAGTGCTGCGCGCGCGAAGGGACCGTGCGCATGATTCTTTTCCAGGGAGACCTTTCAAAGCTCCAGGAAGAGCGGGACAGCGCTACACACTATGCCGACCTGGATGCTGGCAAGATCATCTATATTGTCACCGCGCGTGGTCACGATCATCGCATCATAGGGTCTCAGATTCTGGGGCGTTTTGTCTCTCCGCAACGAAACTCATTTGCTCTGCCTCTACAAGAATAGCTGCCGCCTGGTTGGAACTATTTTTCTAAATTGTTGACAACCAGCGATACTATGACTATACTAAGCAAGCGGATTGATGGTTTGACTAATTTTGTGACAAACATCTCAGACCGGGAGCAAGGCAATAGAGATAGCGAGAGAGATATATGGTATATGTAATTCAAAGAGCGACTTGCCCTATCGATCATGAAATTGGCAATGATATTGATCTCTGGAGATCCCTGGTACCGGATATCGAAAAACTCGAAGCAGCAGAAACCATATGGAAGGTCTGGACAACGATAGAAGTTCTTCGTGCGGAAGATACCCGTCTCAGTGCCTACAGTCAGGATAAAGGATGGCACTCTATAGAACTAATGACACAGATTGCTCCGAGTTATCTTCGTATCACGCATTCTACGGTCTATACCATTTTTACGGTAATATCCCAGACCCCTCAGGCCATCGAATCTCTGCTTTCTCTGCTCTTAAACATATACCAGGATGCAGCCATTACAAACTTAATGAACTTCTCAAAAACCCACCGCGAGTTGCCCGTCCGCAGTATTAGCGTCCATCATAAACAAAGCGGTGATAATGTATATATCACCTCTATTGAAGCGGTGCTACTAAAAGAGTTACTTCTCAATAGATTTCGCGAAGATGAGTGGGACTATTTAAGCCTTACTTTTTACTCAGACATCAAGGGTCCTTTCGAGATTTCCCGACTTTATATCTGTCCACAATCGGGCCAGGCAAGGTTTGTAGTCGCGCACGAAGAGGCGCTGGAGAAAGAGACAGAGATCGAAAGGGTTGATAAGCTTTTCAAACTCGCGGATATAATCTTCGACGAATTTGCCGGTACTATGGCGGCTTTAGATAGCGAGGCAAACGCTTTTGCATAGAGCTTGAACTTCTAGCTTTTCAGGAGCCTTATAGGAATGATAGCGTGATTTATTTTTTCGAGGAGGAGTCATCATGCCAGGTAGCCCAAAATGTCAAACACAAGCAGGAACCAAAGGATGCACCTCCTGGTTCGATTTACAAAGTTTAGTCTACAAAGCATCTACTTGCGAAATTACCTCAGGCGGTGGTGATATTGAGTGTACAATCAAGGGATTGAGAGGAAGCGGTAATGCTATAGATTATATCCTGACGTTGACTGTCGGCGGCCAGCATGCTCAAGAGATCGAATTTGCTGAGGTCATGAAAAATTCAAATTTTCTCCCTGCTAAAATTACAAAAAAGAATGATATGATCAATCCTTTTGGTACCAAATCTATCACTTTCAAAGTGAAGTATACAGGAACAGATCCAGACAATAATATCACAATTGAATGTACTTTCCGCCATGGGGATGATGTCCTGATTGATGAATGTAAGGGCTGTCCTCACACAGCTAAGATTATTCTCGATGTAAGATAAGAGAAGAGTTATAAATGCAGGGCACTTTAGCACAAAATATCTTAAAAGGTATGCCTTTGATAATTGGGATTTTCCTCACCATCTTCTTACCTATTTTGCTTCATGAAAGAACGCACCACATCGCTAAAAAAGAAGGCCTGACCAACAAAGATGGTGCCGACGATACACTGGATTGGCTCCTGAATTGGCGTGATTTACTGATTGCTGTTCCAACAGGATTGTTCGTGCTGCAATTTGCGGCGGCAGGTCAACTGACGTCAACCTGCCATCAATTATTCTTCATTCCGCTTCCCGAGACTATTCAGTTATCTGATATATCGCTACTGGTCGTCTTTTTTTCGCCGGTGTTATTGCTTTTTGGTTGGCTGCTCGCCGAAAAGCTAGAACTTGGCCAGGTAAAGAAGCCTCCAATCTATTGGCTTATCTTCCTTTTTTCAGTACTCCCCTGGTACATCTTATCATTCTTCTTTGTCTACAGCCCTGATTGTATAAGTCATTGATCTGCTCGAGCCGGCAAAGCTATTCGTTTTGTGACAAACACAGATAAACTGGCGCACATCTATTGTGAGATGTGCGCCAGGGAGGAAATCTCGTCAGCGGGGTATCTCCCCCTCACTCACGTTCTGCCCGTCGAGGATTCTTCAACAGAAGGAAGGCTACCAGAGCCATCACTAGCGATAAAGCAATACCGGTAGCAAAGGTGATCTGCGGTGTAATCCAGAGGCCAACCAGCGCCTGAGTTAGCGGGCCAAGCATGACGGCGAGCGAGATGGCCGAGCCACGTATGCCCATGATCTGGCCGCGATTCTCGTCTGTAGTGGCGCTCAGGTAGATGCTGCCCATGGCCGGCTCGACGAAGGCGCTACCCAGTCCCGCCAGCGCCGCGCCCGCTATCAAAAGTGGATAGTGGGGAGCCGCTAACATGAACACCAGCAAGGCGCTGAAGAGCAGGCTGCCGGTGACGATGAGCGGCTTCTTTGGCAGGGTCTCTGAGAGCCTTCCCAGCAAGAGGGGGAAGATGGCCAACGCCATGCCATAGACGCTGAATAAGAAGCCGTATTGCGCCGGGCTGTAGTGCAGCACCTTTCCGAAAAAGAAAGGAAACTGCGGGAACACGAACGGGTAGGTGAAGATCATCCCGAAATCGATCACCAGGAATGGAGCTACAAGCCAGATCAGGCGAGCCATACGCCATTCCTTCGCCTTTTGCGCTTTTGCCTTGCGCCTGATTTGCCGCAGGTTCGCCTCGATCCGCACACGTTCCGGCAAGCTTTCTGGCACCATGAAGATTGCCAGCAGGGATGCTGCCAGGGCGATACCGGCAGAGAGCAGGAATGGACTCCTGAAGCCCAGCGTTTGATACAGGAAGCCGCCAATGCCAGGGCCCAGCGCAAATCCAACTGCCTGAGCCGTCGTGAGAAAGCCTATCCAGCGTCCCTGTTTGGCAAGCGGAATTGTATCGCCCACCATCGACATCGCGGCAGGTATCAAGCCAGAAAGCAACATACCCTCGACAAAGCGTATGGGAATGAACAGCAGCGGCACATTCACAAAAGCGAGCAGCAGGTTGGTGACGATAAAACCGGCCAGGGAGATGAAGAGGATCGGCTTGCGGCCAATACGACCGGACCATGTTCCCATCGGCGTGCTGAAGAGGAACATCCCCAGGCCAAAGGCCCCTTCCATCAAGGCCAGCATTTCGGAACCCAGTCCCAGTGCTTGCAAGCGCTGTGGGAAGACAGGAATGATCACGGCAAAGCCGGTCATCATTAGCATGACGCATCCAATCAAGAACATCAGGGCAGCGGTGATTGACCGCGATTGTTTCACAGGAGAAGCCAGGTCGGATCTTATTCCCAATTCGTCTAGCAGAGAGAGGGGAACGGTATCATGATCGAGGAGCCTCGTAGCCATGTGTTTCATCCTTTCCGGTCTTGCAAAAGGAAGCGACAACACCCTTATACGCCTACCCTCTTCCACACTTGACGCCGGTTGTACACTTTCCTTTTCCGTAAATAACTTGCGATTTGCAAGTATCATCTACATATATCTTCTTCCTGACATTCACAAAACCGGAAATTATCAGAGTACGTGTAGGTTTTCGGTAATCGAGGGGACACCAGTAGGGGCGGGGGAGCTTGCTCCCTCACTCCCTGACACTTTTTCCCGTGAGGGCAGGAGTGGAGCATCCCCTGAGGGCGACCACCAGGGTCCCCACCCCACCGCCGCTCTTCCCCCGCCCCTACAATGACCACGCCCCTGCACCGGCCCGTGGTCATTGTAGGGGCGGGGGCGGTTGGGATGAGTGGCGCGGACCCTGGTGGTCGCCCTTGCCGGGACAGCACTCGCTTGCTCGCCACAAAAAGTGTCAGGGCGGGGGAGCTTGCTCCGCCCTGGGGACGGGAAGGGCAGGATTCGGAGCCATCCGAGCCTGGTTCCACCACCACCCCAGGGCGGAGCAAGCTCCCCCGCCCTACCCTTACCGAACGAGGCCGCTTCCAAAGAATCTAAACAGTTCAGATCCTTGCGCTCGCCCTAGACAAGTTGACTTAGAAGACTCTTCTCGCCGACAAAGACAGAGCCGCCGCTTTGCACCGTTTCACGAATGCGCTGGATCATGTTCTCCCTGTCGGCCTTCATCAGGGCAATCCAGGCGGGAGGGGCGCCGGTATGTGGATCATGTTCGGCACTCCAGTTCGCCATCTCCACAAGGACGGGGATGAGATCGAGTCCTTTTTCCGTCAGCACATACTCATCTTTGCGCTTATCTTTCTCAGACGGTTTTTTCACCAGAATGCCCTGTTGTTCCAGGTGAGCGAGACGGCTGGCAAGGATATTGGTCGCCATCCCTTCTTCCGAGGCCAGAAACTCCCCATAGGTTTTCTTGCCAAAGTAGACGATATCGCGAATTATTAACAGCGACCAAGGATCGCCAAACGTCTCTAAAGCAAAGTTGATCGGACAGGCCGAGCGTTTCTGATGTGTATGCTTCATACTCTCGCCTCATTCACTTTCTCTGGAAGGTGACGGCCATCCAGGAAAACATGCTGCAAAACTCCCACGTAACTCTTTCCAAATTTGCTTGTTAGTTTCGGTAAAGTATATCATTTTTACTTGTGAATTGCAAGTGATGTTTGCCTGGTGATTCCCCAGAAGTCCGTCGGCTCAGTTGAAGTGGCTTAGCTGCATGAAAGGGGCGAGAGATGCTTGTGAAACGAGGGAATGTGAAGTGAGATTGCTATCTTGCTATTGTCGAAGTTACTGCGGCTCGCCTTAAGTATATGATATACTAGCCAGTAACAGTTCTTTACTGTACCCCGATACTTGTAAGGAAAACACGAAAAGGAGCAGCGACTATCCAGGACCCTATCAGCGCTTTACGTACTGGCCAGGCACGCCGCGATCCCTTGCTCGCCTATACCCTGACGACTCCCCTTACCCCACTCATTGGCCGGAAGCGCGAGGTAATGGCGGTATGTAGTCTCCTACAAGACCCAGAAGTGCGCTTCGTGACGCTTCTGGGTCCGGGCGGCGTTGGCAAAACACGCTTAGGTTGGGCGGTAGCTGGCGAGTTGCTCGATCACTTTGCCCATGGCGTCTGCTTCGTCTCCCTGGCCCCGGTCAGTGACCCCAGCCTGGTTATGGCGACCATTGCTCAGACGTTAGGGCTCTGGGAAGCTGGAGATCGCCCCTTACTCGAGCAAATGCGAGCATATCTGCGCGACCAGCATCTGCTGCTGCTCCTCGACAACTTCGAGCAGGTGGTGGCGGCGGCTCCACAAGTGGCCGGCCTGTTAGCATCCTGTCCTCAGTTGCACGTGCTTGTGACCAGTCGGGCGGCCTTACGTATTCAGGGTGAATACGAGTTCATGGTCTCTCCCCTGGCCGTGCCTGATCTCCGGCAGCTTCCCACGAACGAGGACCTGGCACAGATTTCAACGGTGAGCCTCTTCTTGCAGAGGGCGCAAGCTATTCGATCTGACTTTCAGTTGACTGCTGCCAATGCCCGCACCATTGCGGCTATCTGTGCTCGTCTCGAAGGCTTGCCCCTGGCCGTCGAACTGGCCGCAGCTCGCATTAAATTGCTTCCTCCCCACGACCTACTTAAGCGCCTCGAGTCCCGGCTCCAGGTGCTGACCGGCGGGAAGCAAGACCTGCCGGCACGGCAGCAAACGTTGCACAACACGTTGCAATGGAGCTACGACCTGCTTACCACCCAGGAGCAACACCTCTTCCGTTTGCTCTCGATCTTTGTAGGGGGTTGCAGTTTGCAGGCTGCAGAAGCTGTAGCACAAAGGGTGCGCTCTACATCTTTTGCAGACGCTACAGCCAGCCATCAGAGGATGGAGGTGTTGGACGGGGTGGTATCATTGCTCGACAAGAGCCTGTTGCAGCAAACGGAGATGGAGGCCGAGGAGCCGCGCCTGCTCATGCTCGAGACGGTCCGTGAGTATGGCCTGGCATGCCTACAGGAGCAGGGAGAGCTGGAAGTGACGCGGCAAGCACACGCGGCCTATTACTTGCAGTTAGCGGAGGAGGCCGCACTGTATCAATTCAGCCCCGAGGCAGGCAACTGGTTCGAGATAATAGAACGAGAGCAGGAGAATCTGCGAGCCGCCCTGCAATGGACCCTGGAATACCAAGGTGAGTGGGCAGAAAATGGCATTGAGACGGCGGCGCGTTTAGGTTGGGCATTGTGGAGATTCTGGAGTGTGCGAGGGCGCCTGCATGAAGGGCGTACCTTCCTTGAGCGTGTCTTAGGGGCCTCAGAGAAGAGTGAGGCATCTGTGCGGGCGAAAGCGCTCTCCGCAACGGCTCTGCTCGCCTCATATCAGGGCGATTATGTGCGGGCAGAACAACTCTGTGGAGAGGCTCTCACCCTCTTCCAGCAGCTCGCAGATCAGAAAGGGATCGTCCATGTCCTCGCTGTTCAGATAGGAGTCGCCTTGCATCATCGCCAGTCTGCGCACATCCTCACCCTGGCTGAGGAATCTCTCGCTCTCCTCAGAAGGGAAGGCCACCCCTGGTGGGCCGCGTACTTCCTCATTGTCCTGGCGCGTGCAGCCTCTTTCCAGCATGAGTATGCCAGAGCCTCTCAACTCTTTGAGGAGAGCCTGGTGCTCCTGAGGAGGCTGGGCTACCCAGGAGATATCGCATGGCCGTTGCTTTACATGGCACACGACCTGATTATCCAGGGAGAGTATACGCGAGCACGGCCCTTATTAGAGGAGGGCCTGGCCCTGTGCCGGAAGGCGGACAGCAAGGGCGGACTGGCCTATGCGCACAGCCTCCTGGGACAAGTAGCTTTTGAGCAAGGGGACGCGGCCAGTGCCAGCGATCACTTTACCGAGAGCCTGCGAATCAACCAGGAGGTGGGACATCGACAAAGTGTCGCCCGCTCGTTCTTCTTCCTGGCAAGTGTGATGGCATTGCAGGAGGATTATGCGCAGGCCCACACCCTCTATGAGGAAGGCTTGACCATTGCCATTCCGTTAGAACATCGTGGGTTAATTGCCTCGTGCCTGGAGGCATTAGCAATTGTGGTAACTGCGCAAGGACAGCCTGTCTGGGCGGCACGCCTATGGGGAGCTGCCCAAACAATGCATCAGCACCAGAACGCGTCGCTACCCCAGGCGATGCATGCCCGTGACGAGCAGGCACAAACCACGGCACGCGCTATCCTGGGAGAAAAAGCCTTTACCGCGGCGTTGGAAGAGGGGCGGACCATGTCACCACAACAAGCACTGACCGCCCAGGAGCCAGTTTCCTTCACCAGGCAGGTGGCTACTGCACCGGCGAGTACCCATGGAAAGACGCGCTTCCCCAATCAATTGACGCGCCGCGAGACAGAGGTGTTGCGCTTAGTGGCAGAGGGACTGACCGATGCGCAGATAGCCCAAAAGCTGGTCCTGAGTTCTGGCACCGTCAGTTGGTATGTAAGGTCTATTTGTGGCAAATTGAGCGTCTCTTCACGCACCGCTGCTACTCGCGCTGCTATCGAGCAGCATCTCCTCTAGCGCCTGACTTCTCTTCCTTTACTACCCCTCTGACATTTTCCACACTCCTACAAGGCACGAGGGAAAATCATGCTTCCCTCTAATTCTACAGGGGGATTCTCGAACTGAACCCATATACCTCACGCAAAAATCCTCTACTTTTACAGATGTACTATGGACCGCCTCCAGGTAAACTATGGGCAGTGGTTCTCACTGAGAGAATCGCGAGGCGACTTCTTTGCAGTGAAAATAAAAGTCTCTCTACTGAAAGAATTTTTGAGCGAAGCTTCAAAAGATTCAGAAAGGAAAACACAATGCGAGTATCTCATTTTTGTATGCAGTTCATCAAGCTAAGTTTCATTGTCGTTGCACTGCTTGGAGTGCTGGGCCTGCACGGTTCCATTGCCCAGGCAGCATCCGGCCCGATCAGTGAATTCAAAATTCCCACTGCCGACAGTTTCCCTGGCGATATCGTCAGAGGACCCGATGGAGCCAGCTGGTTTACCGAGATTGAGGGTAACAAGATCGCACGCATCTCTACCACCGGCCAGTTCACCGAGTACCCGCTGCCCAATGGCGGCAATCCACAAGGCATCACGGTTGGTCCTGATAACAACCTGTGGTTCACCGAGACCAGCGGCAACAAGATCGGACGGATCACCACCGGTGGCCAGATCACCGAGTATCCGTTGCCCACTCCGAACAGCATTCCGGAGGAAATCACGGCTGGCTACGATGGCGCTCTCTGGTTTACCGAGACCAACACGAGCCGGGTAGGAGCCATCGATACCAATGGCAACTTCCTCTATGAGTTCCAGGCTACTCCTGGCAGTTCACCAGGTGGCATCACGGCGAGTACGGATGGCAGTATCTGGTTTACCGAGGATACCGGCAATGCCATCGGGCATCTCACTGGTGGTCAGATCACCGAGTACGCGGTTCCTACAGCCGATAGTGGACCTGCGAGCATCATTACCGGCCCTGATGGCAACCTCTGGTTTACTGAGGCCGACGCGGGCCAGGTGCAGTCCTTGAACCCTTCCGGTCAATTTCTCAAGACATACGCTGTCAACGGCAGTCCGGTTGGCATCACGGTTGGCGCTGACGGTGACTTCTGGTTCGCCGAGCAGAGCGGATACATCGGACGCCTCACTCTCGCTGGCAACCTCACCCAGTATGCCGTTCCGAGTGGTGCTACCAGCCAGCCAACGAATATCACCCTCGGATCAGACAACCACCTCTGGTTCACGGAGTTTCGAGCGAGTCAGATCGGCCTCGCCAATACCATGTTCAATCAGTTCAATCAGTTCACTATCAAAACCGCCAATAGCGCGCCGGTAGGCATCACCAGGGGTCCCGATGGCAACCTCTGGTTCGCCGAGTCGAAAGGGAACAGGATCGGGCGCATTACCCCTACTGGCAAGATCACGCAGTTCAAGATACCGACGGCCAACAGTGGCACCTGGTACATCACCGCTGGTCCCGACAAGGCCCTCTGGTTCACCGAGTCGAATGCGAACAAGATTGGACGCATCACCACCAGCGGTACGATTACCCAGTTCAAGCTCCCTACCGCCGCAAGTGGAGCTGAAGGTATCACGACCGGCCCAGATGGAGCCCTCTGGTTCACCGAGTACAACGGCGGGGCTAACAAGATCGGACGCATCACCATCAGTGGCAAAATCACCGAGTACGCCCTCCCCAACGCCTTCAGTGGTCCGTGGAGTATCGCGGCAGGTTCAGATGGAGCCTTGTGGTTCACCGAGCTGAATGTGAGCAAGATCGGACGCATCACCACCAGTGGTCAGATTACCGAGTACTCCATTCCCACGGCCAACAGTTCTCCGTATGACATCGTTCCAGGGCCTGATGGTGCGCTGTGGTTCACCGAGCAGTTTGGGAATAACATTGGACGCATCACCACCGGCGGCCAGGTCACCGAGTATCGGGTACCCACCAGCAAAGTCCAGCTGGCTGGCATTACGGTAGGCTCTGATGGCAACCTCTGGTTTGCCGAAACCAACACAAACGATCTTGGACGCATCACTCCGAGTGGTCAGGTCACCGAGTTTACCTTCCCCAACTCCACGAGTGGGCCTTTTGAAATCACAGGCGGCTCTGATGGCAACCTCTGGTTCACCGAGTTGACCGCGAACAAGATTGGTCGTGTCTTTCCCTAAATGGGGTGAAGGACGGGCTTGTGAGCCTGGCAGTGAGTGAGGAGAGATAGTGAGTATTATCTCTCCTCACTCACTGCCAGGCTGCTTTATATGCCTGCAAGGCACATAGAATTGCTCTGCCTCCCTGTAATTCTATAGGGTGATTTTCGAACCGAACCTGTTGTACCTCACACAGAAAATCCTTTATTTTTACGGATGCGTTACTGTCCTCCATCAGGTAGACTATGAGCAATGGTTCTGGTACGCGAGAACCATGAGGCCTCTTTAAAGAGGTGGATCAGTTCATCTACATAATTCCACATGAAAATGTGTGTGAAAAAGCTCTATGAAAGGTATTCATTGCCGACTTCCAGGCGGCTCAATGGATGAGCCAGAAGATAGACAAGATGTTAAAACATAGCACAAATGAAGGGAGAAACTCATGAGTAACCAGCAATCATCACGAAGCGGCTTCGGCGGCCAGCATGCCGTGGTTATCGGCGCCAGTATGGCAGGGCTCCTGGCCAGTCGCGTCCTATCCGAGCATTTCGAGCAGGTAACGGTAATCGAGCGCGATCAGCTTCCACAGGAGGTGCAGGCTCGCAAGGGTGTGCCACAAGGTCGGCATGTTCATATATTGCTGCACAGGGGTGCATCTATTCTGCAGGACCTCTTTCCAGACCTCTTTCCCGCACTTCTTCAAGATGGAAGCATCGCCATTGATACAGTGGCCGACTTCCACTGGTATAATTTTGGCGCGTGGAAACCTCGCTTCAGAAGCGGCATCACATTCTACAGTCAGAGCCGCCCCCTGCTGGAAGGACATGTGCGTGAGCGGGTAGCGGCGAGAAGCAATGTGCGCTTTCTCGATGCCTGCGATGTGGTCAAGCTCTGTGCCACTGATGATGCAACACAGATTACTGGAGTTCAGATACGTCATCGCCAGGGTGAGCCGCACGAAGAAGTACTTTCCGCCGATCTCATCGTGGACGCCAGCGGACGCGGCTCGCAGACCCCTCAGTGGCTGGCCGCTCTTGGCTATGATACAGTAGAGGAAAACACAATCAAGGTCGATGTCGGCTATGCAACACGTATCTACCGGCGCCCTGAGTACAATAACTTTGACCACAACGTTCTGGCTGTCTACTCGACTCCTCCCGCCGGGAAACGGGCTGGCGTTCTCGCTCCTATCGAAGGGAATCGCTGGATCGTGACAATGATCGGCTGGATACGGGACTATCCACCCGACGATGAGGCTGGCTTTCTCGCCTTTGCTCGTAGCTTGCCGCAACCTGACCTCTATGAGGCGATTCAAGATGCCGAGCCATTGACGCCGATTGCCATTCATAAGTTTCCTGCCAATCGTCGACGTCACTATGAACGTCTCGCTCGCTTCCCAGAGGGTTTCGTGGCCTTGGGCGATGCCGTGTGCAGCTTCAATCCTGTCTACGGACAGGGTATGACGGCAGCGGCCCTGGAAGCAGAAACGCTCAATACTCTGCTGTACCGGCAACGAGAGCGTCATCCACGTGGAGATATCACCGGTTTCTCGCGCCGTTTCCAGAAGAAGATCACGAAGATTGTAGATACCTTCTGGCTGCTAGCGGCGAGCGAAGATTTCCGTCATCCTGAGACGCAAGGGAACAGACCCCTCGGCGTCAACCTCCTGAACCGCTATGCACGTCGCGTTCACGAACTCTCAACGTTCGACCCGCGGGTAACGTTACTCCTCTATCAAGTTTTGCAGGCAATCAAGCCTCCAACGGCACTGTTTAGCCCGCGTATACTGACGAAAGTACTTTTCAAAAGGGCACCTCGTCAGAGCGAGCAGGCAGGAACGAGTGCTTCACCAGAAGTATCAGGAGATACTATCGCCTCCTCTACGGGAGAGCATGAAAAACAGCGGCAGACGGTGTCCTCTGTACCAGAGAAGATCCGCTCATTGTGAGTACGGAGCAGGCACAGAAAAGTAGTCATGACAGGAGGATGAATATGGGAATGACCAACAATGGCCTGTCCTATTGGCAGGCCGAAAGCGAGGGGATAGAACTCCTTGATATCACCATTGGTGATCTTTTAGACCATCAAGCTGAAGCTTTTCCCGACCGGGAAGCTCTGGTGTACTCGTGTTATCCTGAGTTCGGTACGGCCCTCGACATTCGCTGGACGTACCAGGACTATCATGAACGGGCCAACGCCGCCGCCAAAGGATTACTGGCTTTGGGTCTGAACAAAGGAGATCATATCGCTGTCTGGGCTGCTAACTTGCCGCAGTGGTCGCTCTTGCAAATGGCTGCGGCCAAAGCTGGCCTGGTTCTGGTCACGATCAATCCCGTCCTGCGCGCTAGTGAGGTCGAGTACATCCTCAAGCAGGGGGATATCCGTACAGTGTTCTGTATGGCCCGTATACGCGATCATGATTGCCTGGCAACGATCCGTTCGCTCATTACTCCTGGCAACCAACAAGGCGAAGTAACGAGCGAGCGCCTCCCGCTGCTGCGCTCTGTGTGCCTGTTAGGTAGCCCTCCTGTTAATGGATCCCAAGAGGAAGGCTGGCCGCTGCTCTTCGATGAGATGGTCACATGCGGAAAACAGATCAGCGACGTGGCGCTGCGCGAACGACAAACGTCGGTCATGCCTTTTGATCCAGCCATGATCATCTATACGTCCGGCACAACAGGCTCTCCTAAAGGCACACTGCTGACACATTATGCCCTGATCAATAATGCGCGCCTGCTTGCGAAGCGGTGGGGAGCCGATCAAGCTACCCGCATGGCGGTACTGGTGCCATTCTTTCATGCCATGGGGTGCGTGGCGGGAACGCTCGGCTCTCTCTGCCTTGGCTGCTCCCTTCATCCCCTTCTGGCCTTTGATCCCTTGCAAGCGTTACGCATCATCAGCCATGAACGCTGCACCTTTTTGTCAGGAACGCCCACTATGATTACAGCGATTATGCAGCACCCTGCTGCCGGTACATATGATCTTTCTTCGCTGCAACTGATAGGTACGGGTGGTGCTCCTGTCCCTATTGCCCTCATGGAGCAGGTCAAAAAGCAAATGGGAGCTGATGTTTTTATTGGCTTTGGTCAGACTGAGGCAACGTGCGGCATTACAACAACGCTCTCAGACGATCCATTTGAACTGAAGGCAGCGACGGTGGGCATACCGCTCCCGCATACTGAGGTCAAGGTCATCCATGCGGAAACAGGTAGCATTCTTCCTGTTGGAGAGCGTGGAGAACTCTGCTGCCGGGGCTACCTTGTGATGGCTGGCTACTACAAGATGCCGGAAAAGGCAGCCGAGGCGATTGATGCCGAGGGTTGGTTACATACGGGTGACCTGGCAACGATGGACGGGCGCGGCTACGTTAACATTGTGGGTCGGCTCAAGGACATGGTCATTCGTGGCGGCGAGAATCTTTTTCCACGTGAGATTGAGGAGTTCCTCATTCGCCACCCCAAGGTGGCCGACGTCCAGGTCGTGGGCGTGCCGGATGCCTTTTTTGGTGAAGAGTTGCTCGCCGTTATCATCCCGAAACAAGGAGAGCAACTGAGTGAACGAGAGTTGCGCACCTACTGTAAGGGAAAGATCAGTCACCAGAAGATCCCGCGCTACTTCCAATTTGTGACCTCTTATCCTTTGACCGGGAGCGGGAAGGTGCAGAAGTTTGTGCTGCGAGAAAATGCCATCAAAGCCTGGGATCTCGCGATCCTGCCACAGAAATAGAGAGCAGGGCAATTTTTGATCTTTACGAGCTTTCGTGCAACCAACGTTGGCATGCGGCAATGTCCAATCGATTTAGCCCTGCCAACTATTTGTGGCAATAAGCAAGCAATCCAATAACTCCTACACGTCCAGCTTCGCGCTCTTCGCATGACTCTCAATAAACCGCTTGCGCGGCGCAACCTCGTCGCCCATCAGCATGTTGAAGACCTTGTCGGCCTCCACGGCCTCTTCGATGCTGACCTTCAGGATCGTGCGGCGGGCCGGATCCATGGTGGTCTCCCAGAGAGTTTCGGGGTTCATTTCGCCGAGGCCTTTGTAGCGACCGACTTCGGGTTCTTTGCCGTTGTGCGCGGCCTTGTATTCTTCGATCAGGCGGTCGCGTTCCTCATCACTGTAGACGAACTGGACGTTTTTGCCGGTTTTGATGTGATAGAGCGGCGGCTGCGCAATATAGAGGTGCCCGTCGGTGATCAGCGGCTCCATATAGCGGAAGAAGAAGGTCAGTAGCAGCGTGCGAATGTGCGCGCCATCAACATCGGCGTCGCACATGATAACGATGCGCCCATAGCGGAGCTTGGACTTGTTGAAGTGTTCACCAATGCCTACACCGATAGCGGTGATGATATTCTTCACCTCTTCGTTAGCCAGCATCTTGTCGAGTCGTGCGCGTTCGACGTTGAGAATCTTTCCACGCAGCGGCAGGATGGCCTGGAAGTGGCGGTCACGGCCAGATTTTGCACTACCACCGGCGCTGTCTCCTTCCACGAGGTACAGTTCGCAGCGGTCGGCGTGTTTTTCGGAACAATCGGCCAGTTTGCCGGGCAGCGTGGTGTCCAGAGCGTTCTTGCGCTGGATCAGGTCGCGGGCGGCACGGGCAGCTTCGCGGGCGCGCGCGGATAGCAAGCACTTCTCGATGATGGCCTTGGCTTCGCTGGGCGTCTCCTCCAGGTATTTGGTGAGCATTTCTGTCGTCACCGTTTCGACGATAGGACGTACTTCGGCATTGTTCAGCTTGGCTTTGGTCTGCGCCTCAAATTGCGGGTTGGGAACCTTGACGCTGACGACCGCCGTCAGGCCCTGCCGCACATCGTCACCGGTCAGGTTGCTATCTTTTTCTTTGAGCAAATTCACCTTGCGCGCGTAGTCATTGAGCGTGCGCGTGAGGGCGCTGCGGAATCCGGTGATGTGCATACCGCCATCGACGGTGTTGATGCCGTTGGCGAAGGAAAATTCGGTGGGGTTCCAGCCGTCGTTGTACTGCACGGCCAGTTCAACCTTGACGCCGTCAATTTCGCGAATGGTGCTGACGGGCCGGGCCATGATGCGCCCGCGATCCTTGTTCAGGTAGCGCACGAACGAGACAAGGCCACCTTCGAAGTAGAAGGTCACCTCGCGCTCGGTGCGCTCGTCTTTGAGAGAGATGGTCATACCACGATTCAGGTAGGCCATTTCGCGGAAGCGCTGCGCCAGGATGTCGAAGTTATAGTCGCGGGTCTCCATGACCGTCAAATCGGGCAGGAAGGAGGTGATAGTGCCCGTATCATCCTCTTCAACAAGGTCCACTTCCACCAGTGGCGTGACGGCTACACCGCGTTCGTAGCGCTGGCGATACAGGATGCCGTCGCGCTTGACATCCACCTGACACCATTCGGAAAGCGCGTTGACGACGGAAACGCCGACACCATGCAGGCCGCTACTGATCTGGTAGCCGCCCCCGCCGAATTTGCCGCCAGCATGCAGAATGGTCATGACGACTTCGAGCGTGGAGAGGCCGGGGCGCTGGTGGTGTTCTTCGACGGGGATACCGCGGCCATTGTCCTCAATCGTCACCGAGCTATCGGGGTGGATGGTGACCTTTACGGTATCGGCAGAGCCCGCCATGACCTCGTCGATGCTATTATCAACAACCTCGTAGATGAGGTGGTGCAGGCCGCGCTGGTCGGTCGCTCCAATATACATGCCGGGGCGCACGCGTACGGCTTCCAGGCCTTCAAGAATTTGAATGTTTTGTTCGCTATATCCACCATTACCATTGCCGTTTACTTTCCCATCGCCATTCCCAGTTTTTTGTTCGGGATAGCTACTAAGAGCATTCTTATTCTCGTCTATCTGCTCTGCCATGATGGATTCTTTCGTCTTTGCCATAGCCTTGATACGTCCCTTGTATATGTGGGAAGTGACACGGGGGCGCGATAAATCTAGCCCTACGTGTAATTCGCCCGGTATTGCATTATCGGAAACATGGCGCCGCTCTCCCCTGCCCAATTACCTGCTCCCAGGTGGTGGGCAAGATGAGAATAAGCGCCTTCTTGTACATATTTTCTATAGTATACACCTTTTATTGGCACATTGTCAGCCATATCTAAGCGTGTATGCGGAGATGATAATTCTGGTGCATGAGACATCATTGGTGGCCTGGTGGTCTACCTGTTTCTCGTAGAAAATGCCTCAACACCCTGAATTGGTATTCTCATAGAGTGGAGAAAACATGGCAGAGAGCCATATTTTTTCACCTCCCTATTATACCACAATCCGCTCGACAAGCAAAATCAGGGGGCCTTTTGGTGGGGGGTCATCGCAAGATATTCCGGCCTCGCAACAGGGTTTTTCCTTACCGCGAGGCCGGAATATCTTGCGGCGTCGAGTTTCAGTAGCGGTTGCCTAACTGGCCGCTCATAGGCATGCCTGGAGTGCTCTGCATCCCTTGCATGACGGGCATTCCGGGCATATTTTGCATAGGCCCGGCCAGATTTGTAGCGCAGTAAGGACAAAATGCCCAGCGCAGTTCGAGCAGGCGCTCACACTTAGGACAGGGGCGCTTGAGCTTCTGGCCACACGAGGGGCAGATCTGGAAATCCGACTCAACGCGCGCGTGGCAGTTATTGCAGGTCTGGCGCTCAGTCATCTCGGCCAGTAACGACTCTTCTTCCAACTGGCGTTCGTAAATCTCCGCCAGGGTCTGCCGCGGGCGCAAGATCATGTAGATGAAGAGCCCTCCGATGAAGAAGAAAGCAACCAGTAGGGTTGCCAGTATCTGGGTCAGGAAGTCCTGCGAGCGCGAGCGAATATCGCGGAACGTCCAGACGATCAAGCTGATCCAGAAGATGACAATAAATGCGACCAGGAAACCAATAACGATACCCAGCACCTTATTTAATGTATCTAGCAGGCTGCTTGAACTCGATGTTGTCGGCCCGGTTACCACTGTTGGCGTCAGAGTTGGAGTCGGAGACCCGGCCAGTAGAGATAATGGTTGTGTTTTGGAAAGAACCTGAACAAAATCCGCAATCACAGGATTACCGTCCCTTTCAGAATAACCTTGACTCCTATACGCCTGACCAACCAGGGGCGCGATACTTCTGGCCCCCACGCATAAGACGATAGGAGTTAGAGCGCATGGTATGAGCGCCCGCAATAGGTATAATAGTGAGTTTTCGGGCGCATGGTATGCCTGCGTGCGCCCCTACATTCATCATAAGAATACAACGTGTAACAGAGATACAAAGACAACAGAATAGGACTTAGAGGTACGACAACTATTGAAACAGTATGGTTACTATCTCCCCCGCACGTAGGCCTAGATGTAGTGCTTCCCCGGGATGCCCCGCGCCGTCATCCTGGCCGCCCCAGAAGATTTGCCCCCGTCGTTCCTCCCGTAAGTTTGTCACAAACGCGCGCGTGCAGGCAAACTCAGGTAGAATTCTGCCCTCTACAGCATGGCCGAGAGGATTATATACGCGCACAATTGTGCCTTCTCCATCGTTGCTGCGCTTGATCGCGCTCACAACCAGTTCACGCGGTTCAACCTCGATCTGCGCGGTTCGGGAACTCAGCGCCCCCTCGTGCTGTCCTGTCACGCTGGCCCAAACTGGTATATTGAAAGCCTGCGCCTCACGCAGCACAAGCGCCTCCTCCGCTTCCCAATCACCACCATGAGGCACGAGCGCGTAGTCGAATGCCTGCTCGCCAAGGCATTGAGCCTCCGGCGTAAATTCCGCCGGACCAGCATGCCCATGGCGTGTAGATAGATCACCGCGAGAAAGCCACTCCACACAGCGCAAAAGGGTAACAGCTACTGCCATCCCTCCCGGTTCGACGCCTGGGCCTTGCTGCAAGACCTCGTATTCCGGCAGGCCGCGATTGAGTATACCCAGCCCGACTTTGCCATTGCTGATATCCACAAAGCGCTTCTGCGGGAACGTATTGACCGGCGCTTCCGCCCAAGCCGAAACATCGGCGGGGTGAGGCGCGGCAACAGGTCTCATACGAACCTCAAAAGTACTTTCCGCAGCAACATGCTCTACTGTATATGATACAGGAAAGACCACACGTAAACGGTGATCTCTCGCCCTATTATCAATACGAGTATGAATAGCAATACGTCGCACACCTGCAATCAGGGATACTTCGCTGACGATGGGACACTCGATCATGTTGGAACTGCGCTCGCTGCGATCAGGAGAGCAGGAGGCCGGTAGCAGCCACGTTCCCCGGATGCGCAGCGTCGCCTGCATCCCCCCGCTGTTGATTACATCAATCTCAGGCGGATCGATGGGCTCGCTAATCAACAAATCTTGCGCGGGCGGGCTGTAATTGTACAGGTCACCTACGTCACCGCCATCTACAAAGCGGTTGAGTCCTGCAAAGACTGCGCCGGTCTGTTTATCCGTGATGGTGAGTGTTCCATTGTCCCTACTAGCTACAACGTTGTAGAATTCATTTTCGATGCATGCTTGCTGTTGTGACACCATTAAAGAAGTTGAGGCTTCCGGGCGATCATTTTGCAATCCTCGCGGATAGACCCAGAAGGTCTTGAACCCAAAAGCGGGCAGATCGGCGGCAACAAATTCGATGGTCTCGCGCGCCTCATCAATTAGCGACGCCTCCAGGATATCGATATCTTCGCCCTGGATCAACGCAAGCAGGTCACGCTCAGCCTTAATCAAGGCCTGTTCATCGACGGTTACACGCCCTCGCGGAGTGATCATCACTTCGACCGAAGCCATACGCGGTTGTTTACCCATCTCAAGATGAATGCGGCTGATAACATAAGAGTTTTCGGGCTGCCCGAGTAAGGATGTCACCATGCTCTCGGCTTTATGCACGAGTTCACCAGCGGCCTCCGTTCCTTCAACCGCCAGCGCCGCGGCCAGCGTTTCGCGCGGTAAGGACATAGAGCCGAGATCCTGCGTCCAACGATCAATGATGGCGAAAGGCATCTGCCTGCCCCGCTCGTCGACAATTGCCGCATCCGCCAATGAGCCGGGGAACTGGATCACGACTCGCGCTTTCTCTGAGCGTGGTCCCGGCGCTGGATTGAAGACGACGATGGGTATAGGCTCCAGATCGTGCCCGGTCTGCGGTGATGGGAAAGGAGCGCGTGTATCTATCTGCGACATGATGCGCTCGATAGCCTGCCCCACCAGGCTACTGCTGATCTGCTGGCTTTGAGCGAAGCGTACGCGATTTTCGGCATGCACCTGGTCGATACTACAGCCGCAGATGCTGTCATGGGGATGATTTTGCAGCAGGAACTTCCAGGCGAGTTTCACCAGTCCGCTGGGATATGGCGCCCCTAACTGGGATGCCCAGGCAGTCAACGGTTCCACTGCATGTTCCAACAGGTGTTCTGTGAGAGCATTTTGCTGCTTGATCCACATGCGTGTGGAGAGAACTGAGGGCAACAGGTGCGAGAACTGGCTGCTACGCATATCGCCGCTTAAGGTCTGTAATGGCTCGGCATCAGGGTGACCAGCCTGCTTGCGCACAACCTCGACATACTGCGGCAGCGTCCCGATTTGTATCTGAATGGAGTCGTATTGAGGCACACCCGCGTTTTTTCTGGGATGCGCGTACTTCGCCAACAATTGCCGGTGTTCGGGCTCAAGATGCGCCAGCAGCCTGTTAACGGACGCTATGACCTCTGGCAGACCACGCTGGGGCATCAGGTGATCGGAGCCGTTCATGAACAGCAGCGTGTCGGTGGTCGCCTTAGAGAGGAGAGGAGCGGCAAGCAGTTCGACGCGCGTGATGAATTCGTCCACGTTCAGGGGCATCTGGCGGGCATTGGAGTATCCAAGAGCATCGGCAAGATGAATGACCAGCACACGCGTGCCGTCGGGAGCGGTCCAATAGAACTCGCTTTTCTCAGCTTCGGCGCCAACACCGCGCCAGAAGACGGCGTTATCGATGCCGAACCCTTGCAGTATCTGGGGCAACTGGGCAATATGGCCAAAGCAGTCGGGGACGTACCCAACGCGCATTGGCTCGCCAAATTCGCTGGCCTGCTGCAAGCCTCTCTGCAAGTTACGTACCAGTGATTCACCACTGACCAGGAACTCGTCCGGCTGGATATACCAGGGGCCGACCTGAATACGCCCACAGCGCGTATATTTCTTCAGGCGCTCCTCCTGCTCCGGTTGCACTTCCAGGTAATCTTCCAGCACAACAGTCTGGCCATCCAGCAGGAAATGGGTGAAGCCGGGATCGTTGTCCAGGATGTCAAGCAGGCTGTCGATTGTCTGCACCAGCCGGAAACGGAACTGCTGAAAAGTTTGATACCATTCGCGATCCCAATGGGTGTGTGGAACAATGATGATGTTGAGCTGCTGAGCCATAGTCCCCCTTTTCCAGGATGTTGTGGGCAAAAATAGCGTATTCCTTTCGTCACTACGATAAGTAACGAATAATACCGGGTGGTGGTGACTTTCCATCATTATACTTGATAAGCTGACTTTTAGACAAGCTGCACGCTCAGAATTTCAAAAGCTCAAAATTGACAGTCTGCTTTTTTCCTGATACTATTTCATGGGATGCCATTCTGTATTTCATGTGGATGAGGAAGGGCGATTGAAAAGTCGAGAGAAGAAGATGAACTTCGTGTAGGGATAGGGACGAGCCCCCGTCCCTACACGAAGAAACCCCTCAGATGTCACTTTTGCATAGCCCTGTAGATGAGGTGATGAGGTGCCCCTACTTGCGCGGTAATGATGCATGTGTTACACTAAAGAGGCTTGTACATATGTTCTAGAGGAGGATATTCATGGCCCGAGGGAGTAGCTATGGCGATAAACCCCCGCTGACTCCTTTATCGTTTCCGGTCGACGTGCCAATAACCAGGCGTGCTACCCGCGTGCTGCCGGAGGTACAGCCGCAAAAGGAAAAAGTAACGCAGGTATTACCCGCAAAACGCAAGTCGACTCGAGCAGTCGTATATAAGGAACCTCATCCACTGTTACGGCATCGCTCCTGGCTCACGCCGTTTATCTTATGTATGGTTATCGTTGTGCTGGGTTCTTTTGTGCTGATCAGCGCGGCTATTTTTCAGCGGCATGATAATCAGAATCTTGTCACGTATAATGGACAATCATTTCCTATTCAAGTAGGTGGCTCTATCAGCGCGTTTAATACCTGGCAGAACAGCACCGGGCCGATAGCGACCAGGACGCCTATCCCTATCAAAGTAAGTACAGGACCCTATTCCGTGCTGGGTAAGCCGACCATTTCGGCCGCCTTCATCAACCAGGTACTCGCCGCTTACGGCTCGCCAGCCGCCGGAACCGGACAGCAGATGTATGATCTGGGCGTGAAGTACGGCATAGACCCGGTATACGCGCTGGCCTTCTTCATGCATGAAAGTCTCTTTGGCACGACGGGCGAGGCGCGGGTTACGCTCTCCCTCGGCAACATGCGCTGCATTCCCTCGCGCCCTTGTGATCAAACAGGCGATGGCGGGTACGCTCAGATGTATAGCTGGGTAGACGGGTACGAGCAGTGGTACAAGCTTATTCGCAATCTCTACGTCGCTCAATGGGGACTGGTGACCGTCGATCAGATTATTCCCACCTACGCTCCCAGCAGCGACCATAATGATGTTGCCGGATATATCGCGGCGCTCAAGCACGAGGTTGATACGTGGCGTGCGGGGATTCTCAGGCCGTAAGCAATCCCCGTTCGTGTGCCTTACTCAGCGCCTCGGTGCGCCCCGATACATTGAGTTTCTGGTAGATATTTGCCAGGTGGAAATTAACTGTACGCTCGCTGACAAAGAGGCGAGCTGCAATCTCTTTATTGCGCAGGCCACGTGCCAGCAGTTGCAGCACTTCTTGCTCGCGCGCCGTCAATGTTTCATGGGCGGGATTGCCACGAGCCTGCTGGCCGAAGCGCGAGATCAGCCTTCCGGCGATCTGCGGCTGTATCACTAGCTCACCGCGCGCCACCGTGCGTATGGCCTGAGCCAGTTCATCTGGAGCGATATCTTTCAGCACATAGCCATCCGCGCCTGCGCGCAGCGACTCATACAGTAATTCCTCGCGATCAAGCGTTGAGAGCAAGAGGACGCGCGTTTGCGAATTGAGTTGTTTTATCTGCCGTAATGCTTCCAGGCTCGAATTGTTGGGCAACTGCGTGTCCATCAAGACGACCTGTGGGCCTAATTCGATTGCCTCACTCACGGCCTGCACGCCGTCCGCGGCCTCACCCACCACTTCCAGGTCGGCATAGCCCTCCAGCATATGCTGCAATCCAGCACGGCTCACCGGCTGGCTATCCACTATCAGGACTCGCGTGCGCGTTCCTTGCGGTGCTCCCGCGCCTGGTACATGCTGAAATAGCGAGGTACCCGTTTCAGGGTAAACATGATGATGATACGGGACCCGCGCCTGCACGCGGGTCCCGTGCTCCAGACCAGCAAGTATCTCTAATGAGCCGCCGAGGTGTTGGATGCGCGCGCGCAGGGCATCCAGCACTGGCATCCTCTCCACATCTTCCATGATGCCCCACGAGGACGGAGTAAAAGGTGGGGCGGGAACGCTATCGTCATTCGCTCTCGCCGATTCAGCGCCCTCAGATGGCACTCCATCGTCTTCAATGTTCATCAGTAGATCGTCGTGTCCATACACCAGTGTGAAACGGAGCTTGCGCGCGCCGCTATGCTGCTCGATTTGATTGAGCGCCTCCTGCCCTATCCGATATACTAGCCGCCCGATGTCATCTAAAAGAGGCCGCTCTTCGCCCGAAAAGGCCACGCGGCTCGAAAGCCCTAGGCGCTCCGCCGTCTCTTCAACCAGGCGCGAAAGTGCTTCGGCCAATGAATCGCCGGGGACTTCCGCCAATCGCAGATCGTGGCTGGCAATACTCACTTCGTAAAGCATTCCGCGCGTGAGCCGCTCAAGCGCCGACAGGCCATTGCGCATAGCATTGATATCGAAAGCGACGCCGTCCACGGAGAGGTTATTCCCTGTATCGCCCTGCACGAGATTCTGCAGCGCATCGATCTGAAGCATCATTGCGCTTAATCCCTGTATGAGATTCGTGTGATCCACTTGATGTAGGGCATCTGCGGTTTGCATGCGCTTTTTCCTTAGATGTTCTTGTTAAGAGGGTATAGCTGGTGATTCCACAGAAGTCCTCAGAACGAAGCGAAGAATCTCCGGCCAACTTACGGTTAACCACCACCAGGCTACAGGTATATTATCGCATATTTCCACTAACGCACAGCCTCCAGCACGATTTTTCCGTCCCTGTCATCGATTTCCACGGTATCGCCGTCGCGGACAGTACCGTCGAGGATGGCGCGGGCAATCCGGTTCTCCACCTCGCGCTGGATGACGCGCTTGAGGGGGCGAGCGCCGAACTGCGGATCATAACCCATGTTTGCCAGCAATTCTTTCGCTCTCTCGCTCAGGTGGAGTGTAATGTGACGCTCGGCCAGGCGGGGGCGCAGGCGATTGACCTGTATTTCCACAATCTGCTTCATCTGATCGCGTGTGATCTGGTGGAAGACAATCACCTCGTCAATACGGTTGATGAACTCAGGCCGGAAACCCTCTTCACGCAGGCGCTGGCGCACCATGCGCTCTACACCTTCCTCGTCCATGCCGTCGAACTCCTGCAGCCACGCTGTACCGACGTTGCTGGTCATGATAATGACCGTGTTCTTGAAATCAACTGTGCGGCCCTGACCATCGGTAAGGCGGCCATCATCGAGGATTTGCAGCAGCACGTTGAAGACCTCGGGCGCCGCCTTTTCGATCTCATCGAAGAGAATAACGCTATATGGCCGGCGACGAACGGCCTCGGTGAGCTGGCCACCCTCTTCATAGCCCACGTAGCCGGGAGGAGCGCCGATCAGCCTTGCGACACTGTGCTTTTCCATGTACTCCGACATGTCGATGCGAATGAGGGCACGCTCATCGTCGAAGAGGAATTCTGCCAGTGCACGCGCCAGTTCAGTCTTGCCAACGCCGGTTGGCCCCAGGAAGATGAAGCTGGCTAATGGCCGATTGGGGTCCTGAAGCCCCGCACGCGAACGACGGATAGCATCTGAGACGACGCGCAATGCCAGTTCCTGTCCAACCACGCGCTCGCGCAGGCGATCCTCCATAGTGAGCAACTTCTGCACCTCGCCTTCCATCAACCTGGAAACGGGAATATGCGTCCATTTCGAGACGATCTCGGCGATATCTTCGGCATCGACCTCTTCCTTGAGCATACGCGCGCCCTTGATGCTGGTCAGCTTCGACTCCATGTCCTGGATGCGCCGCTCAAGGTCGGGTATGGCGCCATAGCGGAGTTCCGCCGCCTTACCATAGTCGTAAGAGCGATCAGCCTTCTCGAGCTCAAGCTGCGCCTGTTCCAACTCTTTCTTCAACTGGCGAATTTGCTCGACAGGCTCCTTTTCACTCTCGAAGGAGAGGCGCAGGTTGTGCAATTGCTCGCTCAAGTTGGCAATCTCCTGCTCAACTTTGGCGCGGCGCTCGCGGCTGGCCGGGTCGGTCTCTTTTTTCAGCGCCTCCTGCTCAATCTGCAACTGGCGAATGCGGCGATCCAGGGCATCGATCTCGGTGGGCGTGCTGTCCAGTTCCACACGCCGGCGGCTGGCGGCCTCGTCAACCAGGTCGATAGCCTTGTCGGGCAAAAAGCGGTCGGTGATGTAGCGATTGGAAAGAACGGCCGCCGCGACCAGGGCGCTATCCGTGATACGCACGCCATGGTGCACCTCGTAGCGCTGTTTGAGCCCGCGCAGGATGCTGATGGTATCCTCGACCGTCGGCTGATCGACCATGATGGGCTGGAAGCGGCGCTCCAATGCCGCATCTTTCTCAATATGTTTGCGATACTCATCCAGGGTGGTCGCACCGATGCAGTGCAATTCGCCGCGCGCCAGCATGGGCTTCAACATGTTGGATGCATCCATGGCTCCCTCGGCCGCCCCGGCTCCTACCAGCGTATGCAGCTCGTCGATGAAGAGGACAATGTTGCCCTCGGAACTGGTCACTTCTTTGAGTACGGCCTTCAGGCGCTCTTCGAACTCGCCGCGATACTTGGCTCCGGCTACCAGCGCGCCCAGATCAAGGGCAACGACCTGTTTGTCGGCCAGCGTCTTCGGCACATCGCCGCGCACGATACGCTGGGCGAGGCCTTCGACAATCGCCGTTTTACCGACGCCTGGCTCGCCGATCAGCACCGGATTATTCTTGGTGCGGCGGCTCAGCACCTGGATGACCCGGCGTATCTCCTCGTCTCGCCCGATTACGGGATCGAGCCTGCCCTGCTCCGCCAACTGCGTCAGGTTGCGGCCATATTTCTCTAGGGCCTGGTATTTGCCCTCTGGATTTTGGTCGGTGACGCGCTGCGCTCCACGAATGGACGTGAGGGCCTTCAAAACATTATCGCGCGTCAGGCCTGCCGCCCTCAGCACGCGCTGCACGGCTCCATCGCCGGTATTGAACATGGCGAGCAAAAGATGCTCCACGCTCAGGTATTCATCGTGGAAGTTACTCATTTCCTGCCACGCATCTTCCAGCAGCTTGCGCACGCGCGGCGAAATGCCCGGCTCGCTGCCGCCATAAGCGCGCGGCATGCACTCAATATCGTTCGTGATCATGCGCTGCGCCGCGGCCAGATCGCCATTTACCTTGGCAATGATCTGCTGCGTTACACCGCCCTCCTGGTCCAGCAGAGCGGCAAGCAGGTGTTCGACCTCTATCTGGCTGTTATTGTATTGCTTTGCTAACTCACTTGCCTGAGTTATAGCCTCTCGTGCCTTCTCAGTGAATCGTTCAACCTTCATAGACTACCTCCCGTAACCTATCCCTCATAATGCATCTCCTATGCTATTGTAATATTTTTCTTAAAAGTATAGCATATTGAGCCACTCTATGCAAGAAACTTTGAGCGTAATACTATCAAGTTCCTTTTGCTCGACAGGAGGTTGCCGGTATGTTACACTCTAGGCAGAAATAAGGGGTAGGAGGCTGGCTCTGGTCCTCCAGTTGTTTGGCGCTCAAGGTGCTGAAGAGGCCAGGCACCTCTTGACGGGAACAAGCGAAGATTAGTCAGGAACAGATGACACAACAGGTACAGGAAAAACAGGCCATTGCACAGATCGCCGCAGCTATCGAGAGCGTGCTATTCGTCTCCGGACGCCCGCTTGAGCGAGCAGAGCTGCGCAAACTCCTGAATATTGATGACAGCGAACTGGCCCGTGGCCTTCAAACACTGGCGGAATGCCTGGAGAGCCAGGAACGAGGCATCCGTTTGCAGCGCCTGGGCGAGCAGGTACAGCTTGTGACGGCTCCTGAGAACGCACGCTATGTGGCGGCGCTGCTGGGTCTGCCCATGACGGCCCGGCTCACGGCTGCCGCGATGGAGACGCTGGCCGTCATTTCGTATCGCCAGCCGATTACGCGTGCTCAAATTGAGGCAGTGCGCGGTGTGAATAGCGACCGGGCCCTGGCAAGCCTGATCCAGCATGGGCTGGTTGCTGAAATAGGTCGCGCGCAAACGGTTGGGCGCCCGGCCCTCTTCGCAACCACCGCCGAATTTTTGCAGCAGTTCGGCCTGACCAGCCTGGAACAATTGCCGCATACTAGTGGAGATGGCCCTGGGGAGGACAGGGACCAGCCGCTCTCCCTACAGAAGCAAGTTGTATCATCTGATGGTCAGAAACAGGAGAAACAGTAATGCGTCTTGGCCGCCATATGCCCACCAACGCGAAGCCTGTCAAGGCTGCTGAAATAGCTCGCTGGCTCGGTTGCAACGCTATTCAAATCTTTGCCAGCAACCCGACCGGCTGGCGACCGCCAGGGGATGCGCCTGCCGCGCACGCTGCTTTTGCCCGTGCCGTCCGGGAACTAGACCTGAGTCCCGTGGTTATTCACGCCCCCTACCTGATTAATCTGGCCTCACCTGAGAATGAGATTTGGGACAGATCCATCTCTCTACTGCGTTGGACGTTGCAGCGAGGCGCCCTATTAGGGGCTACGTATGTCGTCTTCCATACCGGGAGCCACCGGGGCGCAGGCGTCGAAACCGGAATTGCGCGCATCGCCGAGGCCATCAAGCTGATCCTGCCCGAAACACCGCCTGAAGTTATCCTGCTCTTGGAGAACGATGTTGGCGCCGGCAACTCGTTGGGGCATAGCTTCGAGCAGATCAATGCCGTGCTGGACCTGCTACCGGACTACCAGCAACGTGTAGGCGTGTGCATTGATACCGCGCACCTCTGGGGGGCGGGATACGATATCTCCAGCGCTGTCTCCGCTCTGGCGGTCCTGGAAAATTTTGACGAGACGATAGGCCTGGAACGACTCAAGGTGATTCATTTGAACGACACCGGGAAGGCGCTTGGCAGTCACCGCGATGTGCATGCCCGCTTAGGAGAAGGCATTATTGGTGAGGAGGGGCTGCGACTAATATTCAGGGAGCCCCGCATTGAGCACGTGACGGTTTTGCTGGAGACGCCTATCAAGACTGGCGAGGACGACAAAGAGGATTGGGATCATGATAAGCAGCATTTCAAGCGCGCGCGAGCAATAGTAGGAGTGAATTAGCTCCATTTCTGCTCCAGTTCCGTCCAGGCGCTGCGTATATGCGCCACTTCTGCTTCATCCGGCACATCGCCCCCATAACGTGTGAGAGCATAGGCTTCCGTAATCACCTCCAACTGGGGTTCTACCAGGGGCGCCTTTTCGTCTAAGCGCCGGCGAAATTCGTAGGGCGTCTCGTCCTTCTTGCGGGCATAGCCACGGTAAGCGGCTTTCCTGAGCAGGGCGCGATAAATCTCGCGAATCGTGCGCACGGCAGGCTCGGCATCTCGTATCTCCTCCCAGCCCTCGTGCTTTTCTGCCACCGTGGCTTGCTGGGGGAAGAAACGCCGCAGGAGGCCGCGTAGAAGCGCTTTCAACTGCATCCAGAAAAGTGACCATGACCACAAGCTTTCATGTGTATCGCCCGAGTGCTTGCGTGTTGCTACGCGAACTCTTCGTCGCCGGCTCAATGCCCATCTTACCAGCAAGAAGATTACCAGCAAGAGCAGGATGGGCATCAGAATTTTAGCGGTCAGAATGACTTCGGGAGAAGTCCTGGTGACGGGAGGAATGATGATCTTATGGGTTCCCGGACCCGTGGCCTGGTGAATAGTGGGATATTTGTTGGGAAAATGCGAGAACCACCAGGCGGCCAGCCAGAAGAAGGGAGTGATAATGAGGGTAGCAACTGCCGCGAAAGCGGTGATCAACCACTGGTAGACGATTCCCAGGGGAGCCAGTGCCTCCAGTACATTCCTCAAAATACTAGGATTGAGGCTACCACCAACCAGCAAGGTCACTAACAGGAGAGCGATACCTATCGAGCCTATCAATAGGACAATAGCGCGTTCTTGCACAACAACGCTGCCCTGCAGTCCTACCGGGTGCGTGCGACGTATAAAGGTCACACGCGCCAGGGCATGCGCAGCCAGTGACAGGAAGAGAAAGATCGGAATGAGCAGAAGGAGCGTTGTGTCATAGATGAATGCAGAGCCGCCTGCGCTTTCCTGCCCTGCTCGCAGCACAATCACAGCTACCATGATGCCCAGTCCCAGGCAGAGTTCGCGAAAGACATGGGAGGGTTCTACTTCTAATTGCAGCAGACGTATGCCACGCCAACCAAACAGCAATGAGAGCACGATGATAGCCACCATCTGGAAGAAATTGAGGTTGAGCAGTAGAATATCGTTCGACAGGTTCAGTAGCCATCGCGGGTCGAGGATAAACGCCTTTTGCGCGTAGATATGAAGCCAGATGAGGAAGGCAGCTACAACGAAGATCAATCCAATATACAAGCCATTGCCGGAGGTCGTTCTGTTCCCTTCCTTCTCCTCTGTAGATTCCTGATGCCCGGCACGCTGCTCCGCATAGAGGAGCAGCCATTGGGAACCGCCGATAAGGATAAACGGCCCCCAGAAGGGCATCAATGGTTCGGAGGAGCCGAAAATATGAATGCCTGCCAGCCAGATGAAAATGGCATCGATCCAGCATGTTTCCATGGCAGCGAGCAAGGTGGGGATGAATAATTCGCCAATGCTTGTGAGGCCCGATTCCTGAGGCGTTAAGATAACGCGCTTGAGCCATTGCACGGGAGTAATATAGCGACGGGCATCTTTTTCCTGTTCCGGCTGTTTGGGCGAGGAAGCCATAGGTACACCTGCTTTAGCTTAATACATTATTGGCCAATCGTTCGTCCATTATACCATAGGCCACCGTTTAGTGGACGAACGACCTCAGGTTTGTTGTTCATCAAGCAATCTCAATGCACTACTGGATGCGTTAAGGTGTTAAGAGCAGGAAGGATGCGCCTCCAATTGTCTCATGCTATTGCGGTAAAAACATCACTACTCTATAATAGCTATAGATGAGCGTAAAGGTAGATGAGCGTGGTGATTCTCCGGCCAATACGCTAGAAATCCTTTGCTACGCTCCGAATGACAGGTGATGAAAGGATATTACCTATGTCGATAGAACAGCCTCAACATGAAAGCACGTATATGATGGATGCCGAAAGCGGGGCAGAAATGGCGCGTCTGATGAACCTCGATACCCTGCTGACCCACGGCCTGGGTGGCCTGGTTCCCGAGCCGATAGACCTTTCGCGCATTCATACGATCCTGGATATCGCCTGCGGTCCGGGTGGCTGGGTACTCAATATGGCGCGTGAGTTTCCTGAAAAGAAAATAACCGGCATCGACATCAGTCAAAGAATGATCGAATACGCCGGCGCGTACGCGCAGGTGAGCAATCTGGATAATGCCAGTTTCCGCACCATGGATGCAACAAAACCTCTCGATTTCCCCGATGAATCTTTTGACATGATCAACATTCGCTCTGTATTCGCCGTCATGACCCCCACGACGTGGCCGCAGCTGTTGAGCGAATGTATGAGAATAAATCGACGCGGTGGCATTATTCGCCTGATCGATGTGGATAACCTGGGCCTCACCAACAGCCCTGCCTTCCAGAGCATATCAGGAGCACTCTACCTTGCTCTGAAACGAGCAGGTCAAAGCTTTTCACCGGATGGGCGCGACTTTGGCCTCACTCCCATGCTGCCGCGCCTGCTGAAAAATGCCGGCTATGGGGATATCCAGAAAAGAGCGTTCGTCATCGATTACTCCGCCGGCACAGAGCAGAGCGAGGGCTTCTATCAGAACTTCAGGATTGGTTTCCAACTCGTGTTGCCCTTTTTGCTCAAACAAGGAGTGATAACCCAGGAGGAGTTCGATCACCTGTACCAGCAGACGCTTATCGAGATGCTCGCGGATGATTTCTGCGCCCTGGTCTACTTCCTCAGCGTATGGGGAACAAAGCCGTAGGAATGAGGGCGAAGTAAACTGATCTCACCAGCGCCTCCTGGTGAGATCAGTTTACTTCGCCCCGGTGATCTCACTTTACGGCGTCAACCGCGCCAGATCACGTGGAAACGTGGTAGCGAGCCGGATGTTGGGAACGCCGGTCAGTTGCATGAGCAGGCGTTCGAGTCCGATGGCAAAGCCGCCATGAGCGGGCATGCCGTAGCGAAAAGCCTCCAGGTAGCTTTCGAAAGGCTCAAGCGGCAGGTTGGCTTTCTCCAGCGCGGCAAGATAGTCGGCGTAGCGATGAAGCCGCTGCCCGCCGGTAACCAGTTCCGTTCCCCTGAAGAGCAGGTCGAAGGAGTTCGAGTACGCTGGCCGCCTGGGGTCCGGGTGGGTGTAGAATGGCCGTTTCACCATCGGATAGCCTGTTACGAAGAGGAAGTCGCTGCCGAACTCTTGCTGCGCCCATTCGCCCAGCCAGCGTTCGTCCTGCGGCGACAGGTCGGGTTCGCCTCGCACATCCACCTCATGCAGCCGGAAGATCAACTCCTGCGCTTCAGCAAAGTGAATGTAGGGTATCTCCGCGAGTACATCCGGCAACTGCACGCGCAGCAAATCGATTTCGGGCGTATACCGCTCGCGAAATTCCTTCAGCATGCCTGCGATCACCTCTCTGAGCAGCGCCATCACTGTGAAATGGTTCTCGATAAAGCCGAACTCGGCGTCCAGGCTAACATACTCATTGATGTGGCGCGTCGTGTCATGCGGTTCGGCGCGGAAGACGGGGCCGACTTCGAAAACTCGCTCGAAGACGCCGACCATGATCTGCTTGTAGAACTGCGGACTCTGCGCCAGGTACGCTGGCCGTCCAAAGTAGTCCAGCTTGAAGACGTTAGCGCCACTTTCGGTCGCAGAGGCGACGATCTTGGGCGTTTGAATCTCCGTAAAGTCCCGCGCGGTCAGTGTAGCGCGGAAACTGGCCATGGCACCGGCTCCAAGCCGCAGGATAGCGCGGCGTGACGGATGGCGGTTGGTGACAACGGCGTGGTCGAGCAGCGTCGTGATGTGCGCTGCGAGCCTCGGCTTATTCAAAGGCACCGGGGGCGCTTCGGTCACAGGTGTGATGACCTCGATGCGCAAATCGTGCAGTTCAATGCCGCCCGGCGCCTGGGGCATAGGAACGACCAGCCCTTCGACGGCAATGACGCTTTCGACGCCCGCCTCGTGGTCTTGCAACGGAGTGAGTTCAGAAGCAGTCTCGGCGACCACCTGGAGTGTTCCCCAGCCATCACGAATGACGAGAAAACTGACACCACCCAGCTGGCGCAGCGAATGTAGCCAGCCCTCTACGCGGACACGCTCACCTGTATGCGCGCTGGCTTCGATGGTACGAATACGTTTCAAAGAAAAGCTCCTTTCGAGTCTCAAATGTAAAACTGCGAGCAGGTCTGCCGTGTGTGTGAGGAAGTGTGCCCCGGCAGACCTGGCAGTCCTGCTGGACTCTCAGGCACCTTCCTCGATATCATTATCGTTCTCGTCGTCGGCCATAAGCTCTCCATTCCTTTCCGCCCGCCTGCGGGGTGCCTACCTTTGACAAACGAATCGAGTCATCCCCGCCAGGGGACGATGATCGTAATTCCCCCATTCGAGTGTCAACATTCATCAAGACGAAGCGACGTGCATTCCTAATTGCCCGCTGCGGCCGTCAAAATTCATCAGGGTAGTCACGTTCAATACACCAGGCCAACAAGCATAAAAGAAAAAGCCCTCATCCTACTGGAGGACGAGGGCTTTGTTCATGCATGTACAAGCCTGTCGTGGTACCACCACCATTCGCCCCCGCTTTAGTCAGGGGCCTCTACCGGTTCCACTCTCGCGAGTAAACCACCGCGCTGTAACGGGCGCGTCCCGAAACCGGCTACTCCTCTTCTTCCGGCAAAGATGTAGAACCTGGAAGAAAGGTTCACCGTTTGGCTCAGGGGTGTCATTTGAGTTGACCAACGGCGGCACTTTCAGCCGAGATGCCGCTCTCTGATCCCCGGGACGCTTCTCAATATTTCCCCATCATCGCCTTTTGCATTTGATCTTGTCGCTACTATACCATGCTATATGGACAGAGGTCAAGCAATTTAAATTGGTTGCCACACCTGCACCGTGTGATCGACGCTTCCGGAGGCCAGTAACTTGCCATCGGGCGACCAGGCTACGGCGGTGACATAACCGGTGTGGCCGCGATAGCCAGAGCGGGAACGGCGCGTGCCAGCATCCCAGACTTGCACCGTCTTATCGTTACTGCCGGAAGCGAGATATCTGCCGTCGGGCGACCAGCAGACGGTATTGATCGCGGCAACGGGATTATGGTGAACAAAGTATTTTCGACCCGTCATTGAGTCCCAGACCTGCATAGTTCTATCGTAACTAACCGAGGCAATGCGCCTGCCATCGAGCGACCACATCAGAGCATTGACACGTTGAGAATGCCCCTTAAAGGTGAATTGGCCGCGCGAAGAGAGCAGGAAACTGGTGAAAAAGGAGTTCTTGTCCCTGACAGGGTTCCAGACCTGTACGGTTTTATCCTCACTACCAGAAGCGATACGCCTCCCATCAGGCGACCAGGACACCGTATGCACTGCTCCGCTATGACCGCGGTGGCTGAAAACATTACTTCCGGTGAGCGCATCCCAGACCTGCACGGTTTTATCCGCACCGGCTGAGGCGATACGCCTGCCATCGGGCGACCACGCCACAGCATACACGGCCTGCGCATGGCCGCGATAGGTATAGACCGAGTTGCCGCTGAGCGCGTCCCAGACCTGCACGGTACCATCATCGCCACCCGAAGCGATATGCCTGCCATCGGGCGACCAGGCTACGATATGTACCCTGCTCCAGTGGCCACGAAAGATGATCATGCTGTTGCCATTGGCGGCATCCCAAACACGCACCGTCTTATCGTAGCTGGCCGATGCTATATGGGTACCTCTTGGAGACCATGCGACGGACAGCACACGGCTGGAATGGCCGGCGCAGATAAAGCGCGTATTGCTCTGCGCCCGTGGCAGCGCTGTTCGTTTGGGCGTCTTTGGCGCAGTGGGAACCTGCGCCTGTTGAGGAGGCTGGTAGCCAGGTGGTATGTTGGGGGCCAGGGGATGCGTTCTGCTCACCAGGTACTGTGTGGCAATGCTTTGCAGTTCCTGCTTGACGATGGCGATGTTGTCGGGCCGCTTATTGATATCGACCTCCAGCATATGCATGATGAGTGTTTCAAGCCGTCCCAATATAGGATGATTCCCCAATTGCAAGGGAGCGAAGTGAAATGGGCTATCGGACGGATCATTGCCGGACAGCATCTGGTGGAGAGTGGCTCCCAGGGCGTAGATGTCAGCGCGTGGCGTGGTCTGCGCCCTGCCATACTGTTCGGGGGCGGCGTAGCCGGAGGATCCGAGCGCGGTTGTATCTTTGGCCTGCCCTGGTTTGAAGTGCCGGGCAATGCCGAAATCGATCAGGTAGATATGCCCATGTGGGGTGAGCATGATGTTTGCGGGTTTGAGATCGCGGAAGATGATGGGTGGTTGCCGCATATGCAAATATTCAAGCACGGCGCAAAGCTGGATACCGATCTCCAGCACTTTTTCGACCGGGAGCTTTTTCCCATTCACCTTATGGAGATGCTCCTCCATCGTTTCACCTTCGATGAAGTCCATCACCAGGTACCAGCGTCCCATGTCGGTGAACTGTTCGTAGATACGTGGGAGATTGGGGTGCGTCAAGCCGGCCAGCAGCATGGCCTCGCGATTGAAAGCGGCAGTAGCCTCGGCAAGCTCCTGGGCGCTGAGATTATTCTGGCTCATCTCCTTAATGGCGACGAGCCGGTTGCCGAACTGGAGATCGGCGGCTTTATAGACGGCCCCAAAACCACCCTTGCCGACCTGTTGCAGGATACGATAGCGCTGCTTGAGCAGATGGTTGGAGACGAGCAATCCAGTACCAGACGAGGCATGCTTGCCGCCTTGCCTGCGCAGGAGTTGCCCGCAAGCAAAGCAAAACGCTGCCTGCGAACGATTGGCCGCCCCGCAGGCATCACAGAAAAATGGCGAAGAGAGAACCATCTATGTCGCTCCCTGGTCATGCTATCCGGCAAAATCTGAATGTTTTCGGCGCTGGCAGCATGGTAGCACTGTATAGAACATGTGTCAAGAAATTATCCTCTAATCACATAGTCCTATTTGCGCATCAAAATGTCCTGTAATGTCGCCTATTCCTTGTAGCATCATGTTATAATACAGCTATGCGGGGTGGGAGTAGAAGGCGCATTACTGGCTTTGAGCCGTTTATGAGAGGGTAGCCGATGGCGAAAAAGATTCTGATCATGGATGACGACCCGACTATCGCTGATCTGCTGCGAGAGGCGCTGGCGGATGAGGGTTACGAAACGTATATGACGACACAAAGTCTGCGTTTCTACGATGCGGTGCGCGAACACGAGCCGGACCTTATTCTGCTTGATCTGATGATGCAATACCTGGATGGGCGCGATGAACTGAAGCTGCTGGAGTTCGGGTCTTATAAAGTGCCGGTGATTGTGGTGACGGCCTACCTGGATGCCGGAAACGAGAAGGAAGAGTTCCGCCAGGCCGGCGTGGTAGAGATTGTCTACAAGCCTTTCGACCTGGACAAGCTGGTAGACCTGGTGAAAAAGACCATCGGCGAACCGGAGGGAAGAAGCGCATGAGCGAGGGTGCGCGCGTAGCCCTGGACGCCATGGGAGGTGATTACGCTCCTGGCGAAATTGTGCTAGGGGCTGTGCAGGCGGCTCGCGAGTATGGCATGGGCGTCTACCTGGTTGGACGAGAAGATGCTATTCGTGCGGAGCTCGCCAAACACGATACTGCGGGCCTCGATCTCCCCATCATTGCCACCGATGAAGTCATTGAGATGGATGAGCATCCCGCTAATGCAGTACGCCGTAAAAAGAAGGCTTCGATAACACTGGCGCTGCAACTGGTGAGGGATGGCAAGGCGCTGGGCGCGGTCTCGGCAGGCAATAGCGGCGCGATGATGGCGGCATCCCTTTTCACGTTGGGTCGCATCGAGGGCGTAGATCGACCGGCGCTGGGCGGCATTTTCCCCACCAAAAGCGCCCCTTCCCTGGTCATCGATATTGGCGCAACCACGGATTGCAAACCTGAATATCTGCAACAGTTCGCGCTCATGGGTTCGATCTACATGGAGCGCATCTTCAAGGTCTCATCACCGCGCGTGGCTTTGCTTGCCAATGGTGGGGAAGAGACGAAAGGCAACCAGCTGGTGCAGGAAACGCACCAGTTGCTCAAGGCGAATGCTGCCGCGCTGGGCCTTAATTTTATTGGCAATGTCGAGGGACATGATATTCCGGCTGGAAATGCTGATGTAATCGTGTGCGATGGCTTCGTGGGCAACGTGGTATTGAAGCTGAGCGAGGGATTAGCGGAGACATTACTTGGGCTGCTGCGCGGCGAGATGACCAGGACACTTCCTAATAAACTGGCCGGAGCGATCCTACAGCCGGGGTTGCGCCAGGTTTTCCGGCGGCTCGATTACGCTGAGTACGGCGGAGTGCCGCTGCTGGGCGTGAATGGATCGGCTATCATCTCACATGGCCGTTCGAAGGCAAAAGCGATCAAGAATGCATTACGCGTTGCCAGGCAGACGGCAGAGACGAACGTGGCGAGCGCTATCGCCGGCGGACTGGCGAAATTGCAGGCCGAGAAGAAAACCTTATGATGATATCATGGGACAAAAACGCCAACCGGCCCTCCGACTGGTTGGCGTTTTTGTCCCATGATATCAATTAATTATTCCGCCTTTTTTTGGCGTCTGGCGCTTCCTCCCATCTTCCCGATGCGACTGTAGAAATCAGGGGCCTGGCGCTCTTTGGTCGTTTTGCCTCCCTTTTTGCCCATCTCGGAGAAGTGGTCAGGGCCATATTTGCTCATATTGGCCGACCCGCCTTTCTTTGCGATAGTGCGATAATACTCCGTGCCACGTTTTTCCTTAAGAGCAGTTCCCCCCTTTTTTCCGATACGTCGATAGTAGTCCTCGCCGTATTTATCGCGGACCGTGTTTCCCCCCCTGCGGCCCGCCTCTGTAGTTGAAATAGGGGTGGGTTTTGCTTCGCCTTCAGGCAACATTGTGAACCCCTTTCCCCGGTTTCATGCCTCCTCTGGCTGATCCCCCGGCTGAAAAATAGAAGATTATAAGAATGCACAGGCCGGCGCCTGCTTCCCCATATACTGCTTGAAGCTGCCGCGCAAGGCGCTGGGCGCGACCAATCTGGCCCTTACAGCCGCGGGCCGGGCTTCTTACATTGCAGCAAGTATACTGAAAAGCTCAACGGGCGTCAATCTGAAGAGGTATTTATGAATGGATTGTAATCCTGTTCACCAATCTTAAGGCATACACCTATTCCCATTGATCGAGGGTCAATTCGCCGGTGCGTACAAAGCGTGGCCGGTGCTGCTTCTCTGAGGGTTTGTAGCCGGGAAATTTGCGCTGCATGCGCTGGCGCTGGCGGCGTTCCCTCGCCTCCTGAAACTCATTAGAGAGGCGGCGGTAGAGTTCTTCCCACTGAATCATTACCCGCGAACGATCATGCCTGGCAATGATCTCAAGGCTGGCAGCGCCCATATGCCTGCGCAGCGCCTCATTTCCTACCAGGAAATCAAGGTAGCGGGCCATTTCGTCGCTATCGCCGGGTGAGAACAGGAAACCGTTGATTTCGTGATGCACCAGTTCCGGCAATGCGTAAGCGTTGGCGGCAACCACGGGCAGGCCGCAGGCCATCGCCTCCATCGTGGTCAGGCTCTGCAAATCGGCCTCGGATGGGATTGCGAACACGTCGGCCAGCCGGTAGAGTGCAGCCAGATCGGTATCAGCAATATATCCCAGGAATGATACACGGTCGCGCAGGTTGAGGCTCTCGACCTGGGCACGTAAATCCGCCTCCGCAGGGCCGGTGCTGGCGAGGGCAATATGCGCATTTGACTCCATTTTTGCTGCTGCGTCGATCAACACATCCAGCCGTTTTTCCTGGCTCAAGCGATTGACCGACAGGACAATAGGGTGGTCTTGCGGCAGATGAAGACGCTGCCGCAGCTTCTCATCTCGCTCGCCGGGAGTGAATTTCTTCAGATCGATGCCATTCGAGATCGCCTGGGCGGGAGCGCGCAGGCCATGTTCGTAGAGCAGATTGAGCGCGGTGAGGGTGGGAGCCGTGACATATTCGCAGCGATTGCAAAAATGCACCAGATACGAATACGAGACAGTGTTGAAAGACTGGCCCAGTAACGAGTCTTTAGAGAGCGTCCTGCTCATGTTGATAGGCAGGTAATGATTGGTTGCGATGACCGGCTTGCGCAGGCCCCCGGCCAGAATCTGGGCGATATTGCCCAGTACAACGGGCGAGTGGATATGAATAATATCGGGGTCGGCCCGCTTCAAGAGTTTGCGCATCGGCAGAAACGGCAAAAGGGCGATACGCAAGTCCTCATACGTAGGCCATTCAAATGAAGAGAAGCGATAGACATGCACCTTCTGCTCTATGCGATGGCTTCCCCGCGCGCCGTAGCTGGGCGCGGCAACCCATACCTGGTGCCCGCGATTGGCGAGCTCGGTGCTGAGCGCGTGCGTCACCACAGGAACACCGCCGACCATAGGAGGATACTGATCAGTTACGATCATGATGCGCATGTCTATCGCCCGTTTCCAGTATGATTGCTGCCGGCTTCCCCGGCTAGCTATGCCTCGGGGGTAGGAGCAGCCGGCGCAGGAGTTGCCGCCCCGCCCTCCGTGGCCTCAGCCTCCTCAGCTATCTCGGCTCGTGTAGCGGCTACCTTGGCGATTCCCTCTTTCGGGTCAGTGAGCAAGGTATAGTTTTCCGGCAGTTTGACATCTCCAGCGTGGATTATAGCATCTATTTCGGTGAGCGGCGTCACATCGACTTCGATGTATTCAACCAGGTCCTTGGCTTCACACTCGATCTCAAGCGCGTCCAGCAGGTGCAGCAACACGCCACCCTCGTTCTTGACTGCTGGCGCCTCGCCGGCGAAGCGCAGCGGAATTTTTGACGTGATACGCTCGTTCAGGCTGACACGGAAGAAATCGACATGAATGACCTTGCCACTGCGGGGATCGTGCTGTACGTGGCGAATCAGAGCAGTCTGGGGCGCAGCATCGCCGGGCAGGCGCAGAGCGATGATATTCGTTGCGTGATGCCCTCGTACTAACTGATCAAAAGCAATGGCATCTATTTGCACTGCCTGTGGCTCCTCGTGATGTCCAAAGATATTGGCCGGAATGATCCCGGCTTTGCGCAGGCGTTTGGTCGCCTTGCCCATTACCTCGCGGGGGCTGATCGCTAATTCGGTTTGTTGAGCCATTTTATGTTATCCTTTCTCTACTAAGTCCCTTGATAGTTCGTATGATGATCTATTATCACATACGTATCTGACCTTTTTTGGGCGCAATATATTTTACGCCCCTTCCCTGATTTTCAATTCGATATCGGGCTTTATTCTACCTCATTGCACCCAATTTTGGAATAGCATATCACCTGACCGCCTGACATCCACTCATAACTCGGGGTGCAGGGGTTTCACCCCTGCCGGGGTGCGGGGTGTCCCCGCTTGCTTCCCCTCCCGTCCTGACGGGCCGTAGGCCCGCTGCAAGAATTATGAGTGGATGGC
>Ga0209061_1001459_pt1 | contig 39291 bp, 32 predicted proteins | sample Coa_R1_10_FD_187157 | JGI IMG/M metagenome (GOLD analysis project Ga0209061, IMG submission 187157) | Surface soil microbial communities from Centralia Pennsylvania, which are recovering from an underground coalmine fire - Coalmine... | ecosystem: Environmental > Terrestrial > Soil >... | reverse complement strand
CCGAGGCATTCGGTGTGATCCGCCACAAACAAAGGAACGATGCGGTGTCCGTGGCGCTTCAAGATGCCGATCATATCGGTCAGGTAATACTCATTTGCAGGATTGTCTGGCTTGAGAGCCCCGATGTGCCGCCAGAAGAGCGCCGCATCAAAGCAATAAAGGCCCGGATTGACTTCACGAATTTGAAGCTGTTCGGGGGTGGCTGCTTTCTGTTCTACGATCGCGGATACCATGCCGTGCTGGTCGCGAATGATGCGGCCGTAACCGGTGGGATCGGCCATTTCTGTGGTCACGATACTGGCGGCAGCGCGTTCCCGCTCGGCAAGCTCGTGCAAAGCGCGCAGCGTTTCGGAACGCAAAAGCGGGCCGTCGCCATTTAAAACGATCAGCCGTCCCGTTTGCGTTTCCGCCTGCTCGCGGGCGCACATGAGAGCGTGGCCTGTCCCTCTTTGTTCAAGCTGCTCGGCAAAGCGGATGCCAGGGAAAGGAACGCTCGCCCGCACCCGTTCCGCCTGATAGCCGACAACAACAACCACTCTTTCTGGCGGCACGAGATGCAATGCGGCCCGAATCACATGATTGAGAAGGGTGTCGCCTCCCGCTTCGTGTAAAACCTTGGCCTTGCGCGATTTCATGCGCGTGCCGAGTCCTGCTGCGAGAATCACAACCGTGAGATGATTTGTCATTGAAGTTTTTTCGTGATGTTTGAAGATTTGCGGCTCAGGTCCGAGATGCGGCTGGCGAGCGCGGCTTTGCGGACCTGGTGAGCACGTGAGCGACTCGCCAGATCAATCACAACGTTAGCCAGCGCCGTAGCATCGTGGCGGATTTTGCGTGGATTCAGGCTCGGATCGCCTAAAAGATCCGCGGTGACGATTTTAACCTTAAGGGCCTGCAACCGCTCGATATCGTTTTCGACCGGTTTCACGTGTGCGCGGGCGTAGACGCGCTTGAGCGATTCCGGAATGGGCGTGGTATTGAGCACGACGCAATCGATGAGCTTCCGTTTGGCATGAGCGTGAATGGCTTCGACATGCTGGGAGGCCGTAAAGTTGATGGTTTCGCCGGGTTGCCACATCAAATTGACGAAATAGACCTTCATGGCCGGTGATTTTTCTATCGCTTCGGCAATCCCTTTCACCAGCAGGTTAGGAATGACGCTGGTGTAGAGAGAACCGGGGCCGAGCGTAATGAGATCGGCTGAAGCGATGGCCGAGAGCGTTTCTGGCAGCGGTTCGCAATTTTGGGGCCGAAGAAGCACTTGGCGGATAGGCTGGCGGCTCTTGCTGATTTTGCTCTCGCCGCGCACGGCTGTGCCATCGGCCAGAATTGCCTCGAGAGTAACGTTGGCAGATGTCGAGGGAAAGATGCGGCCGCGAATCGCCAGGATCTCGGAGGAGAGCTTCACTGCGTGGGCAAAATCGCCCGTGATCTGGTGCATAGCAGTTAGGAACAGGTTGCCGAAGCTATGCCCCTTGAGGCCGCGACCATTCACGAAGCGGTATTGAAAGAGCTGGGACAACAAGTCCGAATCTTCCGAGAGGGCAGCCATGCAATTGCGGATATCGCCTGGCGGCAAAATATCGAAATCGCGCCGCAGCCGGCCAGAGCTGCCGCCGTCATCGGTCACGGTCACGACGGCCGTGATGTCGACCGTGGGCTTACCGGGCTCAGGCCCCTCCTGAGCGCCATACGCATGCCGCTTGAGCCCCGACAGCAGAGTGGATAGTCCCGTGCCTCCGCCGATGGACACAATACGCAGCGGCGTCTTGAGAGCATTGCGCTCAGAGACAGAAATGCGGCTGAGAGGGCCTGACATTATGAAACGGGAGGTCCCGGTTTCCCATTCATAAGCGTGACATACCGCTGCATGCGAGAGCCTTCCCCCACCAGGTGACTGCTCATGTGCTAGGGAATATCCGGGCTCGCGTCAGCGGCGCTTTCTGGGTCTCTCTTCCTCTTCTTCTTCGTAAACAGGAACCGAATCCAAATCCTCCGACTCGAAGACCTGGTCGCAATCCAGGCAACGGACGTAGTCCACACCATCGCGCCGGTAGAGAAATTCAGTTCGCTCGTGCTGACAAGCCTGCATAGCGAAATATCACCTATTCTAGACTGAGCGGAGATACAGTCAAGTACCTATTTTTTAATTCAGAGCAGCCACGCTTGATGACATTTACCCACATATAATCTGTACAATTCAATACGGAAGGTCTCACTCCTTGAGTTTTGAGCTCGCTGAGCAACGCGGCGTCAGACAACCGTCCCATCCAGCGAAATTCATACAACCCCTGATTTTCCACTCACGGACGGCCGATCTTGCCAAAGAAATAGACGCGTGTCCGGCCGGTCCCGGAATCTATGCGCTGCATCTGGCCGGGAGACCGGTGCATATCGCCTGGACTGCGAACTTGCCGCGCCGTTTGCATCGCTTGCTTGTTTCATACCACAACTGGCGGCTCGATGGCGCGCTGGCAACACTGCGAGCCAGTATAGAACGCGTCGAGTGCTGGCCCACGAGCTCCCGCCTGGAAGCCTGGATCCTGCTCTACTCGCTTACTAAGCAATACTATCCGGTTGATTACTTAGAACGCCTACGCCTTCGCATGCCTTGGTTTATCAGGCTCACTCAGGATGCCTTTCCCTATCTGAGTGTGGTCAACCGGCCGCAGGGCGCCACAGGGTGGATTGGGCCGTTTCCTACCCGCGAGGCGGCACAGCGGTACGAGAATGCCGTGCTGGCGCTTTTTCAAATCCGGCGCTGCCTGGAGATCCTCGACCCGCGTCCCGATCACCCGGGCTGCATTTATGGGGAGATGAATCAGTGTTTGCGGCCTTGTCAATGTGCGGTAGGCGTCGAAGGCTATGCGAATGAGGTGCAACGAGTCAGAGAATTTCTCGAGACAAACGGGCGGAGTTCGATTGCGGCGCTTTCGCTTGCACGGGATCGCGCCTCAGAAGCCCTGGAATTTGAGGCCGCTGCTCAGATCCATAAACGAATCGAGAAGATGCTGGCCGCCGCAGCGCTTCGTGACAATTCAGTGAATGAGATCCAAAGTATGAACGGCGTCGCCTTAACGCCGACCAGGATTCCCACACAGTTCCGGCTCTGGCCCATGCTCGAAGGATGGTGGCAAGAGCCGCTTTCAGTAGATTTTTCTGCTGGCCAAGCGGCGGCAAAATCAGTAGATCAGCAAATACGGGAATTACTTGCGGCGGCGGTTTCGCAACCGTCTCGCAGCGGCGATCGTTTAGAACATCTCGCGATCTTTACCCGCTGGTATTATTCATCCTGGCGAGATGGCAAGTGGTTTCCGTTCCGCACGCTGGCGGACCTGGACTATCGAAGTTTAGTCCGGGAGATTTCCAAGCAGAGCGCATCTCGGCCGGAAACTCATCCACACGCTCCGTTACCTGCGCCATTGTGCTAGTGTGTGCTCATGCCGGTGCATGACGAAGTAGAGGAACACGTTCACCATGCTCAGAATCCGTTCGACAAAACCGTTGCCGGCAGCATGGCGATTATCGCCGCTGTTTTGGCGGTCGTATCCGTACTGGGCCAGCATTTCAATACAGAGAAGCTGCTCAATCAGCAGCTTGGCTCAGATCAGTGGGCCTATTACCAGGCAAAGGACATCCGGCGCTACACCGCGCAAGCGACAGGCGACCTGCTTACGGCGCTAAAGGCGAACCCGGCTGTCATTAGCCGGTACACACAAGACGCCAACCGGTATAAACAGCAAAGCGCCGAAATCCAGGACAAAGCGCGCGAGTTTGAAAGAGAGCGAGATCGCGCCGGGCAGCGAGCCGATCACTTTCACTTGGGGGAAATTCTTCTCGAAATCGCGATCGTGTTCTGCTCGCTGGCCATCTTGAGCAAACGCCAGCCTCTATTTGTTGGCGGCGTGGCCCTGGCTGTAATTGGGGGAGTGATTGCTGTGGCTGCGTATTGGGTTTGAGGGGCGATTGGCGCGGCTTGCCTGCCAGGTCCGGTACATTTCTTTGACCATCTGATCGAGCAGAGCCATGCGGTCATCGCCAATCTGGAGAAGATTGAAGTGATTTTTCCCCTCTAAAAACGTGACTTGCGCACGCGCATGGAGCGAATCAAGGACCGCTTTGAGACGGCGGGCAGCGCCATCCAGGTAGAACGTATCTTCGGTGCCGACGACGACGTGGATTTTCCCGTTGAGATAAGGCGCGAGCTCTCGCCAGCGGGTTTCCAGGATGTGCGCGATGTCGTATTTCTCCCACGCGTGCACGACGTTCGGATCGACATCGCCGGTAACGCGATCAAACATCTGCATGGGCCTCCCATCAGGGCCCTTGGGTGAGAAGACCCACTCAAAGGAGGCCATCTGGCCTCCATAAGGGCCGAGTACGGCTTCCAGTCGAGCGAAATCTTCGAAAGTGGAGATGACCTTTCCATTCATGCGCACAAGCGGATAGGGAGAACCGTCCGGCCGGTGATACACGTTTGCGTGGGGAGCATACAGGTCTACGCCTGTAAAATCGTGAAAATCACTTGGATCGGGGGCGGTAGACCAGGTGCCGCCAAAGATCTTGGGATAGGTAATCTGCAGCCAGAGCGTGGCCCAGCCGCCGGAAGAATGGCCTGTAAGGAAACGGGCGCACGCACAGCGATCCGTGCGATAGCGCGATTCTAGGTAGGGTATGAACTCGGTTGTGAGTGCTTGGCCCCAGGGGCCGTTATTCGCGGAATCGGCAAATTCGTGGGTTCCTGTGGGGCTGGATTCATCCAGCAGGATCCAGATCATGGGCGGCAGCTCTCCTTGTCTCATCCGCTGGTACATGCGGCGAGCCACCCCGCGCAGATAACGCAGGGAGCCGCCAAAGCCGTGGGTGAAATAGATGACTGGATATCTGGTCCGCGATCGGTCATAGTCGGGAGGCATCACGACGAGTGCGTGCATCGCGATCGGCCGGCCCCAAAAGCGGGAAAGCAGCGGACTGAGAAAATCCTCTTCGCGAATGTGCACGGCCTCGGCTCGCTGCTCTTCCGGAGATTCGGAAGATATCGGAGATTTTGGCTCGGGCACGGTCTCATTGATCGTAATGACTGGTTCGGGCGAGGACTCGGGAGAGAAATGGGTGAGCGGGACGACCGCACTTACCGGATCGCCTGGCTCACGACCGTCGTAATTGTAAGAGTGATGGAGATCGATGAGAGCCTGAACCTGATAATCCCCCGACGCAAGGCTAGAAAAGCCGGAGGGGAAGGCGATATCGTCGGTATCGATTTCGATGGCGCTTCCGGGGGCTAGATCCTGAATTTCCTTTGCGGCTACATAAACCGACTGCGGCCGAAAGGGGTTGGTATCGATTGTTTGCGCTCCCTGACCCGGTTCCAGGAAGACCAGCAGCCGGCCGGACACTGGTTGCTTAAAATCCGGGCCGAGCACAATGCGGAAGAACAGGTGTTGGGATGAAGCCGGGGCTGCACACAAACTTAAGGCGGTCGCAAGCCCGACCAGCAGCAGCCTGGGGAGCGTTTTCATCGGATTTCAGCGCTGGGCGTGGGAACGGTTGCCGGGAGGATAGCTGACGAGTCTCTCCGCATCCTGTTCTGGAAGAGACACCCAAAGATGCACTTGATTGCCATTTACGGTAACCTTCATGGTACTGAACGCGGAGGCGAGCGCAGCCACAGTGGGATCGGCGTGAGGCTGCAACTGCAGCGTGCTGGCCAAAACGCGAAGAGCAGCAGCTAAAGAGGCGGCACTCTCTGCTGAGTTGGTGAACGCGTCGAGACTGAGAAGCATCGGATCGCCCAGGCGAATGCCGCCGGCAGCTTGCGTGACCAGTTGTACAGCATAGCCAGCAGGGCGGTTCCATCGCATCACGTCTGGCGAAGCAAGCGCTCCCGCAGACAAAGATGCAAACCAAGCATCGTTAGAACTGGCGCCAGCAATGAGCTGTTGCAGCGCGGGATCGAGGGTGGTAGCAGCATTCTGATTGCGAATCACACCTTCGACATCCGCAAGATCTCCCATTACTGCGATTCCGGGGGTGGGGAAAGCCACTACACTGTCCTGTCTGCGCCCGGTGTTCAGAATCACCCGCACGCCGCGATAACTTTCCACCGATGCTCCATGAGCTCTGGCGGCGGCTTCAATTCGGCTCACATCAAAATTTCCGCGAGCCAGAACTAGAGTATTCGAGCTGGCGCCGCCGGAGGCGGAGATAAAATCCTCGAGATCCCGCCGCGGATCGAATCCGGTTTCGGCCAGAAATCGCTGGAATTCGGTGTTATTCGTGTCCAGGCGAGCCAATAAAAATTGGCCGAATTGCGAATCGCGCGCTCGGGCAACATCAACAGAAGCGATTACCTGTGTATGAGGAGGCACAAGCGCCAGCAACCCTGCATCCAAAGAAGCAAAAGCGGGAGCGCAGCTTAGGCCCAAAAAGACGGCAAAAGCAAAATACCATCGAACCATACTTGCTCCAATGTACGACTCCTGGCGGCTTCGGGTTCCAGCCTCAGTCTGCGGCGGTCAGAGTTTCTTCCGAATTGTTTGGGGAAAAGGCCAACTAAGTGGGAAGCGGCCGGGTCAAGAGGTGTTTCGGGCAATTCCGACCAAAGACCTTGAGCCCAGCCGCTAAAAGAAGCGAATCAGAATATATACTTCAGCGCGAGTTGCACGTTGCGTGGTCCCTGAGAGCTTTGCAGCAGACCGAGATTGGTGCCGATGCCGCGGGTGGGGGCATTGAGAATGGGCGTGTTGGTCAGATTGATGAACTCGCCGCGTACTTCAAGCTGCTGGTGTTCGGTTACGTTGAAACTTTTCTCGATGTTGGCATCGAGCTCGGTCAAACCAGGCCCGCGGATTGTGCCCACGCCACAACTGCCGAATGTATAGGCCGACGGCTGCGCGTAGGCTGACGGATTAAACCATTGATATCCGCCTTTGGGGGAGTTCTGCTCGCCATAGACAGTCCCGGGGACAAGGCAGTTCGCACGTGCGCCACGTGATTGTGTATTCGAAGCATCCGTGGCGGTGATGGTCAGCGGAAAGCCGGTGTGAAGACTCACAATCCCGGCTACTTGCCAGCCTCCCACAAACGCGTCGAGCACGCGATTCATATTCTTGCCGAATTGACGGCCGCGGCCCCAGGGCAAGGCGTAGATGAAGTTTCCGACAAAGTTGTGGGTTGCATCATAATCACAGGGCCCCCACTCAGCAGCCATGTTGTAAATGTTCTGCCAGTAGGCCGAGGCTGTAGCAGCCTGACCACCCTGCCCGTAATACCCGATAGAATTGGTCATGCATTTCGAGTAAGTGTAATTTGCCTGAAACTGCAAGCCATAGCTGAGGCGCTTATCGGCACTGACTTGTAAAGCCTCATAGGATTGATTGCCGGTGGTGGAAGTACCGGAAATCTGGCCGATATCGGTCAGCAGGGATTGTCCCGGCGCCATACCAGGCAGGACGGGGTTATCCAGATACCAACTTGGACCCACCGTGCCGTTCGGGGCGAGATATTTCTGGAAATATGGCATCGGCACCATTAGATGCGTGGTGCGCTGGCCGACATATGCCACGGTAAGGGTGGATGACGGACTCAGTTGCTGCTCAATTGCAAAGTTCCACTGGTTTGCAACTGCAGGCCGGATCTTGGGATCCCAAACGCGCAGCGTATCGCGATAAAACGGATCCGATACGGCTAGAAACGGCGCAAATCCTTGATCGAGTGTGGAGCCCGGAAGGACGTTGTACGCCGCAGTTGTGTAGACATTATCGTGCTCCGGAGCAAAAGGCGGATTAATGGTCAGCCGCAGGTTAGTGCCAGTGCCTTCCAGATAGTTCGATAAGGTATATCCGGCCCGGATGACTGTTTTTCCGCCGCCGGGAGTATAGGCAAAGCCGATGCGCGGCTGGAAGTTCGTAATGCCGTTGTACTGATCGTAGAGGGCGCGGCTCGCGCCATTCTGACCGGCAATATATTCTTGTCCGGTAACCAGATTGAAGTTGGCCTGACGGTTATGCACTTCCACCCAGGGGGTATGTAACTCCCAGCGCAGACCCAAATTTAGAGTCAAGTTCGGGGTGACACGCCAGTTGTCTTGATAGAAAGCTGCCAGAGAGTTGGCGCGCTGGCCCCAAGTACCGCCGTTCAGACCTCCTTGAATTTCGTCCGGTAAACCGAGCAGGAAGTCCGCTTCGGCAATGCCGCTTCCGCTTCCGGCTTTCGTTCCGGGCACCGGGCCGGCGGTATATTGGCCGTTGAATAAGAAGGTGCCAGCCCGCCCGTTATTGCCTGAGTAAAACGTATCGATGCGATAACGGTATCCCTGGAAGCCAAAGTGCATCGTGTGTGTGCCTTTTGTAACAATGACCGTATCTTCATACTGGATTACGGCATCTGCGAATAACTGGTAGACATCGCTTGTTCCGAAACCCGACACATTGCCGCCGCTCAAGCTCATTCCCGGCAGAAAACTGGAGGGAACATCCGGAATGCCGACTAGTTGGGCAAAATTAGCTGGAGCGCTGCCTGCTGCCGCACCATTATTTACGAATACATAATTGACGCCTGCACGCGCTTCATTGACGACAGTAGGTCCGGCGGTATGAACCCAGTCTAATAATCCTGTGTGCGTAGGATAATCTGCGAAGCTGTTATAAAACAGCGGAACGGTATTCGTGCTGGGATTGGTATAGCTGCTTTGCGAGTAACGACCAAACATGCGGTCTTTGTCGGAGATGTTGTAATCGATTCGCGCGTCACCTTGATCTCCGTTGATGTAGCTGTGTGTGGAATAAAGCAGGTTATTCAACAGTCCGCTGCCATTATTCGGCAATGGATAATATTGCGAATTCAAAATTTTGGACGCAGCCGCACTAAACTCCGAAGAGGGGATTTTGTTATTGGGGTATGGCGTGCGGTTGCCGCCATTTCTCGCCGAATAAGGGTCATACAGTACGATTGGCTTTGCTTGGCTGAGGAGCGCTGAGAAATCACCAGCACGCTCGGCTGCTGTAAATACTGTGGCTACTGCAGCGCTCGGAGGCGTGTCAAGACGCGATCCCTGATAATCCACAAAGAAGAATAGTTTGTCTTTCTTTATGGGTCCGCCCAGTGAACCGCCGAAATTGTTCCAGCGCGTAGCCGGACGGCTGGCTCCTTCGAAATTATTGGTCCAGGAATTGGCGTTCAGTTTGTCGTTACGGAAGAATTCGTAAAGGTCACCATGCACCTGGTTGGTCCCGGATTTCGTACTCACACTAATAATGCCGCCCATATAGTTACCGAAGTCGGCTGGAGCAGTTAGTGTGATTTCGTTGAACTCGGCGATAGCGTCAACAGCCGGCGCATAACCGACTAAGTTATCTGATACCTGATTGTTGTCCAGACCATCGAGCATGAAGTTGTTAGCCTGTTCGCGATTTCCATTGACATTGGGGCGGCCGCTACTTGCCGTGGTGAGACCGTTTTTGAATGTCGAAGGATTCGGATGAATGCTTCCCGGCGCAAGCAAGGTCAATTGGACGTAATTCCGGGTCGCCAGCGGAAGATTCACATTGGTTGCTGCATTGATGACCTGACCGAGCTGCATAGATTGCGTTTGCAGCAGAGGCGCAGCGCTGGTAACTTCCACAGTCTGCGATACCGCGCCGATTTGCATGGGAAAGTCAAGCCGCGCGACCTGATTGAGTTGCAGAGTTATGTTGGATTGTGTGGCGGTGGCAAACCCTGGCGCCTCCACTTTTACGTTATAGGTGCCAATGGGCAGACGCGGAAGGTTGTAAATCCCTTCGGTATTGGTTGTGGTTGGCCACTCCGTGCCGCGCGCGGTGTCGGTAGCCGTTACTTTCGCATTTGCAATCGGCGCACCAGATGGATCCGTCACTTTGCCCGTGATGCCGGCCGTCACCTGCTGTGCCGGAGCAGAAAAAGTAAAGAGAAAGAACAGAGAAGCAAAAAATCCAAACAGGACGCGGAATTCCCGTCGCATACGACCCCCTTTCAGGTATTTGGCTTTATTGTGAGCGACGCGTGAGAAAAAGTCAATAAGACTGATGGTGGAAAATGCCCGACAGGGGTTGGCATACAATTCCAAGGTGGGTGTTGGCATGCAAACGCACCGCAGAGAGTTTTTGAGCAGCCTGCTGGCTGCGGTTACGGTTCCCGCTGCTCAAAGCGCGGCAAAACGCGAGGGAATTCCGGGTCCTTTCCGGGGCCGAGTGATTGCGGTTGAACATTCCGGCTGCATCGCAAACAACCGGTACCAGCCCGAAGCCATCCGGCAGATGATGCGGCGCGGCATGGCGGAACTCACTGGCGCTCCAGCCTGGCAGGATGCCTGGCGATCGCTGTTTGAAAGAGGAGATGTAGTGGGTATCAAGGTTAGCCCGGTCGGAGGCGCGCAGCTTTGTTCCGATGCCTCCGTGCTGCATTCGATTATCGAAGGATTGAATCAGGCAGGCATCCCGAATCGTGACATTCTCGTTTTCAGCCGGTATCGCGAGGAGATCCTTGAAGCTGGCATTGACCGCTGGCTGCCGCCGCAAGTGCGCTTTGATGCACCGTCTCTGCGATATGACAATGTGCAACTCGATATGGCTGGCTACGATGAGAACCACTTCATGGAAATCGCATTAGTGAAGCCGGGCGAGAACGGGAACGACCCGCACTACCGGCGCTCTTACGTTTCGAAGATTGTCACGCGCCGCGTGAATAAGATCATCAATCTTCCCGTGCTCAAGCATCACCAATCGGCTGGCGTGACGATCACATTGAAAAACATGTCCCACGGCTTTGTAAATAACGTTAACCGCAGTCACTTAACTCCAACGCTGAACGCCTGTGGGGTATTTATCCCTTCTGTTGTCAGCCTGCCGGTGATTCGAGAAAAAGTGGTACTGCACATTGTGGATGCAGTGAAAGCTCAATATCATGGAGGTCCACAGCCGAGGCCGCAATTCCGGTGGGAGCCAAAAACGATCTATTTCGGCACGGATCCGGTGGCTCTGGATAAGACAGGCTGGAAGGTTCTCGATGCGAAACGTCAGCAGATGGGGCTGCCGCCCATTGCGTTATCGAAACCGGATCGATTTAGTCATTTTCTAAATTGCCAGGTGGAACATATCGAAATTGCGGGGATGCTAGGCTTGGGTGAATTCAACGATGACAAGATACATGTCAAGCAGATCCGGCTGGCATAAGCTTTTAGTTTATGGATAGCGGCACAAAGGGCCGTTTAAAACTGGCTGCAATTGTAACCCGGTACTTCAAATACTCGCACGCGCAGCATATTGTGGACCGGTTGCTGGACGGCTATGGTTGGCAGGGGTCTTATCATCATCCCCCAATGGATGTGGTGTCCTTGTATGTGGACCAAGTGGGGCCGGATGATTTGAGCCGGGAGCGGGCTTCGCGGCATCCGGAAATGAAGATTTACCCCACCATAGCCGAAGCTCTTACCCGGGGCAGCAGTAAGCTCGCTGTGGATGGTGTCGTAGTGGTCGGCGAGCACGGCAAATACCCGCGCAACGAGAAAGGGCAGACTGAGTATCCGCGCTACCAATTCTTTCAGCAGATTGTAGAGGTTTTTCGATCCAGTAGCCGGACGGTTCCGGTTTTCAACGACAAGCATCTGTCCTGGAAGTGGGAATGGGCGAAGGAAATGTACGACACTTCGCGCTCGATGCAATTCCCTTTTATGGCTGGCTCTTCGCTGCCCGTGACCTGGCGCATTCCCTCGCTTGAGATGTCGCTTGGCGCTGACATACAGGAAGCGCTCTGCGTTTGCTATGGCGGTGTGGATAGCTACGACTTTCACGGACTCGAAACCATTCAATGTATGGTGGAACGGCGGCGTGGCGGAGAAGTGGGAGTCGTGTGGTTAGAAGCATACCGCGGGGATCGCTTTTGGGATGCACTTGAGAGGGGTGCATGGTCGCGCGATTTAATGAACGCGGCACTCTGCCGCAGCCACACGCTTACTCCCGCCAAGCCAGGATTCAATGACATCTTTCCGTCAGTGGATGAGATGCGGCAAATGGTAAGGGATCCGGTTGCTTATGTCTACCAACACGCCGATGGCCTCCGGTGCGCGATGTTACTAATGAATGGATTAGTGCGCGATTTCAATTTTGCCGCTCGCCTTAGAAACCAGCCGCGCATTTTCTCAACTCAGATGTATTTACCGATGCCGGATGGCAGAACCACGCTCGCAGATTTTTTCAGTCCGCTTGTATTCCATATGGAGCAGATGTTTTTGACCGGCAAGGCTCAATATCCCGTCGAGCGCACGCTGCTCACGACCGGCTTGACGGCGGCAGGTGTAGAAAGCTTATATCGGAACCAGGCTCGTGTGGAGACGCCGCATCTGGCCATTCACTACCAGCCGCGGCGCGAATCTATGTTTGAGAGAGCGTGATGCTGACTCGACGGGAATTTCTTGAATCGGCAGCGCTCGCTTCGCTTGCCACCCCGGCAAAGGCAGATCAGCCGCTGCGCATTGCCATGATCACAACAGTCTACCGCTATCTCTCACACGGGCAGCATATCGGCGACCGGTTTCTTGTGGGCTATCCGCTTAACGGCGCCTGGCACAAGCCAAACGTGAAGATGGTTTCGCTCTATGTCGATCAAAGGCCGGAAGGAGATCTGAGCCAGGCGCGCGCGAGCGAGTTTGGCTTCACTGTCTACCCCACCATCGCCGAAGCGCTCTGCTGCGGCGGAAGCAAGCTGGCTTGCGATGCAGTTTTGATTGTAGCTGAGCATGGAAATTATCCGCGAAATGACAAGGGGCAGATTCTCTATCCGAGATATGAGTTCTTCGAGCAGTGCGTCGAGATCTTTCAAAGGAGCGGACGCGCCGTTCCGCTCTATAACGACAAGCATCTTTCGTATAGTTTTGAAAAAGCCCGGCGCATGGTGGCTACATCCAAAAAACTTGGTTTTCCCATGCTTGCTGGCTCCTCACTGCCCGTAACCTGGCGCTTGCCGGATTTAGACATGCCGCTTGGCGCAGAGATCGAAGAGGCGCTGATGGTGGGGGTCGGCGGCTCAGATGCGATGGACTTCCATGGCCTGGAAGCGCTGCAATGCATGGTCGAGCGTCGCAAGGGCGGTGAAAGCGGAGTAAAAGCGGTGCAGCTTTTGGAGGGAAATGCGGTCTGGGAAGCGGGCAAACACGGCGTTTGGTCCTGGGATCTGCTAAGCTCCGCACTGTCGCGCAGTGACACTCCACTTGGGCTGACACTGAAGGATGGACGAACGCAGGATCTGGTGGGATCTGGCGTTCTGCCGTCACTGGTGCCGCATCCGGCGGCTTATTTGATCGAGTATCGTGATGGCTTGCGCGCCTCCCTGCTGATGTTAAATGGAGCCGTCAAAGACTTCAATTTCGCTGCACGTTTGCAAGGCGGGCGGCGGATCTCGACCCAGTTTTTACTCACACCCGAGCCGAATGTGACTTATTCGGCTTGTCTGGTCTCCAAGATTGAGCAGATGTTTCTGACCGGGCGCGCGCCCTATCCGGTGGAACGGACCCTATTGACGAGCGGAATTCTAGAAGCCTGCCTGACATCGAAAGTGCAAGATCACAGGCGCCTGGAAACACCTCAACTGGAGGTGTCTTATCAGCCGCCTGTCGAGTCGCAATATTCGAGGATGTAGCCTTTCCGCATGGATTCAAGGCATTTTGCAGAGCTCATCCGGCTAATCTGAAGTGGATGCTCCTTAAGAACGCGCGCTGGACGGAACTTGCAGCTCTGCGGAATCGTATTTTCGTCGTCCCGCTGGGCTCACTCGAGCAGCACGGGCCGCATTTACCCCTCTTTACCGATTCGTTAATCATTTCCGAAATCGCAGAACGCGTCGAACAACTCCGCTCGCAGAATATTGTGCTTTTGCCGGTGCAGTGGCTGGGCCACTCGCCTCACCACAGACGTTTCGGTTGTGTGAGTCTCGATTTCGATCCGTACGTGGAGATGATCTGCGGCATGTGCGATTCGCTGGTGAACCTTGGTGCACGCAAGATTCTGCTGTTAAACGGGCATGGGGGAAACGATATCCCGTGCAAGGCTGCTCAGCGCCGATTAAAGAGCAGATTCGAATCGATTGCGGATCTCTACATCGTTTACGCAACGTACTGGAATCTTGCGGCGGAAGAGTTCCAGCAGATACGTTCGTCTCCATCAGGCGGTATGGGTCATGCCTGTGAGATGGAGACGTCGATCTTGCTTGCGCAGCATCCGGAACTGGTCGACCTTTCGCGCGCAAAGCGGGGCGGCCCGGGACCGGAGATGGGTTATCGCACGATAGACATGCTCAAGCCACTTCCCTTCTCGCTGGTGAGTGAATTTGATGAAATTTCCGACAATGGCGTAATTGGCATGCCGGAGTTTGCGAACGCGGAGAAAGGAGCCCGTTTTCTGGACGCCGCTGTTGGGGCGGTGGTGAATCTCCTGGACGAGATGGAAACCTGGCAGTTTCAGCAGCGACGGCAGCCGCCTTCTCAGATGACCAAATGAACCGGCGCTGGGCTGTCTTAGGCTTTATTTTCGCCGCGATTTTAATCAGCTATATCGATCGTGGGAATCTGAGCATCGCCGAGACGGCCATCATGCGCGACTTTCATCTTCCGCCCTCTTCCATGGGTGTGCTCCTTTCCGCGTTCTTTTGGACTTATGCAGCATTTCAAATACCGGCGGGGATGCTGGTAGACCGGTTCGGCATCCGGCCGACTTATGCAGCCGCTTTTCTCCTCTGGTCCACCGCATCGGCAGCCACAGCGCTGAGCCATAGCTCGACCGACATTCTCTTGCTGCGGCTGTTGCTGGGCTTAGCGGAAACGATCGGCCCTGTGGCAAGTCTGGCATTTATCCGACAGAATTTCTCAGGCCGGGAACAAGGGCTGCCGGTTTCGATCTACATCTCCGGACAAACGCTTGGGCCGGCCTGCGGCGCTTCGCTCGGCAGCATTTTGCTTGCGAGCTTCGGCTGGCGGCCGCTGTTTGCTGTGACGGGTCTCGCGGCGCTGTTGTGGGTGCCTGGCTGGTGCTGGTTAGCGCCGAGGAGGTCTCCTCAAAGCGCGACTGAAGCCGCCATGAAGCCGCAACCCCGTCTGCATTGGCCTATCCTGTTCTCCAGCCGGGCGTTTTGGGCGCTGTCGGCATGCGTTTTCTTTTTTTCCTACTACTGGTATTTTGTTTTGACATGGATGCCGGCTTATCTCATCGTGGCGCGAGGATTTTCTACCCGGGCCATGGGCGGCATACTTGCGGCGCCGCTCTTCACGATGGCGGGAACCAACCTGATTGCGGGCTGGCTGGCGGATCGATTTGTGGCCCAAACGGGGTCCGTGTTTCGCGTGCGCACATGGTTTACGGGTGCGGGGCTGGCAGGAGCGGCTTTGATTCTGCTCCTCGATCTGCTGCCGCACCGAATGGCGGTGCTGCCCGTGCTTATCCTTTCCATTTGCTCCTTTGGCGTGGCGAGTTCCCAGTTTTGGTCGATCGCGCAATATACGCCGCCGGCTTCCCTTGTAGGCCGCACCATCGGATATCTCAACACACTTTCACAGATTGGAGGCATTGCCGCTCCGCTCATTACAGGCTGGAGCTTAGGCCCGCAAAAGAATTTCGGATTTGCGATTTGGCTAGCTGGCCTCGCGCCTGCCATCGCGTGTCTGCTCTTGTTTGCGGCAGGCACGCGCGGACTTGAAAAGTTCCGATCCGCTCTCAGCAGCGCAGAGACAAAGCCAGCCACAACAGGAAGCGTATAGTTGACTGCAGGAGGCTGTATGGGTTTGAGACGATTGAGCAGACGGGAGATACTGGCTCAGGGGGGAATTTTGACCGCGACGGGATCACTGCCTCTCGCTCAGGGGAAGGCCGCCGGGACAGAGGCGAATCTGGATAAAGGAGCAGTTGCGTTGTATGGCTCCATCGGTGTCCGCACTCTGATCAACGCCCGGGGCACGTTTACGATCATCACGGGCTCCCAGACGCTGCCTGAAGTGAAGAAAGCTATGGATGAGGCGTCGCGAGCCTACGTCGAGATGGATGAGTTGATGGAAGCGGTAGGCAAACGGCTTGCGGAACTGACCGGGGCCGAGTGGGGAATTGTGACGGCGGGCTGCGCGGCTGCCTTGACGCACTGCACCGCAGCTTGCGTGGCGGGCACAAATCCGGAACGCATGCAGCGCCTTCCGGATCTGACCGGTATGAAGAATGAAGTGATCATCCCTGCCTATTCGCGAAACGTGTATGATCATGCGGTGCGCATGGTGGGAGTGAAGATAGTTGAAATTCGAGATCCGTCGGAGCTCGAATCGGCATTCAACGAACGCACGGCGATGGTGTATATTCTGGCCGGCCCCGGCGATACGGGTCCTTTAGGAACACAGGCGATTTCGGAAGTAGCCAAGCGCCATGGCGTGCCGGTGCTGGTCGACGCGGCGGCTGAAATTTTAACCATCCCGAATATACATCTGCAACGGGGCGCGACGGCGGTGGCCTATAGCGGGGGTAAATGCATACGCGGGCCGCAAGCTGCTGGGCTCCTGTTAGGTGAAAAAAATCTGTTGCAGGCCGCCTGGGCCAATAGCGCGCCGCATCACGCCTTTGGGCGCTCAATGAAAGTAGGTAAGGAAGAGATTATGGGCATGCTGGCGGCGGCGGAAATGTGGAAGAAGCGCGACCACGAAGCTGAATGGCGGCAGTGGAATCGATGGCTGGATGAGATTTCACAGAGCGTGAAGCGTGTGAAAGGAGTGTCGACGTCCGTGCAACAGCCTGAGGGCTTATCCAACCACACGCCGGTTTTAAAAATCGAATGGGACGGCACGCAGCTTGGGATTACCGGCCAGGAAGTGAGCAAAATCCTGCTTGAAACTGAGCCCCGCATTGTGCTGGGTGGTGCAACCGGTGAGCGGCCTGATAAGATGCAGAGCTCGGTCTCCGTAACTCCGTACATGTTGATGCCTGGTGATGCCAAAGTGGTTGCGGAACGACTTTACGCCGTGCTTTCCCGACCGCCACGATTCGAAACTCCAGCAGTTCCCCAGGGCGAACCTGTCCAGGTTGCGGGCGAGTGGCAGGTCACTCTAGAGTTTCTGCGCGGCTCGGCGGTGCATACGTTGATCCTCGAACAGGATGGCCAGCAATTGACGGGCACGCACCGGGGAGAGTTCGTGTCGGGAGAAGTTACCGGCAAAGTTATGGCTAACCAAGTACGCATCAAGGGTTCGCAACGCATTGAAGGGCAGCATTTAGTTTACGAATTTAAGGGAACAGTCCAGGGAAATCACATGGCGGGCGATGTAAATCTGGGTGAATACGGGCAGGCGCGGTTTGTCGCAGAGAAGAAAGTTTAAGGGAGGAAAAACATGGCAAAAACAGACCGGAGAAGATTTATGGGAAAAGGTGCAGCAGCCGCAGCGGTAGCCGCTATAGGCACAGCGCCCTTAGCGGGGCAGACCCAGGCGACAAAGAAAATTTGGGGCAAACCATCCTTATTCAGCCCGGCCGTTTCCTACGGTAATTTGCTGTTTTTATCCGGCGTGGGCTACCACAAACCAGGAGATATCAAGGTGCATACTAAAGGCGTTCTGGATGAGATTCAACAGCGTCTGGAAGCCGCAGGCTCCTCTATGGAGAAAGTGCTGAAGGTACAAGTCTATTTGGCAGATTTGAAGGATTACGACGCCATGAACGAAGTATTTCGAGGCCGCTTTGGCTCCGAGCCGCCTGCAAGGACCACGGTTGCCGTTGCGGGGCTTCCGGGCAACTCGTTAGTAGAGATGGATGTGATCGCGTATATTTAGGCGACCTTCAATGGACGGCTCTCATCCGGGCCACAATCCTGGAGTCGTGGGAGTGTTATAGCGTCAAGGACTCCTCCATAACCTCGTACCGCAGATATTGGTGGGCCCAGCCGCCTGCGTCCCTAGTTTGTCTTTAACACCCTAAACTTCATCCGCTAGCGCGGATTGATTGACAAATGCCGACAGTTCCCTTACAATGGGCCACCAAAGTAGTAGTAAAAAAACAGGCGGCTTGAAAGGGGGCAAGTATGACTCATCAGAAGTTGTCGTTGTGCGCTGTGTGTTCAATTTTCTTCACGACTTTGGCGAGCGCGCAAATCGCTACGACAACTTCGTTAGTTGGCACAGTAACGGATTCCACTGGCGAAGTGATACCCAATGCTAAAGTAACCGCTACTGAAATTGCCACTCAGACTGTCTACAATACGAGTACAAATGCCAACGGCGATTACTCGATCGAATTCATTCGTATTGGATCCTATCGCATCACGGTAGAGCACCCTGGATTTGAAACAGTCACTAAGACCGGTATCAACGTTGAAATCAATCAAGTAGTGCGAACAGACTTTACTTTACCGGTGAGCACCGTAAACCAATCGGTAACGGTTCAAGCATCTGCTCCCGTCCTCAATACCGACGATGCCACTGTTGCTCAAGTTATTCCAACCCGACAGGTCGCTGACTTACCATTAAACGGCCGCGACCCAATGCAGCTTGCGATCACCACACCCAGCGTGATCAATGGGCTAAAAGGCACCAATGGTGTGCCCCCAGGCGAGGACTTCATCGGAGCAGGTACACGTGAGATTCAGAACAGTATGTCGCTCGACGGGATCAGCATCATGAACAATCTCATCACTACTACACCAAATCGTCCTATCGTGGATTCCATTTCAGAAGTAGAAGTGCAGACGGGTACCTATTCAGCTCAATACGGCGCATACCTAGGCGTTCACATCGACATGATCACTAAGAGTGGAACCAATGATCTGCATGGATCCCTTTATGAGTATGTACAGAATCAGATTTTTAACGCCCGAGGCTACTTCCTGCCGGCAACGCAGCCGAAAAATCCGCTAAAGCAGAACCAATTTGGCTTTGAACTCGACGGGCCGATCCTGATTCCGAAGTTGTACAACGGCAAGGATAAGACGTTCTTTATGGGCTCTTACGAGGGTTTGCGGCTGATTAGCCAAACACCGCAAGTTTTTACAATTCTAACGCCACAAATGTTCCAGGGCAACTTCTCGGCAGTGTCCACACCAATCAAGGATCCTGTGACGCACGTACCCTATCCAGGCAATGTGATTTCGGCTACCCAGATTTCCCCCGTCCCATTGAAATTGCAGAAATACTATCCTACTCCCAATCTCCCGGGACTAACGCAGAATTATGCGGTGTCGACCGCAAACAATAACAATACCGACGAAACCATAGACCGCATTGACCAGAATCTTGGCGACAAAACCCGAATTTTTTTCCGTTATCAACGACAGCAGGAAAACCTATTCGCTGGAGCATCGAATGTAACACAAAATACTTATTCGTCGGTTTACATGTCGAATTATGCGATTGGCTACACGCAAACGATTACGCCTCACACCGTTAATGATGCACGCTTTGGCCGCAACTACTTCAACTCGCCTTCGCTGAATTACTTTGCAGTCAACCATTTAACGGATGCTGGTTCGCAGCTCGGCATACCCGGATTTACAGGCGATGTGCAGTTCAACAATCCTGGGATTCCAGCCATGTCCATTTCAGGCTTTCAAGGTTTCGGAAATACTGCTACTAATTGGTACCAGGATGACACAACCTGGCAAGGGGCCGATCAATTTAGCTGGACCCATGGTGTTCATACAATCATGGCAGGAGTGGAGTTTCGCAAATTGGAAACCGGCCGCGAGGCTGCAAATGCTCCACTTGGTGTGTTCACCTTCACAGGCCAGTTTTCCGGCTACGCCCCTGCGGACTTCATCACCGGTTACATGGCCAATGACACGTCCCCCGGGCCGGAAATCCGTGGGCTGGTAGCGGAGTGGCGCGACGGCTTTTTCGTGTTGGATAAATGGCAGGCATCCAGAAAACTCACCATAAATTACGGGATCCGATATGAGCTGCCTACCGTTCCTTACACGGTGAATGGAAATGCGACCGAATTAAATCCGCAGCAAACCGCTCTCGTTCCGCCGAACCCGCCGGTGAAGGGGTTCCATTTCATCTTTCCAAACCACAATGATTGGGCTCCGCGCTTTGGTTTTGCTTACCGACTCACTGAGAAAACCGTTGTGCGCGGCGGTTTCGGCATCTACTACAATCCGAATCAGACAAATAGCTTTACTTTTTTAAATACTAATCCGCCATTCAACCTGCAACAAACCTATACATCACTTCCAACGACACCAACCTGCTCTTTCGTCAATCCGTTTTGTGGGAGTGCCGCACCAACATTCGCTTTGGGACCCATTAAATATCCCCTCTTGACCAATATCATTACAGATAACTGGAATCTTCCTACTGCGCGCTCGAATCAATGGAGCCTCGATGTGGAGCGGGAAGTATGGAACGGAGCGGCTGTAGACATTGGTTATCTTGGTTCGCACATGTATCATCTTGACCGGAGCTACTATAATAATCAGCCGCTACTACCTGGTCCCGGACAGATTCAGCCGCGCCGCCCTAACCAACTATTTGGGCAGATCCGTACGATCCAAAACGATGAAATTTCCAATTATGACGGCTTAACAATTACTCTCAAGCAACGAATGAGATACGGTTTAACGATCTTTGCCCACTATACTTGGTCACATACGCTGGATGTAAGTACGGATTCAAACGGCGGTGGCGCGCCGATGAACCCATATAACTGGCGGCTCGATTATGGAGACTCGAATTGGGACATCCGACATCGTTTTGTAGCTAGTTTTGTCTATGATATCCCATTCTTCCATGTCTCCAATCCCGTTTTAAATGCAGTTTTTGCCAACTGGCAAACAAACGGTATCTGGACAATTCAAACCGGGATACCATTTAACGTATCCGTCTCCTCGGACACCGCCAACACAGCTTCAAATGGAACTTACAGGCCGAACTTGGTGGGCAAGCCGACTTCGAATTGCGGCGATGGCCACCTTGTGAACTGTATCTCTACTTCCGCCTTTGCACCCATTCCACCCGGTGTCTATGAATACGGCAGCGCGGGTCGTAATCTGTTGCATGGACCTCCACTGTTTAGCATGAATCTGTCTTTCTTCAAAAATTTTCCGATTCAAGAACGACTGAAGCTTCAGTTCCGCACGGAAATGTTCAACGCCTTTAACGAGGTGAATTTCGCAAATCCTAACGCCGTGTTTGGAACTGCAGCCTTTGGCACTATCGGATCGTTGAATCCTAACGTTCCCAACCGCGTGATCCAGTTCGCTGGAAAGCTTCTCTTCTAAAATCGCTCTCATTTGAATGGCCTTTAGATTCGCCCAAATTGTCCTCGTTGATACCTTTTTCAAGGTTCGAATAGTCTGGGACCGAAATGGATTAGCCGGAGAGGATTGGTTGAATTTCCAGTATGAGAAAGGACCGTTCTTTCATAACAAGATGCCTGCTGCTAGCGGGATAAATCCACCACAGCAAAAATCTTTAACTCAGGTACAGTGAACTCGGTTGCGCCGGCTGCAAAGCTATAGTCCGCTATTCGAGCCGTTTCATCCCCGTAAGAACGAAGCTGTGCGTTTTGGTAACGCCCCAGTATGTGCACACGAAAGGCCCCAACTTGCATACCGCGGGATGCACCGTAGTTCAACAGTTGGATGCGCGTGTGTTGCCCATGAGCCGTTACACGCGCAAGGACAACGCTGGTTCCAAAGATTCGAATGGTCCTCTTTGCATCCGTGAGGTTATACCGAATTTTATGCACCAGCAGATCGGGATTTTTTGCTTCCTCTTTTGAATATTCGTCCGACCCGACTTGAACAATCAATTTATAACCAGGCTCTGGCGAACGCAAAATACGGAACAGCAGGTTGTCGCGCACCATCAGATTCATCACCTCTGCGTCGACGGGCGAGCCATCATCAATAAAACCAATGTCGGCAACTGGATCGCCGGCATCGGGAGTAAGCGTGGAAAGAAAATGCAGCATCGTCGCAAGAGGCTGCAAACCATTCTGATCGGTCTGGAGCACAGCAAGAGTGTTGTAACAAAAGGCTTCAGCGGCTGCAAGCGGCGCCGTATTCGCGTCGACGTTGTAATAAAAATGCCGCTGCGGCCAGCGCATCAATCGCCAGCCATTCGAATTGACCCACGGCACCCGAGAAGCCGAAGCGACGTTCATCCGAAACGCAACTCCAGGCGGGGGCAGTTGCATAGATTCCTGTAGATTCACGCCTTCGACGCGGAGATCACGTACATTTTTCCAGAGATTCAGATTGGCCGGCGGGACAGCAATCTGCGTAATTCCCGCTTGCTTTAGCAGGGGTGCTGTATCCGGGCCTGCCTGCCAGTACAGGACTGGTAAAGCCGCTAGTAAGATCAGCATCAAAGCTCAATCCCCTCGAGCCTGATCTTCTTGATGTCATAAGTTCCCAGACCTAAACGGGAAGCATATTCCACATGCCCAGGCTCGCGGATAAAGTGGTTGAAATTAGGATTGCTATTATCCCGACCGAGATGCGATGGCGAACGATCAAAAATCGAGGGAGCGCCCTCCATTTTTCGTTTGGCTTCGATGACGTCGAGTAAAATGCGATCCATCGCCACTGGATCTGTACCGAAGAGAATCTGCTTCGGATAGAAGCGAAATTGTGGATATTCACTGAAGGGACCCGCATGCCACACACCGCTTAAACCGTCCATGATATGGAGCACGACTTTTGTGGGATTTGGTTCGACGGAAGCGAGGGTACCGATAAACGAGTACGTATTGGTCTTGGCAAATCGGTGGGACCGGTCTACATTTGAGAAATGCCCATAAGAGATATTTTTTAGGCATCCCGTAACACCCGCGGCTTGGTGCTCTTTCATTTTGGGCACATTGATAATTTTCGTGAAGGTCTCTGCAACAGGACGGACCATGAACGATCTTGTATCCTCTTCGCCAAAGAAATCTACCTCCACGTAAACATTTGGATCGTATCCGGCGAGTGAACCGCGGGATGAGCTCTCAGCCGCCCAAATATTGACCCCCTGCGGGACACATTTCTCGTATCCGACGCTTTTTAGTTGTCCAAGAAAACGCTCATAGATCCAGATGTGACGAGATGGGACGCCAATTGCTACAAGATTTTCGACAATTCCGGCCACAATCTCTGGGCTCGACATGATGTGGGGCGCACCGGAGCAGTTCACCTTGATGCCGACGATATCCTCGGGTGAAACAAAGTGTGCCCAGCAGTCTTCATCCCGGCGCTCTCCCGTAAGCTGACGCATACCAGCAGACAACATGCGCTTGACCACCGCCCGATCTACCTGAGCGGAGTGGCTATCGATCGATTTTTCAGAGTGCACGCGCACGACTCGCCCCTTGTAGGGGCCTGGAATCCCGGGGTGCGGCGAAGGCCGGAAAGGGGTTACGATGTGGTAGTTGGGAAGTGAGCCCTCTTCATTGCCCGCAACCAAAGAGGAAGTTGCGGCGAGGTAAAGAAAGGAGCGCCTGTCCACGTCCATTCATTTTATTGAACCCATGCGCAAGAGGAACCGGTATGATCCTCGCACATAAAGATGCGAAACGCTTTCTTCTTGTGTTTTGCTGTCCATTGACGCCCCAAAATGAAATACGGCTTCGCCCACGCCTCACTGTCGATCGTCTTGGGTGCGATCACAGACACAGATAGCATGCCTTGCGCGGGATAACCTGTGCGAGGATCCATGATGTGACTCCATCGTTTGCCGTTCGCATAGAAAAATTTTTCGTAGTTACCGGAAGTGGAGATGGATTCATCACGCAGGAGAACGCTGGCAGCACGCTTTGATGGCATTCGCGGGTCTTGCAAATCGACACGCCAGCCCTTTTCGCCTGGGGGCGCGCCGAGGGCGTAGATACTGCTTCCCCCCGCCGAAATAAACGCTGCCCGGATGCCCTCTTGGCGCAAAATTTGCGCCATGCGGTCCACTGCATACCCTTTCCCAATACCGCCCGGATCGAGTTCGATGCCCTGCTTAGCAAAGCGAACGGTCTGATGCTCTCGGTCAAGAAGGACGTTTTGGTACCCTACCGAACGCATCGCGGCAAGCACTTCCGATGGCGCAGGCAAGCGGCCGCTGCCCTTATAAAAGCCCCAAATTCTCATTAACGGTCCGACGGAAATATCAAATGTACCTTCGCTTTCGCGATTGTATTCGGCGCAAGCTGTAAGCAGCGCAAACAATTCTTTCGACACATGCACGGGCTGGCCAGCAGCCAAGCGATTCATTCTGCTCCATTCGGTCTCCGGTCTGTAGTTTGATAGCATGGCATCCAACCGCCGCGCCTCCTTGAGAGCATCCGCAATAGCAGCCTTTACGCGGGCGGGATCCGGCCCATAGGCTTCAATCGCGATGACGGTGCCCATTGTGTCAATACTTCCTTCTTCCCGGAAGCAATTTTGCTGGACCGCGGCTGCTGAGCTGCGGCTTGCTATGGTAATCAGGAGCAGCACCTGTGCGACTAATGTTCCCGATCTTGCTTTCGTTAATGCTTTGCGCATCTGCATTTGGAGCTTCAATGATGGAAAGCGATTATGCAGCGCGTGAGTTCGCGCCTACCGCGGATCCGAATTCTGCTGACTGGGTCAGCGCACCCCGCGTATTCATGAATCGCGATTTTCTTGGACATGAGATTCCGGGACCACCTACGGAGATTCGATCTCGATGGACCGATAGCACGTTGCATCTGCTCTACATCTGTCCCTACCAGGAGCTCAACCTAAAGCCTAACCCACAGATCATGGTAAAGACGCCGAAGCTGTGGGACTGGGATGTGGCAGAGGCCTTTATTGGCTCGGACTTCGAACATGTCAACCGGTATAAAGAATTCGAAGTCTCGCCACAGGGCGAATGGGTGGATCTCGATATCGACAGCGACCATATGAACACGCAAGTCGCGCTTCAGTGGAATTCGGGCATGAAGGTGAAAGCCCGCATCGATTCTCAACAGAAGGTTTGGTATGCCGAGATGTCCATTCCCTTCACGGCTATCAGTCCGTCGTCACCACACAAGGGCGCGAAGTTTCGCATCGGCTTATACCGTATTGCAGGAAGCGGGGATCATCGGGTATATTACGCCTGGAGCCCGACAGGCAAACGCACGTTTCATGCGCCCGAGGCTTTTGGCATTCTCGAGCTGCGCTAGCGGGTATCGCTCCATGAATACGAAAATCAAATGGCATCTTGTAGCAATTCTATTCGCTGAAACCTCTTTTCTTTTGGCTATGTCTCAACCCAACTCACACATTCAATATGACTTGCTGCTTCAGGGCGGCCATGTAATTGATCCCAAGAACCACTTAAGCGCTGTTCGTGATGTTGCGATCCGCGATGGCAGGATTGCTGCCATTGAGCAACACATTGATCCGGCGAGCGCCTTAAAGACAGTCAATGTACATGGCCTTTATGTAACACCAGGGCTGGTCGATATTCATGTCCACGTATATGCGAGCACGGGCGAGCAAAACTCATATGCCGGCGATAACAGCGTCTTCCCCGATGGATTTACGTTCCGTGCCGGCGTTACAACCGTGGCTGATGCTGGGTGTGCCGGATATCGGAATTTTGAAGATTTCAAAAAACACATCATCGACCGCTCCAAGACACGTGTGCTTGCCTTTTTGAATATCGTCGGAGCGGGAATGCGCGGGCCCAAATATGAAGATAATTTGGCGGACATGCTGCCCGAGCCGGCAGCGGAAATGGCGAAGCGGTACCCAGGCTTGATCGTCGGCATCAAAACTGCGCACTATAGCGGCCCGGAATGGACGCCAGTTGAGAATGCGGTCAAAGCCGGGACCGAAGCTCACATTCCCGTCATGGTGGATTTTGGGGCGAATCGTCCAGAGCGGCCTCTGGCCGTGCTCCTGACACAAAAACTTAGGCCAGGAGACATTTACACGCACTGCTATTCCGGGTTACGAAATGAGTTACTGCCAGACGGCAAGCTAAATCCCGGAATGTGGGAAGGCCGGCAACGCGGTGTGATCTTCGACGTGGGCCATGGGGGCGGAAGCTTTGTCTGGCGCGTAGCTGTGCCGGCAATTCAGCAAGGTTTTCTTCCCGATTCCATTTCGACCGACTTACATATCGGCAGCATGAACACCGGCATGAAAGACATGACAAATCTCATGAGCAAATTCCTAGCCCTGGGACTTTCAGTAGATCAAGTCATTGAGCGATCGACGTGGAATCCGGCGCGTGAGATCCATCACGAGGAGCTCGGCAATTTATCGATCGGAGCAATCGCGGACGTGGCTGTTCTGAGAGTGGAACATGGGCACTTCGGTTTTACCGATACATATGGCGCGCGCTTAGACGGCAATGAAAAATTCATTTGCGAGATGACCATTAAGGATGGGAAAATCGTCTACGACCTCAACGGCCTCAGCCGTCCAGACTGGCGCACGCTGCCTCCAAACTACACCAATGTCGGCGATGCGCATTGGGATGCATTAAATCCTGCCCATCGGCATTAAGAGATTTTGTCGCTAGATGCGCGTGCCGCCAGGCATCCTCGCTTCCCTTAGTGAACGACCAGGCAACGGTTTCTAAACAGGTATGAAGATCATAGAAATACGCGATACCGTGGTCCCGATCAAATCGGAAATTCACAATGCATTCATCAGCTTTTCCGAAATGACGGTATCGGCAATTGCTGTCCACACCGACGTGTTTCGAAACGGCAAGCGCGTCATTGGCTACGGCTTTCATTCCAATGGCCGCTACGCCCAGCAAGGCATCTTGCGGGAACGTATCATACCGCGCCTGATGCGTGCGCCTGCTGAGGCTTTACTGAATGAAGAGCGAACGAATTTTGATCCACACAAAGCCTGGCAAATCATGATGACCAACGAAAAGCCAGGAGGGCATGGAGAGCGGGCCGTCGCAGTAGGCGCGATGGATATGGCGATATGGGATCTAACGGCCAAAATCGAGGAAAAGCCGCTCTATCGTCTTTTGGCGGACCGCTACCGTGGCGGAGAGGTCCGCGAGAGAGTGCCCGTCTATGCAGCCGGAGGCTATTATTATCCAGGCAAAGATATCCCTGCGCTTGTAGACGAAATGAAGAGCTATCTGGATCTTGGCTACACAACGGTCAAGATCAAGATAGGGGGTACGGAGCTGGCATGCGATTTAAAGCGTGTGGAAGCAGTCCTGAAACTGCTTCCCTCCGGTGATCACCTTTGCGTCGACGCCAACGGACTCTTTGACCTCAAAACAGCTCTCGCGTATGCCCAAGCACTTGCTCCCTATCAACTCCGCTGGTACGAGGAGCCCTGCGATCCACTGGATTTCAAGGTGCTGGCGGAAGTAGCGGCAGCTTCCCCCACTCCCATCGCCACAGGTGAAAATCTTTTATCCATGCAGGACGCTCGTAACCTCGTTCGCTACGGTGGATTGAACCCACAGACAGACTTTCTGCAAATGGATCCCGCTCTCAGCTACGGCATCGTCGAGTATCTGCGCACGCTGAACATGCTGCAAGAAGAGGGATGGTCACGCCGCAGATGCGTCCCTCATGGAGGACATCAGATGGCTATTCATGTGGCGGCGGGATTAGGGCTCGGCGGGAGCGAATCTTATCCAGGCGTGTTTCTGCCGTTCGGCGGATTTGCCGATGACACCCCCGTTGAAAAGGGCGAAGTGCGCGTGACCGATGCACCCGGTATCGGAATTGAACTAAATTCCGACCTATTTGAAGTGTTTCAGAGTCTAAGTTGAAGGGATGAGCAAAACCCGCTCGGCAGTTGAAAGTTTGGGAATCATCGGACTCCCGGCACCGATTAAAGAGCTTGCGTCTCAGGTATGGGACGCTATTATTGTCGGTGCTGGTCATAACGGACTTACCTGCGCTGCGTATCTGGCGCGTGCTGGAAAACGCGTTCTCGTATTAGAGGCTCGTGAGCGCATCGGCGGAGCTTGTACACTCGAAGAGCCTTGGCCGGGCGTAAAAATGTCTCCTTGCGCCTACCTTTGCGGCCTTCTACATCCCCTAGTAATTGCCGAATTAGATCTACCCGAGCTTGGTTATTTTTGGTCGCCGGCTGTAAATGGATTGTTTGTTCCCTTTGAAGATGGCAGCAGCATCCAGCTTTATGAGGATCATGAGCGTTGCGAAGCGGAAATAAGGCGCTTTGCGCCCAATGATCTTCGAGGATGGCGTGCCATGTCGGATTTGATCAGTCGCGTTCGTGACGCATTACGGCCGCCGGATGAGCATGACGTTTGGATCGGAGAGCCGCCAACACGTGAGCAGATCGAAGAACGGATTGGAGCTGATTCCGAGGCACATGGTTTACTCTTCGACTGGTCCATACATGACCTTGTCGAGCGCTATTTAAAAGATGAGCGGCTGCAGATTGCCTATCTCGGGCAGGGAGTAATTGGCACTTTTGCAAGCCCCTTTGATCCCGGAACTGCCTTCATTCATTTTCATCATTCGAGCGGACGACTTGGCGGCATTCCTGGCGCTTGGGGCTATGTGAAGGGAGGAATGGGAATGGTTTCTTTTGTCTTAGCTGATGCCGCTCAAAGAGCAGGTGCCGTACTGGCCGCTGGCGTCCCGGTCGTACAAATCGTTCCGGGCGCCGGCGTAATACTCGAAGGCGGCGACCAGATTCACGCTCGCGCGGTGATCTCAAACGCTGATCCGCACACCACCCTTGAGCTGCTTGGTTCCCACGCCGATCCAGGCTGGCGCGCCCGCGTAGAAGCAATTCCGATAGAGGGCTGCACGCTAAAAGTGAATGTTTGGCTGCGTGAATTGCCGAATTTTCGCGCGCGACCAGGAATATGCGAGCCACATCACTTTGGACAGATTAATACACCCTTGAGTAAGAGCGAATGGAAAGCAAGTTATGCGGCGGCACGGGCTCACCACCTCCCTGAACGGCTCTGGACAGAAATCTATTTTCAAAGCGCTCACGATCGAAGCGTCGCTCCCGACGGCACACATACCATGAGTGTCTTCTCGCAATATGTACCTTATTCCTTTGAGAACGGCACCTGGAATGAGTATCGCGAACAGGCCAAAAATTTAGCACTGGAAGCGCTCGCCCGGTTCTGCAGCAATATTCCGGCTGCTGTGATCGCGGCAGAAGCACTCGGGCCGCCGGACATCGAAAAGAAGACTGGACTTCGAGGCGGGCATATCTTTCAAGGTGAATGCCTTCCACCTTATATGTGGGATCAACGTTTGCCGTATCAAACGCCGATGGAGGGAGTTTATCTGTGCGGCGCCTGCACGCATCCTGGCGGAAGTGTCATTGCCATCAACGGTCGCAACGCAGCTATGGCAGTACTCCGGGATTTTTCCTTCTCGGTCTCCGTCTGAGCCATTGATTTAGAGAAAACAGAGCAATCAGGACCGGGATCGCTAAAAAAAATGGCCAAAACTCCGCGAGCGGCGCTCTCTCCGGCAAAACATGCAGCTTGCCTGAAACCGAAACAGTCTCCCCGTTGACGGCGACATCAACTGTTGCATTCCAGTCCCCAGGAGAAGGGAACGTAAGCGACGTGGCGTAAAGCAATTTGTTGCTCGCTTGCGTTCGCGTTGCAGGCACAACCACCTCGCGTATCTCATGATTCACCACCGTTGAAATATGCACGACAACATGTGCATTCAGGATCGTCGCATGCTGCTTGACGTCCTGGACCATTACGCTTAAATCAGCAGGACCAACACGTAATGGCACTGGCGAGCCGAACAGGCTGATGACGTAGCCGGAAGCCTGCTGCTGAAATTGCAATGCACCGCCATCGGCCAGCACTAACCGCGACGCAAGCGTTAGAGTAACCGCGGCACTTACCGCAGCGGCAATAGCACGTGTGTGTCTCAATGCATCATCATCCCACGCATTTGCATCGGCTGGAATAAAATCCATACTCCGGCTGCATACAACAAACACGAGGTCACGGCCCAAGGCGCGAGCATCCCGGCGATCGCACGTATACGATCGTCATATTGTTTCGCGATCCGCCAGCACACATAAAGGGTCATAAGCAAACCGGCATCGAGCAGCAGAAGCTGCGCCTGTGTCAGCCATGAAGGGATGGCGGGCATTTTTATCATGAAAGCCGCACCCATGAGCGCTCGCTTGACCACTGGCCCTGCCATCATCCATCCCGTGGCGAAATGATAGAGCAAATGCGCGGCCCACATGCTCACGCCAATGGGCACAAGCGCGAGAGCGAAGCGCCGGTTCACTTTCGAGCGCATAGCGGGAGGAACAAAAGAACGGTTTACAGATTGCGCTAAAAGGAGCAAGAAACCCGGTAACAGAATAACTCCGCATACCAGGAATGCGGCAATTACCAACGGCAGTGTATGAGTTCCCAATTTTTGATGCCAGCTATGTTCCCAAGCCATCACCGGTCCGACCATGCCCGCCGCATTAACAAAAGCGCCGAAAACGACAAGAAGCGCAAGCACGATGATGTCCGTGCGGTTCGACAACCGGCCAACGGAAGAACGATATACATCATGCGTGAGTGTTGTTGTACGTCCCAATGCCAGAAGGCCGACGTTATTCTCTGGACACGCCTTTACACAATCCATGCAGAATGTGCAATCGAAATTTCCTGCCTTCTTGGGCTGAAAGAGAAAGAGTTCGCATCCTCGTACGCGATCGTTGCCCCGGATACAATCATGCGTACGGCAGCTTCGGCAGACTGCAGGATTTTTCACCACTACCTCACGAGGCGAAATCAAGGAGACAACAAAGTGAAACTGGCCGATCGGACAAACATACTTACAAAAGGAGGCGCCACGGAAGGAAACGTCAATCAGCACAGCAGCAGTGAAATATCCTACTATGATCCAGGCAGTAACCCAGGGATTGTCCCACAAGCTAAATGCTTCATAACTCCACAGAAAAACCAAGAATATTAGGCAGGAAAGCCATTTATTTCGCAAATACCGCGGCCAGCGCAGCTCCCATGATGCTACTTTTCTTGCCATATCGCGAACCAACATAAATGGACAGGACATGCAAAATAAGTTGCCTATGATCAATAATGCAAAGACCGATAGCGCGCGCCAGTGAATCCAAGGCAAGACTCCTGCCATGTTGATGGCGCTTACTTGAGGGCCAAGGAAACCATCCGCGATGACGCCAATGGAAATCAGCAACAAGGTGATCTGCGCCGCTCTCCTCATCAGCGGAAGCACGGAGCGGCGCTTCTGGGTATTTTGCTCAGGCAGCCGCCTTACCACCCTACTCCCGAATGAAGTTGCGACCTGAAACTTTTCCGGGGAAAGCAACTGCACGACGGCTGCAACAACGGGCACCAGGTAGATAAGCGATCCAGGAACCCACATAATCCCTCCCGCAAGGATCTGATCCTCAAGCGGAGTTAACGAACCATAGTGGATCCTGGCATAGCTTGGATAGATCACTCTTCCGGAAAATACGAGAGCAGCGGAGATGACTGTATTCACCACATCGCCTGCCACCAGATATGGAATGACGGTCCATTTTGGCCAGTGGGGTTTCCCAGGTACTGGCTGAATCACATGCCACCAGAAGAGGATTCCGGTCCAAAAGAAGCAGGCATGTTCCAATCGATGCCAAGCGGGTGAGGAAAGAGCAAGCTCATACAGGCCTGGCAGATGCCATCCAAGCGAGCTCACTGCAAAAAGTGTAAATGCAACCGGCGGCGAAACCAAGCAGTTAACAACCTGCCGCAAAGGGTGCCAACGAAGAAACGGCGCCAGACCGTCCTTAAGGAACGATTTCGGCAAGCCGCGGAGCAGTGGCACTACCGGCCGCGCCATCAGCAAAAGCGGAGGAGCAATCATGAGCAGCAAAAGATGCTGCGCCATATGGGCAGAGAGCGAAAACTGGTCGAAAGCGTCAAGCGGAGACTGAGTTGCCAGAAATAACGCTAGTAAGCCGCCGAGAAACGACACGAGCCGCATGAGATCCGCGTTTTCCCGAAACACGCGACGGCCTCGCAACCAGCCGCGAACAAACACAAACGCGGTCAGGATCAGAAGAAAGAGAGTTGGAATGTCGATCGGCCAGGACGCTAATGCGGCATTAATTGCAGGATCCACGCTACTGCTTCACAGGCAATCCAGAATTGCGATTCAAAGCCAAGTCGCGAGGCAAATTATTTTCGGGCGTAGTGGAATTTTGCGCGGGCGGCACACCTTTGCGTCGTAACGTTTGCATAAAAGAAACCACGGCGTCTACTTCAGCAGGAGTTAGCTTCTTTCCATAGGCCGGCATATTACCGCCGCCTTGAATCACCTGGCGAACCAATTCGAGACGTGTAAGGCGTTCGCCTACGGTATCTAGAGCCGGACCGCGCTGGCCGCCGACACCACCAAGCTGATGACAGTTCCGGCACTGCTTGTTCTGGAATACAACAGCTCCGCGCATCTCAAGAGGCGTACGGCCCTGCAGGAATTGAACCGGAGTTGGATCTGCACTCCAGGCAGACATATGCGGCGACCAGGGCGTTGTTTGCCCTTCGTAAGTTAATAGTCCGAATACTAACACAGCCGTAATCACGACGAGAGCCGCGATTGGCCTTCGTCGCACACTCTTCTCCCCAGTTCCCGACCAGAAGGGAAGCATGATGAGTACAATGAACGAGATCAGAGGCACACCGAACATGATCCAGGCCTCCATCCATCCTGGCAGCAGGGCAAGCCCGGCAAAGATCCAGAGGAAATAAAAATCCGGGCGGGGACTTGCTTGAACGATTGTCGGATCGGGAGGTGCTGAAGGACCATTCGGCCCAAAAATCAAGGCGCAACCCAGGATGCCGACAATTACAATGGCCGCAAAGATAAGATCTTTGCCGATTGCATAAGGCACAAATGGCACGCCCTCTTTGCGCAAGATATCCGCGTACTCCGCATCGTAAGTCGCTTTGTGAACGGGATGGCCGGGGCGGGGATACTCATTGATTCCTTTCGTGAGGACGAGCCTCAAATGAACCGCTACCACAGCCATAACCAAGCCAGGCAAGATAAATACGTGTAAAGTGAAGAACCTGGATAGTGTTTCGCCTGCTATGATTGGCCCGGCTAACATCAAATGCACTAAACCTGCTCCAATGCCAGGCACTCTTCCCAGAATTTCTGCCCCGATTCCCAGGCCCCAATACGCGTTTTGGTCAAAGCGCATGATCTCGCCCGTGAAGGACAAGCCGAGTGTAAGAAAAAGGAGAAATACTCCTGTGATCCAAGTCAATTCGCGCGGATATTTATAGGCACCAAAGAGAAAAACCTGGATCATATGTAAGGTCATGATCGCGACCATGAAGTTCGCGCCCCAGTTATGCACTGCGCGCAAATACCAGCCCAGAAACTGGGTATGGTTCAGATATTGCAAACTCGTCCAGGCTTCGTTTGTCGAGGGAACATAAACGAACGCAAGGCAGATACCGGTAAGCACCTGAATCACGAAACAGAGCAAGGTTCCACTGCCAAACACGTAGAACCAGCTCCCGGAACTGGCCGGAACCTCATGCCCGGCAGTTGAGGCGTAAAGAGCAGTAAGGTGCAACCGGTCATCTAACCAGACTGCTGCTTTTCTGAGTCTTTCCATGCTTTCTAACCGTTAAACAGGATTTGCAAGCGTGGGCATTTCCCCGCCCCAAACCCAAAGCTGGCCATTATCGACTTTGTAGCGATATTCGAACAGTCCGCGCGGAGGTGGTCCAGCAGCGCGAGAACCATCTTCGTAGTAGACACCGCCGTGACACGGGCACATAAATAAACCAGACTCGGGAAACCAGCGTACAGGGCAACCAAGATGCGCACAATTAATAGCAAACACCTGGAAGTGATTACCAGTAAGTCGCCGCACCCAGCAAGGGATGTTTGCGGTTTGACCATCCCAAGGTCGAGTAAATGGGTTTCGATAAGTGGCCAGCCTGGTGGTATTCTCCGGAAAAGCCTCCAAAGGCCCGAGTGAAATCCATGCATTCACCCGACCCACGAGAAATCCCGAACATACGAATCCAACTAGCGGTATGGCCAGCAGAACCGTTGCCGCTGTCGTCAAGCCTACGCCGAGGTGAAAGAGCATGTCACGCCGCGTAGGATCCGCCGCAGCCTGCTTTTGTTCTGGAGCAGAATGAATGTCTTTATGCTGTACTACTTCTCGATTTTCTTCACTCATTTTCCGCCTATTACGCCGCTTTCTTCACTACCTAATCGTTTTGCTTTTCTCCGTAGGAGCACTACCTCTGCCAGTCTTTTCATCTCCTTTGCTGATATGATCCCTCTCCCCGTTCTGGATTTGGGCTGATTGCGTACTTTCCCCCAAGACCGGCCTGAGGGATGACAAGTACGCAACTACATCCGTAATTTCCTGATCTGTCATGGGACGGCCCAGTCCGTGAAGAGGGCTACGCCAATCCGGCATGCCGAGATTCTGACGTCCAATGATCACAATTGTCCTTAGATCTTGATCGCTAATCAGCGATAGAAAAGAAGGATCTCGGATGGAGCCAGCCGAGCCATGCTCTCCGTGGCACAACGCACAGGCTTTGTTGAACACGGCAAGACCGCGAGCAGGATCTCCGGAATGCCGCGCCGCATAGGGAGGCAATGAAGCCTTATCCACAGGCGGGGTTTTGGCCCAGTTTCGTTCTATCCCATCCACCAGAGCATCGATTTGCCTAGGAGTTAACGGACCTGCCTTCTCGCGACTAAACGCTGGCATTAACGTTCCCGGACGGCCGTTTGCAATGATGTCGTGCAAGACCTTTCTGGGAACAATGGCCAGGTAGACTGGGTCATTGAGCTGATGCATCGCGGCCCCGCGGCCATTTTCTCCGTGGCAGCCAGCGCAATTTTGGGCAAACAGTTTGTTAAAGTCCATTACATCTTCAGCCAGCACAGGCTCGGATTTGGGCTTCGCACATCCTGTCATCACGCAGATACAAGTTACAGCCCCAAACAGGAGCAGCTTGGCATTTCGAATTCCGGCCATTCTAGTTTTGATCTTCCCGGCGAACCGGGCGCAGACCGGGAGCATGTAAAAACGCCCGTTCCGCCAAGTCCCAAGATTGCATAAGACGAATGTGCGTGCTGCGGGCGATAACATATCCGCCCACGAGACCGTACCCGAGTTGGCAGGCAATAAACCAGGGCCAGCTAATGAAATGACTCAATGCAGGATTTAACAAATCCAAAGTTGTCGCCACTAGCCCAGTCCAAAACAACGGAACAATAACACCCGCCCAAATGGGTGCGTGTTTGGGAAACATTGGGAGCGCCACCGCATAGATCACGCCAACAAGGGTTGAGATAATGCCATGCCCAATTAAGGCAGCAACAAATTCAAGAGCGTGAAATTGCCGCAACTGTTGTATGTTTTCATAATTAATTCCCGGCATTATTACTCCGGCAAGCAGATTAACCGGATACCAGATACTATGCTGGGCGATCAGCCCATATAAACATGCCAAACCTGCCATTACAGCTCCGCCGGCCAGCCCGCCCCAAAATCCAGCGGAATAGGGATGTACCGTCTCCGGCATATGCATCCGGTGATGGGCTTCACCTGCGCGCAAGCGGACTACAGAGCGCTGTTCAACCATGATCGGCGCTGGACGGAGTTTCGGGTCAACAGGTATCTCTTCATGTTCTTCATGAGGAATCACCGTGTGCCACCACCCTATGCCGGAACGCAATGCGAGGATAAACCCTACCGCACTCACGACCCAGTGTGTCAGCAATCCAGCACACAGCAACGTAATGCCGAAGGCAAAAACCATCGGCCAAAACGTCAAAGCAGGCATTTCAATATGCGATTCTTGTGTTCGCTCGCCCGCTTCTCCATGATGTATTTCATGCGCCATATGCTACTTCCCTACGACATATACAACGGTGAACACAACGACCCAGACTGCATCGACGAAATGCCAGTACCAGGAAAGAAACTTCACTCGTCGGAGCTGTGTTTGAATTGGAAACCCTAGCAATGTTACGCCCAGCACAATCAAAAGGAAGAGCATTCCAACACATACGTGACTGGCATGCAGACCCACCAGAGAATAAAACGTTGTTCCAAATAAGTTGGTGGCAATGGTCAAATGATCCTCATAAATGAGTTCCTTCCACTCCAGTCCGGTGGCCGTTAAAAACTCAAGTCCGAGACAAATGGTGGCAATCCACCATAACTTAAAGAGACCGAGGCGCTCTTTCTCTAACGCCTTCTCTGCAAGCGCAACCGTCAAACTGCTCGACCAGAGGCAGATTGTGGCGGCGATGGGCGTGTGCAACACATCCTTCGGATAGGGTCCTGTCAGGCTCTTGCCGATATAAATCAGATACGCCATGACAAAAACCAAGAAAATGACGGATTCCATCACGATGAAAAAGATCACACCAACCGTGCCGCGGTCGGGCAGTTTCCATTCCTGCTCCATCTCCTCGGCAGGAATCGGGACTAACTCTATGCCAGCCATGTTATTGATATTTCCAATCAGGATCCTGCGGGTGCTTTAGATCCCATAACGGCCGCCCACTGCGCACCACCGGGAGTTTCTCGAAATTGTATTCCGGCGGCGGCGAAGGAGTGGCCCATTCGAGCGTCCACGCATCCCATGGGTCATCGCCTGCGGGCTCTCCCGATATCGAGGACTTAATGATATTAACCAAAAAGAACAAAATGGCGAAAAATTGAATGGAAGCACCAACAGTGGAGATGAGATTCCAAAATTCCCAGCCCCGCCCAGGCCAGTAGGTGTAAATACGCCGGGGCATCCCGAGAAAACCGAGGAAATGCTGCGGCAGGAACGTGAGATTGAAGCCAATCACCATTAGCCAAAAGTGCCACTTACCTAATGTTTCGTCCATCATCTTTCCAGTAACTTTAGGAAACCAGTAATAGAAAGCTGCAAAGAATCCAAAGACAAAGCCTCCCACTAGCGTGTAATGAAAGTGAGCAACGACGAAATAGGAATCATGAAGCTGCCAGTCAAATGGTGCAACGCCCAGCATGATGCCAGTTAATCCCGCTAATAGGAATTGCAGGAGAAAAGCACAGCAAAACAACATGGGGACGCTAAAGCGGATCTTCCCCCCATACATGGTGGCAGTCCAATTAAAAATCTTGATTCCAGTCGGAATGCCGACCAGCATAGAAGCTGCTGCAAAGAAAGTATTGGCCCAGGCTGTCATTCCGATAGCAAACATATGGTGAGCCCAGACGCCGAGACTAATGAAGCCAATTGCGACGATAGCACCTGCCATGGCAGGTTTCCCGAAAAGCGGCTTGCGAGAAAACACCGGAATTACTTCGGATAACGTGGCAAACGCGGGAAAGATCAAGATATAGACTTCCGGATGCCCAAAGATCCAGAATAAGTGCTGCCAGAGAACCGCAGATCCTCCCATCTGGGTGTTAAAGAAATTTGCACCGAGATGACGATCGAGCAGCAGCATGATTTGAGCAGCAGACAAAGGGGGTAGGGCAACTAAGATGAGCCAGGCATCGACCAACATCACCCACACAAACATTGGCATTCGGCTGAGCGTCATTCCTGGACAACGCAAACAGATGCAAGTGGCAATCACATTGATGGCCGTCGCCAGGCTGCCGATACCGGAAACCAGAATGCCAAGCGCCCAGTAATCGGTGCTCGCCCCGCGGGAAAATGCACGAGCCGTCAGCGGCGCATAAGCAAACCACCCTACGTCAGGCGCTGAGCCCACGCCCTGCAAGCCGCTGCCACCGATATAGCTGAAATAGAGGAGACAAGCCCCAAACAAGAAGATCCAGTAGCCGAAGGCATTCAGCCGCGGGAAAGCCATATCGCGTGCGCCGATCATCAACGGAATGAGGTAATTTGAAAGTCCCGCAACGATGGGCATCCCGACAAAGAACACCATCGTGGTGCCGTGCATGGTGAACAGGCGATCGTAGGTATCAGGTTCGACCAAGTGATTTAAAGGGAAAATCAATTGCCATCGCATGGTCAGCGCCATGAGACCCGAGATCAGGAAGAAGATCAATGCAGTCGCAATGTAGAGAATCCCGAGGCGCTTATGATCGACGGTCGCCACCCATTTCCAGAGCGCTTGCGAAAAAGAAAACTCCGCCGGGCTGGCAGCGGGTTTGGGAAGAGGATAATCGATTGTGGTTGCCATTTGCTACCGCTACTTCAGTGTTTCCAGATAAGCAACAATTTGATTCAGCTCCTGATCCGTCAACTTCATAGCCGGCATGAGACAGCCGGGTTTATAACGCTGCGGATCATTGATCCAGTTTCGAAGATTTTCGGGGGTATTTGCTAGCACACCTGCGCCCAAGGTCTGGCGCGTCATGAGATGAGTTAAGTCGGGACCGAAATTCGCCTGGGCGCGAGTTCCTCGCACAGCATGGCAGTTGATGCAAGAGAGCGATTCAAAAAGCGCCCGGCCGCTGCGGGCACTCGGATCGTTAACGGCCGGTCTTGCCTCATTCGCCGCCCATCGTTGAAAATCTGCCGGCTCCTGCGCAACTACCCGCAGAAGCATATTAGCGTGCTGGGTGCCGCAATATTCAGCACAGTTGCCCAGGTAGATGCCTGGCTGCGGCGGATCAATCCAGGTGGAATTTTCGCGGTTAGGGATGAGATCCGTCTTGCCGGCAAGCTGGGGCACCCACAAGCTGTGAATCACATCCGCGCTTTCCAGACGAAAATAGGTCACATAATTGCTGCCGTGTGTGACCGGAACGTGAATCTCATTGGCCGTTACGACGCCAAAAGCAGGATAGCGGACCTCCCACCACCATTGATGTCCAATCAAAGTTACATGCAGGGTTACGTTCGGCGCAGGCGGCGGACTTGCATTCTCAACGCCACGTATAATGCGCGCCGATACGCCGATGAGAACAAACACGATGAGCACCGGCAATACGGTCCAGGCCAATTCGATCTGATTGCTGCCATAAACCTGGGGCGGCTCCTCGAACTCCCTTTCTCCGGGCTTGCGCCGGTAGCGCCACATCGTGTAGACGATCAGAGCGCCTACAACAACGAAGATTGCACCCGTGATCGCCAGCGTAAGCTTGGCCATGTTGAGTTCAGAAGCTGCCGGGGAGGCAAGAGGCTTGAAAATATCGGCTACGCGATGCTCGGGCGCGCCTGGGATCTGAACCTGCAAGAGAAATGCTAACGCTTCCCACATACGTTGCTCGCTTGCGTTTTGAATGACCGGATCACGGAGGACGCCATCTCATTCATGGACGAGACATCGTTCTACAAAAGGGCGCACGTTTGATCATATCAGCACTCGCGTTATAGTGGAAGCGCAATGGGGCTGGAGATCGAGGAAAGAGAGGTGGAAGGCATTACGA
>Ga0209061_1001458_pt1 | contig 39337 bp, 33 predicted proteins | sample Coa_R1_10_FD_187157 | JGI IMG/M metagenome (GOLD analysis project Ga0209061, IMG submission 187157) | Surface soil microbial communities from Centralia Pennsylvania, which are recovering from an underground coalmine fire - Coalmine... | ecosystem: Environmental > Terrestrial > Soil >... | reverse complement strand
GCCCCACCGATCGCTTGACCTCGACCAGCCAGTCCCCAGGTCACTGCGGCCGGCCAGGACCCGCAAGATCACCTGCCGTGACGTTCTCGGCGGCACCATCCACGAGTACGACATCGCGGCCTGAGCTCTGTCATTCCTCTCTCACAGGCTCGGCCTCAGGCTCCGCGCGGGTGGCGACAGCGCCATTCAACAATGACCTCACCTGACCGCGGATCCGTGACAGACCCGGTGCGACCCATCGCTCCTTGCGTGATACCTGGTGACCGGCCTCGACTGGCGACGAGCGATTTATGGACCCTTCAAGGTGCCCAGAATCGTGCTCCAACTGTCGAACTCGGGTTACGAGGGCGACATCGACAAGCCCGCCGCTGCGCAACCGCAGCTCACCGGCGACGTCGCGCTGCGCACACCCTGCATCGGGATGCGTACGCTGCGTTGAGCAGGCCCCGAGAAATCCACCCGAGAAACCCGCCACTCCGACGAGCCTCCAAACGCGAAACCGCTGGTCAGACGCCTGCACCCCTGCACGAGGTGCGCGCCTGACCAGCGGTCGTGGTGGCGGGGGCGGGATTTGAACCCGCGACCTTCGGGTTATGAGCCCGACGAGCTACCAGACTGCTCCACCCCGCGGCGTGTGCAGCATGCTAGCAGCCCGGCGGGCCAGGTCGTCCAGTCCCCCCTGGTGGGGAGCCGTCCAGTCCCCTGGTGGGGAGTCATCCAGCCCTGTGGTCGACAGCCGCTCCACTCCCAGCCACCGGGCAGAGGTTCCTGGCGCCGGCACGCCCGGGCCGGGTGGCCGCCGGGCACTTCAGGTGGTACTGCCGGGACCAGACGCCGCAGCGGGGGCAGTGGTGGTCGACGTGCTCCCAGGCCCAGGGGCCGTGGTGGCGGCATCCTGCTGCAGCTTGGCGATGGCGGTGCCCAGCTGGGTGATGTCGGATCCGTAGGCGGCGAAGTTCCCCGCCCGGAGGTCAGCCTGGGCCTGCTGGTACAGCGTGTTGACGGCGTCGATGTCCGCCTGCACCTCGGGCGAGGGCCCTGACGGCACCTGCACGGGGGTGGTGGTCCCCTGGCCGCCCGGTGTCGGCACGCTCGCCCCCTGGAACACGTCCTGGAGGGCACCTTGCAAGGTGGGCTCCATCTTCACGATCGTGTTGGTCCCCCCCTGGCCGCTGTAGACGACGATCACGTACTGCAGCTCGGGCACGGCGTTGCGCGATGCCTGCACGTACAGCGGCCGGAAGTAGAGCATCGACTGGTTCACCGGCACCATGAGGACATTGCCGAGCAGCACGCTCGAGCCGTTGCGGTCCAGCAACGAGATCTTGGACGAGACCGTCTGGTCCTCCTGGATGCGCCCCTCCACCAGGGCAGGGCCGTCGATGCTCTGGCCGGGCGGCGTCTGGAACACCGTCAGCTTCCCGTACTCGCCCGGATCGCAGCCCGCCACCATGAACCCCGCCAGGGTCTGCAGCTGGTTGCCCTTCGACACCGGCACGAAGGCGTCCATCAGGTTGTAGGTCACGCGGTCCTGGCCCGGCACGCGCAGCACCTGGTACAGCGGCTGCATCCGCTGCGTTTGGCCCGTGGACACCAGCTGACCCTGGGCGTTGGTGGTGAAGACCGGCTGGGCCTGGGCCGACGGCGATCCCGACCCAGGGTCCTGCGACAGCGACCAGGCAGCTCCGGCGTTGTAGAAGGCCGACGGGTTGGTGATGCGGTAGCGCCCGTAGGCGGCGGCCTGCACGGCGAAAATGTCCTGCGGGTAGCGGATGTGGGCCACCAGGTCGGGGGGCATCTTGCTGGCCGGCGTGAACAGCGCCGGGAACGCCTTCTCCCACGTCCGGATGACGGGATCGGTCGGGTCCATCACGTAGAAGGTCATCTTCCCCGTGTAGGCGTCGGTGACGACCTTGACCGAGTTGCGGATGTAGTTGAAGTTCTGGGGCAGCCCGCTCCCCGCCGGCAGGACCGTGGTGTCCGCCGGCTGCGCGTAGGGATAGTGGTCGGAGGTGGTGTAGGCGTCCTGCACCCACTCGATTCGCCCGCCGACGAGCACCGGGTAGGGGTTCGAGTCCAAGGACAGGAAGGGGGCGGCCTTGGTGACCCGGTCGCGGATGTCGCGCACGAACATCAGCCGCGACTTGGGGGTGATCAGGTCGGAGATCAGCAGGTTCAGATCCCCGAAGCGGATGGCGAAGGCTGCCCGGGTCACGAAGTTGTTGAGGAGGATCCCGCCGTCACCGTGGTAGTGCCCCTGCACGTTGGTGCCGTTCGGGAGGGGGTAGTCGACCTCGGGTTGGCGGCTGTCGGCGATGACGTAGGGAGCGTCCGAGCTCGATGTGCTCAGGCCGAAGTAGACCGACGGCTGCGTGACCGGTGGCAGTCCGTCGGTTGAGACCGGTGGCAGGTCCGAGATGGCGAAGATCGGCTGGCCGTCGGGCGAGGTCGCCTCGTTGGCGGGCGACACGATCATGCCGTAGCCGTGGGTGTAGGTCAGCGTCCGGTTGACCCAGCTGGAATTGGGCAGGTCCGCCACGTTCACCTGCCGCACGGCCACGATGGCCGGTGTCTCCACGCCGTTGATCTGGTACCGGTCGAGCGCAAGGGTGTTGAAGATGAACCAGCCGCGCTGCGCCTGGGACTTCGTGTAGGTCGCATCCAGCTCGGGCAGGGCGGGGTCCCACAGCCGTACGTCGGCGGTCGTGTCGCCGTTGGCGTTGAGGTCGGCCGCGGTGAGGGACTGATCGGCGGCGAAGTTCTCGACCTTCACGTCGTCGATGCCCATTGCGGCACGCGTCGCCGCAATGTTGCGCGCGATGTAGGGGCGCTCCAACGTCCCCTGGGCAGGGGTCACCTTGAAGGCCTGGACGGCGGCAGGGTAGATGGTCCCGATCACGACGGCGACGAACCCCCACAGGCCCACGGCCAGCACGGGCAGCGCCCACCCGCGGCGCCAGATGTTGCCCACGAGGATGACGGCAGCCGCCAGCGAGATCCACGTGAGCAATGTCAGCGCCGGGAGCCGTGCGTGCACGTCGGTCCATCCCGCGCCCTGCACGAACCCGTTCCCCGACAGGTCCAGCGAGTACCGCTCCAGGACGTAGCCGGCGGCCTTCACGAGGGCCACGAGGGCGAGCAGGATCGACACATGGACCTTCACCTGCGGTGCGACGCGGGGCCCGTTGGCCTGTACGCGAATCCCGCCGTTGAGGTAGTGCGCCACCAGCGTCACGATGGCCACCACCACCAGGGCCACGAACGACCAGTTCACCAGGAACGACAGGAACGGCAGCTTGAAGACGAAGAAGCCGACGTCCTTGTGGAACTGGGGATCCTTCACGCCGAAGTTCGTGGCGTTCGAGAACAGCAGCCAATTGCGCCACTGGCCGGCGGTGCCGGAGGCTGCCACCAGCGCCAGGACGAGCGCCACGGCACTCCGCACGAGCACGGCATGCGGTGCGACCGATTGCTGGTACCGGCGCACCAGCTCGTCCTCCGGGCCCAGCGCCAGCTCGCGTGGCGCGAGCCGGTCGACGACCATCAGGTTCACCCACATCACCACGAAGAACGCCGCGGCGAACCCGGCGAAGAGGGAGACCTTCACCACCAGCAGGCGCCGCCACACCGAGGTCAGCTGGACGGAACCGAACCACAGGTAGTCGGTGAAGAACACCGCCACCGTGTGGACGGATCCCACCAGCACGAGCACCACGAAGAGCGCGACGATCAGCCAGATCCGCCCGCGGCGCGTCGCACGGCGCGGACGCCTGGGCACCTGCTCCGGTGAGCGCACGCCGCGGAGCCTACGCCGTGGTGGGTGCGAGCAGGCAGCGGCAGCCGGCGTGGGCCGGCGGGTGCAGGTGCCCCGTCGGGTACGCCTCGCCCGCCGGCACCGGGCCGGCAAGGGCGTTGTCGTCGCAGTCGGGGCAGGGCATGCCCTGGTCGTCGACGACCCACCGCAGCTTCGCCCCTTCGGCGACGTGGAGGGTTGCGGCCGAGAACGCAGCCAATGCCTGGTCCCCGGCCAGGCGCTCGACACGCGCTCCCTTCCACTCACGGAACGCCGCGCCGACGTGCTCCACGGCGGCGACGTCGTCGCCAACGTCGACCGAGCCGTCACCGAGAAGCCGCCGGCGCAGGGGGGCCACGATGGCGAGCGCGAGCTCGTCGGCGATGGTCTCCACGTCAGGGGCCTCGACGGCCTTGCCCCCGGCGAACACGGCACCCGCTCGGGCGGCCTCGGCCAGGTGCTCGCGCCCGGCCACCGCGTACCGGCTCGTGTGCTGCTCCTCAGGATCGAGCACACTCTCCGACCACCCACCCGCCGAGCGGATCCGATCCAGGATGTCGTTCTGGTCGTCCTGCAATGCTCGCTTGAGCCGGCGGGCCAGTCCCGACACGACCGGCGCGAGTATCTCGTCACGGCGAGCCAGTGCCGGATCCCCTGGCGCCGTGGGCTGCTCCTCGGGCGCGGTCGCGCTGTCGGCGGGTGGGGCACCCTGCCGCGACGCGCTGTCCGCGCTCGTCACGCCCCCGGGGACTGCGGCCGCCTCGGGGGAAGGTGGCAGCACGCTGGGCTGGCGCTGGGGCGTCGGAGCCGTCACATCCCGGGCGGCGCCGGCTGCGGCCGCGCCGCCGGCTGCGGCCGCGCCTGTGTCGTCGGGGTGGTCCGCAGCAGCGTGGTCGTCGGCCACCTGCTCGGCGCGCGCTGCAGCAGCGCTCCCACCACGTTCATCCGCCGCGTCCGTGTCGACCGCCTCCGTGTCGGCTGGGCCGGCGCCAGCGCCTGCCGCACCCGCGCCGCGGCCCCGGCCCGACCTGCGCCGACCGGCCTTGGCAGTGGGGGCCGGCGCCTTCACGATCCGGATGACCCCCTCGGGCTCCTCGGCCGGCGCGTCGGCGCCCGGCGAGGGCACCGCGCCCTGGCGCTCGGCCCGGAGGCGGGCGAAAAGCTCCTCGACGGCATCCTGGCGCGTCGTCTCGCTCCCCCCCTCCCTGTCGCCCTGCCCAGGGTCGGCCGGAGGCGTCTCGGGCATCACCGGACCCGCAGGCGGCCCGCTCGACGCGGCCGCGGGCGGAGGGGTCGGTTCGGCGACCGGTGGCGCCGGCAACCGGGAGGCCTGCCCGGTGACCGGTGCCGTGGCCGGCGGCTGCTGGCTCGGCTCAGTGAGCGCGCTGTCGGTGACCGCCGGCTCGGGCAGTTCGATCGGCTCCGGCTCGCCCGCCTGCCGGCCGGCGAGATCGGCAGCCAGTCGCGCCTCGTCCTCGGCGCGGAACAAGTCGTCGGCGATCTGGTCGATGGTGCGACGCACCTCGGAGACCGTGTCGGCCATGCGCTCCCGGCCGGCTCGCAGCTGCTCGAGTTGGGTGTGCAGCACCCGCCGGCGCCGGTTGAGGTCGGCGATGACCTTGGCCCGCAGCTCCTGGGCCTCCTGCACCATGGCCCGGCACTCGGCCCGGGTCTGGGCGAGGAGCGCGTCGGCTTCGAGGCGCACCGCCTCGAGTTTGGCGCCCGCCTCCTCGTCGGCCCGCCGGCGCACCTCGGCGGCCGACTGCTCCGCTGCAGCAGTCCGCTCGGCCGCAAGCTGCTCGGCGCGTGCGTGGAGCTGGTCGGCTTCCTCCTTCGCCGCCGACCGCATGCGGGCAGCGTCTGCTTCCGCGCGCGCCAGTAGCTCCGCCGCGGCATCGTGGGCAGTCCGCAGCACCCGTGCCGTCTCCTGGCCGAGGGCCGCCGTCAGCGTGGCCTCGTCGAGGACGGGGTTGGCGGCACGGTGCTCGGCGTCGGCCAGTGCATCGCGCAGCTCCTGCTCGCGGGCGGCGGCCGCCCCCAGCTCGCGCGCCACGAGCTCCAGGTAGGCACGGACCTCGTTGGCATCGAAGCCCCGCCGCGCCGTGGCGAAGGTGTGGCGCGCCACGTCATCCGGACTGACTCGGCCGGCAGACGAGATGTGCAGGCGACGGTCCTCGCGAGCCACGGCGCAGAGCCTACGACGCCACACCGGGCACGAGCGGCACCGGGCCCGCCGACGCGGCGCGGCGACCCGAGCAGCGGGGACAGACGTGGCAGCGGCGACGGCACCGTGGCCGGACACTCGGTCCGGGGGCACCCTCCGCCCCTACGACCAGGGCGCCAACTGCCAGTCGGCGGGCAGGCTGTGACCCCCGGGGCCCGGTGGCGGACCCAGCGCCGCGCTGCCGAGCTCGCCGCCGGCTCGCTGCAGCGCCGCCAGCGCGTCGTGCAGGCTGGAGACCCCCACCACTGTCAGACCCTTGGTGGCATGCGCACGGGCCACGGCCAGCTCGGCTTCCGGCACCAGGAACAGCGTTGCGTGCTGCCGCTCGACCGCAACGGTCTTCTGGGCCACCCCGCCCACGTCGCCCACCGAACCGTCCGGGCGGATGGTGCCGGTGGCGGCCACGACGTGCCCGCCGGTGAGATGCCCGCCCGACAGCAGGTCGATCAGGCCCAGGGTGAAGGCCAGGCCGGCCGAGGGCCCGCCGATCTGACCGGGGTTGATCGACACCGGGAACGGCAGGTCGTAGCGGGGTTGGGTGCCCATGCCCCACTGGTAGGGCGCCGGGCCGGCAGGGATGCCGAGGATGGGCACGACCTTGCCCTCCTCGGTGGCCGAACCCAGGGTGACCTTGACCGGACGGCCCGGCTGGGGGTGGTCGATGGAGCCCACCGTCAGCGTCACCACCTCGCCGGGCCGATGGGTGCGGATGGCCGCCACGAGCTGCGACGTGTTGGTGACCGGGCTGCCGTCGACCGCGCTCACCACGTCGCCGACCTGCAGGTGGCCGTAGGCAGGGGTACCGGGGATCACCGTGTAGATGGTGACGCCGACGTCGGTCTCGGGCACCGACAGGCCCACCTGGCGCAGGGCGACGGCCTCGGCCGTCAGCTCCGACTCGGTCATGTCGACGACGCCCTGCTGGTCGAACTCGTTCTGGGGGAGGTTGCCCGTCAGGTCCTGCTTCTTCACGAGCTCGGCGTTGGGGTCCAGCACGTCGGGGATCCAATTGATCAGCCGCACGTCGTCGACGCCGACATCGGTGAGCAGCACCGAGCCGTCGAGTGGGTGGGCCTGGGTGGCCGGCACGCTCACGAGCGGCCCTACCGCCAGCGCATCACCGGGCACCAGGGCGTAGTAGGGCAACGTGATGAAGGCCGATGCCACCACCAGCACCACCAGCAGCGCCACCACCACCGAGACCACCACCGGCCAGCGGCGCCTGCGCCGGACGGGGGCGGGGGCCACAGCGGTGCCCGGCGGTAGGTTGAGGTCGGAGGTGGTCATCGGGTGCCGTTCGAGGAAGGGTCACAGCCTGCCACGAAACCGGCGCCGCTCAGTGTCGCCGGACGGGCACGCCTGCGCCGGGTCGTGCGCACCCGGGCGGCACGCACCGCGACACGGGCGGGCTCCGACCCCGAAGGAGCCGTGCGCGCCGCTGCCGTGGGCGCCTTGGCCCGGATCGGGGCCCTCGGGCCGGCCGCGCTGGCACGAGGCCTTTCCGACCCCGATCCCACCGTGCGCCGGCGGGCCTGTGAAGAAGCCGGGTGGGCGGCCAACCGTGGCCGGCGGTGGCCCCCCGCCACCATCGGCCTGCTGCTGACTGCCACCAACGACGGTGACGACTTGGTGGCCGAGGCGGCCGCCTGGGCGCTGGGCGAGGCGGCGCCGCGGCGGGGAGCGCTGGCCGCAACGGTGGTCGGTGCACTGGGCCGGATGGCAACCGGCCACAACGACCCCCTGTGCCGGGAAGCGGCAGTTGGCGCGCTCGGGGCGCTCGGCCACCACGCCGGCCTGCCCGCCGTGCTGCAGGCACTCGAGGACCGGCCCGCTGTCCGCCGGCGCGCCGCGGTTGCCCTGGCGGCGTTTCGGGACCCGGCCGCCGACGAGGGACTGCGGCGCTGCCTGCGCGACCGGGACTGGCAGGTGCGCCAGGTCGCCGAGGAGCTCCTGGGCACAACGCCGCTCACCGCGAATCCGACCCCCCGCCCACCGACCACCCCCTGACGGGGCGCGCAGGCGGAGGCGACCACCGCGACCCTGCGCGCGCCGGCACGCCGGCGCCAGCTCACGCGTCGGCAGCCACGAACAGTTCCCGCAGGGAGTCGAGGGACTCCAGGCAGCGCCCGGCGCCGAGCACGACGCACTCGAGCGGCATGTCCACGAGGTGCACCGGCACGGCCGTCTCGTCCGCCAATCGACGGGCCAGCCCCCGCAGCAACGCCCCACCGCCGAGGAGGTGGATGCCCTGGAAGATGATGTCCTGCGCCAGCTCGGGCGGTGCGTCGCCGAGGCACTGCACCGCTGCCTGCACGATCTGGCTCACCTGGTCCTCGATGGCGGCGCGCACGTCCTCGGGCGACACGATCACCGTCTTGGGCATGCCGGTCATCAGTTCGCGACCACGCACCTCGGCCTTGGACTCACCGTCGTAGGGCGTGGCCGAGCCGATGGCCACCTTGATCTCCTCGGCCGTGCGCTCGCCGATGGCGATGCCGTACTGGCGACGCACCCACGCCTGGATGGCGGCGTCGATGTCGAACCCACCGCAGCGGATGGCGCGCAGGGCCACCAGTCCCCCCAGCGACACCACGGCGGTCTCCGAGGTGCCACCACCGACGTCGACCACCATGTTGCCCACGGGCTCGTGGATGGACAGCCCGGCGCCAATGGCAGCTGCCATGGGCTGCTCGATGAGGTACGCGGCGGACGCCCCCGCCCGGCGCGCCGCTTCCTTGACGGCGCGCCGCTCCACCGAGGTGATGGCCGACGGCACGCAGATGAGCACCCGGGGCCGGCTCAGCTTCGACACCCCGCAGCGGTGCAGCAGGAGCCGGATCATCTTCTCGGTGATGTCGAAATCCGTGATGGCCCCCTGGCGCAAGGGCCGGACGGCCACGATGTAGCCGGGCGTGCGTCCGATCATCTGCCACGCGTCATGACCCACCGCCAGCACGTCAGAGGTGCGCGAGTTGAGTGCGATGACGGTCGGTTCGTTCAGGACGATGCCCTTGCCCTTGGCGTACACCAGGGTGTTGGCGGTCCCGAGGTCGATGGCGAGATCCCTAGCCATGCATCCCCCTCGGCATCCCGGCCATCGTACGGCGCGGTGGAGGCCGCCGCGCCCCGGGACGCCCGCGTGCAGGTGCCATCCGTCGTCGCGGCGCCCATGGCTGGTACATGCCCCTGCGCTCGGCGCGGACGGGGCGACAGGCCTCGGTCGCCAGCGCGTCGGCCACGGCGATGCGCTGTCCGCGGACGGATGGGGCGACATCCCTGGCGACACGGCCGGCAGTATCCTCGCCACGATGGATGGTCGTGGGCGCGATGCGTCGGGAGAGTCGCCCGAGGACCCCGAGGACGCACAGGAGCCCTTCTTCGGAGAGGACGCCGAACCCACAAGCGAGGGCCTCGCCGACGACCTGCCCCCGCGGGGCTGGATCCCGCCCGAAGACCGCCTGTGGCGCCATCCCTCGGAGATCGGTCGCCATGTGGCGGCGGCAGCCGTACGGACGGCTCGTGCCAGCGAGCGGCGCGCCACCATCACCGCGAGCGTGGTCGGAGCCGCTGCCGTGGCGACCGCGGTGGTCGCCGCACTGGTGCTCACCGACGGTACCCCTGCCAGCCGGCTCTCCACGGCGATCACCGACACGAGCCAGGTGAGCCGGGCGGCAGGGCCCGACACCACTGCAGCCCATGGCGGGGCCCCTGCCAGCACGCCGGGCGCCCAGAGCGGTACGCAGATGATCCCCGCCACCGCCGATGTCGGCCACCTGGTCGACGGGCTGCGGCCCTCCCTGGTGGGCATCAGCACCGGTGACCCGGGCCGACCACTTGCCACCGGTGTCGCCATGGCCCACGGCGTGATCGTGACCACCGTCGCCGCCGTGAGCGGCGCCGCACACCTCGACGTGGTGACCGCCAGCGGCCAGCGCGAGCCTGCCCAGATCCTGGGCACCGACAGCGGGTCCGGTGTGGCCGTCCTGCAGATCGCCGACGAGCTGCCACCGGCCGCCTTCGCCGACGACGACGCCGACACGGACGAGTTGGCCGTCGCCGCCTGCCTGTGCGGCTCGCTGCCACCGGCGGGCACCGTCCCGGTGAGCCAGGCCCTCACCGCCGTCCGGGCAACAGGCGTCGAGCCCGTCCTGGCCGGTGTCCAACTACTCGACGCCGTGGAAGCCGGCGTGCCCGCCGCACTCGGCCCCTCGCCGGTGGGCGCACCCCTCGTGGACGGCCGTGGCCGGGTGCTCGGGATCCTGGCAGGCTCGCTGGGAGACGGCTCGACGGGGGTGTTCGTGTCGGCCCCGCTCGTCGCCGGCGTGGCCGACCAGCTCGCGGCCACCCGCCAGGTGTCCCACGGCTGGCTGGGCGTCGCCGGCACCGACACGCCCGACGCCTGCGGTGTCACGGTCACGGCCGTGCAGCCCGGCAGCCCCGCCGCCGCCGCGGGGCTCCACGCCGGCGAGGTCGTGAGCGGGGTGGACGGTCACCGGGTGTGCTCGCTCGGCGAGCTCCGAGCACGGCTGTACGTGCTGGCACCGGGAACGCCGACAGAGATCGACATCGCCGTACCGTCGGGCACCGCACCGGTGACAGCCGTGCTCACGGGCGCCCCAGGCTGACCGCCCCGACGGCCGGGCACCGTCGACCGAGCTCCCCTACGCTCAGAAACATCCCACTGACCGCCTCGAGCGTCGAGCACGCCGGTGCGAGGCTCCGAGGCATCCGGCGCGTGGCCGCGCCGGTTCGAGGGGGTCGGTGCGCGGGCGTGTGGTGCGAACGGTGCAGCTGGCGCGCCGGTGCCCCGGAACCGATCGGCACCGCGCAGGCCGTACGATCCGTGTGTGGACATCCCCGGTGCCGGTACGGGCGGCAGCTTCCTCGAGCAACTGCTGCGGGACTTGATGCAGCTGATGGGTGGTGGTGTCGCCGGGCGTGGCCCGCGCCTGGACCTCGCCCGCACCCTCGCCGTCGGCGTGGCGACGGGCGGTGAGCCCGAAGGCAACGTCGAGCCCACCGAACGCATCGCTTTCGAGGAGCTGGCACGCGTGGCCGAGCTGCACGTCGCCGAGTTGACCGGGCTGCCCGTGGGGAACGCACCGGTCGAGGTCGCAGCCGTGGGGCCTGGAGCGTGGGCAGCACAGACCGTCGAGGACTGGCGCTTCGTGCTCGAGGCCGCATCGGCCGACGTGCCTGCTGTCGCCGGGCCCGCGCCTCCCCGGCTCCAACCGGACGACGCCGGCGGCGCGGGTTCCGACGCGAGCACGCCCGAGCATCGGGGTGGGAGCGAGACCGGCCCAGGCGCGCTGGGTGAGATCGCCGCTGCCATGGGCGACCTGGCAGCCGGCATGGGTGACCTGGGCGATGCCGGTGCCGGTGGTCCGGGTGCGCTGCTCGCCCGGTGGATGGCGACCATGGGTCCCGTGCTGGCGGCCATGCAGCTGGGGTCGGCCATCGGGCACCTCGCACGAGGGGCGCTGGGCCAGTACGACGTGCCGGTGCCCCGCCCCGCCGGACCGCGGCTGCTGGTCGTCCCGGCCAACGTGGCGCGCTTCGCCCAGGACTGGAGCCTCCCGCAGGACCAGGTCCGGCTGTGGGTGTGCCTGCGGGAGCTCACCGCCCATGCCGTTTTGAGCCGCCCACCGGTGGCCGAGCGCCTGCGCCAGCTCGTGGTGGAGGCCGTCCGCGGCATGTCGGAGGACGCGGCAGCCGTCGTCGAGCGGCTGGAGGGCGTCGACCTCGGCAACCCGGACGCCCTGCGGGGGCTGTTCGAGGAGCCCCAGGCCATCTTGGACGTCGAGCCCTCGCCGCAGCGACGCCAGGCCGCCGACCAGCTGACGGCGCTCACCGCCGCGGTGGTCGGCTACGTGGAGCACGTCCTGGACCAGGCAGGTACCCGCCTCCTCGGTGGCCGCAGCGCCCTGCGCGAGGCGTGGCGCCGCCGGCAGGTCGACCGCGAGCTCCCCGGGCGCGCCGCTGAGCTCCTGATGGGCATGGACCTGAGCCCGGCCCAGACCGACCGGGGGGTGGCCTTCGTCCGGGGCGTGGTCGACCGCGCCGGACACGAGGCGCTGGCGGCGCTGTGGTCGTCGGCGACCACCCTGCCCACGCCTGCGGAGCTCGAAGCACCCGGCCTGTGGCTGGCTCGCGTCGGCCTGGACGACTGACCGGTCTCGCTGACCAGTTCGCGCGATCGGCCCGGGCGCGGTCCTGGCCGCGCCGGTCGCTACCTCACGCGCCGTGCGTCTCGGTCGCCGGCTCCTCCTCCGGCAGGCCCAGATCCCACTGCAGCTCGATGTGCTCGCGCTCGGCGTCGCGCACGACGCGTTCGCGGTTGCGCCGGAACTGCGGGTCATGGGGCGGCAGGAGGGTCAGCCGGGCCAGGGTGCGGTCTCGGAACCCGTCGACGACGGCACGGTCGCCGTAGAGGGCTTGGACGTCCCAGTGCGGGCTCACCGGGCCGAGGTACACGATCCGGACGCCGGCACGCGGCGGCTGGGGCTCCTCGGCATCTACGAACTCGTCCGGCACGGAGCCTCGCCTCCTGTCTCGGGCTGTCTCGGGCTGTCTGGGGAACTGGTCCTGGGCCGTCGCCGGTGGGCCGCGGTGGCCCTGCCGGGAATCCCCTGGTGGATCATCACGAGTGGGGCCGCAGCGGTGGGCCGGCCACCCAGCCTATCGGGCACGGCCCGCGGGTCGGGAAGGAGCGGACCGGCGAGCTCACGTGGTGGCGATGCGGACCGGCGACGGACCGGCACACAGACCGGCGAGGGGCCGGCGAGGGACCGGCACACAGACCGGTGCAGAGGCCAACCGAGGCGCCGCCAGCACCGCCCGCGGATGCAATGGATCGCGGGTGCCTGCTGGTAAGGTGGCGCTGGCAACGGAGGCGCCATGGACACCGAGTGGATGGCCCGCGGACGGTGCAGGGACCTGGACCCTGCGATCTTCTTCCCGAACGACGGCGTCGGGGTGCAGGCCGCGCAGCGGATCTGCGCCGAGTGCCCGGTCAAGGCACCCTGCCTCGAGTACGCCCTCGTCAACCGGGTGGACCACGGGGTGTGGGGCGGAGCCTCCGAGCGCGAGCGGCGGCGGCTGCTGCGCCAGCGACGCCTGGCGCGCGCCCGCGCCGCGCAGAACTGACCCCCTGCTGTCGACGAGAGCCGAGGGCCCATCCTCGAGTGCGTCGTCAACGTCAGCGAGGGGCGTGACACCACCACCCTGGGCGCCCTGAGCGAGGCGGCGGGCGTCTACCTCCTCGACCTGCATCGAGATCCCGACCACCACCGGGCCGTGCTGACCATGGCGGGGGACGACGCTGGCCTCGAGGAGGCCGTACGCACCGTGGCTCGCCAGGCCGTGACCCTGCTCGACATACGGGAACATCAGGGTGTGCATCCCCGCCTCGGCGTCCTCGACGTCGTGCCGTTCGTGCCGCTGGATCCGCGCGGGAGGATGGTTCCGGACCTGCCGCTGGCACCAGCGCGCTCGGCTCGGGGGCGCTTTGCCCGCTGGGCAGGCGAGGAATTGCGCCTCCCGTGCTTCTGCTACGGCCCCGAACGCAGTCTCCCCGACGTCCGGCGCACGGCATTCGTGTCCCTGGCGCCTGACACCGGGCCCATGACACCGCATCCGACTGCAGGAGCGTGCGCCGTCGGCGCGAGGGGCCCACTCGTCGCCTACAACCTGTGGCTGGGCACCGACGAGCTCGCAGTGGCCCGGCGCATCGCCCGCCAGCTGCGAGGGCCGCGGGTGCGCGCCCTGGGCCTGCCGGTCGGCGGTGGGACCCAGACCCAGGTGTCGTGCAACCTGGTGGACCCCTTCGTCACCGGGCCAGCCGCCGTCTACGACGACGTGGCCCGCATGGCGGCCACGGCCGGCACAGACATCGTCCGGACCGAACTCGTCGGCCTGGCACCGGAGGCCGTGGTCCGGGCCGCCCCCCGGCACCGCTGGACAGAGCTCGACCTCGACGAGGACCGAACCGTCGAGGCCCGCCTGGCACGCATCATGTGATGGAGCGCGGCAGGTCGTGTGCCGGGCCCGCCGTGCACCGTGCGACCGCCGACGCCTCGTTCGCCGCCGGCCTCGAAGGCCGGCGACCGGAACGGCACGACTCCCCGGGAACGGCCGCCCCGGGGAACGCGGCCGCCCTCAGGACGCGGAGACCGCGGTGCGGCGGCGCATGGCGCGCGCTCGCCGCTCGCGCCGCCGCTCGCGCTCGGAGAGGCCTCCCCAGATGCCGAACTTCTCGCCGTTGGCAAGCGCGTACTCGAGGCAGTCCTCGCGCACCACGCAGCCCCGGCAGACCTCCTTCGCTTCCCGCGTGGACGCACCCCGTTCCGGGAAGAAGAGATCCGGGTCCACCCCCATGCAGTTCGCCCGCGCTTGCCAGCTGCGATCCTGGCGGCCGTAGAGCAGTGACACGACGTCCACCGGTCCGCCTCCCCTCGCCACCGTGTGGCATCCGTGTAATTACAGTAGTGTCATCATCACCGATCGGGGGGCCCGCTGCAAGGGAAATCTCGCGAGTGCAGCCGAAAATCGCGCGCTCGGTGATGAGATGGCCGAAGCCGACGTGAAACGGTGACGCGGCGGGCTGGATCAGGCGTGGGGCTGGATCAGGCGTGGGGCTGGATCAGGCGCCGGGCTGGATCAGGCGCCGCGTCGGCGCGTGGCGCCGTGCACCTGCCGGCGGTGCTCGAGGAAGTCCACCAGCACGTAGTCGCCCAGTGTGTCGGGTGAGGTGAAAAAGGCCCGACCCCGGTTGAGGCGGGTCATCTGCTCGACGAATCCCTGCAGCGAGCGGTTCGGGTCGAGCATGAAGGTGTTGATGGTGATGCCGGCCTTCGTGCAGCGTGCCACCTCGGCCAGCGTGGCCCGCACCGTCTCGGCCACCGGCGGGTAGCTGAAGAAGACCTCGTAGCCATCGGCACCGTCGGGCACCAGGTGCGCCGTGGGCTCGCCGTCGGTGATCATGATGATCTGCTTCGTCCCGCTGCGGTGGGCCAGCATTCGCCGGGCGAGGAGCAGGCCGTGCTGCATGTTGGTGCCGTAGACGAAGTCCCACGACACCTCGGGCAGCTCCTCCGCCTTGATCTCCCGTGCCACTTCGGAGAACCCCACGAGCCCGAGGAAGTCGCGGGGAAACCGCGTGGAGATGAGCGTGTGCAGGGCAATGGCCACCTTCTTGGCGGCGAGGAAGTTGTCGCGCATGGGCATCGACAGCGACAGGTCCACCATGAGCACGGTCGAGGCCCGCTCGAGGGACTCGGTGCGCGCGATCTCGAAGTCGTCGGGCCGCAGGCGCACCGGCGTGCCCGCGCCGCCTCGGCGCACGGCGTTGTGCACCGTGCGCTGGATGTCCACCGTGAAGGGATCGCCGAACTCGAAGGGCTTCGTCTGCCCGTCGGGCTCGTGACCCCGGCCCGCGAAGGTGGTCTGGTGCCCGCCCAGGCGGTCCTTGGCCAGCCGCGCGAACAGGTCCGACAAGGCGCGTTCGCCGATACGTCGGATGCCCAGCGCCGTCAGCTCGTAGCGGCCTTCGCGCTGTTCGATGAGGCCGGCGTCCTCCAGTTGGCGGGCCAGACGCGCCAGGCTGTCGAGCGAGCGGGCGCCGTCGTCTCCCAGGTACTTCGCTGCCTGCTCCAGGTCGACCTCGGCCAGCGCGCCGGGCGAGGAGGCCTGGCGCAGGAACTGCTCAAGCTGATCCATCTCCCCCAGGCGCCGCGCCGCTGCCGCCGCATCGGCCAGCCCCAGAGGATCCGTGCCGCTGAAGCGGTAGCGCCGTCCCCAGCCGGCACCCGGCACGGCCCGGCGCAGGTTCTCCACCAAACGGTCCACCTGCCACCGCAGGTCGAGGTCCTCGAACAGCGACTCGGCCAGGGCCTGCAGCTGCGCCCGCTGCTCAGGGGTCATCGAGTCGAGCGCGGCCTGCACCGCAGCCAGCTGGGCTGCGAGCTCTTCGAGCAGTTCGTCGAGGTTCTGGGGATTCCCCGGGAAGAAGTCCCCGAAGCGCTCCATGAACTGCTCGAAGCTCGGATCGAGCTCCTCGCCCCGCTCGCGCTGTTCGAGCATGCGGTTGAGCGCGTCGAACATCTGCCGGGTCCGCTCCAGCTGCGCCGGATCGGGATCGGTGAGCGCTTCGGCCATCTGGTCGAACCAGCTGCTGGCGATCTCGCGACGCAGGCGCTCGAGCAGCTGCTCGAAGTGCTCGCGCGCAGCCGACGACGTGAACTCGTAGTGCTGCAGACCGCGCACCTTGCCGGCCAGGTCCGGCGGGAGCAGGTCGAGCTGGACGGAACGCTCGGCCACGACCTGGTCGGTGACCTCCTGCCGGCGGGCGTCGCCCGAGGCGCGGGCCTCGGCTGCCAGCTCGTCGAGCCCGGCGCGCTCCTCGGCCACCACCTGGTCGAGCTCCTGGAGGATCTCGTGGAAGGCACCGCCCAGCTCGCCCCGTTCCAGCTCCTGCTGGCGGGCCTGGCGCAGGCGCTCCATCAGCTCGCGCAGGCCCAGGACGCGCTCGCCGTCGGCCCGATCGAAGCCCGAGGTCAGCAACCGGCGCAGCGCAGCGTCGGGGTCCCCGTGGTAGAGCAGGTCGTCGGCGAGCCGGGCGAAGAGGTCCTCGATCTCGTCGACCAGGTGGGACTGGGAGCCGTCCCACCGCCGGTACGCCCAGCGCCCGGTCACAGCCGGAGCTGCCGGCCGGTCACCGCCGGCCCCGGTAGGTGGCCTTGGTCCCGGCCGCTTCCTTGTTGAGCCGCTTCGTCAGGTGCAGTCCCTCGAGGACGAGCTCGATCGCACTGGCCACGGCACCGGGCGTCTCGCTGCCGGCGAGGGCCATGACCGGACCGGCCAGCGCCGGCACGTCGGCGAGCACCCCCGCGTACGACGCCGCCGGGAGGTCGTCGCCGGCGTGGACCACGAGCGTCTCGTCGAACGCGTGCACGACCGCCCCCAGGGGCTCGGCGGGCACACGCCGGCGGAACACCGCCAGGACGGCGGCAGCCAGCAGCTGCTGGAGGATCCGCTCCTCGCGCCCTTCCTCCAGCGCTTCGATCTCCACCTTGCCCTGGGTGGAGGCCACCAGCGCGCCCAGGTCGCTCACTCGAGGCACGGCGTCGGCCTCGCCCAGGCGCAACGCCCGCCGCACGGCGTTGGCCACCATCGTCTCGTAGTTCGAGATGCTCAGGCGCACCGACACGCCGGAGCGCTGGTTGAGGTGCGGGCTCTGGCGGGCGAGCTGGGACAGCTCGGCCACCACCTCGGCCATGAAGTCGGGCACCTCCACGCGCGGTCCCCCGGGCACCTCAGCGGGCACGTGGGCCTCCTGGCGCACGATGGCGAGCTCGGTGGCCACGTCGGGGGGATAGTGGGTACGGATCTGCGCGCCGAAGCGGTCCTTGAGCGGCGTGATGATGCGACCCCGGTTGGTGTAGTCCTCGGGGTTGGCTGTGGCCACCAGCAGCACGTCCAGCGGGAGCCGCACGGTGAAGCCGCGGATCTGCACGTCGCGCTCCTCGAGCACGTTGAGCAGGCCGACCTGGATGCGCTCGGCCAGGTCAGGCAGCTCGTTGACAGCGAAGATGCCCCGGTTGGCCCGGGGGACGAGCCCGAAGTGGACGGTGAGCTCGTCGGCCAGGTAGCGGCCCTCGGCCACCTTGATGGGATCCACCTCGCCGATCAGGTCGGCGATGGAGGTGTCGGGCGTGGCCAGCTTCTCCGCGAAGCGCTGCTCGCGGTGCACCCAGGCGATCGGCGTCTGGTCGCCCTCGGCGGCCACCAGGTCCCGCGCCAGGCGCGACACGGGGCGGGTGGGGTCGTCGCGGATCTCCGAACCGGCCACCACCGGCAGCCATTCGTCGAGCAGGCGGACCAGGGACCGCACGATGCGCGTCTTCGCCTGGCCGCGCTCGCCCAGCATGATGACGTCGTGACCGGCCAGCAGCGCGTTCTCGAGCTGTGGCAGGACCGTGTCGTCGAAGCCCAGCACCCCCTCCACCAGCGGCTGGCCCGCCGCGATCCGGGCCGCGGCGTTGCGGCGGATCTCCTCCCGCACGGGCACGGACTCCCACCCCGAGGCGCGCAGCTCGCCAAGGGTGGAGGGCAGGTCGGGAGGTGGGTCGGGGATGGGCGCTCCGGTCACGTGGCGCCAGCCTATGCCCGGCACCCGCCGGTCGCGCCGCCGCGGCCGGGGCCGGCACCGCCGGCCGGCGCCGCCCCGACGTCATAGGCGGTGGCCACCGCCACGAAGGCCGCCGCCGGACGCGACAACGGCCGGTGGCGCCGACGGGCCAGGGCCACGGTCCGGCTGAGCCCGGGCTCGTCGAAGGGCAGGGCCACCAGCGTCCCCACCGGCGGCACCGCGATCTCGGGCACCACCGCCGCGCCCAGCCCGGCAGCTACCAGTGCCAGCACACCGTCCATCTCGCCCCCCTGGCTGACGAGCTTCGGCGACACCCCGGCGGCACGGCACGCGGCCAGGGTGGCGGTGCGCAGGTCGTAGCCACGGCGGAACATCACCAGGGGCAGGCCGTCGAGGTCCTCCACCCGCACCCGGGGGCGCGCCGCCAGGGGGTGGCCGGGGGCGACGGCGAGCACCAGGCGGTCCTCGAACAGCGGCGTGGTGGCTACCTGGTCGTGCGCCGCAGGCAGGACCACCAGCGCGACGTCGAGCTCGCCCGCGGCCACCTGCGGCACCAAGTCGTGGGACCCGGCCTCCACCAGGTGCAGCTCGATGCCGGGGTGCTCGGCGTGGAACGCGGCCAGCAGCCCCGGGACCACCCGGGTGCACAGGCTGGGCGTGGCGCCCACCGTCAGCCGACCGCTGGCCATGCCGGCCAGGGCGCGTGCCTCGGCCAGCGTGGCCTCGACGTCGGCCAGCACGCGGCGGGCGAAGGGGACCAGCGCCGCCCCCTCGGCCGTGAGCTCGACCCGGCTCTGGCCCGGGCCGCGGTGGAACAGCACCACCCCGAGCTGCCGTTCGAGCAGCCGCACCTGGCGGCTGAGGGAGGGCTGGGCCACGTGCAGGCGGGCGGCTGCCCGGGTGAAGCTGCCCTCCTCCGCCACGGCCAGGAAGTCCACCAGCTGGTGGAAGCGCATCGAAGAGAGCCTAGTGCTCTGGATTCCATGCCGATCATGTCATTGCGGTCTGGGCCCGATGGCCGTAGCGTGAGCGCCACCACGTCGGGCCGCCGGGCCGGGGCCGCCGCGTGCAGGCGGTCGCCGCGGGGGCGCCGGAACGGTGGCCACGGCGGCCGCGACGGCGATTGCCGCGGCATGGGCGCCGTGGCATGGGCGCCGTGGCAATTGGCAATTGCGTGGTGGAACGGTCGGGGTGAAGAGTTGACCGCCGGTCGACGGGAAAGGTGACGCAAGCGTGAGCACGGTGCAGGAGCTGAGACCGGTCCCGGTGTCGCTGGGCGGGGTGCGCGGTGGGCCGGATGGGGTGCGGACCCTGCGGCGGGACCGCTGGTGGCTGAACCCGCTGGTCACCGCCTCGGTGCTGGTGGCCTTCGTGGTCTACGCCACGTGGGCTGCCTTCCAGAACGGGCACTTCTACGTCGGGGCGAGCGCGCACCGCGACCTGATCTCGCCCTTCTACTCCCCCTGCATCACCCAGAGCTGCCTGAAGGCGGGAGCGGGCGGCTCGCTCACCTTCCACTGGTGGACGATTTCGCCCGCACTGCTGATCCTGCTGGTTCCCCTGGGGTTCCGGGTGACCTGCTACTACTACCGCAAGGCCTACTACCGCTCGTTCTGGCAGTCACCCCCGGCGTGCGCCGTGGCCGACGGTCACCGCCGCTACACGGGCGAGACGCGCTTCCCGCTCGTCCTGCAGAACGTCCACCGGTACTTCTGGTTCCTGGCGCTCATCTTCAACGTCATCTTGACCATCGACGCCATCATGGCGTTCCGCCTGCCCGGCGACGGCGGCATCGGGGTCAGCGTGGGCACCCTCGTGCTGTGCGTGAACGCCGCGTTGCTGTGGCTGTACTCGGTGTCGTGCCACTTCTGCCGCCACTTCTGCGGTGGTGCCGTCGACCAGTTCTCGCGCCACCGCATCCGCCACCGCCTGTGGAAGATCGTGACCCCGCTCAACGCCAAGCACATGCAGATCGCCTGGGCCAGCCTCATCATGGTGGCCCTGGCCGACCTCTACGTCCGGCTGGTGGCGAGCGGCGTGTTCAGCGATCCGAAGCTGTTCTGAGCCGCTCGAGTCGAGGACCGAACCATGGCTGACATCGAAACCCACGACTTCGACGTGGTGGTCATCGGCGCCGGCGGCGCAGGGCTGCGAGCCGCCATCGAGGCCAAGGAGCGTGGCCTGCGGGTGGCGCTGGTGTGCAAGTCCCTCCTGGGCAAGGCCCACACCGTCATGGCCGAGGGTGGCGCGGCTGCCGCCATGGGCAACGTGTGGCCCGAGGACAACTGGCAGGTGCACTTCCGCGACACCATGCGTGGCGGGAAGATGCTGAACAACTGGCGCATGGCCCAGCTTCACGCGCAGGAGGCGCCCGACCGCATCTACGAGCTGGAGCGGTGGGGCGCGCTGTTCGACCGCACCGCTGACGGACGGATCCTCCAGCGCGACTTCGGCGGGCACCGCTACGCCCGCCTGGCGCACGTGGGAGACCGGACCGGCCTCGAGCTCATCCGCACCCTGCAGCAGCGGGCCGTCGCCTTGGGCATCGAGGTCTTCATGGAGTGCAAGATCCTCCGCCTGCTCACCGACGCCAACGGCCAGGTCAGCGCTGCCGTCGGGTACTGGCGTGCCAGCGGCGAGTTCGTCTGCTTCCTCGCCAAGGCGTTCGTGCTGGCCACCGGCAGCGTGGGCAAGGCGTGGAAGTACACGTCGAACTCGTGGGAGTCCACCGGCGACGGGCACGCCATGGCGCTGTGGGCGGGTGCCGACATGATCGACATGGAGTGCGTGCAGTTCCACCCCACGGGGATGGTGTGGCCGCTGTCGGTCCGGGGCATCCTCGTCACCGAGGGCGTGCGCGGTGACGGCGGCGTGCTGCGCAATGCCGAGGGGCGGCGCTTCATGTTCGACTACATCCCGGCCATGTTCGCGGCCGAGACCGCCGACACCGAGGCCGAGGCCGACCGCTGGTACGACGACCATCTCAACAACCGACGGCCTCCCGAGCTGCTGCCGCGCGACGAGGTGGCCCGCTCCATCAACGCCGAGGTCAAAGGCGGCCGGGGCTCTCCCCATGGCGGGGTGTTCCTCGACATCGCCAGCCGGCGACCGGCGGAGTACATCCGCCGGCGGCTGCCCTCGATGTACCACCAGTTCAAGGAGCTGGCCGGGGTGGACATCACGGCCGAGCCCATGGAGGTGGGGCCCACCTGCCACTACATCATGGGCGGCATCCGGGTGGACGCGGACTCCGCCGCCACCACCGTCCCCGGGCTGTTCGCCGCGGGCGAGGTGGCCGCCGGTTTGCACGGCGCCAACCGCCTGGGCGGCAATTCCCTGTCGGACCTGCTGGTGTTCGGGCGCCGGGCGGGGATGGGCGCCGCCGACTACGCCGAGGGGCGCACCGGCACGCCGACAGTCGGCGACGCCGAGGTTCGCACCGTCGTGGCCGATGCCGAGGCTCCCTTCCACCGCGAAGGCGGCGAGAGCCCCTACGACGTCCACCACGCCCTGCAGGAGACCATGCAGAACCTGGTGGGGATCATCCGCACCGGCCCGGAGCTCGAGCAGGCGCTGGTCGAGCTGCAGGCCCTGCAGGAGCGGACGGAGAAGGTCTCGGTCACCGGCGGCCGCTGCTACAACCCGGCCTGGAACCTGGCCACCGACCTCCCCTCGATGCTGGCCGTGTCGAACCTGGTGGCCCGCGGTGCCCTGGAGCGGCGCGAGAGCCGTGGTGGGCACACCCGCGACGACTTCCCCGACCCCGACCCCGAGCTCGGCAAGGTCAACATGGTCCAGCGCCTCGGTCCCGACGGGGAGTACACGATCACGCCGGAGCCGCTGCCCGAGATGCCGCCCGAGCTCCGGGCACTGCTCGAGGAGGACGCCCACTGATGTCGGAGATCACCATGCGGATCTGGCGTGGGGACAGCGCCGGCGGCGCCTTCGCCGACTACGTCGTGCCCGCCGTCGAAGGCGAGGTGGTCCTCGACGTCGTGCACCGCATCCAGGCGGGGCCGGCGCCGGATCTCGCCTGCCGGTGGAATTGCAAGGCCGGCAAGTGCGGGTCGTGCTCGGCCGAGATCAACGGCGTCCCGCGCCTGATGTGCATGACGCGCATGGACGCCCTGCCCACCGACAGCCCGGTGGTGCTCGCTCCCATGCGGACCTTCCCCGTGATCCGCGACCTGGTCACCGACGTGTCGTTCAACTACGCCATGGCACGCCAGGTCCCGCCCTTCACCCCGCGACCACCCGACGCTTCCGACGGGACCTACCGGATGCAGCAGATCGACATCGAGCGGGGCCAGGAGTTCCGCAAGTGCATCGAGTGCTTCATGTGCCAGGACGTCTGCCACGTCATCCGGGACCACGAGGAGAACAAGGCGCACTACGCCGGTCCGCGCATGTTCATCCGCTACATGGAGCTCGAGTCGCACCCCCTCGACGTCAACGACCGGCGCGAGCTGCTGCGCCAGCGCATGGGCCTTGGCATGTGCAACATCACCAAGTGCTGCACCGAGGTGTGCCCCGAGCACATCAAGATCACCGACAACGCCATCATCCCCCTCAAAGAACGCGTCGTCGACAGCTCCTACGACCCCGTCGCCTGGCTGGGCCGTGCCATCCTCCGCCGCACCAAGCGCTCCGCCGCCGAAGCGGCCGCGGATGCCCCGGCCCACCGCAACCCCACTCGCGAGGACGTGGGTGCCGGCGTTCCTGACGCCTGAGTGGGTCGAGGCCGCCAACGCGGCGATGGCGGGCACGACGGCGACGAGCGTCCCCGGTACCAGCCCCCGGGCCGGGCCGCAGGGCACGTTCTCGGTGTGCCAGCTGGTGCGGGGAGGGCCACGCGGCGACGTGGCGACGACGCTGCGGGTCGAGGGCGCATCCGTGCGCATGGAGCTGGGTGAGGATCCGGCCGCCACCGTCACGGTGTCGATGGCCTGGGACGACGCACTGCAGATGGCACGCGGCACGCTGTCGCCTGCCGCCGCGCTGGCGGCGGGGAAGATCCGGGTTCGCGGCGACCTGGGCGTCCTGGCCGCGAGCCAGGAGGTGCTGGCTGGCGCGCTGGCGCGGCGCCGCACGCTGCGGCAGGCCACCGGAACCCCCACGCCGGCTCGCTGAGGGCGCCGTCGGGCACACTGTGGCCCATGGAGGTGCTCGCCTGCCGGGTCCTCATCCGCCCCACCGACCTGCAACGCTCGCTCGCCTTCTACCGCGACGTGCTCGGTCTGGCCATCTTCCGCGAGTTCGGTTCCGGGGACGAGCACGGGGTGGTGTTCTTCGCCGGGGGCGGGCTCATCGAGGTGTCGGGGCGGGCGCCGGCAACCCAGCGCGCCGGACCGCACGTGGCGCTGTGGTTGCAGGTCCGCGACGCCTCGGCTGAGCTGGCCCGCCTGGCGGCCGCCGGGGCCCCCGTTCTGCGCGACGCGAGGCGTGAGCCGTGGGGCCTGGTCGAGGGCTGGATCGAGGATCCCGACGGCGTGCGCATCTGCGTCGTCGAGGTCCCCGAGGACCATCCGTTGCGGCGTCGGGTGTGACGCCGTGCGGGGCGTCGGGTCCCATCCGACCGAGCCGGCCGCCCCCGCCGGATGGGACCAAGGTCTCGGTGACATCCCGCCGCGGCCACGGTAGGGTCGGTCCAGGTGGCACCCGTCGGGGTGCCGGAGAAAGGGGAATGGCGATGACGGTTCCCGGGGTCCTGGACGACCAGGCGCTTCGTCGCTACCGCGAGCTCCTCGACGCCGAGGACGCGGCGTTCGACGAGCTCGAGCACGCCTGCGAGGAGGGCGACCGCGCCCACTTCGAAGCTGACTACGCCGCCTGGAGGGACACCCTGGCCCGCAAGCTCGCCTTCCTGAACCGGTTGGGGATCGAGATCCCGACCCCGGCGGAGGTCTGACCCACTCCCAGGCCCCAGCCCGAGCCCCGGCGCCGGCTGCCGGGGACAGGTGTCCGAGGCGGCCGGCCGCGCCAACTGCCGGGGCCAGCCGCCCGTGGCACCGGCCCATCCGGGACCGGCGTACCGGGCGGGGCGAGGACCCGCCCCGTTCAGCGCAGCAGGTCGGCCACTGCGGCGCGCTCGGACTCGAGCTCCTCGGTGGTGCGGCGGATCCGCTCCTGCGCGAACTCGCTGTGGCGGAGACCGGGGACGACCTGCCAGCTCGAGCCGTCGGAGCGGATCGGGAACCCGAACACGAGTCCCTCGGGCGTGCCGTACTCGCCGTGCGACACGACCGCCAGCGAGGCGCAGTCACCCTCGGGCGTGGGGGTGATGATGCTCCGCACGGAGTCGATGACCGCGTTGGCAGCCGATGCCGCCGAGGAGGCTCCCCTCGCCTGGATGACAGCAGCGCCACGCTGCTGCACCGTGGTGATGAACGTGTCGCGCAACCAGCCGTCGTCGGCGATGACCTCCGGCGCGGGACGGCCGTCGATCCGGGCGTTCTCGAAGTCGGGGAACTGGGTGGAGGAGTGGTTGCCCCAGATGGCCACGTGCGTCACCGCGGTCACCGCCACGCCCGCCTTGCGCGCCAGCTGCGTCTGGGCACGGTTCTGGTCGAGCCGGGTCATGGCGAACCAGCGCTCGTCGGGTACGTCGGGCGCGTGGGCCCGGGCGATCAGGCAGTTGGTGTTGCAGGGGTTGCCCACCACCAGGATGCGCACGTCCGAGGCGGCGTGAGCATTGATGGCGGCACCCTGCGGCCCGAAGATTCCCCCGTTCACGCTGAGCAGGTCGTTGCGCTCCATGCCCGCCTTGCGCGGCACCGAGCCCACCAGCAGGGCCCACGACGTGCCGTCGAAGGCGGTCTTGAGGTCCGAGGTCGCCTCCACCCCCGCCAGCAACGGGAAGGCGCAGTCGTCGAGCTCCATCACCACGCCCTCGAGGGCCGCCATGGCCGGCTCGATCTCGAGCAGCCGCAGGACGATCGGCTGGTCGGGCCCGAGCAGCTGCCCCGACGCGATGCGAAACAGCAGGGCATAGCCGATCTGCCCGGCGGCACCGGTCACGGTCACATGGACGGGGGGCTTCGTGGTCGGCATGGGTCCTCCTGGCTGGGATGATCGGGGGTCGGCCGCACCCGGCGTGGCCGCGGCCTCAGAGACGGTCGACGACGGCGGCGGCGAACTCCGAGCACTTCACCTCCGTCGCCCCCTCCATCAGGCGGGCGAAATCGTAGGTCACCACCTTGTCGGCGATGGTGGCCTCCAGCGCCCGCACGATGTCGGCAGCCACGTCGGTCCAGCCCAGGTGCTCGAACATGAGCACGCCCGAGAGGATGACCGAGCCCGGGTTCACCTTGTCGAGCCCGGCGTACTTGGGGGCCGTGCCGTGGGTGGCCTCGAAGATCCCGTGGCCGGTGACGTAGTTGATGTTGCCCCCCGGGGCGATGCCGATGCCGCCCACCTGGGCCGCCAGCGCGTCGGAGAGGTAGTCGCCGTTGAGGTTGGTGGTGGCGATGACGTCGAACTCGTCGGGCCGGGTGAGCACCTGCTGCAGCGTGATGTCCGCAATGGCGTCCTTGACGAGGAGCCGGTCCCCGGGGTCCCCCCCACAGTCGTCCCAACCCACCGCCACGTCCGCGAATTCCTCGCGCACCAGCTCGTAGCCCCAGTTGCGGAAGGCCCCCTCGGTGAACTTCTGGATGTTGCCCTTGTGCACGAGGGTGACGCTTCGCCGGCCGTGGCGCAGGGCGTACTGGATGGCAGCCCGCACCAGACGCTTCGAGCCCAGCTCGGAGACGGGCTTGATCCCGATGCCCGAGTGCTCACGGATGTCCCAGCCGAACTCGTCGCGCAGGAAGTCGGCCAAACGGGCCGCCTCGGGCGAGTCCGCCTGCACCTCGAGGCCGGCGTACACGTCCTCGGTGTTCTCGCGGAAGATCACCATGTCCACCTTCTCCGGGTGACGCACGGGCGAGGGGACGCCGGTGAACCACCGCACCGGCCGCAGGCACACGTAGAGGTCGAGGACCTGGCGCAGCGCCACGTTCAGCGACCGGATGCCACCGCCCACCGGGGTGGTGAGGGGTCCCTTGATGCCGATGAGGTGGTCACGGAAGGCCTCCACCGTCTGCTGGGGCAGCCAGTCCCCGGTCTCCTTGAAGGCCTTCTCCCCCGCCAGGACCTCCTTCCAGGCGACACGGCGCCCGTGCTTGGCGGCGGCGGCATCGAAGACGAGCTGGGACGCGGGCCAGATGTCGACCCCGGTGCCGTCGCCCTCGATGTAGGGGATGATGGGCTCCTCGGGCACCTGCAGGACGCCGTCGGGGCCCATGGTGATGCGTTCGGCCATGACGCCGAGCCTACCGGTGCTCAGTGGGTGGGCCCCAAGCCGAGCGCGGCGTAGATCTCGCGCGTGGCGCTGGAGCGGTTGAGCGTGTAGAAGTGCAGGCCCGGTGCCCCGGCGGCCAGCAGACGCTCGCACAGCTCGGTGGCAAGGGCGATGCCCTCCTGGCGCACGGCCTCGGGGCCGCCCGCCGCGTCGGCTCCCTGCAGGCGTTCGAGCGCCCACGCCGGCACCGCGGCACCCATCTGGGCCATGCGGGGCACCGATCGCAGCGAGGTGACGGGCATGATGCCCGGCAGCACGGGTTTGTGCACGCCGCGGGCAGCCAGGTCCGCCACCAGCCCGAGGTACTCGCCGGCCTCGAAGAAGAACTGGGTGACGGCGAAGTCGGCCAGCTCGAGCTTGGCGGCGAGATGGTCACGGTCTGTGCGCAGGTCGGGGCTCGCGGGGTGCCCGGCGGGGTGGGCGGCCACCCCGATGGAGAACCCGCCGATGGCCCGCGCCAGCTCGACCAGCTCGATGGCGTGCGCCAGTTCGCCCGGCCCGTCGGCGGGATCCGCCGGCGGATCCCCGCCCAGTGCCATCAGGTTCTCCACCCCGGCGCGGCGGTAGGAGACGAGGATCTCGGCCAGCTCGAGGCGGGTGTGGGCCACGCACACCAGGTGGGCCATGGGCGTCAGCGTGGTGGTCCGCAGGATGCCGGTCACCAGGTCGTAGGTGCGCTGGCGCGACGCCCGTCCGCCCCGGTAGGTCACCGACACGAACGACGGCGCCAGCGGCTCGAGCTCGCGCAGGGTGCGGACCAGGACGGCCTGCTCCTCGTCGGTCTTGGGGGGGAAGAACTCGAAGGAGTACGTCGGCCCCTTGGCGAGCAGGTCGGCGATCAGCACCATGGCCGCGCGAGCCTAGGTGACGTTGGCCTCTGCCGGTCCCGAGGCCGGTCGGCGAGGATGGAACTTGTCCGGAGACGACCTCGGAGCACATCGCTGCGGGGTCCGCGGGGTGAAGGGAGCAACGGCCGTGGTTGACGAGGAACGAGCAGGGGCCGGCGGGCGCATCGTGGTCGGGCTGGACGGCAGCCAGCGTGCCATCGATGCGCTGATCTGGGCCTTGGGCGAGGCCCGCCTGCGCCACGCCACGGTGGAGGTCGTCCACGCCTGGCACTTCCCCTTCGAGATGGCCGCCGCCGGTGCCTTCGTCCCGCCGGCGGGCTCCGAGGACATCGCCGCGTGGGCCGAACAGGTCGTGGACGATGCGCTTGGCGCCGCTGGTGCTGACATCGCCGGCGTGCCGGTGGTGCGGCGGGTGGAGAACGGCCTGCCGGCGCGGGTGCTGCTCGACGCCAGCCAGGGGGCGGACCTGCTCGTGGTGGGCACCCGCGGCCACGGTGCCCTGACGGGCCTGCTGCTCGGATCGGTCAGCCAGTTCGTGACCGTGCACGCGCCGTGCCCGGTCGTCGTCGTGCACAAAGGCGTGCTGGGCGCCCGGGCCGCCGAGACCGCGGGCGGGGAGCCCACGGCCGCGACCGCAGCCGCCGGGGCCGGCCCGAGCCCGACGGCCCCGGTCTCGCCCGTGACGGCGACCGCGACCGGTGCCGGGGCCGGGAGTGCCGCCGCCCGGGCCGCAGGCCATGTGGGGGGTGAGGGTGCGCCAGCGGGCGCGGCGCAGCTGGAGGAGATGGACGAGGAGGAGTGCCTGGCGCTGCTCGCCGGCCACGAGGTGGGGCGGGTGGTGGTGGTCCACGACGGCACGCCGCTCGTCTTCCCGGTCAACTACATCCTCGACGGCCGGACGGTGGCGTTCCGGACGGACCCGGGCACCAAGCTCGACTGGGCCACGCTGGGCCGGGTGGCATTCGAGATCGACCACCTCGACCCGCACCGGCGTGAGGGTTGGAGCGTGCTCGTGCAGGGCGTGGGTCGCGACGTGACCGACGCCTACGACCAGTGGTCGCAGCGGATCACGGCGCACGGGGAGCTCGAACCGTGGGCTGGTGGCGAGAAGCGGCACTGGATCGCCCTGGCAGCGCCACGGTTCTCGGGACGTCGCATCCGCCGCGTCGCGCCGACGGCCGGCGCCGGCGACGACTAGCCGGCGCCCTCCCCACGCCCGGCGGCGCGCTCGGCGGCGCGCACGGCGTTTCGCAGCAGCATGGCTCGGGTCATCGGCCCCACGCCGCCGATGCGGGGGGTGATCCACCCCGCCACCTCGGCCACCGCCTCGTCCACGTCCGAGAGCAGGGTGCGGCCCCGCCAGGACGTGCCTGCGCCCACCACCGCCGCGCCCGGCTTGACCATGTCGGGGGTGACCAGCCCGGCCGAGCCGGCGGCGGCCACCACCACGTCGCCCCGCCGTACGTGGTCGGCCAGGTCGGGGACGCCGGTGTGCACCACGGTCACCGCCGCGTTGCACCCGGGGCGCTTCAAGGTGAGCAGCAGCGACAGCGGCCGGCCGATGGTGAGTCCCCGCCCGATGATCACGACATGGCGCCCCTCAACCGGCACGTCGTAGGCATGCAGCAGCTCGACGATGCCCGCCGGGGTGCACGGCAGCGGTCCGGGCTGGCCCATCACCAGCTTCCCGAGGTTGACCGGGTGCAGGCCGTCGACGTCCTTGTCGGGCGCCACCGCGAGCAGGGCGGCCTGCTCGTCCAGCCCGGGCGGCAGCGGCAGCTGCACCAGGTAGGCGTGCACGGTGGGGTCCTCGTTGAAGCGCGCGATGGCCTGCAGCACGTCGGCCTGCGTGGCCGCCGCCGACAGGTGCACGTGGGCGGAGACGATCCCCACCTGCTCGCAGTCCGCGTGCTTCATGGCCACGTACCGGGCGCTGGGCGGATCGTCGCCCACCAGGATGGTGCCCAGGCCCGGCTGGATGCCCTCGGCCTGCAGCCGGGCCACGCGGTCGGCCACCTCGGCGCGCACGCGCGCGGCCAGGACCTCGCCGTCGAGGAGGCGAGCGGTCATCAGTGCAGGAAGTGCCGCTCGCCGGTGAACACCATGGCCAGGCCTCGCTCGTCGGCCGCAGCGATCACCTCGTCGTCGCGCACCGACCCGCCTGGCTGGATCACGACGGCCACGCCCGCTTCGGCGGCGGCCTCCACCCCGTCGGGGAAGGGGTAGAAGGCATCCGAGGCGCACGCCCCACCGCCGGCGCGCCCGGCGGCCTTGGCCGCTGCGATGCGACCAGCGTCCACCCGGTTCTGCTGTCCGGCACCGATGCCCACCGCCTGGCCGCCGCGCACGAGCACGATGGCGTTGGACGTGACGTGCCCGCAGATGCGCCACGCCAGCTCGGCGTCGCGCCATTGCTCCTCGGTGGGGACCGCCTTGGTGACCACCCGCCACTGGTCGCGCCCGGCGTCGAAGCGGTGCGCGTCTTGTACCAGGAACCCGCCACCGATCTGGCGCAGCTGGCGGGGCTCGGGTACCGGCGGGGGGGCCTCGAGCACCCGGGTGTTCTTGCGCTTGCCCCGCAGGGCGTCGACCACGCCGGGCTCGTACCCCGGGGCGATGACCACGTCCGCCTGGGCAGCAGCCACCATGCGCGCCGCGGTGGCCAGGTCCACGGTGCGGTTGAGGGCCACGATGCCGCCGAAGGCCGAGCGCTCGTCGCACTCGTAGGCGCGCTGGTAGGCGGTGGGGAGGTCGGCGGCGACGGCCACGCCGCAGGGGTTGGCGTGCTTGACGATGGCCACCGCCGGCTGGTCGCCCAGCGGGGCCAGGTCGTGCACGAGCCGCCAGGCGGCATCGGCGTCGACGAGGTTGAGGTACGACAACGCCAGCCCCGAGTGCTGGACGACGTCGTCCCACCAGCTGCGCTCGCCCATCCGCCGGTAGCGAGCCCCGCGCTGGTGGGGGTTCTCGCCGTATCGCAGCTCGCCCCCGGTGCGCTCCAGCGCCAGGTGCAGCGTGGGCGGCAGGAGATCGCCACCGTCGAACCACGCGACGATGGCTGCGTCGTAGGCAGCGGTGTGGGCGAAGGCAGCGCGGGCCAGGCGCCGACGGGTGGCGTCGGAGAGGCGCCCGTGGCGGCGCAGCTCGGCCAGCACCACGGAGTAGTCGGCGGGATCGACCACCACCCCCACATGCGCATGGTTCTTGGCGGCGGCACGCACCATGGCCGGGCCGCCGATGTCGATCAACTCGACCGAGGGGTCGGTGGCGAAGGGGTACAGGTTCACCACCACCAGATCGATGGGGGTGATGCCGTTGGCCTCGAGGTCGGCCACGTGCTCCGGGTCGTCGCGGTCGGCCAGGATGCCGCCATGGATCTTGGGGTGCAGGGTCACCACCCGATGGCCGAGCATCTCGGGGGAACCGGTCACCTCGGCCACCGTGCGCACCGGCAGGCCCGCCTCCGCCAGGGCACGCGCCGTGCCGCCCGACGACACCAGCTCCCACCCCAGCTCGTGCAGCCCGCACGCCAGGTCCACCACGCCCCGCTTGTCGTACACCGACAGCAGCGCCCTCACCGGCCGACCCCCTGCACCTCCGCCGCGCTCCCCGCATCGGTCGCCAGGGTGACAGGGTCCCCGCCCGCCTCGAGCACCGCCAGCACCCGGCGGACGGTGGCGGGGTACAGGCGCCGCTCGACCTGCTTGATCCGCTCGTGGAGGGTGGCGGCGTCGTCCCCCGGTTCCACCGGGACCTCCTGCTGGGCCAGGATGGGCCCACGGTCCACCGCCAGTTCGGCCAGGTGAACGGTGCAGCCGGTCACCGACACCCCGGCAGCGAGCGCCTCCTCCACGGCGTGCCAGCCGGGGAAGGCCGGCAGCAGGGAGGGGTGCGTGTTGAGGACGCGGTGGGGGTAGGCGTCGTGGACGGGCTGGCCCAGCACCGTCCCGAAGCCGGCCATGACCACCAGGCCGACTCCGTGGTGGCGCAGCACCTCCACCACCCGGCAGCTGTAGCCGTCGCGGTCGAACGCGGCGCCGAACCCACCCGACTCTGCCCGGTCCACCAGCACGGCCGGGACCCCGGCGGCCGCCGCCACCTCGAGACCCCGGCAAGGGCGGTCGGCCACCACCACGGCGATCGGCAACCCCTCGTCGAGCAGGGCGTGGAGGATGGTCCCGGTTCCCGACACCAGCACTCCGACGCGCACGCACGGGAGGCTAGCAGGGGCCCGTCGGCGCCCCGCACGCCCGCCGCATCGCCCGCGGCGCCGGGCGTGGTCACAGGCCCTTGACGACCTCCACCATGCGCTCGCCGGCCTCGGTGGGGTTCTGGGCCACGATCACCCCGGCTGCCGCCAGTGCCGCCATCTTGGCGGTGGCCGTGCCCTGGGAGCCCGACACGATGGCCCCGGCGTGGCCCATCTTGCGCCCCGGCGGCGCGGTCACCCCGGCAATGTAGGCCACCACCGGCTTGGACAGCTCCGCCCGGATGAAATCGGCTGCTTCCTCCTCGGCCGACCCGCCGATCTCCCCGATGAGCATGATGGCCCGCGTCTCGGGGTCGGCCTCGAAAGCGGCGAGCACGTCGATGAAGCTCGTACCGGGCACGGGGTCACCGCCGATGCCCACGCCGGTGGTCTGGCCGACGCCCTTCTGCGTCAGCTCGTACATCGCCTGGTAGAAGACCGTGCCCGACCGGCTGACCAGCCCCACCGGCCCCCCGGGCAGGGCGATGTCGCCCGAGGTGATGCCGATGTTGCACTTGCCGGCGGAGATGATGCCGGGGCAGTTGGGACCCAGCAGCCGCGTGCGGGGGAAGTCCCGCACCAGCCGGTTGTAGACGCGCGCCTCGTCGTGGGCGGGGATGCCCTCGGTGATGCACACGATGAACTCGATGCCGGCCTCGGCCGCCTCCACGATGGCGTCGGGCGCGCCCCGCGGCGGCACCGAGATGAACGAGGCCGTGGCCCCCGTCGCCTCGACCGCCTCCGCCACCGTGGCGAAGATGGGGATGCCCTCGATGACCTCGCCCCCCCGCTTGGGGTTGGTGCCGGCCACCACCTGCGTCCCGTAGGCGCGATTGCGCAGGCCGTGGTAGAGCCCCTGGCTCGAGGGGCTCACCCCCTGGATGACGACTCTGGTGGTCTCGTCCACGAACACGCTCATCGCACGGTCCCTCCGGCGAGCTCGGTGGCCTTGCGGGCCGCATCGATCATGGTCGGTACCGACACCACCCGGTCCCCCACCTGGGCTGCCAGGATGGCTCGGCCCTCCTCGGCGTTGGTGCCGTCCAGGCGCACCACGATGGGCGCCGAGATGTCCACCCGGGCGAGGGCCTGCACGATGCCGTTGGCCACTTCCTCGCCCCGGGTGATCCCGCCGAAGATGTTGACGAAGATGGAGCGCACCTTGGGATCGGCGTTGATGACCTCGAGGGCATTGGCCATCTGGTCGGCATTGGCCCCGCCGCCGATGTCGAGGAAGTTGGCGGGCTGGCCACCCACCTGCTGCACCACGTCGCACGTGCTCATGGCCAGTCCGGCGCCGTTGGCGATGATGCCGACGAAGCCGTCGAGCCCCACGTACTGCAGCCCCTTCTCCTTGGCCAGCCGCTCGCGCTCGTCGGTGGTCTCCGTGCCGGCGAACTCCTCCCACTCCGGATGGCGGAAGGCGGCGTTGTCGTCGAGGGTGACCTTGGCGTCCAGCGCATGCACGCGGCCGTCGGTGGTGAGGATCAAGGGGTTGATCTCGGCCAGATCGCAGTCGCCTTCGACGTAACAGTTGTAGAGCCGTTGCACGAGGGTGGCCGCCTGCTCGCGGGCGGCGTCGTCGAGGCCGGCGCGCGCCACCACCTCGGCCGCCGACGCCGCGGACAGGCCATCGAGGGGATCCACGTGCAGCCGGGCGATGGCGTCGGGATCGGTGGCGGCCACCTCCTCGATGTCCACGCCCCCCTGCGCCGACACCATGCACAGGTACTTCTTGGCCCGGCGGTCCAAGGTGAAGCTCACGTAGTACTCGCGCTCGATGTCCGAGGCGTGCTCGATCCACAGGCGCTGCACGGTGTGCCCCTTGATGTCCATGCCCAAGATGGCCGACGCGTGCCGCCGGACCTCCTCGGCGTCGGCGGCGAGCTTGATGCCGCCGGCCTTGCCGCGGCCGCCCACCTTCACCTGGGCCTTGACCACCACCGGGTAGCCCACCTCGTCGGCACGGGCCACGGCCTCGTCGACGGTGTCGGCCACCCCGCCGGGCGAGGTGGGGATGCCGAAGCGGGCGAAGTACTGCTTGCCCTGGTACTCGTAGAGATCCACCGGATCTGCTCCCCTCTCTGTTGTGATCGAATGCGCCGCCGGGTCGCGCCCCGGAGCGGCGGCGCGTCGCGGGACGGGCGTCGTCGGCCGGCACGATCCTGGCCCGGGGGTGCGGCCCCGGTGCACGTCCCTCAGGTGCCGGCGACCGCCTCCTCCCGCTGGTCGAGGGCGTCGGCCAGCCATCGGGCGATCTCGGGGAGGGGGGTGCCGGGGGTGAACACCCTTGACACGCCCATCTCCTCCAGCGCCGGGACGTCGGCATCGGGGATGATCCCCCCGACGACGACGAGCACGTCGCCCAGGCCCTGGTGCCGCAAACCCTCGATCACCTTGGGCACCAGGGTCAGGTGCGCCCCCGACAGCAGCGACAGGCCCACGGCGTCGGCGTCCTCCTGCACGACGGTCTGGACCACCTGCTCGGGCGTCTGGTGGAGGCCGGTGTAGATGACCTCGAAGCCCGCATCGCGCAGGGCGCGGGCGATCACCTTCGCTCCGCGGTCGTGCCCGTCCAGACCGGGCTTGGCGACCACCACGCGGTAGGGGCGCTTCATCGGCCACCGAGTGTAGGCAGGTGGACCTGACGGCGCGCCAGGCGGAGCCAGGCAGAGCCGGCCAGGAGCCCCGTGGTAGCGTCGGAGGGCCCGGACCACGCGCACATGCCGTCCTTCCGGCGCACCCGAGGCATGGTGGAAGCGGTCACACACGAGTGGGGAAGCGACCCGGAGCCGGCGGTCCCGCACGCGTCGGGCCGCCGGAGGGCGCGTGGGCTATTGCGCATCGCCCGGCCCAAGCAGTGGCTGAAGAACGTCCTGGTGTTCGCGGCACCCGGTGCCGCCGGTGTCCTGTCCCACGCCCACCAGGCGGCCACGGCGGCCGCGGCCTTCGGCATCTTCTGCCTGGCCGCCTCGGGCACCTACTTCGTCAACGACAGCCTCGATGCCGAGGCCGACCGGCACCACCCGGTCAAGCGCTTCCGGCCCGTCGCCGCCGGCGAGGTGGGCGTCGCGCTCGCCGCCACCTTGGGCGCGGTGCTGCTGGCGGCCGCCGTCGGCCTGTCGTGGGTCGTGGCCGGCGGCCCGCTCGCCGCCGTCGTCGCTGTCTACGTCATCATCGCCGTGGCCTACTCGCTGCGCCTGAAGCACGAGCCCATCGTCGACCTGGCCTGCGTGTCCTCGGGCTTCATCCTGCGCGCCATCGCCGGCGGGGTGGCCACCGGCGTGCCCCTGTCGCACTGGTTCCTCATCGTGGCCTCCTTCGGCGCCCTGCTGGTGGTGGCGGGCAAGCGCTCGGCGGAGCACGTCGGCCTGGGGGAGGTGCGGGCCGTCCACCGCCCCACCCTGGGCGCCTACCCGGCTGCCTTCCTGCGCTCGGTGCGGTTGCTGGCGGCCACGGTCACCGTCACCGCCTACTGCCTGTGGGCCTTCGACCGCTCCTCGCCGGCCCAGCTCGGGGCGCACCACCACCCGATCTGGTTCGAGCTGTCGATCGTGCCGGTGGTGCTCGCCGTGCTGCACCTCGAGTTGCGCTTCGAGACAGGGCACGGCGCGGCACCCGAGGAGCTCGCCCTGGGCGACCGGGCGCTGCAGGTCCTCGGGCTCGCCTGGCTCGCGCTGTTCGCCGCCGGCGTCTACGCGTGACCGGCACACCGGCGGCGGAGGCCGGACGGCAGCTGCTGTCGGGCTGGGGACGGACGTCGCCCAGCGCGGCCGAGGTACGCCGGCCCCGCCATCACGACCACGTGGCCGAGCTCCTGGCCCAGGCCGCCGCCAGCGGCCGGCCGGTGGTCGCCCGGGGCCTGGGCCGCTCCTACGGCGACGCGGCGCAGTGCGCCGGAGGCGTCGTGGTCGACACCACTGCCCTCGACGCCGTGCTCGACGCCGATCTCCACCGTGGCACGGTGCGCGTCGAGGCGGGCACCAGCCTCGACGCCCTCATGCGGGCCTTCCTGCCGCGCGGGTGGTTCGTCCCGGTCACGCCGGGGACGCGGGCGGTGACGGTTGGCGGGGCCATCGCCGCCGACATCCACGGGAAGAACCACCACCGCGACGGATCGTTCTGCTCGCACGTCACGCGCCTGTCGTTGGCCACGGCGGGCGGCGTGCTGGAGGTGGCGCCCGCCGCTGACCCCGACCTGTTCTGGGCCACGGCGGGCGGCATGGGCCTGACCGGCATCGTCCTCGACGCCACCATCCAGCTGGTGCCGGTCGAGACGGCGTGGATGACGGTGGACACCGAGCGGGCCGACGACCTCGACGACGCGTTGGCCCGCATGTCCTCGAGCGACCAGTACTACCGCTACTCGGTGGCCTGGATCGACTGCCTGGCGCGCGGCGGGCACCTGGGCCGCTCCGTGCTCACGCGGGCCGACCACGCCAGGTTGGGCGAGCTGGACCCGCGCCGGCGAGCCGACCCGCTGGCCTTCGACCCTCGGACCCGCCTGCAGGTGCCGGTGACCGCGCCTGCCGGGCTGCTCAACCCGGTCACGGTGGCCGCCTTCAACGAGCTGTGGTTCCGCAAGGCGCCCCGACGGCGCACGGGCGAGCCTCAGCCCCTCGCCACCTTCTTCCACCCGCTCGACGGCGTGGGTGCCTGGAACCGCCTGTACGGACCGCGCGGCTTCGTGCAGTACCAGTTCGTGGTGCCCGACGGCGCCGAGGACGCCCTCCGGAGGGTGGTGGAGCGCCTGAGCAGCGCCCGGGTGGCCTCGTTCCTGGCGGTCCTCAAGCGCTTCGGGCCGGGTGACCCGGGCCCGCTGTCGTTCCCGATGGCGGGGTGGACCCTGGCGCTGGACCTGCCGGTGGGCCCGCCCGCGCTCGGGCCCCTGCTCGACGGGCTCGACGAGCTCGTCGCCGGTGCAGGTGGCCGCGTGTACCTGGCAAAGGACGCCCGCCTGCGCCCCGAGCTCCTGCCGACGATGTATCCCGGGCTCGACCGGTGGCGGGACGTGCGCGCCCGCGTCGACCCCCACGGGGTGCTCGTGTCGGACCTGGCCCGGCGCCTACGGCTGGTGGCGGAGCCGACGCGCTCGCCTACGGCACGGCGACGCCCGCAGCGGGCAGCGCCCAGGCGGCGGGGGGCGGACGAACTGGCAACCGGAGCGAACCGGACGGCGGCGGGCACGAACCGGAAGGCGGCGGGCACGAACCGGAAGCCGGCGGGCGCGAACCGCAAGGCGGCGGGCGCGCCCGGGCGGGCGGATGGCAGCGGCGAATCGGCGGCTGGCGCGGGCGAGCCGGCAGGGGGCACACGAGGAGGGCAGGCGTGAACGACGCCATGGGCATGCCGCAGACGGCGGTGGCACTGGGCGGGACGTCCGACATCGGCCGGGCCATCCTGCGGGCCCTGGTGGCCCGGCGCCTGCGGCGCATCGTCCTGGTCGGCCGGGACGCGACCGGGCTCGAGGCGGCGGCAGCCGAACTGCGTGCCCGTGGTGCCGAGGAGGTCACGACGATGGTCGCCGACCTCACCTCGGTGGGCAGCCACGGCGCGCTGGCGCAGGACGCCACCGCCCGGCTGGGCGTCATCGACCTCGTGCTGGTGGCGGCAGGCGTGCTCGGCGACCAGGCCACCGACGAGACCGATCCCGTGGCGGCTGCGGCCGTCCTCGAGGCCAACTGCACCGGGCCGGCAGCCGCCATGGTGGCCTTCTCCCAGGTGCTGCGGCGCCAGGGCTCGGGCCGCATCGTGGTGCTGTCGTCGGTGGCGGGCGTACGGGTCCGGCGCGCGAACTTCGTCTACGGCGCCTCGAAGGCCGGGCTCGACGGCTTCGCCCAGGGCCTGGCCGACGCGCTGGTGGGCTCGGGGGCCTCGGTCACCATCGTGCGCCCCGGCTGGGTGGCCACCCGCATGACGGCGGGGCGGCCACCGGGACCCATGGCCACCACCCCCGAGGCGGTGGCGGCGGACGTCGTGGCCGGGATCGGAAACGGCGCGGCCGTCGTCTGGTCGCCACCCCCGTTGCGCTGGGTCTTCGCGCTGGCACGCCTGCTGCCGCGGGCGTTGTGGCGCCGGCTGCCGGCCTGACGCCCGCGGCGGACGAGTTCCTGGACGGGCCGCTCCACGACCCGCCACGACACCTCGGCCACCGCGAACGCCGCCACGACGCCCACCACGACCCCGAGACCCCCCTCCCCCCGGAACCAGGCCAGCAGCGGGTAGTGCCAGAGGTACAGGGCGTAGGAGCGTCGGCCCACGTAGCGCAACCAGCCAGCTCGCAACAGCCCCGTCACCGGACCACCGCCGCCCAGTGCCGCTGCCACGACCACGATGGCGCCGGCGGCGCCGATGGCCGCGATGGAGGTCGTGGCGTGCACGGTCGAGCTGAGGTCGCGCTGGACCCAGACGGCGAGCACCAGCCAGATTGCCGCCGCCGCAACCACGATGGCCGACACCGGTCGTATCAGGCGCTGCGCGCCGCCGCGCCAACCGGCACCGCCATGGCAACCGGCGCCGCCGCGCCAACCGGCACCGCCGTGGCAGCGTGCGTCGGGGCGGGGTGTGTGGGTCCCGGAACGCTCCGTGCCCGGTTCCCCTCGTCGGAGGGCCCCCGGTCCCGTTGCGTCAGGCCCGGGATCGGACCTGCGATGGCGGAGGAGGCGCTGCAGGTGGCCGGTCTGCCACACCAGGGCGGCAAGCGAGCCGAACAGCAGCGCCTCGACCCGCGTCCAGCTCGCGAAGTAGACCCGGCCGGCCCCGGCGCCGTCGTGCCACCCCAGGGCCACCGCCGCCACCGACGCGGCAGTCAACGCCGCCGTCGCGGGCAGCGCCAGGCGCCGGCGCGTCAGCACCAGCGCGAGCAGCGGGCCCCACACCAGATAGAACTGGCCCTCGACCGACAGCGACCACAGGTGCCCAATGGGAGCGCCGATCCCCCACGACCACCCGTAGGTGATGGCCAGGTTGAACAGGTAGCTCGTGCAGCCGGCCACGGTGTGGGCTGCAGCCGCGAGGGTGACCGGCGGCGCCGGTCCGGCCACGCCGGGAACACCGCCGAACCACGGCTGGCGCCCGAACACCGCCGTCAACCCCACGTAGCAGGCGAGGAAGGCAGCGAGTGCCGGCAGGAGGCGGGCGGCCCGGCGAACGAGGAACGACCGCAGCGACACCCGTCCCGTCCGCTCGTGCTCGGCGCACAGCAACCCTGTGATCAGAAAGCCGCTCAAGGCGAAGAAGAGGTCCACCCCGACCCGTCCCGCCGAGGGGAGCCGCTCAGGTGCGACGTGGTAGGCGAGCACGCCCAGGAACGCTGCGCCGCGCAGCCCGTCGAGCGCAGGCACGTGCGACAGACGCGGCGGGGGACCGGCGGCGAGCGTGGCGTCGGCCGCCGTAGTGGTGGACGCGGCCGGCGTGGCTGCGGCAGCAGCGTGCGCCGTGGCAGGGACGGTGTCGGCCATGGTGGTGGGCGAGGTGGCAGCAGTCGGTCGCATCGGGGGGAGTGCAACTGTCCCGCCTGGTCGCGGACCGGCAACCTCATCGCGTACCCGGTGATCGGCTCGGCGCGCCAGTCGGCGAACGACCGGCCCCGGTCCCCTCACCAGGCGGTCACGGTGCGGTCACGGTGCCGTCACGGTGCCGGGGCCGGCTCCCGGCTGAACATGGCCACGAAGTCGCGGTTCCAGGCCGTGAAGTAGCGCCCCGGCCCCCCGGCCATGGCGGCGAGCAGCGCCG